>Ga0209401_1001303_pt1 | contig 16601 bp, 7 predicted proteins | sample M_140807_MF_Meta_FD_187318 | JGI IMG/M metagenome (GOLD analysis project Ga0209401, IMG submission 187318) | Freshwater microbial communities from Lake Montjoie, Canada to study carbon cycling - M_140807_MF_MetaG (SPAdes) (version 2) | ecosystem: Environmental > Aquatic > Freshwater > Lake...
CTTGTCTCTCGCGATCCGCGTGACCATCCCAAATATCGGTTTTCCATTCGCAGGTTCCAATCCCATCTCCTTCTCCAAAGCCGCCCGACACTCCACCCGCCCCGCCATAGATCCCAACTTGAAATTCTTTTTTAACGCCGCGTCCTTTGCAGGATTCCACTCCACCATGTCGATCCCGTTCAAAATTCCCGTCAACCTCTTGGCCCGCGCCCGTAAGACCTCATGCAACCCATGCCCCCGTTCCTTATCCTGAATCTCCTGCGCGTAACTCGGACTTACAGTCGTCACCGCATCTGCCATTGCAATAGCCCCTTTCAGAAAATTCATCTTCCCATAAAACTCCAAACCCTCTGGCCGAAACACACCTTCGGGAAGTCCCAACTTTTCAAAATCCGTATGAGAAAATTCACCCTGATATCCCAAATTGTGAACCGTACACACCGTTCGAATCGGCAGCCCCAGCGCCTTCACATACGCCGGAACCAACCCCACATGCCAATCATTAACCTGAATCACATCCGGTGTCGGTTCCACATACCTCGCCAACTCTACCGCCCCGCGAGCTAAGAACTGAAACCGCACTAAACTATCCGGATAATCCACCCCACCCTCCCCATACACTCCCTCTCGGTCAAAATACTCATCCCTCTCCAACCCAAACAACGCCACTCCGCCCCTCTCTCCCTCCCAAACTCTCGCCCCTTTCACCCCGTCCACCCCCAGAACCTCGATCTCCCTTTCCGTCCGCCGAAACTCCCCCGATTTCCTTAAGCCCCGATGCAACGGCACCAACAAACTCACCCCATGCCCCGCCTCCACCAACGCCTGAGGCAACGCCGCCATCACATCCGCCAACCCCCCCACCTTCGCGTGGGGTGCCAGCTCCGTTGCTACGAATAGTATATTCATCAAATCTGGGTATCATTATGACCTGAAACCCATGCCTACTGCCAGCCAGTTGCCCGATCGCATCCTCCACCTTCTCCAAGGCAAAAAGGCTACTCCCCTAGACCCCCCTACTCTCTCTAAACGTCTCCGCGTCCCCCTGCCAGCCGTTACCCGCGCCCTCCACTCTCTCGAAAAAGAGGGCCGTATCGCCCGCGTCCGACATACTCACTACATCGCCGCCCGCGATGCCGACCTCGTCACCGGCACCATTCAATTCCACGCGAAGGGCTTTGCCTTCGTCATTCCTCCCGACGGATCCCCCGACCTTCACATCGCCGCCGAAGACACCGGCACGGCCCTTCACGGCGACCTCGTCGTAGCCCGCATCGATCGCGGAGCCGGACCCGCCCCCCGTGGCCGCCGCCCTTCCGAACCGGAACGCTCCCGCGGCCGTGTCCACCGTATCCTCGAGCGCCGCGCCGCCATGATCGTCGGCACTCTCCAAAAAACAGCCCGCTTCTTCATCGTCATCCCCGACGACCCCCGCCTTCTCCACAATCTCTACATCCCCGCCCCCGGCACGGAAGGCTCCCCGATTGCCGAACCCGGCGACAAGGTCGTCGCCAAATTGATCGACTGGAAAGATCGCGGAACCAACCCCGAGGGCCTCCTTGTTGAACGGCTCGGCAGAGCCACAGATCCAGGCATCGATATCCTTTCCATTATCCGGAAATTCAATCTCCCCGCCGCTTTCCCTCCCGAGGCCCTCGCCGAGGCCGAATCCTTTCCCCCCGTCGAACTTCCCGATCGCCCTGCCGGACGGGAAGATCTCCGCGGCGACTTCATCATCACCATCGACCCCGACACCGCCCGCGATTTCGACGACGCCATCTCCCTCCGCGAACTCCCCAACGGCCATGTGGAGGTCGGCGTCCACATCGCCGACGTTTCTCACTACGTCAAACCCGGATCCGAACTGGATCACGAGGCCCGCAAACGAGCCAACAGCGTCTACCTCGTCAATGGCGTCATCCCTATGCTCCCGCCCCGCCTTTCGGACGGCCTCTGCTCCCTCCGCCCCAACGAACAACGCCTTACCTACTCCGCTTTCATTCGTTTGAACGCCGAAGGCAAACCCGGTGCCACCCGCTTCACCCGCTCCGTCATCTACTCCCGCCACCGCCTCACCTATGCGGAAGCCCTTCTCCGACTCCGCCGCCCCGCACAGGACGATCTCGATCGCTTTCTCCAACGCGCCTGGCACTTCGCCTCAGCTCTTCGTCGCCATCGCTTTGCCCAAGGCTCTCTCGACCTAGATTTCCCCGAACTGCGGATCCTCCTCGATCCCCAAGGCCGACCCAACCGGATTGAGAAAGAGTCCTCTGACGAATCCCACCAGCTGATCGAGGAGTTTATGCTCCTCGCCAACGAATCGGTCGCTCGCCACCTCAATCACGAAAAACGTCCTGCTCTTTACCGGATTCACGAAACTCCCGACGAATCCCGCTTGGTCGAATATCGCGAACTTCTCATCGCCCACGGTATCAAAGCAGGCGACCTGACCCAGCGGGGCGAAATTCAGAAAATCCTAAAACTTCTTCCCGGTCGTCCAGATGGCTACGCCCTTAAAATCGGTCTTCTTCGCTCCTTGAAACGGGCCGTCTACTCTCCCAAAAGTCTCGGCCACTTCGGTTTGGCAAAATCCCACTACACCCATTTTACCTCCCCCATCCGCCGGTACGCCGATCTCCTCGTCCACCGCGCTCTGGCCCACTCAAAAGGCGCTCCCCGCATTGAAGGAGCTGCGCTCGACACCCTCGCCCAGCATCTTTCCCGCACAGAACGCACCGCAGCCGAGGCGGAACAGGAATCAAAAAAACTCAAACTCTTGGAGTACTTTGAAATGCAGTCTGGGCCCAACCCCAGCCAAACTTTCGAAGCCATCGTCACCGAAGTCACCAACTTCGGAATGTTTGTCGAACTGCCCGACTTTCTCCTTTCGGGCCTGATCCATGTCTCATCGATTCAGAACGACTTCTTCTCCTTCAACCCCGCCCAACGCTCCCTTCGAGGTCGCCGCTCAGGAAAAATCTACAAGGCTGGCACCCGCCTGCGCGTCGCCGTCCTAAAGATCGACCTCCAAAAACGGCAAGTTGATTTCCGGCCTGCTTAACTAGCCGGCTTTATCGCCGTGGCCTGAAACAAAACGATCTTTGGCCCCTGCGGGGTCTGGGCCACAACAAAAGAGAATCGATTCACCCCCTCCATCATCTTTCCCTTGATGAAAACCTTGAGGGCAAATTTTCCGGTCACGACCGCACAATCGCTGAACAATCTCGTCTTCACCTCCTCAAGTTGAATCGGCTCATATTTTCGCGCTCCACTCCGTAGCGCTCCGAGAAACTCCTCTCTGTTCTCAACTAGCCCCGTTCCATGGGTGTGCTGATACGAATCGTCCAGAATCTTGGCGAGATCATCCGCTTTCCCTTGGCCGACATAATTTGCCCACTGCTGGGCACAAACCTCTGCAGTGGCGACGGAAAGTGACTCCGCCCTCACGCTCCCCAAAAAGAAAAACAGCAAACCGAGCCCTAAACCTGCCAGAAATCGAATTCTCATAGGCTTATGTTTCCTCACTCCTCTCACGCCGACCAGTGAATTCCAAAAAAGAAAAAGGGCGGACCCCTTCAGATCCGCCCCTTTCCAATCCATAATTATTTTTGGTTACTTTTTGTCGTCGTCATCCTTATCCTGGCACGACTTCTTGCCACCACAGCTCTTTTTCGAGTCACCACACTTATCATCATCCTCTTCCTCGTCATCGTCATCATCATCCGTATCCCAACAGTGCCGTCCTTTCGCATCCGGCAGTTTGTCTCCTCGGGAATTCATCCGATTCACACATCGATCCCATTTGGTTCCGGCCGACGCTAGGGATGACCCCACAAATAGGGCGGCCAGGACGACGACCAGCATTTGAATCATTCGAGCAATTTGTTGTTTCATTTACCAAGTCTCCTCCTCGCAAACAAAGGCGTCAACCCACTAACCTCAGATGATGCCTCACGTCCTTCGGGGCAAAATCGCCCGACTACCCCTCGACTCTAAACATCGCTTGGATATCCTTCCGCAAGATGAAACAAGATATTATGACCTTCCGAGGTCTTTCTTTTTCGTTCCTCATATTATTTGTTCTCTCGCTTTCTTCAGCAAGTTCACAAACCAATCCATCTCCTGAGGCGAATGAGAAGTTAACTCTTCGCCTTCGAATTCATCTGACGACTGGCCTATCCATGACAAAGAAGGGCGTGAATATGAGCAACTGGATCACCCCGAAAATGATTGAGGAAAAGGTCTTGCCGGAAGTCAACAGGATCTGGTCCCAAGCCAATATCGAATGGATCCTGGACGGGATTCAGGAATGTCCAACCAAAGACACCAATCGGGATGAGGTGGTCGCCTACGTTCTCGCAACCCAAAGAGACAGCGAAGGGCATGGGGATCCGGAACGGATTCAGAAATATCTATCCATTCTACCCATTGATCAGGAGGAGGATCGTGTTGTGAACATCTATGCTGTTCCTTATCTCGGGGGCACTTCCCAAGGCAATGCATGCAAGGGAGCAAGAATTCTTCTCGGGGAATGGACCGACAAACCCTCAGGCGGCAAGTTACCACCGCAGAAATGTCTGCTGGTTGAGCCAGAACCTTTTGTGAAAGGCTCTTTTGGCCGAACCATGGCGCATGAATTGGGGCACATTCTCGGACTTCATCATCCCAAGGAGCGTGAAGTTCCTCAACTGATGGGTGGAGGAGGATATATTCTAACCGAAGAACAGAAAAATACTGCGCGGGAAAAAGCCTATAAAATTACCGTGAAGCAGAAGTAGTCTAATTCTGTTTTCGGAAAGAGCTTTATGCTCTTTCCCCTTTATCTGCCCTTTCCCACCAACCTTTAAATCACGGAATCTGTAACGCTAACTCTTCAAGATCGCCGGAGGTTGTTTTTTGCAGTGAACAGTTTTTTAAAACCTAAAAGTCGCATTGGCCTGAACGCTTTGTGTCAGGACGTCATCATAATTTAAACCGCTTTGGTTAACTCCTGTAAATTTATAAATAAAACCAAAAGAGATGTCTTGTTCTAAGTGATATTGCACACCAGCGAGAGCCGAATAACAAAAGTTCCACGCAGTTGTTGTTCCTGAGCTATAGTAACTAAAGGCGTTGTTCGATTGTGAGGTGTAAACTCCTCCAACTCCCAAGCCAAGAAATGGCTCCCACTTGGAGTCCGTGGGAATCGTTAGAATTGGATTTATTAGCAATGGAACCTGAATCAATTCTCCATCCACATTATATTGGGAACCTTGAATAGTAATGGTCTGTAAACTATTATAAATAAATCCAGGAGCGAACTCTAGGGAAAACCACTCGTTGAGGCGATAGCCAATCGAAAGATCACATCTCACGCCCGGGTTGAAAGAAAAACTTACATCGCCTCCATAGCCATTCACGTCTTGGACAACTGCTCCGCCAATCGCAGGGGCAAAATAAAAACCTTCAGACGCAATGGGCTCTACCTCAACCTTGTTGCCATTTGTATATGGCATGATTTTCGGTGGCCCACCATAAGCGGCACCGTTGTCATTGGTTGTACCGACTTCGCTTGATTTCAGTAAGACCTTCGTTCCATCCGGATAAACCTTGATGACCAAGGGGTCATTCCCCGTCAACGTTGGGTCGTTTGCGAATACATTGGATACAACAAACCAAAGAAATGTAAAACACAAGACACCGAACTTGAGCAAAAGATTTTTTTCCCAGAAAACACGTACTCCTCTTTTTGAAAAATCCCAATACGAACTGTTTAGGGTTAGTTGAATAACTTTATTTTTAATATTCATATTCATACAAATATTCTTTTCCTATTTTCCCCGTTTTTTCCGCTTATACACAATATCATGTGTTGGTGTTTAATTTGATAACTACATATAGATAGCTGTAAATACTAAAACTTGGAAGTTTTATAATTTGTGAATTTCATATAATTACAAATTGCGATTTCAGGTTCATTCAGCAAAACGGAAAATCGGGTTAATCCCCTTATGCCAGTCTTCAAATTATCGGGCCGCCGGGATTTGAACCCGGGACCTCTTCCACCCCAAGGAAGCGCGCTACCAGACTGCGCTACGGCCCGAATGAGTTGAAAATAGTAAGCCAAAAGCGGCTCTGCCTAAAGATAAAAGCAGGGGCCAAGCGAAAGGCGGGAGGTGGAAGGAAGACCTATCGGCCCCACTACTTACCGCTAACCTTCCACCTGTTCCCTTGCACCTGTCCCCATAAAAATCCCTTCCCCTTCTTCTTCCAGCCCATATAGCTAATCCCCATGAAATTCATCCCCATCCTCTGCCTCATCCCCCTCCTTACCCTCCCCCTCCAAGCCCAGGAAACAGCCGAAAAAGCTCGGGAGATGACCACGAACCTCGAAAAAATCGAAGCTCTAATTGATAAGACGGCCAAGGAGCTCAAGGAAGCAGTCGAGCAGCTCAACCGTATCGCCACCGAAGCAGACAAACCCCGCGACGCCTTCGAGGACTTCACCGACCAGCTCAAAGATTACAAAGAGGTTCAAGCCACCCTCGCGGATCGAATCGATCACTTCCGCTCCGTCGCCGATACCCGCTTCGCCGACTGGGAAAAAGATTTGGCCAAAATGGAGGGCGACCTCAAAGCCATCAGCCAAACCCGATTGAACAAAGCCAAGAAAGAGTACACCGATATGGACAAAAAAGTTCGCACTATCGGCGCCAAACTCACCAAAGCCGTCGACAAGCTGCAGGAGGTCCAAACCTACTTCACAACCGAACTTAACGCCGCCTCGATTCAAGCCGCCGACAAGGTGACTGCCGCCGCCAAAAAATCGGCCGACGAAGTCACTCAAGCGCTTGAGGATATGAAGGCCGACTACAAACAACTCAGGAACGACACCTCGGAAAATACCTCCAAGTCGAAAGAGTAAGTAATTTTCCTCGGTAGGGCGGGCATCTTGCCCGCCACGGCCCGATCTAGGCGCCCACGAATGGGCGCCCTACATTTTATCGACCAACCCCCCCATCAATACGTTACCGCGCTGCCAACTCCCGCACTGATCCCCGTTGCCTGAAGAGTCTCGATTGTTAAACGCAGAAATCCGACCGAGCCTGATGCACTGATCCGCAAAGTCGCTCTTTCATATCCATTCCCCAGCGGGGTTACCGTCGTACCGGAAACCGAGGCATTCCCCCATGCTTCAGTAAGGGCCGAAGCCTGCTCCACCCGATAGGTTATCCCATCAAAGAAATATTCCGCTCCGCTCATCACCCCACCTGTTGGCCGTTCGTAGCTGTAAATCATCTCCACCCCTGAGGATACCGACAGCGTTCTGAATCCCACCCCAGTGCTCCCTCCGTAACTGACGCTTTCCACCTTGTCCAAACTTGGCCTAGCCAAATTGACCGCCTTGGCCAAATCCGCCGCCGTTACCACAGCCCGAACCGTTGCCTGAAGAACCTTTCCAGATACCCCTTCTACACTTTTATCTACCACCGCACCCTCCACCAGATATCCAGCTTGATTGAAAGCGAGCTGGTACCCCGTTCCAAACACGATTCCATTCTTTGCCCAAATCAAGTCAAACGTCTGTGTGCTGCCGTACACTGGCCCCGTATAAGTTCCCACAAACATTAGATTCAGAATTCCATTCAAGGTCACCGCACCATTTCCGACGAAGATCTGGTCGTAGAGAGTCTCAGTTGTCCCAGCCAAATCCATCGTCAGATTGCTCAGCGAAAGATTTCCTGCTCCGTAATAATAGTCCCCCACCACCTGTTCAGGATCTGGACCGTTTCCCGCCTGCCCGACATCGTTTCTCCCACCAAAGATCACCCCCTGCGCCCCCACCGCCAAACTGCTGTATCCTCCTCCCGACACATTGAAAACATTCGTGGCGATCGGGGACGGCGTTGGACCATAAACCGCAGGGGAACTGCTGGGATTGGCGTTGCCCAAGAGCAACTCTCCATAGGCGTTATAACCCCAACTTCGCAACTGCCCCGCACCATCAATCGCGAACGAGCTGTCCGTCCCTGCGGAAATCAACCGGATGCCGCTCAAACCAGGAATTGGTATCGGTAGTTTTGCATACGATGTGCCCGAGCTTTGTCCGGTCTGCCCCAACGTGTTTCGCCCAAATCCAAGAACAGATCCGTCCTGCTTCAAAATCAATGAGTGGGCATACCCGGCCGCTAAAGACTTTGCCCCCGATGAAAGTATTCGGACTGGAGTACGGTCGGCACTGGTTCTTGTGTTTTTCCCAAGTTGGCCGGAGTCGTTTCTCCCCCACACCCACACCCCGCCATTTTCATCAACAGCTAGGTTGTGATCCGCCCCCGCAGCCGCGGAAACAATCCGAGTGGTCAGGCCTGGGAAAATCACTTCGCTCCATGTTCCCAAGCTCGCAATCGCGGCAGGTTGAGCCAGCTGGCCATAGGTATTGTCTCCACAGGCAAAAACTTCTCCGGCCGCTGTGACGATCAGACTGTGGTTTCCTCCGGCCGCTACAGCCACGGGAGTGCTCGAGGGTGTCACCACGGGTGTGAAGCTGGCTTTATTCGCTCCATTCACCGCTCCTTGGCCTAACTGCCCAAAGCGATCCGATCCTGCTGCATATACCTCTCCGCCTGCTAGGATCAGACTGTGGGTTCCGCCCGCCGACAAGCCGTCCACCGTTACCCCAATGGGAATTCCCTGCACGGCCTTGGCCCAGTTGACCGGTGAATTCATATCGCCCACGCCCAACCGCCCATCGGTATTCAACCCCCATGCCGTCACCGTGGAAGCACCCGATGCCAGATACAGCGAGTGCGCAAAGCCTGATGAAATCAAAGCTTGGGTCACGGAAAGATAGACCGGAGAACTGGTCACGCTTCCGTAGGAATTAGAAACCGTCACCGCGTAGCTACCCGAGTCAGAGACCGTCAGCGAAGTGAGCTCCAGATACGGATTAGAACCACCAATAACATTCTGCCCATCTCTCTTCCACTGGTATGTGAGACCCATTCCGGACGCCAAGACTTCAAACCGATAGCTCTGGCCAAACTCCTTCGTGGCTCCGACCGGATCAGCCACAATTTCAGGCACTGGAGTGCCATCTGCAGAAGTGGGCGAACTCCCCGCTTTGACCTCAACTCCGTCGCTGAATCCGTCTCCGTCGGTATCAGCTAAAAGCGGATTCGTTCCGAAGGCTGTCTCCTCGTAATCCAAGAGGCCGTCTCCATCCTGATCGATGCCAAAGGATGCGTCATCCAACAGATTTCCGTTGCCACCAGTCGGCGAAATCGAGGTGTAGGAAAACCGGTACGTTTTTCCAGCTTCTACCTCAGTGGCCTGACTTCCAGAATACCTCACCCAGGATGTTCCTGTGCTCACCTCGCGAGTGAATTTATTTTTTGCCACAGAGGTTCCTGGGCCTCCAGACAGCTCATCGATCTTGAAATCCATCACATCGCTACCATCCCTGCCCCGGTGAAGGAAGGAGTAACTCACGGGACTGTTCACCGTCATCGTCACATCCTGATAAAGGGTTCCGTTGGCGTTGTAGTTGAGCTCCGCCAGAGTATTACCGACGTTGCCCGAACTGCCCAAGAAACCGCTATACCAAAGCTCGATGGTGTAACTGTTGTTCGCTGTGGTCTTCCATCCGGGGACATCGTTCTGCGGAACCGCCCGCCAATTATTTGAGGAGGGCTTCACGATTCCGTCCTCGAAGCTTCCGTTGATCAGTCGGTTATAGACGTTGGCTACTGTCGGGCTGTTCCCCAAGTCCCGCTCCAACTTGTCGTTCGCTCCGTCTCCGTCCGTATCCGCCAAAAGGGGATTCGAGCCCAAGGCGATCTCTTGGACATCTGTGAGGCCATCTCCGTCCGTGTCGATGGTCGGATCTAACACGACGTTGACCGTCCTCGTCACCAGCACGGCCAGATTCCCCGCCGCATCGGTGGTGTTGTAAGTCAGCGTATAATTCCCCACCGTTGCTGTGTTCACCGTCCCGCTTCCCGTGATCGTCCTAATCTCATCCACATTGTCCGTCACCGTTGCGCCTGGATCAGAGAAAGTCGCTCCCTTATAGATCTCCAGCGGATTCGCCCCGATCAGGGTGATGACAGGAACCGAGGTATCCAAGACTTGAATTGTGCCTGTTGCCGTCTCGGCCGAGAAAGCTCCACTTGCATCAAAATCGATGACGTCGACGTAGCTGGTGCTGATCCCGTCTAAAAGATAATTTCCCGATGTGCTGACCGGATTCCCTCCATTCAAGGCCAAGACCTGAAGAGGATCCAGCCGTGCCCACAACGCCATGGTGGAGGGAACATAACTGTTCGAAGCCCCTCCACTGCCACCCATCACCAACCCCTGTCCCTGCGCAGCCCCAGTCCCATGATCGAGATAAACTGCCTTGAAGGTCTGGCTATCAGGCACCTGGTTATAGTCCAACTGGGCATTGGAGCCGTTGTTCATCACCACCCCGTACACACTTCCATACCCCGCCCCAAAAGTTTTATTTCGAAGGTACATCTGGGACGGCATTCCCGGCGTCCCCACCAAAGTTCTTACATTCACCAGTGATTGATCCGGATTGGAACTGCCAACCGCAAAGGAGCTGTTGAGCGGATTGGCGCCATTGTTATAAATGAGCGGACTGGTTGCAGACCCGTCGAAACTCATTCCAGCCGCATTGGGCAACGCGAACGCAATGCCGTGCCTATAGGAACCAATGCCCCCACTCGGTAACGTTCCACCCGAAGCCGTCCAGGTCATCGCCAATTCCATGCTGTTTTTCAGAATATCCAATGAGCCGGGCAGAACGGCAGAGCCGGTGCGTACCGAGGAAGAAAAACCCCCCGAAGGTGCCGTCAAGAATCCGCCCAAACTTGCATTCGCTCCGTAGGCCACCAAGACCCAGGCTCCTCCACCCACCGCCGTTAGGTCGGCCAAGGCACCATCCTCCCCGCTCGTCTGATCCCAGGCCTGATACCGTATCTCCGCATTGCCGCTGAAGTTTGCATTCGGAACAAACCGAACCCGATGCTGCCCATCGCTCTTGAGCAAGCGCGCTGAACTAAGGCTAACGCCGGAAAGCGAATTCCAGACACTTCCTCCATTCAACGTGTACTCCCAAAAGCCATGACTCGTATCGACCCCTGTGATCGCGACACCCTTGAGGGCACCGGAGTCGTCGTCCGAGTAAGCCGCCGTCAGGACAGTCACCGCAGTGCCCGGATTGCTGGCGGGAACTGTGCCCCCGGAAATCGAGTCCAGATTGACTCCCTCAAACACAGTCACCGTGAACGCGCTCAACTCCGTGTGGTCCGCATAAAAATTATTCTTAGAATCAACAATAAGATAGAGCATTTCCCCGGGCCGCATTTCCAGCAAGGCATCGGAGGCCAGAGCAACAGAACCGCCATTTTCCAGCAAACCCGATCGGATTAAAAGATACCGGGAAGATCCGGCCAATCCTCTCTGCAGCTTATAATCGATTCCGTCGTTCGACCCGTACGGGGGGAGGCGAAGGTTCACATGGAAGTTTGCTGCAATGGTGTGGCTGGATGTATTTTTCCATCCGATGGCCACGGCCCGGCTCGGCTCCTCCATATTCGAGGGGTGAATCACCAGGCTGCCGGCAGGGACAGGGCCAGTGGCGGAGTTGATCCGCTGAACGAAGGGATAATTGTTTAGGTAACCAGAGTTTCCGTCCCACTGGGGTTGATTTTGAATGACCTCATTGCCGGTGGTTTTCCAGTTCCCCAACAAGGCCAGTGCAGACACATTTCCTCCCAGATACTGCCAACGACTGTTTGCCGATTGAAGGGTAGGCCCATCAATAAATTCCGCCAATGCGTCGTAGGTCGTCGACTGCCCGGCAAGTGTCGGCGCATCGTTCCTCGGTTGCACATTGATCGTGGCCGAGCCGGTTACCGTGATTTGCCCGTCGCTCACCAGCATGCCTATCGTCTTGCTTCCGCTAAAGTCCTGCGGGGCCAGATACGTGATCTTTCCTGGCGTTATAAAATATGCATTCAGATCGGCCACCGTTCCCGCAAAGGTCCGTGCTGTTCCCGTCCCTCCCACCGTGATTCCAGTGCCAGCGTTACCCGTGATCGTGCCGGCGTCCACACTCAGAGTCACCGTTAGACTGGAGCTATCCACATCGGAGAAAGGTGTGCCCGAGAACAGGAGGTTGCCTGTCAAATCTTCGGTCAGTGCAGGGATGCCGAGGGTGGCCGGACCCGAAATGAAGACCCTCACGCTATCAATTCCGTGCCACACGTTTTGCACGGAGTGGTTAAATGTGAGCTTTAAATATTTCCCGATCGCAGGATCTCCATTTGGGATGGTAAAGGTGAAGGAATCGGTCGTCCAAGTGGTGTCTGTCCGCAGGGTGATCACTTCGCTTGTACCCAAGGTAGACAGCGGGGTACTGCTACCATCGGCTACGGCCTGTGCAGAAATCGTCAATGTTCCGGGGGCTGTGTTGGGAAAAGGCAGTCCGTGAGCGAAATGCACGGTATAGGTTCCCGCCACAAGGGGCGCACTTCCCAAAGAGCTTGATCCCGTCGCCGTTGCGACCAGTACGCTGTTAGAGAATGAAGGCTTATCGGGCCCATAGGTGTCGTTCGCGCCGACGCCCGTCCAACCGGTGGTGCTCGTACCGTCCTCGTTAAAGCCCACCGCAAAACGGCTCAATATGAGCGGTGCACGGTTCACTTCGCCGAAGGGCGTTACGGCAAGTCCAGCCACAGTTACGCTTCCCCACGCCAAACTCGCCGTCGCAGGATAATAACCCACCGCCCCACTGGCGATTCCACTAAAGGCATTCACTCCGATTGTTGGCGGCGTATTCCCCTGAAAATAAACCGAACCAAGCATGGAGCAGTTCAAGAATGCATTGTATTGGATCTCATTCACACTATTGGGAATGGAGATGGTGGTTAATTTGGGGCAGAGGAAGAAAGCCCCAGACATAATCAGCGTCACACTGCTCGGCAGAGTGACGCTGGCCAAATTGGCGCAATCTGCAAACGCATTGGCCCCAATCGTGGTCACCCCATTGGGGATGATAACCCCAGTCAAATCCGACTTACTTTGAAACACATAGTCCCCAATCTTGGTCACCGGAACCCCTCCGATCGTGGCAGGAATCTCCACCGCTCCACCCGTCCCGTTGTATCCCGTGATCATGGCCTGACCATTCGCGATGGTGTAGGTGAAGGTAGGGATGGGGGTAAGTGTAATACTGTTGCCAGTATTGGAAACTGTGAACCCTGTCGCTCCCTGCACGGTCGGCGTACCGGTGACACTGCTTCCGCTGATTAGAACATACGATTGCTGGCTGAGAGTTAGGCCGGTGACATCGATGATTGAACCGGAGTTAAAATTGATCGATCCTCCCGTATCCCAAGCCGTGGCAGTGCTCGTCGAGGCAGGCGTGATTTTGACCACTCCTCCGGACTTCACCGTCAAAGCCGCGATCGATCCAGCGCCTTGCAACGTGGCTCCAGAGGAGATTGTGGTTGAACTGCTCACGATTGAACCACCCGTATTCACCACTAGGGTTCCGGCGAGGACCTTCGTTTCACCGGTGTAGGTATTAGCGGCGGAGAGAACCATTTTCCCTAAACCGTTTTTGGTGAGGGAGCCGACCACCCCATTTCCGTCCGTTAACTTGGCAGAAACTTTCAAATCACCAGTCGCGTCCCCAGTCGACCCAACGTTGAAGGTAGTCGTTCCGACACGGCTTAAGAGAATATCGTTTTTGTTGTTATTCGAGGTGTTGGAGGTGATGGTGGAGGCACTAGTTCCTCCGACGGTTACAATGTTCAATTCGTACGCATTCCAGCCATTGGCACTTCCGCCACTCGCCATCAAAGTGCCCCCATTCATGGTCAGGTTGGCAATGTTGTTAAAAACCCCTCCGCCGGTGACACCGCCGTTTCCGTTGTTGATGGTCCCACCGTTTAAGGTGATTGAAACGGGAGAACTGCTTCCCGTGTCGGCGTTTCCAAATACATCCTGCTTGTTGAAATAGAGTGTGGCCCCACTGTTGACGTAGATTTTGCCGGCGGCGGTGCCGTTGTTGTAGAGAGATCCGTTCTCGTAAAATTGAAGAACCCCACCTCGTACTAACGTATCCCCTGTGTAGGTGTTGTTCTGCCGGAGCGTGGTCCAATTGCTGCCGTCGAAAATCACGCTCCCCGAGCCGGAGCCGGTCAGGGTCTGATTGATTCCAATGCCCTTGCCGTCGTTATTAATCTCGGCTCCGTTACCACCGATGTTGGCCGAGTTAAGACCCGAGATAAAATTCCATTCCTCACGTGTCGCCTTGAGCGTTCCGCCATTGAGGTTAAGACTGCCGGTTCCGCCCCCCCACTTATAGATTTGAGAGGTAACGAGAATTCCACTGTTGAGATCGAGAGATCCTACAGAGCCGGCATTCCCCGAGAGAACGGTGCCGTTGGGGGCGTAGACTCCACCTCCATTGATAATTATCCCCCCGCGGCCGTTTTCTCCGATAATGATATTACGATTCCACGCATTCACCCAGCCACCGTTGACTCGGATCTCTCCGGAGCCACCGTTACGCGCAATCGAGAGATAGTCATTAACGTTAAATGTGCCGGCGTTTTGGGTGAAGACGGCCCAATCGGACGTTCCAACTTGGAAATTTCCGTCAGCCTGGACTGTTCCATAGTTGGTAAAATATGCGCCATTTACCCCTGAAGTCCCGTTATTCAAGAAAAGGGCAGTCTGCCATGAAGGAATCTCTAAATTGTAATTAATAATTTGAGCACTAAAGTTTTGGCTCTTTGCGGCGCTCTCGAATAAAGAAAAAAGAAGGAAAAAAGCTGCTAACCGCCGACAAATGGCAAAGGCGTTGAGCCTGAATAAGGATGTTCGCATATGGGTCATCCCGCTTCTTACATTTTCAGAACGTTCACTTTGCCAGCCTCAGGCCGGCCGAAGTTCTGGTTCATGTCTACAATGTTGTTTCCGTAGTGCTGATTCAGGGTCGCCTGGTCCTGAACGGTGAAGGAGTTGTTGCCGATCCTGAAATTGTTCACCCCGCTGAAGTTCAGCATTCCGTTGTCGCTAGCCCCGTCCGACCCATAGATCCGGTTGACCAAGCCCTGCTGGGTGTAGAAGTTGATCATCCCATTCTGGGAAATGACGGTGAAGTTCGCATTGTTCAGCAGCACCGTGTTCGCCCGGGCAGTGATCGCACTCATCGCTGCCATCGTGGTGTTCTGGAACTCCAACCGCTTCGCCGCCAAAGAAACCGTCTGCGCATCCACCAGAAGATTTTTCCGCGAGTCGGTGATCGTCTTGTCGAGCACTCCAGCCAGCTGGCGGTTTACCGGCAATCCGTTTTGCACCACCATGGTGCCCGCGAGTTCTCCGCTCGCATCGAGTGCCGCCATCTGGATCTTTGAATCGGCATTGATGAAGGCCCCCACTAGCTCCTTAATTTTAAAGTCGCGAACGGAACTTCCGCTTACCAAAACCCGAGGGGCTGAGGATTCCAGCCCCTTCACCAACTCAATCTGACCAAATCCGCGGATCACTACATCCCTCATCTCCAAACCCGTTGCCGAGCGAACTACGGCGATTCCGGTAGAATAAGCTTCGCCAGCACCCGAAACGATCCTGACCTGTTTCGTTTGTTGCAGGGCTTCTTGGGCTGCAATAGGACTCTGGACGGTGCCATCAGCACCTGCCGATGTGTCTACCGTGGCAAGCGCGGCCAACTCCTCCGTCGTGGCACCCATTTGAATCCGGCCCAGGGATTCAAACGAGGTTTCTCGGACGGGGGAAAGACCGAGCAACGAGGCGGCCTGAACCAGAAGATCGCCCGAGGTCAAAACCTCAAGTGCAGCTCCGTTTGCACCCACCGTGACTCCTTGAATGGATATGCCACCGGCCCCAGCCACAAAACCAACGGTTTTCTTTCCCACGGGCAATGTAAGGGTAGGGCCATCCATCAAGCCTTGCTTAATGCTGCCTCCCTTAACTGCCCAATCCCGCCACTCTCCTTCCCAGAATTCCATGAAAGAATCATCCATCGTCAGGGGATTCGTCGAACCGGAAAAACTAGCGTTCTGGTTTCCCAAGAGTTGCTGATTCGCGTAAAAGAAAACATCCTCTCTGCTTGAATCCGCGGGGAAGTTGTTGCTCGCATATGTCATCTTGATTGCCTGCGCCGCATAGAAGTCGAAGTCTTGGATTTCATCAACCGTGGCCAACTCCACTTTCTGCGTGCTGATGAGTTGAATATAACGGGATTCGGTTCCCGCTATGTCATACACCCCAGGTGCGTTGATATAATATTTCTCGAGGGCTCCCATGCTTCCGGGGATTGCGCCGACAAAGTAGAAATATTTATCAAACGAGGTGAGCATGGGAATGTCTTTCAGAACTAAAAGGGGACGCATTGGGTTGGCCGCCTTAACCACGGGATCGCTGAGGGGGCGCGAGTCCAGATTGATGGTCTGCGTGATGGTTCCGATGGTTCCCGGCAGAGTCAGGGAAACCACTGCTGTTTGCCCTTTGGCATAGATCCTTGGATCGGGAATCGAGGACCCCAAGATGCTGAAGCTGCTCGCCCCAGCCGCAATCGGGAA
>Ga0209401_1001304_pt1 | contig 16597 bp, 10 predicted proteins | sample M_140807_MF_Meta_FD_187318 | JGI IMG/M metagenome (GOLD analysis project Ga0209401, IMG submission 187318) | Freshwater microbial communities from Lake Montjoie, Canada to study carbon cycling - M_140807_MF_MetaG (SPAdes) (version 2) | ecosystem: Environmental > Aquatic > Freshwater > Lake...
AAACTGCCCCGCTTCCAGTGGGAGGAGGATCCGCTTTGAGGAGCACCCAACCTTGAGGAGGCTTGGCTTTGCCTTGACAAACATTGGCTGACCCGTGGGCTGCAAGCACGATTTTTGTCTCAATCCAAGTCTTCCGAAATAATCTGATACACTCTTTGTTCTTCACCGATAAACCGGAGGCGCCGCCCTCTTGCAGCGTTTGTTTTTGTTGCCATTCGTGTTATGGAATCTAAGCATTCAGCAGTTATAGCCAACCAAAGCTTGCGAACCTCCAGCGATGTCGCTGCCGCGGCTGGAGATGTCGGTCATGATCGCAGAAAGTATCGCCCCGAAATCGATGGCCTAAGGGCAGTTGCCGTGATCGCGGTCATCGTGAATCATTTCAGTAAAGATGCCTTGCCAAGTGGCTACCTTGGGGTAGACATATTTTTTGTCATTTCCGGCTTTGTCATCACCGGCTCGATTCTTGGCCGGCCGCACCAATCTTTTGGAGAGGGTCTTGCGGGATTTTATTCAAGGCGCATCAAGAGGCTGGTGCCAGCTCTCGTCTTCTGTGTTGTGCTGACAAGCTTGGCAATCTGTCTCTTTAACCCTGCCCCTGGCGTCTCGCTGCAGACAGGCATGACAGCCTTATTTGGCGCTTCCAATGTTTATCTTTATTCTCAATCTACGGATTACTTCGCGCCATCGACAGAGTTGAACGCTTTTACGCATACTTGGTCGCTTGGCGTGGAAGAGCAGTTTTACCTGTTGTTTCCGTTCCTTTTATGGCTCGCTGGCTTCTGGCGTCTGGGGCAGGCGAGCGCTGAAGTCATGAGCAAAAGATTGGCATGGATCATCGGGGTTCTTGCCACCGCATCCTTAACCGGTTTTATTTGTTTCTACGCATCAAACCTTGCGGCTGTTTATTTTCTAATGCCGTTTCGATTCTGGGAGCTCGGAGCTGGTTGCTTGCTCGCGTTGTTGACAGTTCGACGTCTTTCAGCCGTGCAAAGTGCAAGTGCTCATGACAAAATCATTGTTCCAGTTGTTGCCATTGCCTTAGTCGGTACATTTTTTCTTGCTGATCAAGGAGCATTCAGGCCTACTCTTCTTGCCATCGCTCTCACCTGTTTGCTGATTTATCGGCTCAGGCCGGGAAGCTTCATTTATAAGATTTTGTCCCATCCGTTCGTTGTCTGGATCGGCTTGATCTCTTATTCGCTCTATTTATGGCATTGGTCAATTCTTTGCTTAAGCCGTTGGACGGTTGGCATTCAAAATTGGACTATTCCCTTCCAGGTTTTGGCCATGGTGATGATGGCCTCAATATCGTATTACTTAGTTGAAAAGCCGTTGCGCTTCGCCAGCTGGCATCCTTCGCGTCTTATCACGCTCTGTATCGGCATTGTCGCCTCCATCGGTAGTTCGATTGTTCTCGTTCTCCTCGGGGCGCCATTGCAGGGCAAGTTGTTTGTTGGCAAGGGAGGTGAGCGGGTTGCGAGTGGTCAGCTGGCGTCCAGCCTGGTGAACGAGACAACGGTTGCCCCTTTCAAGGTGGAATCTCAAGTCAAGGAATGTAATGTCACTCCGTTCCTGCTTGGCGCTAACAGTTATCGCTTGCGCAAGCCCGTTGATTCTGAATTCATTGAATCCTGCTTGTTGTCGTATTCCCCCCAGAACAAGGCTGGTCCTAAAATTCTTTTGGTCGGTGATAGTTTTGCCGAAAAATTGGCTCCCCATGCGGCTCTCCTGGCTCAGCGGATTGGTTTGGGCTTTGGCATGGTGTTTGGCTATGGATGTCCGTACCTGTTGCAAACATCAAATATCCTTGGGCCAAGTTTTCCTCAATGTCGCCATCTCAAAGAGGACCTGCTTCAGGAGGCGGTTCTCAATTCACTAAGCCCTGGCGACATTGTTTTGCTACGACTGCATCTCACGAGCAAGAGTTATGTGAGGTATCCGACCGGAACGACCGAGCCATCTCCTGCTGCTTATGATCAAGCTATTGAAGCTCTTACTGCAAAGATTGCTCAGAAGGGTGCGCATCTTGTCTTGGTGGGCCCAAATCCCAACCTTTCAACGCAAGAAATGATGGCACTCAATCCCGAATGGTTCAACAGCTGGAATAGGGCTCATGCGATCCCACTCAATAATTCTCAGGAAACAATTTATTTCCATCGGCTTGATGAACACCTCAGATCAACTTCCAGGTTTTGGAAGGGCGCAACATACGTTTCGCTGGCCGAGCGACTCTGTGGCCTTGATGGACGATGTTATTTAAATCAGAATGGTCGCTTTCTTTATGAAGATGATCATCATCTCAGTCCGTTTGGTCATGACGTGATTTTCCCTGCCCTGCTGCAAGCGCTCCGCTCCATTCATCCCCCCTCGGCTGTCGTTCCCGGAAAGCTCGGCCCATCCGCATCCAGTCCCCAGGGCCATCCTTGAGGTAAGGACCCTGAACTCACCCCCCCATCCGATCCCCCAGTTGCTCGGCCACGGTGTTCACATCCTTGTCGCCGCGGCCGGAGAGGTTCACCACCACTTCGGTGCCGGGCGCGAGGGTGGGGCAGAGTTTCTCGAGCCAGGCGAAGGCGTGGGCGGTTTCGAGGGCCGGGATGATGCCCTCAAGGCGGCAGAGCATCTGCAGGGCATCCAGGGCTTCGCCATCGGTGACGGCGGCATATTCGGCGCGGCCGATGCCCTTGAGATAGCTGTGCTCCGGCCCCACACCGGGGTAATCGAGGCCAGCGCTGATCGAGTGGGCCTCCTGCACCTGACCCTCCTCGTCCTGGAGCAGCAGGCTCATTGCGCCATGCAGCACGCCCACCCGCCCCTCGGTGATCGTGGCGGCGTGGCGGCCGCTGGCCACGCCTTCACCAGCAGCCTCCACGCCGATCAGCCGCACCGAGGTGTCTTCCACGAAGGGATGGAACAGACCCATGGCGTTGGAGCCGCCGCCCACGCAGGCCACCAGCACATCGGGCAACCTTCCGAAGGCCTCGGCGCACTGCTGCTTGGCCTCGATACCGATCACGGCGTGGAAGTCGCGCACCAGCATCGGGTAGGGGTGGGGCCCGGCCACCGAACCGAGGATGTAGTGGGTGGTCTCCACATTGGTCACCCAGTCGCGGATCGCCTCGCTGGTGGCGTCCTTGAGGGTGGCGGTGCCGGCCGTGACCGGCTGCACCGTGGCTCCCAGCAGGCGCATGCGGAACACATTGAGGGCCTGGCGGCGCATGTCCTCGGCGCCCATGTAGATCACGCACTCCAGGCCGAAGCGGGCGCACACGGTGGCGGTGGCCACCCCGTGCTGGCCGGCGCCGGTCTCGGCGATCACCCGCTTCTTGCCCATGCGCAGGGCCAGCAGCCCTTGACCGAGGGCGTTGTTGATCTTGTGCGCGCCGGTGTGGTTGAGGTCTTCGCGCTTCAGCCAGATACGGGGCCCGCCCTCGGCGCGGCGGTAGTGCTCGCTGAGCCGCTCGGCCTCATAGAGGGGGCTGGGCCGCCCCACATAGGTGCGCAGCAGGTGGTTGAGGCGCTCAGTGAAGGCTGAATCGGCCCAGGCTTCGGCGGCGGCGGCCTCCAGCTCCGCCAGGGCCGGCATCAGGGTTTCCGGCACGTACTGGCCGCCGTAGGGGCCAAAGCGACCCAGGGGATCGGGCCGCACCGCGGGAGCCAGGCTGGCGGGATCGGGGGCGGTGCCCTGGAGGGGGGGAACGGTGCTGGTCACCGGCGGCGGCATGCAGTGGGGGCAGCCTAGGGAGGCGGGTCTGAGGGCTGAATCCGCCGGGGGAGGGCGGAGACGCCAGGGTGGAGCGGGGGGAGCGACTGGATTCACAACGTGGTTGCCAGCGAACCCTGCTTGCTGGGTGACCTGAGCACGAGACAAAAAAAAGACGACGGGTGAGTTCCCGCCGCCTGAATCTTCGGGCTCAAACGCGATTTCACTGCCCCCCGAACCGCGAAGCTGGTCAGAGGGCGAAGAACTGCGCGGCCCGATCACAGTGGTCTTGCGTCAGAAGAAGGAAGCATCCACACCGAAAATCAGAGATTTGATTTTCTTCCAGGTCGATGTACTGCCTCCGCCAGCAGTCTCAGTTGCGCCAGCCGAGACCTGCTCAAGCTGAGCATCGGAGAGCTCCTGGTCATTCTCATCAATACTAAGCCGATCGTTTTCGTAAGCAGTGTTGTTCATGGATCTGAAGAGCAAGTGAAACCGGACTTGTTTGGCTCCGGTCTCCACAGAATCCACCGGCTTGAGCGCGGAGGCGATGAGCGACGTCATGCCGATCTGTGAGATTTCTCACAACCCGTCGAGAGGAGCGATGTTCAGACGGCTTGACCAAGAGCCAGAAAGGCTTTCAATTAGCCATGGCGCAAGCATTCCGCAGCACAATCTGAGGCTGAGACAATAAGGAAATGCAATCTGCTCCAGGCAACACTGAATGCTTCCGCCTCAGACAGATACCGGGCCAGCGGACGGCACGGTCGTCGTACCCTGTGAGGCTCGATGGCTCAACAAGTGGCTGGCGGTTGCTGAATTGGCCGAGAATCGATGGAAAGTCAACAGCTGGATCGCTTTGTGAAAGCAGATATCAACGCGGAGATCCAGTCGTCGATTGCGTCCTCCTGCTCCGCCAAGGCCATCACCAGGGTCTCCGATATGCACGGGATGCCTAGGGTTCGGAGCGAACCAGGAGATGGGGCAACGCCGCAGGCACAGGTTGACTGGATCCGAAGTAACCAAGGGAGAGAGTGGCGGGAACGTTGCTGGTGACGGGAGGCTCCGTACAGCGAAACAAGCCTAAAGAGTTGGATCACGCAAGAGCACGCCCTGCGAGCCAGTCGGAGCCATAGGGCGGGAAAGACAAGATCAAGACAGGATGCACGGGCCAACAAGTCCGTCAGCAACTAGTCACTCTCATGGTGATCATTCCACCCCTAAGATGAGCCTAAGAGGAAACAGACGAATGACGCTCACCCACAGCGCTAGCAGCAGCCTAAACGCCCTTGCCCAATCCCGACGCCAGGCCTGGCTGGCTGCCGTAGCCCCAGACGAGCCGCACAAACTAGCCCGGCGGCTGGCATGGGATGACCTTGATGCAGAGATTCTTGAGCACAACTGGAGTGCGTCTGAGGGACTTTCGGAATCCGGTTCACGGCCCTGGGCTCCTCACGGCAACCAGGAGGATGCTGATTCATGGTGGCCAGCACTGCAAACCTGCCGGAAGGAATTGGAGGCCAACTGGGACCTCGCGCTATTGCCCTACGACCCCCAAGGTGATCGGCCATTTGTGGATCTCTGGTGGCCGATCCGATGCATGGGAGCGGAACAACTGCGGAAGGCCATTACCGACCTCCCCGACGAATGGATTGATATCGCTTCAGTATCCGATCAACTTGCTGACAACCTGCTGGAGCGGCTCTGCACCGTCGGCGAGCAAGTGTTATGGGAACGCTTCATCGCAAGCCGCACGCCCGGGGCGATGTTGCTCGCCCACCTTGGCTCCTCAGGTGATGGACGGGGAACGCCCATTCGTGAACTTTACGAGGCCTTCATCCGGACTAACCGACGCGACGGACTCGCCTCACTGCTGCATGAGTTTCCTGAGCTTGGGCGCTGGGTCGGCACGGTTTACACGTTATGGCTGGAGGCCAGTGAAGAGCTGCTTCACCGTCTTTGCGCCGATCGGGAGGCTTTGGTGGCCTGGTTTGGATTGGATCAAACCCAACAACTGAATAGCGTCAGCCTCGGTGTCAGTGATCCCCACAGAGGGGGGCGGACGGTGGCCATTCTACAATTTACAAAACTCTCCACCAAAGAATCTGCGCTACAGACAGTAGGCCCCCGCAGAGGACTTGCAGATCCAATCCCACGATCGGCATGCGAGCACGAACTAAAAATCGTCTACAAACCAAAAGACATGGGCGTGGATGCCGCCTACCAGGCGGCACTTGAAGATTTGAATAACCATAGTGACATGAATCCGCTGAGGACCTTAACGGTATTGACGCGCGAGGGCTACGGCTACATGGAATGGGCTCCCCATTGCCTCTGTGACGGCGAAAGTGAATTGGAATCCTTTTATATTAATGCGGGTCGCTTAACAGCGGTGCTGCATGTGCTGGGCTGCACCGATTGTCACCACGAGAACCTGATCGCCTGCGCCGACCAGCTACTGCTAATCGACACCGAAACACTGTTGGAACCAGAACTTCCCGACCACATCGGCGAAGCGATGACCGAATCCATAGCCCCTACCCCCTCACTACTGCAACGTAGATTGCTGGGTTCGGTGCTTCGCTCTGGACTGCTACCCCGATGGGGGGTGGTGGGGGCAAGCAAACGCGCCGTCGATATCAGTGCACTTGGCGTGCGACCTCCAGCAAAAGAGCAGCGGTCCATGCCTGGCTGGATGGGCCTGAATAGCGATGGCATGCTGATCGGGAAGGTGTTGGGTCCAGCGGAACTGCCCACAAGTCAGCCGGTGGGAATCGGTGCCTCCAATCCTTTCAAGAGACACCTCGAGGCGTTCTGCAGGGGATTTGAACGCCAGGCACTGGTGCTTGCAGCGCAGCGGGATCGATGGCTGGCTAGCGATGGAGTTCTTAGCCGCTTCGGAGGCCTGCAGCGGCGCATCGTCTTGCGGGACACGCATGTATATGGCGCCATTCAGCGGCAGCTGATGGGGCCAAAGGCGATGCGCTCACCCTTCGCCAGAGAGATGACGCTAGAGCTCATGGCACGCAGCTACCTGTTAGCCGAAACCCGCCCCTTCCACTGGCCTGTGTTCGGTGCAGAGGTGCGACAGATGAATCGACTCGACATCCCGTTCTTTACACACAGGATCGATGGTGACGCCCTAGTGCTGGGCAATGTCCCAACCGCCACAAGCGCCATCCACCCAAGGCCGGCCCTGGAGGAACTGCCAGGCTTCATCCGTACCAGTGGCCTGGCGGCGGCAAAGGAGCGACTTGAAGCACTCAACACCGAAGAGATCGCCTTTCAGTTGCGTCTGATCCGCGGAGCCGCGGCAGCCCAGGCACTGGCTAAGGCGCCTAAAGAGCCAAGCGTGGCGAAGAGCCCGACAGAGAAGATCGAAAACTTCGCTTCCATCGACCCTGGGATCAATGAGCTTGAGGCGGCCCAGCGCGTGGGGGTTGAGATTATGAATCTCGCGATTGTCGATCCCAAAGGAGAGATCGAATGGCTTGGCATTGATCTGGGCGCCGATGGGGAGAGCTTCAGCTTCGGGCTGGTGGGCCATGCGCTCTATGGCGGATCGATCGGCATCGCCTGTTTTCTCCAGCGTCTGCAGGAGGTGAGAGAAGCGGTAGATCAGCCAGACTCAGTTCTTAGGGTTGCAACAGATCCCGGCGTTGTGGTCGAAGCGATCCTCAGGCCGCTTCGAGAATTGGCAAACCAACCTCAGGATGATATCAGGCTGCGCTGGTGGAGAGACCAACCCCTCGGGATCAATGGATGTGGCGGCGTTCTGCTGGGCCTGCAACTTCTTGGAGAATCTGATCTTGCAGAGGTGCTGATAAAAGCGGCTCTGCCGCGGGCACTACAAAGCGATGAACAGCTCGATCTGATCGGTGGATCTGCCGGACTGATCGGCCCCCTGCTGCGCCAGGGGGGGGAAGCCGCCAACAGGTTGGCATGGATTGCCGGAGACCGGCTGCTGTCCAAACAGAACGAAGAAGGCGCCTGGGGCCTCCGAGCCCATCAACCACCCCTGCTGGGTTTTTCCCATGGCACTGCTGGCTTCGCGGCAGCACTCGCCCGGCTGCACCAAAGCTGTGGAGAAGAGCGCTTTCGCGCCGGCGCAGCTGCCGCTCTGGCCTACGAGCGGAGCCGTTTCGATCCTCGGCAAGCTAACTGGCCCTCCTACTTCATTGACCAGATCCGCTCCGGCACCGAACCAGTGCCTTCCTTCTCCGTGGGCTGGTGCCATGGTGCGCCCGGCGTCGCCCTGGGACGTGCCTGCCTTTGGGGAACAGCCCTCTGGGATGATCACTGTGCCGAAGAGATAGAGATTGCCCTACGCACCACCGCTGCCTGCGAAGAGCGCCAAAGTGATCATCTCTGCTGCGGAAACCTTGGTCTACTGGCGGTGCTGGAACTTGTCGGCGAAGGGCCCTGGCCCCTGGCGCAGGATGTCAAGGATCTCTGCCGGGAGGCGGCTCTCCGCCAGCGTGCCAAAGGCTTGAGTCGCTGCGATGGGCCTAGGGAGCAAGCGCCAAGTTTGCGATGCTTTCCAATCGACGACGAGCAGCTGATCCTGCCGGGCTTCTTCACCGGTCTCAGCGGCATGGGACTGGCCCTGCTTCAAGATCCAGGGTCGCGCCAGGTGCTGACCTCCCTGCTCTCCGCAGGCCTCTGGCCGACTGAAATCAAGGCAGGTACATAGGCGACGCCCCGCTGTTGCGCAGTCGGGGCTCTGTTGACAGGAGGTCCACATTTTGTCATGGTACAAGGGACCATTAGTAATGGCCTCCATGTCAGAAGATCAAATCCGCGCCTTTCTAGCCAAAATCGCGGAGGATCCTTCCCTCCAAGAAAAGTTGAAGCTGGCCAGCACCGCCGATGAAGCTTCCATCTTAGCCAAAGAACTAGGGTTTGCTCTGAGCAGCGAAGACATTGCTTCGCTCTCCGCCAAGATCTCAGGCAGCGAGGAACTGGGCGACAATGAACTAGAGAATGCCGCCGGTGGGCTGCCTTGCCTTTACACAAAAAACTGCATTAAGGCAACCACCGGCTACCGCACGCTCTTTGCTTTTGATTGCGGGGGTTGAGCATCACCACCGCCAGCTGAAGGGCAGCTGACGCTCATGGCCTGCCACTGACCACCTGATCGAGGCGCTGCTGGCAAAGCCAATGCAGGCGTTTCATGGCGAATTCAGGCTGGAGCAGTTCCTGATTGGAGTGGAGCGAGGCCTGGAGTTCCCGGGCTCGCTCCATCACCAGCCGAAGAGCCTGCTGGGCATCGCCGACATCAAGATCAGCCACGTAGCTGGACCAGCGCCCGATCCGCTGGGGTTCGCCGCTGGGATCAAGACCTAAACAACGGCCAAACAGCTCGGCATTAAAGAGGCCAAGGCTTGACACCATCCCCATGCAATCGGCGACCAGCTCATCGAGAAGGTTCAGCCGCATCTCACCCAATAAGCGCTTGGTGGCCAGGTGGGTGAGCTCGTGCTCGAGCCGCAGGGCCGTGGAGGCCTTCTGCCAGCGAGCATGGCTAGGGCAGCCCGGCACCTCACTGGGGGCCACGGAGCCGTAGGGGGCTGAATGCAGAAGGATCACGTGGGACCGGCTCATTGGCCCGAAACGGCGAATCAGCCCCCAGTGGATCAGCCCACTCACGGCTTGGGCGTGGACCCCATGGGCCAGGGCAATGGGCTCGCAGCGATAGGCCAGCGCTCTCACCAGCAGGAGGAAGTCCGAGCGATTGGGGGTGTGCAGCACTGGCATCGCCCCGCACGGATGGGGCGCCAGCCAGAGCCTCAGGGATCCAATCTGATGCCAAACCGGTTCAGAACCGAGCTCCCTCAAGGCGGCCGAGGTGCCCTCTTCCCCACGCAACACCAGTCCCCGATAGAGTTCGCTCGTGCTGATGCCTTCCACCTGGGGCAACCGCAGCTGGGGTAGCGCGAACTGAAGGCTGGCCAGAAGCCTCTGGCCGCGAAGAACTCCGGAGGGGGCATCCGCAATCAGCTGGCGCCACCAGGAGATCGTGATGTCATCAGCCAGTGGAAATTGAGGCCAAGGCTGGCTGGCGCCTTGGAATCCCTGGCAGTAAGCAATGAGCGTCTGCCGAGCCGCCATGGCAAGTACTCACCGCCGTTCCCATGATGCGGCATCGCAAGCACCACCTGCCTGAGTTCGATGCCCTCAGATCATGCTGCTTTGAACAAGCAGTCAGAGCCTGAGTGCCGAATGATCGAAAAGGGGTGCGCTGCTGGCCGTGCCGGCCGAAGCACAAGAGAAATTCACTTCACACTTCAGTAGATCACGCCAAAGACCCCAAAGTACCTATGTGATAGCAGGACGCTGAGGCAACTGATCGAGAGTAGCAAGAGCAGCAGGAAGCGGGGTCACACGGATAGGAAAAACATGTCAATGAATCGTGACTGCTGAATCTGATGGTGCATTTCCTTACTTCAATTCGGAGCCACTGCTTGTGGGCAGCTGGCGGCAAGCAAGAAAGATAGATCAAGGAGCCCAGGAGATCTCTGATAAAGGCCCCTGCGAACGCAAGGGCGCTGGGTAGCAGGGTAAATTTCTTTAGATTGTTGGCGGAAGAAGCTTACAAAAGCAGGAGCAAATGACTCCCATTCCTCCCTGGGTCTGGTTTTTGGGTGCCATGCCCCCTGCTACCGCCTCCAGTTCCTGCTCGCTGAGCTCCAGAGTCTGCTGAGACATCGCTTGAGCCTTCAACACCTCAGCCTTGCCAATCGTAAAGCCCGCTTCCATGGCAATGGCCACAACAGCATCCAGATCTTCTGCCGCCTTGAGGCGCTCTTGCAGGGCGGCATCACCCTTGATGGCCTCCAAGAAAGCCTTGAGTTGGTCTTCTGACATGGCGAGAATGTAGGATACACTCTAACAATGTTGGGACGGAAAGGGGTAGACTGTCAAGACATCCTCTGGCCGTTCGGGAATCTTCACATAGGGGCACCTGAGCACACCCAGCGCAATCACAGGCCTCCAGCGGCAATGGCGGGCCGCCATACCCTCAGCTCGAGAGCTTCGGCAGACGCCACAACGAAGCAAAAGCAAGCAAATACAACAAACTTCCCAAGCCATCAACAATCAGTTCGCATTGACATCGATAAGCACTGCCGCCTCTGTCTCGCCATCCGAATAGGCAGGCATTGCAAATCCAAGAACGTGGTGGCCGAGTTGGAGGTTCCCACCAGCCCCGAACCGGACCCATCATTTATCCGGTCGGACAACGGGCCTGACTTCAGCGCCCAGGCCCTGCGGAGCTCGTGCGCGTTCAACGGGACATGCACGGCTACCTTGAGCCGGGATCCGCGTGGGAGAACGTCTTTGGCGAGCCGCTCAACGGACGCTTCCAGCACGAGTTCCGCAACACCAACCTGTTCACCACCGCTCCAGAGGTGAAAATCCTGAATGTGTTGGCGCCAGGAGTCCACCACATTCAGGCCTCACTTGGTCCTCCAGGGGTGTACGCCCCTGGAGGTAGCTCAACAAGGAGCAGCAGAACCACAACCGCCCACACTCATCAGGCCTGGACCGATAAGGGGGGGCAGGTCACGGTCAGATCTCCAGGGCGATGCGTCAGTCGTAAAAGGATGCATCTACACCAAAAAACAGAGACTTAATGCTCGCCCAGGTGGATGGCTTGCCGCCACCCGCAGTTCCAGTTGTTGCACCACCAGAGATCAGATGAAGCTGATCATCAGAAATCTCTTGGTCGCCCTGATCAATGCAAGGCTGATCGTTTGAAGAAGGAGTGTTGGTCATGGTTCAGTACAGAACGTGGCACCGGTGGTGTTTGTCCTCCGGTTCCCAAAGAATCTTCCAGCCTGAGCGCCGAGGCGATGAGCGACGTCATGCCGATCTGTGAGATTTCTCACAACGCATTGACGTAGGACAAGGCAAGCAAGGCTTCACAACGCAGGGAATGCGAGCACGTGGTCGTCAAATCCCTTGCAAGGGGCGGTGCGGTTCATTCAGTGGCTTTGCCGCGATTGGCCCTTCGCCATAGACTGCTGCCTGGCAATCCATCACCGACTAAGCATGCGTCACGGGCCAAGGCTGGCGCTCAGCTCAGCAGCGGCTCGTCGCGCTGCTGAGCTGACGAACGTGGTGAGACATAACAGCTAGAGAAGCGTGTTCTCAGGAGACAGCGCAGGATTGATGACTTTGCTATCGGATAAACGAAGCCACTCCAGGCCAAAGAACAGATACGCCTTCGCCTCGCACCACTTTCCATCCAGATGGATCAGCTTGAGGTGATTCAGCCAGCGGCGGATGATCCGCACCGCGGAGCCGGCCAGCAGGCGTTCGCTCCAACATTGATCTTGTGGCCAGGTGCCAGGGTGTCCGGCGGCCTGCAGAGCAGCTGTCCAGGTGAGCAGGGCTTCCGCCTTGGCGGGAGTGCAGAGACCCAGGCGCACCAAGTAAGTGGTCAGATTGTCGTCCGCGCCGGCTGCAGCGACCTGGCCTCCGAAACACTCCACCCCCAGCCGCGGACTGACGCCCTGAAGATGGAGATCGAGGCCGATCTCCAGGGAATAGCAGTGGCGGGCCAGCGCCCGGAGATCGGCGTCCAGAGGGCGGAGCGCACCAGGCCATCCGCAAGAGCCCAGCACATCGGCGACCACTCCTGGCTGCAGCCCCCCCAGATTGAGCCGCACCACCGGGATGTTCCGGGCAGAGAGGACTCCGAACTGATCGAGGCTGATCCCCGGAGGCAGGCGCTCAAGCACCCTCTGGACTGATGGAATGAGCTGCGGCTGACCCAACTGGATCAGAACCGTCTCCACCAATGGGATATGCCGCTGCCGATCAAGGGCCACTTCAGGGTGGAGGGCAAAGAAAGGAAGGGCCTCTGCGGCGCAGCCCCTTTGCAATGGCTGATCGAATTCCAGCCCCAGCATGGCGACCTGTTCGAACTGACCGTTCGATCCAGCGCCAAGAACATGAGCCAGGCGCAGCAGCACCCCCTGGATTGCGGCAGACACTGTGTCATGCGCCAACCCTCTCACCGAGAATGGCTCCAGCATCAGACCGCAATCCGGGGGGTCAGCTTCAGCTCCAAGCCGACACTCAAACCAACCCGCCGGTGAGGAGGGCCACTCCCGCAACGCAGAAATAAGCCCCCGCACCTCTTGTTTTGCCAGAAACACTTCCGGCATCATGGGGATGACGAACTCAAGAAGCGAACGTGGCGCTGTGTCGATGTTCAGGGGCCAATTCCTGCTCTAATTTGAGAGGACAAATACTGCTCGTCTGAGGCAGCACATTTTGCTATAGATATAAATGCTTCTGCCGCCTCCAAGGCCTTGAATGTGTCCTCAGATGAGACGTGGACATCGCCTATTTTAGCCGCACAGGTTGCTGATACTCAATTGCTGTGTGCATGCTCAAGAAAAGCCCCTTCCTCCTAAAGCTTGCTTGCTCTTGAAGACGTGCCACTTTGGGGGCCACAATATCCACAGAGCGTGGAATTACCGAACGAAACTGCACCACCGGCAACCGCGGAGAGATCTTCTTGGCTCAGCTGAACATCTTCCTGATCGGAAGAAAGAAAAATCTTTACGTCCTCCGAGGTGAAAGAGTAGCCATTCGCGGCGCCAAGGCGGACGGCAGTCTCGATAAACTCATCCTCACTGACAGCACTATTAAACTGAGCTTGCAACTCGGAATTGGCAAGAACTTTCTGCCTGAATTCCTGGATCGACGATGCGCTCATGATTTTGAAAAGAGCATTTTAATCAGATTTTGGGCTCGCTGGCAAATGCTGTCAAGCAACGATCAGCCCTGGTCAGGGAAGCTACATCAATCTTCATTGCCACTGGCAAACGGATAGTGCCCGTCCTCCGGTTCCCAGGCGCAACAGGCCATGGCCGATGCCCGCAAGACCCTGGAAGAAGCCCGGCATCTGCACGGGCTCCAGCACATCAGGCAGGAGGCGGTAGTAGCCCGTCCGTCGTGCCCTCATCACCATCCAGCTCGCCAATTGCCGTGCTCCCTGGCTGAGCTCGGGTCTGTGCAGTCGGAGTCCAGCCTCCTGCAGCAGCTGCACACGGCCCATGTTGCCGCAGCACAAGTGATCCACCCCTTGCCCCCCCCAGGCGAGGGTGGTGGAGACAGCCGTAGCGATCTCCACCCTCACCTCAGGATCATCAAGCCAGCTCAGACCGGCGAGCCGCGCCAGACCGATACCTGCCGCTCCATGGCACCAGTTGATCAAATACCAGGGTGCACGGCTGGCGCCATGGCTGCGCAGATCGGGCCAGTTGCCGTCATCCCTGGAGAACACGCTTCGCTCGAACGCGATGCCTTCCAAGGCCGCCTCCCTGAATTCGGACCGGCCTGTTGCAGCATGAAGGCGGAGGAGTGCCAGGCTGATGCCGGCAGCCCCATGGGAGAAGCCCGTCAGGGGCTGTGGCTCCAGGGTTTGCCAGGCCCGCAGCCCGGACTCGTGAACCATCACCCGCTGCTCTATCAACCGCTCCCCACACAGCGCGGCTGCCTGCAGCGGCGCTGTCGCACCGGTGCGCCCATGCAGGGTCAGCAGTCCCAGAATTGCCCCTGCGCATCCGCCGATGACGTCGAGCTGGCGATCAGCGGCGATGGCATCAGCATCGATCCAGCCAGCGAGCTTCGTGGCGACAGGGAGCCATTCCTCGCTATCGAGCAGGTCTCCGATTCGGACCAGGCCGTAAACAAGACCGGCCAGGCCGGAGGCCCCGCCAATTCCCTGGCCAAGCACAGTGGAAGGACGGTCGGTCGATACCTGTCGGCCCTCAACCCAGCGACACAAGGTTCGAAGGGCCCCCATTGCGGCCTCCCGATAGCGCTCTTCAGGCACGGCAATGGCCAGATCAGCCAGGAATAGTGCGATTCCCACCTGACCGTCGAAAAGGGAGGCTCCCAGCTGCCGCAGCCGGAACTGATGGCTGTTCGGCAGGATCGCCATGCCGATCCAATTCTGGCTGCCATCGCTGCGGCGTTGGGCCATGGTCAGCAGCCCGTCGGCAATCTGGCAGGCCTCGCGCAGCAACTCCTCCGGTTGGAGCGGCTCCACCTCCGTGAGCCGTTCGGCCGTGATGCCCTCGGCGCTGGTCCCTTCCGTCAGCTCGCCCCCCGGTGTCTGCCGGCTCAGAGGTCGGGCCCGCTGCGCCTGAAAACTGCCGCGAATCAGCTGCAACTGCCGCTGCAGATCCTGTTCATCAAGATGCTGAAGCGCATGCTCCATCGCTGCAAAAGGCGCCATAACGAAGGCATCCTTCACCAGAAGCCGGCTGCCGCTGCACAGATGGCGCTCAGTGGTGGAAACCTGCAGGTAGGGAATATCCAGATTTTCAAGGGCCTCTAGCTCCTTGTTCAGCAGAGGAACAAGCTGGCGGGAGGCAGGTCCTTCGAGGTAGGCGAGCGCCAGTTGGTCGAGGTGCACGCTTCTGGTGATAGCGCAGCGGAGATGGCTCGGGCCCAAGGAACGGGCGATCAGATCGTCGTAGAGCCGCGTGACACGGAACAGATAGCGTACCGAGCAATCCTTGAACGCGTTGAGAGGACTTCCGGGGTCCAGCAGTTGTTGTCGATTTCGTCTCAGGAAAAGATGGGCTCTCTCGAAGCCCCGCACGAGATCGGGAAGAAAGGCCTTGGGCTCTTGCGGGTGGCCAGCCAGCACCGGCAAATTCGTGCATCGGTGTTCGCCCACGGGAATCAATCCCTGGTGCATGGCATCGGTGTTGACGAGGAGCCAGCCAAGACGACGCTGCTTCTCCGCGAAGGGCTCGTGATGGCCGAGTGCGCTGACATCAATCCCCAGGGCCTGCCTGCCTCTGAAAACCAAATCCCAACAGGGGAGAAAGCCACTTTGCAAAACTGAATAGTCATCCTCTCCATCCGGGGGTTGCCGAGAATCCATCAGCTCCGGGCGAAGTCTTGCAGTGAGAAGGGTTTCTCCATCAACCAGCACCGGCCACTGGGACGCGGCGATCAGATTCTCCCGGTGGCAATCGTTGCCGCGCAGCAAATGAACAAGCGCCATCAACATGCCAGCGCGTTCAAAGAACAGCTTCACCTCATCGGACTGGGTGCAGGCGCTGGCCTCCACCCACTCCATCCAGCCATAGGGGCCGCGATCCAGCACCTGGATACAGCGCTGTTGGATGGGAACATCACCTTGACGATTACACCAGGCCAACAGTTGCTGGAAGGCCCGCTCCATGGACACTGGACGCGGTTTGTAAACGCAGCGACAGCCGCACGAGAGGGTCAGGATCTGGACCGAACGGCCGCCGTTGTGACGATCCGAGCAGAGGGGCAAAAGATCCCGCACAGGTGTGGCTGAAAACTGACATTCGTGGCAAGAGGCTGAACGGTCCGGGGCCCCATGCGACGCAGCGGAAGGTTCGGCACGGCGATGGGGCAGCAGCCCAAGATCCTGTTGCAACCGTTCCAGAAACTCCCGAGTCGACTCCAACCACAGTTCGGTGAGGCGTCCGGCCAGCCTGGCCAACACAGGCCAGCGTTCCAGCAGGGCCAATCCTCCGTCCTCCAGTTGTTGCTCCATAAAACGGCGGTAGTGGGTGGAGTTCGCCAGCGAACTCAGACCACCGGTGAAGATCGATAGCAGGCGGAGTGCAGGCGGGCGCACCTGATCGAACTCCTTCTCCAAAGCTGCAGCGCCCAGATGACTCAACTGGAGCAGCAAGGAACGCTCCAGCGCCTGCCACGCCTCAGGCGCGAGTAAGGACAATTGCGCCGGGGAAACGTGCTGTCGTAGAGAGAGTCGTGCTGCCGTCAAGAAGCCGAACCAGAACTCCTCGAAAGGCAATGGCTCCTCGCGATTCACCCCCAGGGAAAGCCCAACCTCTTCAGGATCGAAACACGGTCCCGGAT
>Ga0209401_1001306_pt1 | contig 16593 bp, 21 predicted proteins | sample M_140807_MF_Meta_FD_187318 | JGI IMG/M metagenome (GOLD analysis project Ga0209401, IMG submission 187318) | Freshwater microbial communities from Lake Montjoie, Canada to study carbon cycling - M_140807_MF_MetaG (SPAdes) (version 2) | ecosystem: Environmental > Aquatic > Freshwater > Lake...
GTAAAGTTGTGGTATAATACGTTCTAATTCTTCATCATAAATATGCTCAAAGACTTCAGTTGAATAAATAGCATCATACTTACCTTTTATTTTAAACTTACCTTTTGCTAAAATATATCTATCGGGATTAATTCCTTTATCTATTGCAAAGGCTCTTTCATACCTATTAATATCATAACCCATGTAGTTATACAAGCCATTATTTATACAGGCATAAAGAAAGAAACCTAAGCCAGAACCAAATTCATACACGCTTTTACATCCCATTGTTTTTAGAACATTTACTCCGTTGCTATGTAAGTTAACAAGAGTTTCATAATGCGTAGTTGTAAAACCAAGTTCAACGGATTTGTCGAAAAAGAATTTATCGTCTATCATTGTTTAATATTCTAAATTAGGAAAAGATGCTTTTACTGTCCAATATTCTGTACTTATATTACTCCTCACTTTCCATTGATTACTGGTGTGATAGCCAGACTTCCAAAAGCACTTGCAAATACTATCTACTATCTGCTTTGGCTTCATGCCATTGTTATACTTTGCATAAATAAAACGCTTGCAATTTTTATACCTTGGCAAGTTCATCACATTTGCCCAGCCATCAATCATAGACTGATAATCTTTATAAGCCTGAAAATCGCATGGTATTTTCTTACCTCCCTTATAACAGTCATCCATTGCTTTCATTTTATTTCCTTTACCGGTGTACTTGATCCCTCCAGGATTTAAAGCTTTCATCATTAGCTTTGATTCCAGTCCATTACTTGTTGCCTCAATAACAAAAAAGGCATAGATAACAGAAATAGGTAGGTTAGTCTTTTTGTGCATGGAATAAAAAAAATCATCGTACATAAAGGCTAAATATATCCTTCTTAACTCTACTAAATTCTTTCCATGCAATCTCTGAAACCCTACGGCATCCATAAAGTTATGCAGCTCATCCTTCTCCATGTTCTTAATATGCTTTCCTGGCAGATTCTTAACATCTATTATAAAAGTATTCTCCTGCGGATATTCCTTTGCCGGATTAGGTGCAACTTTCTGAGCCTTGTATCTACTGCCTGCAAAGCTACTTACAAACATGGCTAAGCACATGGTAAGAGCAAGGATGCAGAGCTTAAAAATGTTGCGTCTGCGAGTAATGGGAGAGTATACTTCCCATTCAAATTGATTGTTTTTCATACTAATTGGTTTATAAATAATGTTTAAAATGGCATATCATCGCCAATGTCAACCTTGCCAACTGGCGGAGTGGCAGTGTGCGGAGTAGATTCTGCGGTAGGCTTACCTCCAAATTCTAAAGATGTAACACGGCAATTTATCATACCAAAGGCTTCAGAGTTCTTAATATAGGCATTTACGCTTCCTGATCCTTCGGCCACAATGTAAGTGCCCTTCGTAATGAATGGAGTGAGTTTAATTGCTCTTTCTCCCCAAATAGAACAACCTATCCAAATAGTCTTTTCTCCAGGTGTACTACCATACACCTTTTCAGTGTGAGCAATTGAAAAAGAGCATACAGTTGTATCTCCTACTGTCTTTAATTCGGCATCGCTGCCTACTCTACCAGAAACAATTAGTTTTATCATATTTATTTTTTATTTGCAAATATAATAGAATTATTATACATTTGCATAAATAATATAAAATAATAAATGTACTAACAAAAAAAAGAAAGAGCGTGTTATTAGATGAGGATACACATCGACTGCTAATAAGCACGCAGATAAATGTTTCTGCCCTAACTGGAAAGAAAATGCCTATTGCTGAAATTATTAATTATCTATGTGCAGATTGGAAAAAAAAGAATAAATGAAGGTTACTATATTTACATCTTCCAAAAGTCAGGCGACTGATTACTATCGTACTATTGGGCCGTTCTCGAGGTTAGCACTACAAAAGAATTTCTTAGTAGAGATTAAGCAGCAAGAAAAGGCAATGTGGTATGACATTTATAACACAGACATTGTAATCATTCAGCGTCCTAATTCAACTGCATCCCTTGGAATCATGGCAGATGCCAAAAGAATGGGTAAAGCGGTGATAATAGACTTTGATGATCACTTACTAAATGTGCCGGAGGATAATCCTGCAGCCTCTTACTTTAGTAATCCTCAAGTACAAAAGCAAATACAAGATACATTTCTATTTGCTGATGTTATCATTGTATCAACTCAAAAGCTATTAGACTTATACAAGCCAATGAGTCAAGGTAAGCCAATGTTTGTTATTCCTAATGGATGGTCACCTACCGACATACCTATGACCAAGGTGCAAGAGCAACATAAGCCAGTCCGATTTGTTTGGAGAGGAGGTAGTACTCACTTTGCAGACCTACACACTTTAAAGCCGCAGTTAAACGCTGCAATGGACAAAGATACTGAATTTACATTCTTTGGTATGCCGCAATTCATGATGTACGACTTTAATAGAAAGGCTAACTTTGTGGAATGGAATAGTATGTTTATTTACTTTACCTTTATGCAAAGGATAGAAGGTGACTATGGATACTATCCATTATGCCGCAATGAGTTCAATGAAAGTAAGTCTAATATCTTTGCCATTGAATGTATAGCTAATGGTATGCCAGTCTTAGCAGACAGATATTTTAAGGAGTTTAATATGCCTGGAGTAATCAACTATGATTCACCAGAACATTTTGAGGAGATTGTTGATCTGACTATCTATGGCAACATAGACAAGCTATCACATGTTAAGGATGGAAGAAAGCATCTTAATGAGGTCCTACATATAGACTTACTTAATCAAACAAGATACAAGATTCTTAAAGGATTATAATGCCATACATACCCAAGTACATAATGTCTAACATAAACAAGGCTAAGATGATGCGCAAACCATCTGGTGAGCAAGGTAATTATAACAAGGCTTGGCAGAAGGTTAGCGTCAACTATCGTCGTGCTAATCCATTGTGTGAGGTATGCTTAGTACTTGGTGAGATGGTAGACATAACACCAGGAGATAGGAAAGGATGTGTTGACCACATGATACCCATCACGCGTGGTGGTTCTATGTATAACCTTGGCAATCTATTAGCACTATGTAAGTCTTGCCATGATACTAAGTCTATATTGGAGAAGCAATCTGTTGCACCTGTACCTATATACATGGATGCCGATGCAAAGATACTACCCAAAGACAAGGCCGATGTCATAGCATGGCTGGCACAGCAGGTGCAGAGGAAGAAGAGCATGGAACAGCAAGGACAATGAAAAGCAAGGTCAAAGAAAGGGCAATAGGCACGAAGGACGGGGGAGGGGAAGGAATTATGGGAAAGTCCAGGTTATCGTGTCGTGCAACTTTACGCACAACAAATCAATAGCCTAAAGGGGGGTTTATACAAAACATACAAAAGCAAAAACAAATGAGGGCAAAATCATTAAAAACAAAAGAGTTACAAGGTACTTTGATACCTTCCAGAATTAAATCCTTTTCTGCTTCACCTGTTGGCAGGTCGCTGCTTAAACTAAATGCGGACGAACAAAAGATTTACGAGAAATTAAAAGAGCACCTACAAGCCCACAAGGCAAGCAAGGATGTTGACGACATATTTTTGAGCATTGCTACGCGATGCATTGGCCATTTGCTTTACAATGCGGAGGTTCTTGCAGTTTCCGGTGCAGTTATGGTGCATCCAAACGGTGCAAGGCAAGTTTCTGCGGAATGGACTGCATTTAAGCAAAGTATGGATATGTTTTTAGAGATTAGTAAGAGTTTAGGACTTGATCCGGGCAGCCGTTTAAAACTTGACTACTTTAGGGATAGTAACGACAATGAAGACGATGAAATAGCTAAACTATTAAAAATGAACTAATGAAGCAAAGTATTTATGAAACATTTATCTTTATAATCGTAATGAGTATGATGGTTACAGCTTTATCCGTTCCATTTTACTATTTATGGAATTGGCTCTTTGTTAAATTCTTTTGGTTTGATTACATAGATTATTTGGAGGCAGTTGGCTTTGTTAGCTTTCTTTTTTTATTTAGATTTATTGCCATAGAAATTAAAACACATAAATGAAATTTATTGAGGATGTTGTTTCGGGGCGATTAATATTAGGGAACTATGCAAGGTTAGCAGTTGAAAGACATTTAAACGATTTACAGGTTAACGATTGGGAGTTTATATTTTCAGAGGAGAAGGCAACCAGGGCTTTCTCCTTTATTTCTGCACTGCGCCACACCAAGGGCGAGTTTGCCGGGCAGAGGTTTAATATTCAACCTTTTCAAGAGTTTTTTATAAAGGTATTGTTTGGATGGCAGAAAAAGACTGGAGGCAGACGCTTCCGCAAGGCTTACCTTGAGATTGCAAGGAAGAACGGCAAAACGGAGCTTGCAGCTGCGATTGCGGTGTATTGTTTCCTATTGGACAATGAAACGGGAGCAGAGGTGTATACGGCTGCAACGACAAGGGATCAGGCAAGGATTGCATTTGATACTGCAAAGGTAATGCTTAAATCATTAAAGGCAGATTCAAAGACTTTTAACAAGTTGGTAAACGTTTTAAAATATAATTGTAATGTACCTACGACAAATTCCAAATTCGAAGCTGTATCTTCAGATGCCGACACATTGGATGGTTTAAATCCACACTTTTCAGGCATTGATGAATACCACTCGCATAAAACAAGCGATGTTTTGGAAGTCATGGAGACAGGCATGGGTTCAAGAATACAGCCATTACTCTTAATTACTACAACTGCTGGGTTTAATCGTGAATCTCCTTGTTATATGTTTAGAAAGGTCATGGTTGATATTTTGGAGAAAAGAAAAATAGATGAATCTGTATTTCCGCTATTGTTTTGTTTAGATGAAGGCGATGATTGGCAAGATAAAAATAATTGGACAAAATCGAATCCTAACCTTGGTGTAACTCCCTACATGGACTACATGGACAATCAATACCAAAAGGCATTAAACGAAGGGGCAGCAAAGCAAATACAATTTATGACTAAGAATCTAAATGTATGGACATCTACATCCTCGGTTTGGATTTCACAAAGTTACATTGATGCAACCAGATTATTTATTGATGATGCTACGCTGTATAATAAGAAATGCTTTGCTGGCTTAGACCTTGCCTCAACCCGTGACATTTGCGCACTTGTACTTTGTTTTCCGGTGCAAGAAGGATTGACTAAGCCACACATAAAATCTTATTACTTTTGCCCAGAGGACAATGTTAGGGAGCGATCGCTTAGTGATGGTGTGCCCTACTTGCAATGGCAACAGGATGGGCATCTAATTATGACAGATGGCAATGTAACGGATTATGATTTTATTAAAAGCAAAGTAATAGAAATAACGGCAAAGTATAAAATAGAGTGTATTTGTTTTGATAGATGGAATGCCTCTCAGCTTGTTATTCAGTTGACAAACGATGGCGCAACTATGAAACCATTTGGACAAGGTTTTATTTCTATGTCTGCGCCAACTAAAGAAATAGAAAAGTTGTTTTTAAGTAATGAGATTACACATGATGGAAACCCAGTATTAGAATGGATGATGAGCAATGTTATTTTGCGGTTAGATCCTGCCGGCAATATAAAGATAGATAAAGCTAAAAGTACAGAGAAGGTAGATGGTGCTGTTGCCATGGTCATGGCCTATGCCCAAATAATGCAAGGCGATAGGCCAACGATATACGAGGGGAAGGAAAGGGAAAGTGGATTATTGATGTTATAAAATGTACCTAATTAAAATAAAAACCTTTTAATTATGGAGAATTTAATGCGCAAACACGAGTATGCACAACAGGTTAGACAGATTAATTCAACAAGCGGATACTTTCATAGATTTTATGAGTTATCCGGTGAATGTCGTACACATCGAGAGGCATGGCAGAAATTAGAAGAGGAGAGAGAGGATTTAGGTCTTGATGAAAAATATACTACATACAATAGTTTCCGTAAAGCCAAAAGCGTTTACATGGAGATTAAGTTTATTTAACTTGTTACCTAAAGTAAATTACTTCATACTAACTTGGTTTATATTTGCCGCATGGGAATAATTAACACCATGCGGTCTTTTTTTTCCAATACTCGTGCGAGTATAGAGAATCCAAGTACACCAATTAACGGTGATACATTAGGCGCATTGTTTCAAAGAGGATCTGCAGCTGGTGTAGCGGTTGATGAATATTCAATCATTGGTCTTCCTGCTTTTTACCGTGCTACACAAATACTTGGCGGTGTTATTGCATCCTTGCCGTTTGACATTATAGAGAAGATGGATAACGGAGGCATAAGAATAGCAAAGGAGCATCCTAATTTAAAAGTGATTGCTCGTGAACCTAATGATTATTACACAGCTCACACATTTTATAAAACTTTAGTATTACACTACCTTAGCCATGGTGTGTTTTACGCATCTATAAATAGGAATAGCATTACCCAAAGAATAAATAGCTTTACAATTCTTGATCCTACTCAAATAGAAAGCTATTACAATACGAGAGGTGAGTTAATGTTTAAGAGTAAAAAAAGTAATAAAAAATTTAGTTGTGAAAATATTATTCACATTCCTAATATAACATGGAATGGAATCGAAGCATTTAAAATGCCTGACCTACATAGGGATAATTACGGCTTGGCCTTAGCAAATAGAAATTATGGTGCTAACTTTTATAAGAATGGCGCACACTTGAACGGAGTGCTAAAACATCCTGGCAAGTTAACTAATGAGGCATACGACAGATTAAAGTCTTCTTTTAATCGTGCATTTGGTGGAAGTCAAAACGCTGGAGGTACTGCCATCTTGGAAGAAGGCATGGATTTCCAAAAAGTAGGTCTTAATCCTAACGATGCAGCTTTTAATGAAACGAAGAAGGCAACCATTGCGGACATTGCTCGCATGACTGGTGTGCCAGGTGTTTTGTTAGAAGATATGGATAAAGCAACATTTAGCAATATGGAGCAACTTAGCCAGATGTTTGTTAATTATACGATAATGCCACTTTGTGAAACGATAGAGGCAGAATTTAATAGGAAGATATTTTTTGAGGCAGAAAAATATAATTATTGCACTCGTTTTAATCTTGATGGCTTATTGCGTGGAGATGTGGCAGCGAGATCATCTTATTACACTACCATGCGCAATGTATTAGCAATGTCACCTAACGAAATAAGAATTAAGGAAAACATGAATCCTTATGCCGGTGGAGATAGTTATGAATTACCTTTAGCGTCTAACATAAAGATAGAACCTACAAGCGATGCCGTATAGTAACTATCCACAGTCAGCAACAAATGCAGCAAAGAAAGCATTGCAGCATAAAGAAGATAATGGCAGCCAGTGCGGTACATCAGTTGGATGGACAAGGGCAAGGCAGTTAAGCGGAAGAGAATCATTAAGTGACGATGAGGTGATACGCACATATAGCTTTTTAAGTCGTGCTAAAGTGTATGACCAAGGCAAGTATTTTGATGATAACGATAACGAGATATGCGGATCAATTATGTATGATGCTTGGGGTGGTTCAACCATGTTGCCATGGGCAGAAAGAACAGCTAATAAAATAATGGACGAACGTTCAAAAGAAGAAACAATGGAAAAGAGAAGTATAAATTATGAGTTTAGGGCAATGCCAGAATCTCGAACAATAGTAGGCACTGCTACCGTTTTTAACTCTGCCTATGACATGGGTTGGTATGATGAAGAGATGAGCCAAGATGTATTTACGAACTCCGACATGACAGATGTAGTAGCACTATTTAATCATGATGCTAACATGGTTTTAGCCAGAACTAAATCTGGTACTTTAAAATTAAAGGTTACTGGTTCTGCTATGGAATATGAGTTTGAGGCACCAAATACTACATTAGGTAATGATCTTTTAGAAATGGTTAAACGTGGCGATGTTTACCAGTCATCATTTGCTTTTAGCGTAGAAGCTGAAGATTGGCAAGAAAGAGAGGGAATGAAACCAAAGAGAGTGATTCGAGGTATTAAAAAAGTATATGATGTTTCACCAGTTACCTATCCGGCTAATCCAGATACAATGGTAGCCAAGCGAAGCTATGAACAGATAGCAGCAAAGGTAGATGAAGATTTACAAAGCGTTATTGACATATCAGTAAAATCTGAAATTAATATACAGAACGAATTACGCAGGAATGCCCTGCACTTATTAAATTTAAAAACAAAATAATGACTGCAAAGGAATTAAGAGAAAAGCGGGCTTCCGATTACGCAATAATGGAAGACCTACAAAAAAGAGCCGCAGCCGAAGGTAGATTAATGTCTGCTGACGAATCCGCACAATGGGATAAAGCAGATGGTTCTTTTAAAAGTTATACAGACCAAATTTCACGTTTAGAAAGATGGAATGAAATCAACTCCGAGGCAAGAGGAGTTAGTGTTATTGAAGACACACTTGACGCATTGCCAACTGACAAAAGAGACATTGTAAAGTCTCCAGAGTACAACTCGGCGTTTTTTAAAGCACTTTGCAAAAGGTCTTTGTCAAGTAGCGAGTCATCAATGCTTAAAGAGATGCGTGGAACGGCAACAATCACAACTTCCGAAAGCGGTTTAGCTGGTGGTTATGTAATTCCTTACCAATTTTCGTATGAGTTGGAAAGGACTATGGCATATTACGGGCCAATGCTTACAGTCTCAAGAATCATTACTACTCCACAGGCAGGTACTTTGTACTATCCTAAAGTAAATGATACGGCTGTTGCTGGTAACTGGCATACTGAAGCTGCTGCGGTTACTGTACAGGACATGACTTTTACAAGAGAGACTTTTAATGCACACGTTTTAAACACGTTGGTAAAAGTATCTGTTGAATGGGCAAATGATGAGTTTGGTCTTTTAAATACAGAGTTACCTGTTATGTTAGGTGAACGTTTAGGTCGTGGCTTAAACACTGCATTTACAACTGGTGATGGTTCTGGTAAGCCTACTGGATTTAGAGATAATGCTCCATCCGGTGTTTCTTCTGCATCTTCTGGCGCATTTACTGCTGCTAATTTGGTTGACTTGGTTCACTCTGTTGATGTAGCTTACAGAAATAGTCCTTCAGCGGCATTTATGATGCATGATAATATTTTATCTGCTGTTAGAAAGTTAAATTTTGATACTGCAAATAATCCTTTGTTTCAACCATCATTAAGAGAAGGTGCGCCAGATAAACTTTTAGGCTACAATTATTTTGTAAATAATGATTTGCCTTCTGCTCAAACAACTGCTGCAAAAATAATCTTTTTTGGTGATTGGTCTAAATATGTAATACGTCAAGTTGCAAACAATGTGCTTGTTCCATTGCGTGAGCGTTTTATGGACGAAATGGAAATTGGTTTCTTAATGTATGCTCGTTATGATGGCAAATTGCTTCAAACGGCTGCAATTAAGCACTTAAAGAATCTGTAAATAATATTGGAGAGTCTAATTTGGAGGAGTTGCAATATACTCCTCCATTTTAAAAAGTAATATAATGGCTTGGAAAGTAACGACTGCACCTGTTAATGAGATTTGGACATTGTCTGAAGTAAAAAACTATTTGAAAGTTGATACTTCTGCTGATGATACTTTGATTACTACATTAATACAAAGTGCCAGAGAAGTTGCAGAGCGTTATTTAAATCAAGCATTAATTACTCAAACAATTACTGAAAAGTTAGATAGGCTAAATTATCCAACTATTTACCTAAGTGTTTCTCCAGTTATTGCAGTGAGCTCTTTTCAATACGCTGATAGCCAAAATAGTACTCAAACATTTGCAGCGACAGAGTATATTGTTGATACTTTTAGTAAGCCTGCAAGGCTTAACATTGGCTTTGGTAAAACATGGCCAACGTTGTATGGAAATATTAATGATGTTTCCATTATTTATACGGCTGGATATTCTTCCCAGTCATCCGGTGTGCCTATGCAAATAAGACAAGCAATTCTTATGATTATAGCAGATAGCTATGACAATAGAGAAGATTATGTAAAGAAGATGCCAACAGCATCAGAGTATTTATTAGATCAATATCGAGTACAAATACTATAATGAGATTTAATAAGAAAGAAGAGATTGGTAAATTAAAGGAAAGGATAACTATTCAGCAAGTTACTCGTGCCGTAGGCTTAACAGGTTTTGGCACTGAAACATGGAGCACTGTTGCAGAAATATGGGCAACAGTTGATTATAAAGGGAATAATAAAGAAGAAGTCGAAGGAGGCAAGATTACTGCCTTATCTCAAATAAGAGTTACTTGCCGATATAGGACAGACATAAACGAGCAGCAAAGATTGATTTACATTGGTAAATATTACCAAATAGAAAATGTCCAGATAAGTGTTGATAGCTTATACTTAAATCTTTTTTGTTCATACGCTCAAAATTATGTGTAATGACCTATATAACTCAAAAACAAATAGCTAATTTAAAAAGAGCATCTGGCACAGGTGCTAAAAAGAGAGGTTTGTTTGCTAATGGTTTAGCAGAAACAGTCATTGAGCTTGATAGTATTTTGAGTAAAATTACTGTCGAAAAAAGGATGGATGTTATAAACGCTGCAATGCCTGCTGCATTGTCTATTTATAAGTCATTAATTCCTATGTCCAAAAAAGACCATAAGGTAAGTGCATTTGCAAAAGGTGGTGTAAAGTCAGGAAGTAAAAAAGAATACAAATACACAGTTAAGCCGGGCAACTTAAAAAGGTCAATAAAATCATTAAGCGAATTATTAACAAAATACAAATGGAAGACTGGTGCAATCGGACCTCATTATAAAGTACAGCCAGATGGATCATTTTTAAATAGTGATGAAAAATATGATGGTTTTTATGCACACATGATTTACGGCTCTGCCAAAGCATGGCGCACAAAGATTGTAATGAAAGCTAAGAATATGTCTGCATCTATTGTTTATCCAAAGATGATTGCAGAAGCAAAAGAAGTAGTTAAAATGTATCCTAAAAAGTTTTGGGAATGATAGGAAAAGTAATATACGGAAGATTATCAACTGATGTAGCAGTTACTGGTGTTTGCGGTTTACGCATATATCCAGATATTGCACCTCAAAATGTTGAATATCCTTTTATTGTATATACTATTATTAATTCCACTCCGGTTGATTTTAAGGATGGGCAAAGTAATTTGGAAGAGATTAGTGTTCAGCTTGATGTATATACTAACAATTACGAGACTACACAAACGCTTTCAAACGCGGTAAGAAATAGATTAGATAGATTTACTGGCACTTTAAATTCAGTAAATATTCAAACAATAAAATATATGTCATCTGATAGCCAAGTTTATAATGCAGACTTAAACGTTTATTGGATGAGTATTGATTTTATGGCAAAAATGAAAAGATGAAACTAAGATTAATAAAAGATTGGAATGGCAAGCCAATAGGCGCAACAGGTGTATTCCTTTCCGACTTCGGAACGCAGCTTGTTGCCGATGGCATTGCCGAGCATCTTGATGATGACTTTGTCGTGGAGCAGATGCCAGAGAAGAAAGTGCAAGAGGCACCTCAACCTATTTATATTCCCGTGCCAATGCCAATGGAATATTTTCAGGATGAAAATGAATTGGAAAAGATTAATGATAATATAGATTTGAAAAAAGCTAAAAAATAATATTATGGCAACAACTGGAATTGTTAATGGTACGTTGATGCGCTTGTATAAAGATTCGACTGCAATCGGTTACGCGACATCCTGCCAAATGAACATATCTACTGCAATGCGTGAAATTCTTACAAAGGATAGCGCAAGCGGTGGATGGAGAGAAGTAAAGAAAGGTCAATTATCTGGCACATTATCTACTGAAGCATTGTACGCGGGCCCTGGTGATTCATCTACCAATTACTTGTTTGACGATCTCTTTACGGACTTAATATCGGGCACTGCTTTAACAATTAAGTTTACTACCGATGTGCAAGGAGACAATGTTTTTACTATGTCTGCCATCTGTACATCATTAGATTTAAACGCAGCGGTGGAAGAGAATACAAGTTATTCAGCATCCTTTGAGGTGACTGGTGCAATCGTGAAGACAACAAAAGCATAATTTAAAACCTAACACATGAAAACAATAACAATTGCCAACACATCTATACCGATTAAATTTGGTATGTATGTGTTAGGTACATTTCTAAGGGAGAGGAAGCTTAAATTAAGTGACCTTTCCCTTTTAGGAGAAGACCTTCTCCTTGCTCTTGAACTTGCATTTACCGGTGTTGAACATGGGTACAAGGCAAAGGGGGAAAAGTGCCCTTATAACTTACAGTCCTTTTGTGACTTGGTTGATACAGACATGGGAGGTATTGCGCGGATAATGGAAATGATTTCAAACGAGATATCACCTCCGCAAGATGACACTGAAAAAAACGTAGTGGCGAAGGAGGAGAGCTCACACTTGAACACATCGAACGCTTTTGTTTCGGAGTATTAAGAATCCTGCCTTCGCATTATTACGACATGAGTTTAAAAGAGGTTATTATAGCCATGCAAGGCTTTAATAATCACTTTGAAATAGAGCAACAATTTGAGTGGGAACGTGCCAGATGGCAAACAACACTTTTATTAAATGTTCATACAGCTAAAGGAAAGTCTATTAAGCCTAAAGATTTAATCGAGTTTCCGTGGGAGAATCCAACAAAAAAAGAAACAAATAGAAGTTTATCAGAGGTTGATAAATCAATCTTTGATAAATGGGATAAAGAATAAGACATGGCAGGCGGTTCTACTTTAATGCTTAAACTTGGAATTGATGTTTCTAACCTTTCCCGTGAACTTGGCAAGGTAGAAAGTCAAATGGCAAGGTTTGGAGGTAAGATGCAGTCTATTGGCAGCACAATGACGCAGTCAATCACATTGCCATTACTTGGTGTTGGTGCAGCTTCTTTAAAAGCATTTGCCGACATGGAGAAACTGGAGAATGGATTGATTGCCATTATGGGGAGTAGTGAAGGAGCATCTGTTGAATTAGATAAGTTGCGTAAGGTTGCAGAGAATCCTGGTCTTGCTTTGCCTCAAGTTGTCCAGGCATCTGCATCTTTGCAAAGCGTAGGAATGTCTGCCGATGCTGCAAGGGAAACCATAACACAGTTTGGCAATGCCGTTGCAAGGTCAGGAGGAGGAGCGGAACAATTTAGCGGAGTTACATTAGCTTTAAGTCAGATAAGTGCAGTTGGCAAGGTTACACAAGAAGATCTTAATCAGATAAAAGAAAGGCTGCCAGAGTTTGCGCGAGTGATGAAAGAGGAATTTGGTACAGTTACTGCGGAAGGCATACGGGCAATAGGTGTAAGTAGTGAGGATTTTATAACAAGATCTGTATCTGCTTTAAGCAAGTTAGACAGAGCGCAAGGAGGTTTAGGAAATACATTTGATAATTTAAAAGATAATGTATCTGCTTCTTTAGCAGAATTTGGAAAGGCTATAAATGAGTCATTAAATTTACAAGCCGTTGCGGAAAGTTTAAGCAAATATATCCAAGGTTTAGTAGATGGTTTTAAAGCACTTAATCCAGAGACACAAGGCTTTATTGTTAAGGCTGCTTTAGTTGCTGCATCTATCGGGCCTATTATATTTATAGTAGGAAAATTAATTAGCACTTATGGTGCATTAGTCGGAGCTTCAAAATTAATAGTACAAGGAATTGGTAATATAAGCAAAGCATTTACTTACTTAGCCGCTAATCCAATGATATTAGTTGTCACTGGATTAATTGCTGCCATTGGTGCTATTGCTTTATATGTTTATGATAACTGGCAAGCCTTTGCAGATAACTTTAAAAATATTTGGATAAATATTAAAAACTCCGTAATGCAAGGAGTTACATTTGTATTAGGTAAACTTGACAATCTTCAAAAGGCATTAGGATTAAATCTTTTTGATTTATCTGGAATGACAAAATACCAAGAGGAACAAAGAGTAGTAGCTACAAGATTTAAAACAATAGGCGAAACGGTAGATAGTTTAAAAGGTAAACTTGCATCTTTGTTTACCACAAGTGCAAAAGCAGAAAGTAAAGGTGGTGGTGTAATTGTGCCAACAGTTGAAACGACACAAACAATGACAACTCCGACAGGTGGCGGTGGTGGTGTTGCCTCAAGTCCATTAACTGCCATAACTAACGAAGGTGCTGGAATTACAAATATGCTACCTACTTTAGATTTATTATCAACAAAATTAATTAGTGCAGCTGCAAATAATGAAAGATTAAAACAAACAAATGAAGATGTAAAAAATTCATTTATAGCAGTTGAATCACAAATGATGAGTTTTGGAAATACATTAACTTCTGCATTAACTGCGGCAGTAGATGCCTTTTCAAATTTAGCTATACAAGGAGAAACTGACATGAAAAAAATGGCAAGTGCAGCATTGCAAGCTGGCAGAGCAATTATTTCAACATATATAAAAGAAGGTGTTGCTGGTTTAGTTAGAAATATTTTAGCAGGTCCAACAGGAAAAGTATTAGGTCCATTTGCCTTAGCAGTTGCAGGTGCAGCTGGGGCAGGTGCATCAGTTTTATTTAATTCTTTATTAAACAAAGTAGCTGCTCCAAAACTTGCCGAGGGCGGTTTGGCATTTGGGCCCACTATGGCAACGGTTGGAGACAATAGAAACGCAGGTGTTGATCCGGAAGTAATTGCACCTCTCTCAAAGTTAAAGTCAATGATGGGAGACATGGGAATAGGTGGTACACTTGAAACAAGGATAAGTGGAAATGATTTAATTATATTATTAAACAGGTCACAGAAAGGTCTTAATCGCATACAATAATGGCTGTAAGGTTTGAAACTACTGTATATAACGAGAAAGGCAGAAAGATAAATGTTGCAATAAAAGACAATGTTTTTTCTGGCATGAGTTATAGTTTTGATACACTTTCTTTGTCATTACAATACGATAGCGAAAGCCAGCAAGGTGCTGAAAGATTTACACCTATTATCGGATCACGGTGTTCATTGTCGTTACTTATAAATAATAGCGATTTACAAACATTACTCCTTGATATTGGATTAGCCGTTGAGGGTAGGTTTACGATGCAGTTAAAAGCCTATGAGGATGATAATACAACTGTATCGTTTTATTGGTATGGATACATAGTTACAGATTTAGTAGAGTTTGAAGATATTCCTTTATCAATTGGTTACCAAGCCCAAATATCTGCCATTGATGGTTTAGGTTGGCTAAAGACATTGGATTACAAAAGTGGCGTAGGTGCATATAATGGGCAGGATACAGTCGTGCAACACATTTTAAATTGCCTTAATCAGCTTGATTTTGTACAAACTGAACTGGTGGCAAATAGCTTGCCAGTGCTTCACACTGTTTTTAATTGGAACGAAAACACAACTGCTTATAGTGCTAATAATGATTATGCTTTATTGACAGTTATCCAACATAGGGCATTTTATCATAAGGATACAAAAAACAATTATATTTATCAAAGTTGTTATGATGTCTTAAAAAAGATATGTCAAACATTTGGCGCAAGATTAATATTTTCAGGCAATCAATATTGGTTTATACAAGTCAATGAATATGCAAGGAATCCTGCAGCTCACAGGTATTTTAAATACAGCGCATTAGGTGTCCAGGCATCTGGCACATTTACATTTGATTTTACTATGTCTAATGTACAGACTAATTTGCCAAATAGTGATTTAATGAGGTTGAGCGGAGGTAAGTGGACATACTATCCTGCATTAAAAAATGTAGTTGTTAGATACAATCACTTTGCAAAACAAAACTTATTAGCTGGTGTTGAGTATGCCTATGCTACAAATAGCACACCAATCACAACTATTACTCCGACATTAGATGCTACAAATGTAGATGCAAGGTTATCATATAGCGGAATATTAGGTTTTTATGCTTCAGTTGTACCACCTGCTACTTTTGTACCTTTTCAATTTGTATTTGCTGTAAAAGTTGCATCAATTACAAATAGCTTTCCATTGCAAGGTTTTGCTGATGCTAACTGGACATTGGGCAGCGGTTGGTTTATTAATAACGGAATACTTGAAGGTACAATAATAGCAACGGTAGCATACTACACTACTTTTACAGTTCATCTGGTAGAAAGTATTATGTTAAAATTAAAGTCGAGATAACAAATGCAGGTACTCTTAGATTACGATTAGGAGGAGTAACAAAAACAATTACAGAAAGTGGAGATTACGAATATATAATTACATCGACAAATACTAACACATTACAATTAGATAGTCAATCAAGTCCAGGATTTACTGGGAAGATAAAATCATTAGAAGTAAAGCAAGAAAATAAGTATTTAAAAAGAAATGTAACATACACTAATGGTTTTAATTTTAATTTAGAACCTGCAACTTGGGAAAATACATTTTATGAATATGAGTTTAATACGGAAACAATAACAGCAGATGCTGCTTTTGTTGCTTATAAAACTATCACATTTGATACCTTAGATATTCCAGAGAGTGCGGAGTATATATGGGAGATGCGATTAAAAAATATGCGCAATGAGGCAGGAACAAATGTATCTGGTAATTTTAGTATATCATATTTATTAAGCAGTAATTATCTTGAATTTCTTCCTACTGGTGCTATCTCCGGGCAAAGTGACATCCTT
>Ga0209401_1001312_pt1 | contig 16569 bp, 15 predicted proteins | sample M_140807_MF_Meta_FD_187318 | JGI IMG/M metagenome (GOLD analysis project Ga0209401, IMG submission 187318) | Freshwater microbial communities from Lake Montjoie, Canada to study carbon cycling - M_140807_MF_MetaG (SPAdes) (version 2) | ecosystem: Environmental > Aquatic > Freshwater > Lake...
GGCACGGCAGTGGCTGGGGCGGGTGGTGTATTGGCTCACCGGGGGGGCGGCCGATCCGCTGGGGGGGCGGGGAAAATACCACTTTCTGGCGGGGCGCAGCGGCAGCAAGGCTGACCTTTACGCCGCCGCGGACGCGGTGCTGCTCACCTCCAGCTGGGAGGGCTGGGGCAACCCGGTGGCAGAGGCTGCCGCCCTGGGGCTGCCGGTGGTGACCGGCACATGGCCGGCTCTGGAGGAGATGCGCGCCCTGGGGGTGCGGGACATTCCGGTTGCGGCCCCGGACGCGGTGGAACGCCTCCTTCATGCCTTAGCTCAGGGCGCCGGCCACCGGGTGATGGCTCTGAGAAGCGCCCTGGATCGCTCCCGTCTGCCCGCCGAGCTGGCGAGCCTGCTCGGAAGGGCATAGGAAGTGGGGCGACGGACCTTTGGAGCGGCAGACACACACAGCCGGTCACAGCTGGCGCTGAGACGGCACTCCGGTTTCCCGAGCGACTTAGCGTGGATACCGGGTGCCCTGGCCGGTAGCGATGGCAGCGGGTTCGCCGCGAAGGACGCCCCAGAGCGCTCACCGGCTGACGCTTGGCTGTTGAACCTGGGTGAGCGTTGGAGCCGGGACCTGGCCGAAGTGTCCGTGGTCGATCTCTGCCACAAAGCCTGGGGGCTCACCGCTCGAGGCAACCGGGGAATCAGGCCGCCACCGAGTTGTCGGAGGACTCCGGTCGTACCGCGGCGAGGCGGGCATCGGAGCGGTATTGAACCAGGCTGAATTCATCCTGGTGGCGCAGCAACTGACCATCACGAAAAACGAGGGTGTAGCGCTGGGGCTGGGGTGTGGAGGAATGGGCGTGGAGGAACTGGGCAGCCATGGTGGTTAACGGGAATGATCGGGACGGCAAAAGGAAGACAAGAACGTCGGAATTGGAAGCGGCGTTGTTGCGCTTTCGTCCGCCGTGTTGAGAGCGACGAAGGAACCCCGACGCCAGCTCAGATGGCGGCGGCCAGGCCATCGCTGGGGATGAAGAGATCGACTTCGCTGACCTGCTGGAGGAGGCCGAGGGTCTTGTAGCGGTTGAGGTTCTTGGTCACCGTCACCCGGGTGAGGCCGCACACTTCGGCCAGGGCCCGGTGGGTGAGATTCATGTCTTTGAGGGAGAAGCGGTAGCCGCGGCTGCTCACCTGACCAAAGCGCAGGCCGATCCAGCGGAGCAGCATCAGCAGGCGGCGTTCGGCGCTGCGGATGCGGTTGATCTCGAAGATCTCCTCGGTGTTGCGGATCTGATGCAGCAAAAAGGCGAGGGTTTCGGCGTCGGAGGGGGTGTGCTGCTCCACCACCACGGTGGTGAGGCACTGGACCTCCACGGGATCAAGACCGGAGTGGGCGTTGGTGACCAGATCACCGGGACCCCAGATGCCCAGGGTGATCGATTCCCCCTCGGCATCCCAGGTGGTGGTGCGGATGTAGCCGTCGTGAATCCTCCAGGTGAGGCCTTCGGGCAGAACATCATTGGGAAGGAGGGTGAGGCGCAGCGCTTTGGGGTGCGCTCTGGGAAGGGCCTGGATCAGAGATGCGGTGGCCATGGTGATGGTGGGGATGGTGTGGGTGGCACGGAAGGGAAAAGGCGGGCCGGCGGGGCGCCGGCGGTGGTCATTCGGCTTGGACAGCTCATCGGAGCCCATCGGATCGCCGAACGATAGCACTAAATCCCCATCGGTCTAGTGTTGTTTGGGGGGGGTCTTGTTCCGGGTTGCCCTGCCCCGCCCTGCCCCGCCAGCAACCGCCCGCAGCCAGCCAGCAACCAGCAACCAGCAGCCGGCCCGCAGCCAGCAGTCAGCAGCCACCAGCCAGTCAGCAGCCAATCAGCCCGCAGTCAGCATCCGGCAAGGGCGATTCGCGGGCCAGAAGAAGCCGAGCCGAGCGGCCCCGCCGCCGTCAACTGCGGCCCATGGGGCTTATGCGGATAAGGCCCAGCTTTCCGCTGTTCAAGGCGGCAACTCAGATGAAGTACATCACCTGCGACTTCAGGCGCAGGTCGCGGTCATCGAGCAGATCCTGAAGTGAGGTTCCCTCCAAAATCGCCTGGCGTGCTTTCTCAAGCCGCTCCTGGAGGCCACCGATCACCTCGAATTCCGGACTCTGGCGGGCGGCGCTGCCCCGGCTGCCCACCTCGCCCTCCAGGCAGGCCACCACCTCGGCGATGCGGATCTCGGCCGGCGGCCTGGCCAGCTGATAGCCGCCGCGGGGCCCGCGGATGCTGAGCAGAATCCCGCCCCGGCGCAGGCTGGTGAGCATCTGCTCCAGGTAGCGATCGGGGATGCCTTGGCGGGAGGCGATCTCCGCCACCTGCAGCACCCCCCCCTGGGGATGGATCGCCGCCAGCTCCAGCAGGGAAACGAGCCCGTATTCCGTCTTGGCACTGAAGGCCACGGTGTTCCCCGGCGCTTTGGTGGGGATTGTGGCAGCCCCCAGGCCCGCAGGGGAAGCCAAAGCAGCAACCCCAGCGATGTGGTTGAAATGACCTCCCCCCCCAGCGGGCTAGATCTACGGTTTAGTCGTACTCCAATCGGACAACCGTGGTTTCCCTTTCTATCCGGTCGCTGGGCCGGGCCTCCGCCGGACTGGCCCTGGCCGGGCTGGCCGCCACCCCGATCGCCGCCTCCCTCACCCTCACCGGAACCAGCCTGCTGGTGGCCCAGCCGGCCCGGGCCGACAGCAACGAGATCCTGCTCGTGAGCTACGCCGTGACCAAGGGGGCCTACGACAAGATCATTCCCCTGTTCGTGGCCGATTACAAGAAAAAGACCGGCCAAACGGTGCGGGTCAAATCCAGCTACGGGGGCTCCGGCAGCCAGACCCGCGCCGTGATCGATGGCCTGGAGGCCGATGTGGTGGGCCTGGCCCTGCCGGCAGACATTTACAAGCTGCAGGACAAGGGCTTGGTTGATCTGGGCTGGGAGCGGGAACTCCCCAACCAATCGATCATCACCAATTCCACCGTGGTCCTGTTCGTGCGGCCCGGAAACCCCAAAAAAATCCAGAGCTGGAATGATCTCGACAACAACAATGTGGACGTGATCACTGCTAATCCCAAGACCTCCGGCGGAGCCCGCTGGAACTTCGCAGCCCTTTGGGGAGCGGTGACCCAGACCGGTGGCGGTGAGGATAAAGCCAACAACTTCATCACCACGGTCTACAAGAATGTGGATGTGCTGCCCAAGGATGCCCGCGAAGCCACCGATACCTTTGTGAAGCGCCGCAAGGGGGATGTGCTGCTCAACTACGAGAACGAAGCTATCCTGGCCCGCAAGACGGGCGAATGGACGGAGCCGGTGAAGATCCCCAGTCCCAATATTCTTATTGAAGGCCCGATCGCCGTGGTGGACAAGAACGTGAATAAGCACGGCACCCGTAAGGTGGCCGAGGCCTTTGCCCGTTTCCTCTACACCCCCATCGCCCAGAAAATCTTCGTGGACAACGGCTTCCGTCCGGTGACCATCGAGGGCAAGGACTACGCCCAGGGCAAATTCCCCGCCGTCAACACCTGGCGCATCACCAAGCTGGGCGGCTGGAAGGTGGTGGACCTGAAGTTCTTCTCCAAGGGCGGCCTCTGGGATCAGATCTTCGCCAAGAGCCGCTGATCGCTTGCCTCACCCGGCTGCACGTTCACCGCCCCGGCTGCCTTGCGGCCGGGGCTTTTTCTTGACCAGAAGGAAGTCTGTCGCTCCTCCCATCAGCCGCCAGGAAACTGGCCGGCCCAACCGGAGGCAGGCCCGACCAAAGGTGCGTCAAGAGCGGAAAGAACCCAGGCGCTCCCCGAGCCAATCCACACCAGGACCAGGCGGTAGGGTGTTCAAAATTCCCCATTGATGAACCGTGGTTAACCGCTCCGTCCGCGTCGCCGGCCTGCTCGGCGGCTCCGTGCTTCTGGCGGCGAGCCTGGGCGGTTGCGGCGAAGCCCGGCGCGAAACCGCGGCCAACACCACCACAAACAACATGGGCGGCCCCCTGCTTCTGGTGAGCTATTCCGTCACCAAGAGCGCCTACGACCGAATCCTGCCGAAGTTCCAGGCCGACTGGAAACGGCGCACCGGAACAGAGCTGGAGGTGAAGACCAGCTACGGCGGCTCCGGCAGTCAGACCCGGGCCGTGATCGATGGCCTCGATGCCGACCTGGTGACCCTGGCCCTGCCGGCCGATGTGCTCAAGCTCGAGAAGGCCGGGCTGGTGAAGCCGGGCTGGGAGAAGGAACTCCCCATGGAGTCCACGATCACCCACTCCGTGGTGACCTTCCTCACCCGCTCCGGCAATCCCAAGGGGATCCGCGCTTGGGCCGACCTTGCCCGGCCGGGGCTGGGGGTGCTGACCGCCAACCCCAAGACCTCCGGCGGCGCCCGCTGGAACTTCCTGGGCCTGTGGGGCTCGGTGAGCCGCACAGGCGGCACTGAGGCGGCCGCCGAGGCCTTCGTGGCCAAGGTGTACCGCAACGTGAGCAACCTGCCCAAGGATGCCCGCGAAGCCAGCGATGCCTTCCTCAACCGCGGCCAGGGCGACGTGCTGCTCACCTACGAGAACGAGGCCCTGCTGGCGGCCAAAGAGGGTGTCGGCAACGACACCACACGGGTGGTGCCGGCGGTGAACATCCGCATCGATGGCCCCGTGGCAGTGGTGGACCGGAACGTGGACCGCAAGGGCAGCCGCAAGGCGGCCGAGGCCCTGGCCACCTATCTCCAGGGCGAAGAGGCCCAGGAGATCTTCGCTGAGGAGGGCTTCCGGCCGGTGAACGCGGCCGTATGGAACCGCCGCAAGGCCTCCTACGCGCCGGTGACCACCCAGTTCACCGCCTCGGATCTGGGCGGCTGGCCCGCCATCGAGCGCACCTTCTTCGCCAACGGCGGCCTGTGGGACCGGCTGGTGGCTGCCCGGCGCTGATCGCCCTTCTCCAACGGCCTCAGTCCCCGATGTGCGAATTGCTGGCCCTCAGCGCCAACACCCCCACCGACCTCCGCTTCTCCTTCCACGGCCTGCGGCTGCGGGGCGGCTCCACCAGCGACCACGCTGATGGTTGGGGTCTGGCCAGCTTCGACCCCGACGGCCAAGGCCTGCACCTCTATCGCGAGGACGCCCCGGCCGCCTTCTCGCCCGTTGCGGCGGCAGTGGCCGCCTTGGACCTGAAGGCCCATTGTTCAATCGCCCACATCCGCAAAGCCACCCGGGGCGTGGTGGCGCTGGAGAACTGCCACCCCTTCCACCGGCGGTGGCAAGGCCAGGAATGGGTGTTCGCCCACAACGGCGACCTGCAGTTGTTGCCGGCCCTGGAGGGTGAGCACCGGCCGATCGGCCAGACCGACAGCGAGGCGGCCTTCTGCTGGATCCTGCAGGAGCTGGAGCGCCAGGAGGTTGCTCCAGAGGATGAGGCCGGCCTGTTCGATGCTCTGGTGGCCTGCTCGGATCGGCTGGCCGGTGAGGGAATCTTCAACGGCCTGGTGAGCAACGGCGCCTGGTTGTTCGCCTACGCCGGCACCAAGCTGCACCGGGTCACGCGGCGGGCCCCCTTCGGGATGGTGCGGCTGGCTGACGCTGACCTCAGCGTGGATTTCGCCGCCGTGACCCAGCCCAGCGATGTGGTGACGATCCTGAGCACCGAGCCGCTCACCGCTGAGGAAAGCTGGCAACCCCTGCAGGTGGGCGAAGCGATCCTGCTCAAGGCCGGCGAGATCGTGCGGCGCCGGCCCGGCCGGGGCGAGTAATCACAATGTTGTCACTCGGAATACCGGTGTTACGGAGGACGCGCGGGAGATTGGGCTGATCTGAACGTGTTGAGGTCGGCCCGATGCCCCGTTCCCTCCCACCGATCCCCACCCCGGCCCCTGCGGTAACACCCTCCGCGGCTGCCCAATTTCGGCCCGCTGGAACTGGCGCAGCGGCTGGCCCGCTCGGAGGTGGCTGGGGCAACCGTGGCCGATTCCTGCTGGTCTGCTGGTGAGTGGCGATCGCCCCATCCAGGCTGCCCACCCTGCTCGGATCGCCAGCCCCAAGGGCCGCCGTTGGCCTGGACAGGGGTGAAGGGTGCGCTGAGGATCCCAGCAGTCCTTTTCCCTGTTCACCCCCGCCATGTCCGCACCAGCCAGCCCAGGGCCCATGGTGTTCCCCCCGGTGCCCTCCACTCCGGTGTCCGCTCGCACCCTCTCCCTGCCGGAGGCCGCCCGCTTCTGGCTGCACCTGGGCCTGGTGAGCTTCGGCGGCCCCGCCGGCCAGATCGCCATGCTCCACCGGGAACTGGTGGAGCAGCGGCGCTGGATCTCGGAAGCCCGCTTCCTGCACGCTCTGAATTACTGCCAGCTGCTTCCGGGTCCCGAAGCCATTCAGCTGGCTACCTACCTGGGCTGGCTGCTGCATGGCACCCGGGGGGGGCTGGTGGCCGGGGGGCTCTTCCTGTTGCCCTCGGTGCTGCTGCTGCTGCTGCTGAGTTCGCTCTATGCGCTCTGGGGTCATCTGCCCCTGCTGGGGGGCCTCTTCTGGGCCCTCAAGCCGGCCGTGTTGGCGATCGTGATCCAGGCCTGCTGGCGCCTGGGGCGCCGCACCCTGAAGGGCCCACTGCAGCTGGGGATCGCGGCCGCCGCCCTGCTGGCGCTGCGGGGCCTGGGGCTGCCCCAGCCGCTGCTGATCGCCTTGGCGGCGCTCACCGGCTGGCTCGCTGAGCGTTGGCGACCCGGAATCCTGGCGTCCGCCGCCGGCCCTTCCCCCAGGAGCTCCCATGCTTCCGCCCCGGCGCATTCCACACAGCTGGGCCATGATCCGACCGCGGCGGCCGGCCTCGATGCCCTCCATGGCGATGACACGCCCACCCCGCTCCACGCCCGCATCAGGCCCCGCCATCTGGCCCTCACCCTGCTGTGGGGTGGCGTTGCTGTGCTCCTGCCGCTTGGCCTACTCACCCTGCTGGAGGGCTGGAACGGCACCCTGGCCACCATGGCCCGCTTCTTCAGCCGCGTGGCCCTGGTGAGCTTCGGCGGGGCCTATGCCGTGCTGCCCTACGTGGCCCAGGGCGCCGTGGAGCGGTTCGGCTGGCTCAGCGCCGCCCAGATGGTGGATGGGCTGGCCCTGGGGGAAACCACGCCGGGGCCGCTGATCATCGTGGTGGCCTTCGTGGGGGTGCTGGGCGGCTGGCATGCCGCCGGCTCCCTGGCCTATGCCCTGGCGGCCGGGGTCGTGGTGGTGTGGTTCACCTTCCTGCCCTCCTTCCTGTTCATCCTGGTGGGCGGCCCCCTGGTGGAATCGAGCCGCGGCGAAGTTCGGCTGGCCGGGCCGATGCGGGCGATCGGGGCCGCCGTGGTGGGCATGGTGGCCAGCCTGGCGCTGCTGTTCGCGGGGCCGGCGCTCTGGCCTGGGGGCCCGGGGGCCGGCTTGGACCTGGCTTCGCTGGGGCTGCTGGCGGGCTCCCTGCTGTTGCTGTTTGGCCGGGGCTGGGGCGTGTTGCCCTTGATCGGCGGTGCGGCGCTGCTGGGGCTGATTCGAGTGGCACTGGCAGGAATGGCTGGCTAGCCACATCAACCTGGCGGCAAAACCCAGCTAGCCAATGTCAGCCGAATAAAAATTGAGATCATGTAGATCGAATCACCGGCTTCAGGGCAAACGCTCCAAGCGGATGGCGGCCAGTTAATCGGCGACGCCGATGAGATCATCTGGATAGTGACTAGTCAAGGCTGAACGATTGACGGCTGGGCCTGATTTGCTCGAGTAACACATTTAGGTGGAGAATCTGAACCATCCCCCGCTTATCAAGAGCTATGCCGCCAAGATAAGGCTTGCCGCTCGACTTTAGCCCCGTTTCATGGAATGCATTAAGGGGGTGGCTGATGGTGTCGGTGACACCCTCTGAGAGCAGGCCGATGTATTGATCATTACCGTTGTTGTGCGATGACGTGACCATGATGATGCGGCTGCTTAGATTTTGACCACTTGGGCGATTCTGAATCAAGAAAGACAGATCGATTACAGGTACCACCACGCCACGGTAATTGAAAAGACCTGAAACATAATTCGGCAGGTTCAGCACGGGCCGCAGAGAAACCCTGGCAATCACCTCCACCACATCCTTGCTTTCTATGGCATAAAGTGGCCCACCGGCGGAAAACAACAGCAGTAAGGCGGCCGGATTGAAGGCGCCACTGCGGCGAGTGGGCATTAAAGCTGTTGGAATTGCCACGAGGTATTGGTCCAACCTTGATTAACTTCAGGGTATAGCTCCCTTTGCCAAGGGGCGCAAGCCCACAGGTCATTAAAATAATTACATCGATTCGATTAGATGATTGAGGTCTTGATTCGCTCAGTGGGGTATGAAAAGTTTGGCTTTGCCCTTGACAAGCCCGGGAAGAGCTCCGCTACGCTTAGACAAAACCCATACACGACGTGTCGAGTGATCTCTCCAGGGCTAGGAAGCAACCGCTGGAACGCCAGCTGCTGCTGGCTTTCTTGGGTATGGGGGGCCTTTCCATGCTGGTGGCACTGCTGGGACTGCGCAACACCAGCTCGCTCAGTGCCCACATCAAGGAACTTGGTCAACACCGTCTGCCCTCGGCTGATGGCCTTTGGAAGGTGAGCGAAGGGCAGGCCCAGGTTCAAGCCTCGGCAAATGCCATTCTCACCCCGGGGGCCAGCTTTGGCTCACGCCAACAGGAGCTGCGCCGGATTGATGGGGCCTGGAAGCAGATCAATAATGGCTTCAAGCAATATGAAGCCACCGGATCCACAGATGAGGAAAAGCGTCTTTACGCCGACTTCAAACAGGACTGGGCCGCCTGGGTCAGCAACCACAAGGAACTTCTCCGGGCCGTCAGAAATCTTGGCAAGGCCCCTTTCCCTGCTGAAAACACCCCTCAGGGTAAAGCGATTTCCGCCGTTTCTGAGCGAGAGGCTGACGCCTTTGACTCGGCCACCGATGGCATCACCAAGGTGATCGATCTCAATCACAAGATCGGCTCCGACGCTGTCGCCAAGGGTGAAGCAGATAGCAAGTTTTCGATGTTCTGGTCGATTGTGGCCCTGGCCGCCGCCCCGGCGATCGGCTGGTTGGCCTCCAACTACTTCGCCCGTTCTATCGCCAAACCGCTCGGTGCCCGTATCCGCGAGGTGGTGACCGTGGCCGAGAACGTGGCCGGCGGCGATCTCACCCGCAATGTGCCCGGCTCCCACGATCGCGATGAGCTCGGCAAACTGCAGAACGCCATCCACTTGATGGTGGACAACCTAAGAACCCTGGTGCGCCAGATCCAGAGTTCCGGTCTTAAGATCACGTCCACCACCAGTGAGATCGCCGCCTCCGGCAAGCAACTTGAGGCCACCGTGGCTGAACAGCTTGTCTCCACCAATGAGGTGAAGGCCACCGCCCGGCAGATCGCCGTCACTTCGATGAACGTGGTGCGGTCCATGGATGCTGTGAAGGGTAAGGCGGTCGATACCGCCGACTCCGCCTCCCACAGCCAGAAGGATCTCGACCGGATGGAGAAGGTGATGCGCGATCTGCTGACCGCCACCGCTGCGATCACCTCCAAGCTGGATGTGATGCATGAGAAGGCCAATAACATCAACACCGTGGTGACCACGATCACCAAGGTGGCCGATCAGACCAACCTGCTCAGCCTTAACGCCGCCATCGAAGCTGAAAAGGCTGGCGAATACGGTACGGGCTTTGCTGTGGTTGCTCGCGAGATCCGTCGTCTCGCCGACCAAACCGCCGTGGCCACCCTAGAGATCGAGCAGATGGTGAAGGAGATGCAGCGAGCCGTGTCGATCGGCGTGATGGAGATGGATCACTTCAGCAAAACGGTCACCTCCGCCGTCGAAGATGTGGTGCGCATCAGTGATCAGGTGGAGGTGGTGATTGAGCAGGTGAAGGGGCTCACTCCCAAATTCGAGATGGTGGGCGAAAGCATCCAGGAACAATCCCAGGGTGCCCAGCAGATCAGCGAAGCGATGCAGCAGCTCAGTCAGGGCTCCCAGCAGACCTCCGATGCCCTGCGGGAATCCAACCGGGCCTTGGATAGTCTCGACGAATCGACCCAGGCGATGCGCGCGGAAATCGCACGGTTCCATGTCACCAACTGATTCCATCGTCCTTCCGGATGGTCGGCATGCCAACCTTCTGGCCTCTGTCGACGTTGACCTAATCGCCTGCCGACTCGATGACTGCTGGAATCGCATCGGCGTGTTCGGACAGCGTTCCTGCCCGGAACTCCTCAGTTGCGTGCATTGCCGCAACTGCTCGGTTTACTCGGCTGCCGGCCGCAGCCTGTTTGAACGCCTTCCTCCCAGCGATTACCTCCAGGAATGGACCACCGTTTTGGCGGAAACCAAGCGGGGTTCCGAGAGCTCAACCCTCTCAGCCGACGGTTCGGTGGTGCGTCGTGATCAATCCCTCTCGGTGATGATCTTCCGCCTCGCCAGTGAGCTGTTTGCCCTACCGGCTGGTGTATTCCTTGAGGTATTGTCCTCCACCTTTGTGGTGCACTCGGTGCCGAGTCGCAGCAACCATTTGTTTCTGGGCATGGTGAATGTGCGCGGCGAAATCATGCTCGTGGCCTCGCTCGCCAACCTGCTGGGCACCCCCGTGGAGAAGGGCACCGGCCCGCAAGCGGCTGGCCGCATGGCCGTGGCCGCCACACCAGATGGCAAATGGATGTTCCCGATCGATGAGATTTACGGAATCCATCTCCTCAACCGCGACGACATGAAACCGGCACCGATGGTGATCACCAACTCCATCAATTCCTATGCTTGTGGTGTTTTTCAGTGGCAGAATCGTTCGGTTGTCCTGCTCGATCCTGACCCCATCTTTAACATGTTGACCACGGAGATCTCTCCCCAATGAGCAACCATTCATCAGAAGCCACGCCTCTTGATCTGTTCCGCCTGGAACTGGAGAAGAGAGTTGAGCTGCTCAACGACGGTCTGCTGCAGCTCGAGGCCGATCCCGGCTCGCTGGAGGTTTGCGATCCGCTGATGGTCTCGCTGCACTCGGTGAAGGGTGCGGCCGGAATCGTTGAGTTGCCAACCCTGGTGACGGTGGCCCACCGCCTTGAAGATTTCTTCGTGGCTGTGAAGAACGGCAAGACCGTGCTGAGTCAACAGGCCTTCGCCGTGGGCTTCCGCTGTGTGGATCTCTTCCAGGTGGTGAGCCGGCTGCCCGCCGCAGGGATCCGGGATTGGCTAGCGGCCCGCGCCCCGGAGCTCGATGAGTTGGTGGATTCCCTCATTCAACTGCTGCCCGAGGGGGATGGGGCCGGTCCCGCCCCCCTCTCCAGCCCGGACGAAACTGAAAATCTTTACTCCATCACCTCAAAAGAGCCATTCTCTTCCGGCCGGGCGGCCAGCGATCGGGTGGTGCGCGTGGAGGCGGAGAACCTCAACCGGATCATGGCCCTCTCTGGCGAGATGCTGGTGGAGGCCAAGTGGCTGCAGCCCTTTGCCGACTCCCTCACCCTGCTCAAGGACCGCCAAAAAGACCTGCAGGCCACGATCGAGGCTCTCCGGCTGCAACTCATCGACTCCGACCAGAGCGCCAGCCTGGAATTGGTGCAGAAGGCCCGCATCAAAGAGCGCGAATGCCGCGACACCCTCATTGAGCGGCTGGGAGAGCTGGAGCTCTACGCCCTGCGCACCACCAACCGCTCCTACCGGCTCTACCAGGAGGTGATCGGCGCGACCATGCGGCCCTTCTCCGATGCCTTGATGCCCCTGCCGCGGATGTTCCGGGACCTGGCCACCAGCCTCGGCAAGCAGGTGCAACTTGACGTGACCGGCAAGGGCACCTTGGTGGACCGGGACATCCTGAGCAAGCTTGAATCGCCCCTCACCCATATCCTTCGCAACGCCGTGGAGCATGGGGTTGAGCTGCCGGACGAGCGGATCGCCTCCGGAAAACCGGCCCGGAGCACCATCCGCATCGAAGCCCTGCACCGCGGCGGCATGCTCTCGATCACCATCAGCGACGACGGCCGTGGTGTGCGTTTTGAGAAGGTGCGTCAGCAGTTGGTGGCCCTCGGCCTGTTCAGCGCTGATGACGCCCACAACCTCTCCGAAGCTGAGCTGTGCGACCAGCTCTCCCAGCCGGGCTTCTCCACCACCGAAGCTGTGAGCGAAGTCTCGGGCCGTGGCGTTGGCCTTGATGTAGTGAGTTCCATGGCCCAGGAGGTGGGGGGCACGGTGCGCTTCAGCTCCGTGGCCGGAGAAGGTACCAGCATCCACTTCCAGCTGCCGCTCACCCTTTCGGTGGTGCGCACCCTGCTGGTGGAGATTGCCGGCGAGCCCTATGCCTTCCCACTGGCGCGCCTCGATCAGATCATGGCCATCGAAAGTGCTGATATTCAAGAGATGGAGGGTCGTGAATGTTTCATGCTCGATGGGGTGCCCATCGGCCTGATCTCCGCCCGTCAGTTGATGAATTTCCCCGCTTCCAGCCCTAGCTCCGGGCCGCTTCCGGTGGTGGTGATCAGCGACCACGCCAAGGTGTACGGGGTGGTGGTGGACCGCTACCTCGGCGAGCAGGATTTGGTGGCACGCCCCATCGATTCGCGGCTTGGCAAGGTGGCCAATGTGAGCGCAGCCGCCCTGATGGGGGATGGCCAGCCGATCCTGATCTTGGACATCGTGGATCTGGTGCGGTCGATCGATGAGCTGCTGCAGCAAGCCACCCCGCATGGGCAGGTCAGTTTTCTGGCGAAGAAGAAAGGCCAGCGCATCTTGATCGCCGAGGATTCGCCCGTGACCCTCGATCTGCAGTGCCGCCTGGCCAGTTCACGTGGCTACCAGGTGGATCGCGCCGTGAATGGCCTTGAAGCCTGGAACGCGATCCGCGATGGCGACTATCAGTTGCTGGTGACCGATATGGAGATGCCGGAAATGGATGGCATCACCCTGATCAAGTCCCTGCGCAATGAACCCCGCTTCCGCCATCTGCCGATCATCATTTCGTCGTCCCGTGATTCGGAGCAGGACCGCCTGCACGGCATGGAGGCCGGAGCCGACTACTACCTGCTCAAGACCAGCTTCAAAGACGACACCCTCTTGGACGCCATTCACCAATTGATCGGCCCTGCTTGAGAAGCCCTAGCCCACGTCGCCGCCGATGAGTCCGATCGAGTGCTGCTGGATCGGGTGAAGCCCCAATCCAAAACGCTCCCGGATCCGTTTGGTGGTCTGCACCCCATCGAGGTGCTGCAGAAGATCACCCGGATCGAACGCCTTCATGGTGGCGAGCCGGCAGCGCGCCGCCGCAGGCCAGGCGCCCCAGGCTGGAGCCGTGGTGATCGCTGTGGCGGTGCTGCTCACCGACATGGGCCGCGATGGCGGGGCAGCTCTTGCAAACGAGTGGCGCCGGCGAGAACCCCGGCCCCGCCTCAGAACAGCTCAACTTCCGCCAGGGCTGGCAGCTCGCGCCGGCGCTGTGCTGATTCGCCACAGCTCTTCGGGGTTGGAAACAGCTTGCCGGGGTTGGCCAGGCCCGCGGGATCGAAGGCTTGGCGCACCAGCTGCATGGTGGCCAGGTCGTCGGGGGCGAACATCCAATCCATGTAGCAACGCTTGTCGTTGCCCACCCCATGCTCACCGCTGATGCTGCCGCCCGCCGCGATGCAGAGCTGCAGAATTTCGGCCGCCAGCTCCTGCACCCGTTGCTCCACACCGGGATCGCCGGCGCGATAGAGGATCAGGGGGTGAAGGTTGCCGTCACCGGCATGGAACACATTGGCCACGGGCAGGCCATAGCGCTCGCTCAGTTCACCGATCGCCCGCATCACCTTCGGGAGCGCTGTGCGGGGGACCACCCCATCCTGGAGGTAGTAGCTGGGGAAGCGGCGGCCGAGGGCCGAGATCGCCGATTTGCGCCCCTGCCAGAGTCTGGCCCGGTCTTCGGCCTCCCGGGCCAGGCGCACGGTGCGGGCCCCGGCCTGGCGGCAGCACGCGGTGGCTAGCTCCAGGGCCACCGCCACCTCCTGCTCCTGGCCGTCGAGCTCCACCAGCAGCACCGCAGCTGCATCGGCGGGGTATTCCTGGGCGCCCAGATAGTCGTTGACCGCTTCAATGCAGAGCCGATCCATCATCTCCATGCCGGCCGGCAGGATGCCGACGGCGGTGATGCCCCGCACCGCCTCGGCGGCCGCCTCCATCGAGGTGAAGTCGGCCAGCAGCACCGCCACGCTGGCCGGGACCCGCAGCAGGCGCAGGGTGATGGCTGTGGCGATGCCGAGGGTGCCCTCGCTGCCGATGAACACACCGCGCAGGTCGAGCTCCGGGGTTTCGGCCAGGCCGCTGCCCAGGGTGGTGATGGTGCCATCGGGGAGCACCACCTCCATCGCCAGCACGTGGTTGCTGGTGACGCCGTACTTGAGGCAGTGCACCCCACCGGAGTTCTCGGCCACATTGCCGCCGATGCTGCACACCACCTGGCTGGAGGGATCGGGGGCGTAGTAGAAGCCACCGCCGGCCACCGCCCGGGTGACCCAGCTGTTAATCACCCCCGGCTGCACCGTGATGCGGCGGTTGGGCAGATCCACCGCCAACACCTTGCGCATGCGGGTGGTGGCGATCACCAGGGCGGGGGTTTCGGCAACGGCGCCGCCTGAGAGCCCGGTGCCGCTGCCGCGGGCCACAAACGGCACCCCCTCGCGGTGGCAGAGGCGCAGCAGGGCGGCCACCTGCTCGGTGGTTTCCGGCAGCACCACCAGGGGCGGCTCCCAGCGGTGCAGGGTGAGGCCGTCGCAGTCGTAGGCGAGCAGCTCCTGGCGGGCGGCCACCACGCCCCGGGCCGGCAGGATCGCCCGGCAGCTGCGGGCGATGGCGGCCCAGTTGATGGGGGGGCGGGGCATTGGGGCGGGAGCCCCTTTCACCTGGATGGCGACCGCGCCGGCGACGGGGGAAGCTGCGGTGCCCGGTTGGCTGGTCGGAGCAGGCGTCACGGCGGGGATCGACATAGGGCAAAGCCGGATTCAAGGTACTCAAGGTGCGCCCATGGTCAGGCTGCGGCGGGCCCGGGGGCGGAGCGATTAAGGAGAACAGAAACGGTGAAACAATGCCCTCGCAATGCCCGGCCAAAGCGGGCCATCACCAACGGATGACCAGGCCCCAGCCCCCTGCTCCGCCAGGCCCCACCCAGAGCGGCCCCACCCAGAGCGGCCCCGCCCCCGGAGCGCCACCCGTCACCCACCCCAATCTCGCGGTCCCAGCGCATCAATCGCGTTCTGGGTGGTGTTCTGGGTGCCCTGCTGGGTTGCGTTCCGTTGGGCATTCGGCGTGGCGGTGGACGCTGCTGCTGGCCACCGTTCTGCTGCTGCTACTGCCTCTGGTGCAACCCGGGCCCGCCGCCGCCGCCCAGCCCCCCAACACCCTGCAGGCCCCGCCCGTGGCGGAGGCCGGGGGCCCCGCACAGCTGCGCCTCGGCGCCTACCTCACGGGTCTGGGGGATTTTGATCCAGCCAAGAAAAGCTTCAGCGCCGCCTTCTGGGTCTGGACGGTCGACCCCAAGGACGGGGTGAACACGCTGAACCAACTCGAATTCCCCAATGCGATCAAGGTCGAGAGCCCCAATGCGATGCAGGAGACGACACCGCAGGGAATCTGGTCCCAGCGCAAGATTGTGGGGAATTTCCGCCATGGCTGGGACCTGCGCCGCTTTCCCTTCGATCGCCAGCTGCTGCGGATCGAGATGGAGGAAGCGAGTCGGGATACCGCCAGCCTGGTCGACGTGCCGGATACAGCCAACTCTTCCTTCGATCCTGAGGTGAGCCTCAGCGGCTGGCGCGTCCTGTCCACCCAGCTGGTGATGGGTAGCAAGCAGTACCACACCAGCTTCGGCGACCCAAGCCTGCCCCCCGACTCCCCCAGTGCCTACGCCCGGGCCGAACTGAGGGTGCTGCTGGAGCGCACCGACCGCAGCGGCTTTTGGAAGCTCACGGTGGGCGCCTTCGCCGCCGCCCTGATGGCCCTGGCCTCCTACGGACTGCGGGTCGACCAGGCTCCCGCCCTGAGCCCACGCTTCGGCCTGCTGGCCGGTTCGGTCTTCGCCGCCGTGATCAGCCTGCGCAGTGCGGCCACCGAACTGGGGGCCTCTGGCTACACCACCCTGATCGACGCCGTGCACGCGGCGGTGCTGCTTTACATCCTGGTGGCCACAGCTGCGGGGGTGATGGCCTGGCGGGGCTTCCTACGCCATGGCGATGTCGCCACCGTCCAGCGCCTCGAGAAGCGGGTGGCGGGCTTCTCCACACTCCTCTTCGGCGCCCTGGTCTTGGCCCTGGTGCTGGGCGCGATGGCGGCCCAGCACCTCTGAAGCCAGCCAGGCGCCCCGCTCGCCCCCACGAATTCTCAGCCGATCCGCGTAGGTGTGCGTCGCTGGGCCAGGATGGGGAGTGCTTGTCAGCCCTCCGTCCGCGGATCCCGTCTTGTCGGCTTCTCCCACAGCGCCCGTTTCGACTCCTGTGCTCAACACCACCCGGTCCCAGGAGATCTTCACCGCCGCCCAGACCCTGATGCCGGGGGGCGTGAGCTCGCCGGTGCGTGCCTTCAAGTCGGTCGGCGGC
>Ga0209401_1001315_pt1 | contig 16554 bp, 12 predicted proteins | sample M_140807_MF_Meta_FD_187318 | JGI IMG/M metagenome (GOLD analysis project Ga0209401, IMG submission 187318) | Freshwater microbial communities from Lake Montjoie, Canada to study carbon cycling - M_140807_MF_MetaG (SPAdes) (version 2) | ecosystem: Environmental > Aquatic > Freshwater > Lake...
CTCAACCCAGGCCTCAAGGGCGACATCCGCGAAGCCTTCAAGGGCACCGACTACCAGATCCTGCTGGTGGCCAATAAGTTCCAGACCGGCTTTGATCAGCCGCTGCTCTGCGGCATGTATGTGGACCGGCGCCTCGATGGCATCCAGGCGGTGCAGACCCTCTCCCGCCTGAACCGCTGCCACCCAGGCAAGGACACCACCTTCGTGGTGGATTTCGTGAACGAACCCGACGACATCCTGGCGGCCTTCAAGACCTACTACGCCACAGCTGAGCTGGCCGAGGCCACCGATCCGAACCTCATCCTGGACCTCAAGACCAAGCTCGATGCCCAAGGTCATTACGACGAGTTCGAGATTGACCGGGTGGTGAAGGTGCTGCTGGATGACACCCGCACTGACAAGGTTCGGCAAAGCCAGCTGATTGGGGCCATCGATCCTGTCGCTCAGCGGCTGATGACCCTGTACAAGGAAGCCAGGATCGCTTATCGCCAAGCGGAAGACATCAATGATGGGGATGCTCTCAAGCGTGCCAAAGACGAACTCGATGCACTCACGCTATTCCGTAGCGACATGGGCACCTATGTGCGCTTCTACACTTTTCTGTCTCAGATCTTCGATTACGCCAACACCGGTCTTGAGAAGCGGGCGATCTTCTACAAGGCGCTTCTTCCACTGCTGGAGTTTGAGCGGGAGATCAACACGGTGGATCTCTCCAAGGTGGTGCTCACCCACCACCACATTCGTGACCTTGGCACCAAGCAGCTCGATCTGAAGCAGGGGCAGAGCATGGCCATCCCAGGCATGGCCCCAGGCGGTGGCGGGGTACAGGACAAGGACAAGGTGGAGCTGGCCGAAATCATCGCCAAGCTCAATGATCTGTTTACCGGTGAGCTGAGCGACAGCGACAAGGTCATCTATGTGCGCGCAGTGATCCGCAGCAAGCTCATGGAGTCACCCATCCTGCGTCAGCAGGCGGCGGCCAACAGCAAGGAGCAGTTTGCCAACTCACCGGATTTCGGCACTGAGCTGATGGAGGCGTTTATGGGCGCCCTCGATGCTCACCAGGCGATGAGTAGCCAGGCCCTCAACTCCGCCGAGGTGCGCGACGGCATCAAGAGCATCCTTCTCAACCACACCAACCTCTACGAAGACCTTCGTGATCAGGGCAAGCAACATGAGCCCTGATTCGCTCGTTCACACCGCCGCCGAACAGGCCAGGAGTGTGGTGCTGCAGATGATGGCCGAGCGCGGCCGGGGCGTGGTGCTGGTGGGCATCGCCCGCATCGATCTGGCCCTGGAGCACCTGCTCAAGGCCGTGATGGCCCCGAATCCCGATCCCGACGACGCCCTCTTCCGCCCCGAGCGCTCCCTCGGCAGTTTCGCCGCCAAGATCAGCCTCGCCACCCGGCTCGCCCTGATCGATCTGGCCGTGGCGAAAGCGCTCCATGCCCTGCGCGGCGTGCGCAACGACTTCGCCCACTCCGCAGGCGACACCAGCCTCTCCGCCCCGCACCACCGCAAACGCCTCGCACCCGCCTACGAAGAAGCCCGTACCAACCCCCTCTGGCCGCCGCTGGAGGCGATCCTCGAAGCCCAGGGCGGCCTCGATGGCGACCAGCGCCAGTTCATCCTGTTGGTCACGGTGCTGGTGGCCTTCATCGAATCCTGCGCCCGCCTTCAGCAACCCTTCCAGCCTCGGGCCACGGTGCGGTTTTCAGGGGGCTGAATCGCCCTGAGTGGGGTGCAACCACCAGATCGTTCAGAACGTCGATGGCTTGGAGGCGCAACCAGGAGTCCTAGCTCAGTCGCGGTGCCGTGTTAATCCTGCCAAATTTGAGATAGTGGAGAATAGGGGACTCGAACCCCTGACCTCTGCGGTGCGATCGCAGCGCTCTACCAGCTGAGCTAATTCCCCGTCGCCCGCCATTATCACCAGCAAACCCCCGTGCGCGGATCCCCCCGTGAGCGATTCCATGGCTGATGCCGGCACCCCCCATCTCGACAGTCGCGGCGAAACAATCACGCCCGAGCGGCTGGAGGCCTTCGATGAGGCCTCTACCGCCGAACTGGCCCGCCGCCTCGAGGAGGACGACTACCCCTCGCCCTTCGCTGGCCTCGGCGACTGGCACCTGCTCCGGGCCCTGGCCATCCACCGCCCCGAGTTGGCCCGCCCCTACGTGCACCTGGTGGATCAGGAACCCTTCGACGAGGATTGATTTTCTTGCACCCACCAGCTGATCCCCTTGCACCCTCCGGCTGAATCCAGCGGCCCCGCCGATCCCCTGGCCGGTCGTCGCGTGCTGGTGCTGATCAGCGGCAGCATCGCGGCGGTGAAGCTGCCCCTGCTGGTGAGCGCCCTGGTGAAGCGTGGCGCCGAGGTGCGTTGCGCGCTCACGCCGTCCGCGGCACGGCTGGTGAGTCCGGTGGCTCTGGCCAGCCTCAGCCGCAACCCGTGCCACGGCGACGACGACCCCTGGAGCCCCGCCGCCCCCCGCCCCCTGCATGTGGAGCTGGCCGAGTGGGCCGAGTTGGTGCTGCTGGCGCCCCTGAGTGCCACCACCCTGGGCCGCTGGGTGCATGGCCTGGGCGACACGCTGGTGGCCTCGGTGCTGCTGGCCTGTGAGGCGCCGGTGTTGGTGGCGCCGGCGATGAACACCGCCATGTGGGGCTCCCCCGGTGTGGCGGCGAACTGGCAGACCCTGCAGGGCTGGCAGCGGGTGGTGACCCTGCCCCCCGCCAGTGGCCTGCTGGCCTGCGACCGGATCGGCGATGGCCGCATGGCTGAACCCGAACGCCTCCTGCTGGGGCTTGAATCCCTGGCCATCTGGGGCTGGCGGCGCGATTGGGTCGGCCTTCGCCTGCTGGTGAGCGCCGGACCCACCCGCGAGCCCCTCGATCCGGCCCGCTGCCTCACCAATCCCAGCACCGGCCTGATGGGCCTTTGCCTGGCCCAGGCCGCCCTGCTGCGGGGGGCCGAAGTGGATCTGGTGCATGGTCCGCTCTTGGCGCCGGCAGCCCTGCGGGAGGGGCTGCGCTGCCATCCGATCGCCACCGCCGCCGAACTCGAGGCGGCGCTGCTGGCCCTGCAGCCCACCGCCAATGCCATCGCCATGGCCGCCGCCGTGGCCGACCACCGCCGGGCCGCCCCCCGGACCGACAAGCTGCCCAAGCTGGAGCTGGAGGAGGCCCTCAGCAGCGGCTGGGAGGCGGTGCCGGATCTCCTGGCCGGCCTGGTGGCACAGCGGCCCTCCGGCCAGCGGATTCTGGGTTTTGCCGCCTACAGCGGCACGGATCTGGGGCCGGTTCGCGCCAAATTCGCCCGCAAGGGCTGCGATCTGCTGTTCGCCAATCCAATCGACAGCCCTGGCGCGGGATTCGCCGCCCCCACCAACGCCGGCTGGCTGTTGGGGCCCGGCCTCAAGGAAACCCAGCTGCAACCCGCCTCCAAGCTCGCCATCGCCCACCGATTGCTCTCGGCCCTGGTGGCCTCTCCAGGCGAATCGAAGGCTTGAAGCCACGGGCTCCAGATCAGGCGGCCCGTCTCTGCTGCCCTGCCGGCCCCGTCTCCTGGGGAGCCCCCCGTTGGAGCAGATCCATGAAGGTGCGTAGCTGAAGGCGGGGTATGTAGGGCCAGCCGCCGCTGTCCTCCATCGATTCGAGCAGCTGGAAGAGGCGGTTGCGGTCTTCGGGGAGGCTGTTGCGGAAAGCCCCATCCTGAATGGTGCGATGCAGCTGTTCAAGCCGCCGCAGCAGGCCCAGCAGGGCGGCGGGATCCCCTTCCAGGCCCTCGGCCAAGGACAGCAGATCCTGGAGTTGCTGGTCTCCCACCAGCGGATCTCTGGCGGGTTCGGGGACCCCTGCGGCGGCTGGATCGTGGCAGGAGGTGGGCGGCTCGAGGGTCATGCGCCTCTCATACAGGTTGTTGAGAGCCGCAGCAAGCTATCAGGAGTGGGCGTTTTGCACCGGTAGGATCCCGGCCAGCCCAGTCCTTGTCCGTCTCTGCGGCGATTCCCCCATGCGTTTCCGTCCCCTGCTGGCCCTCGTGCTGGCCTTGTGTCTGACCCTGGTCACCGCATGTAGCGGCGGCGCCAAGGCTGTCGATCGGGCCAGCCTCACCTACGACGACATCCACAACACCGGTCTGGCCAACAGTTGCCCCAGCCTTCCCGATTCCGCCCGCGGCACCATCAGCCTCGACCCCTCGGCCCGCTACCAGCTGCGCGAGATCTGCCTGCACCCGTCCGAGGTGTTCGTGAAGGGGGAGCCGGCCAACAAACGCCAAGAGGCCCAGTTCGTAGCCGGCAAGATCCTCACCCGCTACACCTCCAGCCTCGACCAGGTGTACGGCGACCTCAAGCTGAATGATGACCAACTCACGTTCACGGAGCTCGGCGGCATCGACTTCCAGCCCGTGACCGTGCTGCTACCCGGCGGTGAGGAGGTGCCCTTCACCTTCTCCAGCAAGGAGCTGGTGGCCACCGCCAGTGGCAATGCCTTCACCACCAGCACCGACTTCAGCGGGCCCTACCGCGCCCCCAGCTACCGCACCAGCAACTTCCTCGATCCCAAGGGCCGCGGCCTCACCACCGGCTACAGCAGCGCCGTGGGTCTGGTGCCCGCCGGTGACGACGAGAAGCTCAAAAAGGAGACGATCAAGCAGTACGTGGACGGCACCGGCACCATGAACTTCTCGATCACCAAGATCGACGCTGAAACCGGTGAGTTCGCCGGCGTGTTCGCCGCCATCCAGCCCTCCGACACGGACATGGGCACCAAGCCCGCCGTGGATGTGAAGATCACCGGTGAGCTCTACGGTCGCCTCGAAAAGGCCTGATCCTCAAGGCCTTGGAATCCGCGGGTGATCGGATGGGTTCGCAACCACCGCCCCCTAAAGGCATGGCAATCCATCCCATTCCTTGATGGCATCTCCGATCGGGGATCGAATCTCCAAACCGGCACCAGGCTCCCTCCGGGGGGCCTTTTTGATGGCCGTTCCCCAGGGCCCGGGGGCGATCAAACCCCAGCGGAGGATTTCCGCGGCCCCCGTCTGGGAGAATCGCCTCTTCTTGCCCACCTCCCCGGCCATGACGATCGCTGCGCCCGGTCTCATTCAGCCCCACGGAGGTTCCCTGGTGGATCTGATGGTTGCCGCCGACCAGCGGGAGACGGTGCGCACCGGAGTCGACCGGGTGGTGGCCTGCAGCGACCGCAACGCCTGCGATGTGGAGCTGCTCGTGGTGGGCGGCTTCTCGCCCCTGCGTGGCTTCATGAACCAGGAGGACTACGAGGCGGTGGTGGCCGACCACCGCACCAGCAGCGGCCTGCTGTTCGGCCTGCCGATCGTGTTCGACACCGACGACGCCAGCATCGGCGTGGGCGACCGGCTGCTGCTCACCTATCAGGGCCAGGACCTGGCCGTGCTCAGCGTGGAGAGCCGCTGGGAGCCCGACAAGGTGAAGGAGGCCAAGGGCTGCTACGGCACCACCTCCCTGGAGCATCCCGCCGTGCGCATGATCGCCAGCGAGCGGGGCCGCTTCTATCTCGGGGGCCAGGTGCAGGGCCTCGAGCTGCCCCGCCGGGTGTTCCCCTGCCGCACGCCGGCCGAAGTGCGCTCCACCCTGCCCAGCGGCGAGGACGTGGTGGCCTTTCAATGCCGCAATCCCATCCACCGCGCCCACTACGAACTGTTCACCCGCGCCCTCGACGCCAACAACGTGAGCAAGGGCGGCGTGGTGCTGGTGCACCCCACCTGCGGCCCCACCCAGGACGACGACATCGCCGGCGAGGTGCGCTTCCAGACCTATGAGCGGCTGGCTTCGGAGCTGAACAACCCCCGCATCCGCTGGGCCTACCTGCCCTATTCAATGCACATGGCCGGCCCGCGCGAGGCGCTGCAGCACATGATCATCCGCAAGAACTACGGCTGCACTCATTTCATCATCGGCCGCGACATGGCGGGCTGCAAATCAAGCCTCAGCGGCGACGACTTCTACAGCCCCTACGAAGCCCAGGATTTCGCCCGCGACAACGCCCCCGAGCTCGGCATGGAAACGGTGCCCTCCCTGAACCTCGTGTACACCGAGGAGGAGGGCTACGTGACCGCCGAGCACGCCGAAGCCCGCGGCCTGCACGTGCGCAAGCTCAGCGGCACCCAGTTCCGGGTGATGCTGCGGGGCGGGGAGGAGATTCCCGAATGGTTCGCCTTCCGCAGCGTGGTGGAGGTGCTGCGGGCCGCGGCCTGATCAACCCGGCCCGACCATCCGTGAGCCAGACTGAACCGGGCCCGACGGCCTGCGGTTAACATTCCTTAACTACTTCTCATCTGGGGGCTCGGCCTTGAAGAAACGCTGGCGCAACGCGGGGCTTTATGTCCTGCTGGTGATCGTCTTCATCGCCCTGGGCACCGCCTTCCTGGAACGCCCCGACCCGGCGAGTGCGCCTCGCACCCTCCGCTACAGCGACTTCGTGGAGGCCGTGCAGTCGAACGAGATCTCGCGGGTGCTGATCTCCCCCGACCGCGGCACCGCCCAGGTGGTCGAGAATGATGGCCAGCGGGCCGTGGTGAACCTCGCCCCCGACAAGGATCTCCTCAAGATCCTCACCGACCACAACGTGGATATTGCCGTGCAGCCCAACCGGGAGCCGGCGGCCTGGCAGCAGGCGGTGGGCAGCCTTCTCTTCCCCTTGATCTTGCTTGGGGGTTTGTTTTTCCTGCTGCGGCGGGCTCAGGGTGGCGGCGGCAACCCCGCCATGAACTTCGGCAAGAGCAAAGCCCGGGTTCAGATGGAACCCCAAACCCAGGTGACCTTCGGCGATGTGGCCGGCATCGAGGGCGCCAAGCTCGAACTCACCGAGGTGGTGGACTTCCTCAAGAACCCCGATCGCTTCACGGCCGTCGGCGCCAAAATTCCCAAGGGTGTGCTGCTGGTGGGCCCTCCGGGCACCGGCAAAACCCTGCTGGCCAAGGCTGTAGCCGGTGAAGCCGGTGTGCCCTTCTTCTCGATCTCCGGCTCGGAGTTCGTGGAGATGTTCGTGGGCGTTGGCGCCAGCCGCGTTCGCGATCTGTTCGAGCAGGCCAAGAAAAGTGCCCCCTGCATCGTGTTCATCGATGAGATCGATGCCGTGGGGCGTCAGCGGGGCGCCGGCCTCGGTGGCGGCAACGACGAGCGCGAGCAGACCCTCAACCAGCTCCTCACCGAGATGGATGGCTTCGAGGGCAACACCGGCATCATCATCGTGGCCGCCACCAACCGCCCCGACGTGCTCGATTCGGCGTTGATGCGGCCGGGTCGCTTCGATCGCCAGGTGGTGGTGGATCGCCCCGATTACCAGGGAAGGCTGCAGATCCTCAAGGTGCACGCCCGTGGCAAGACCCTCTCCACCGACGTGGACCTCGACAAGGTAGCCCGCCGCACCCCGGGCTTCACCGGAGCCGACCTGGCCAACCTGCTCAACGAGGCGGCCATCCTGGCCGCCCGCCGTCAGCTCACCGAGATCGCCATGGATGAGGTGAACGATGCCATCGAGCGGGTGATGGCCGGACCCGAGAAGAAAGACCGGGTGATGAGCGAGAAACGCAAACGGCTGGTGGCCTTCCATGAAGCCGGCCATGCCCTCGTGGGCGCCCTGATGCCCGACTACGACCCGGTGCAGAAGATCAGCATCATTCCCCGAGGCCAGGCCGGCGGCCTCACCTTCTTCACCCCCAGCGAAGAGAGGATGGAATCAGGCCTCTATTCCCGCTCCTACCTCCAGAACCAGATGGCCGTGGCCCTCGGCGGTCGCGTCGCTGAGGAGATCGTCTACGGCGAAGATGAGGTCACCACCGGTGCCTCCAACGACCTCCAGCAGGTGGCCCGGGTCGCCCGCCAGATGGTTACCCGCTTCGGCATGAGTGATCGCCTCGGCCCCGTGGCCCTCGGCCGCAGCCAGGGCGGAATGTTCCTCGGCCGCGATATCGCCGCCGAGCGCGACTTCTCCGAGGACACCGCCGCCGCCATCGACGAGGAGGTGTCCCAGCTGGTGGAAGAGGCCTACCGCCGCGCCACCGAGGTGCTGGTGGCCAATCGTCCGGTGCTCGACGAACTGGCCGAGATCCTTGTCGAGAAGGAAACGGTGAATGCCGAGGAACTTCAGGAGCTGCTCCTCTCCCGCGATGTGAAGGTGGCGGCCTACGTCTGACGCCGGCGCCGATCTGATCGTTTCGCTCCGCCACCAGCCCCTGCTGGTGGTGCTGCGACCAACCAACCCCCAGCAAGCGTTCAGGGCGCTCACCGCCCTGGAAACCCTGGGGGTTCGCCATGTGGAGCTGGCCTGGCAAGCCGATCCAACCTGGGTCGGCTCCTGCCGGGAGCTGATTGGGGCCTTCCCTGGCCTGCGGCTCGGGGCCGCCTCCCTGGGCAGCGCTGCCGCCCTGGAGGATGCCCGCCGGGCTGGCTTCACCTACGCCGTGTCGCCGGTGCTGGATCGCGATCTGGTGGAGCGGGCCGGTTCGGATCTGGTGCTGGTGCCCGGCGTGATGACGCCGACGGAGGTGCACCAGGCCCGCTCCTGGGGCTGCCGGCTGGTGAAGCTCTTCCCCGCCGCTCCCCTGGGAGCTGGCTACTGGCGGCGCCTTGCCGCTCCCCTCGGCACCCCCCTTCCCTTCTGCATCGCCGCGGGAGGTCTGGCCGTGGGTGATGTGCTGACCTGGCTGGAGGGCGGGGTGGATGCGGTGGCGCTGGGCTCCAGCCTCACGGTGAGCGAAGCAGGCACGGTGGCTGGCGAGGGCCCCTTGCGCTCTCTGGTGGAAACCTTGGCGGCACGATCTTTCTGATCGCTGTTGCCGTTGCGCATCTGACGTGCTCTTGCCGGCCGCGGACGCGGCCGGTTCTTCACCAGAGACTGCACTGCCCCTGCTGGCGCAGCAGGTGGTCGGCCAGCACCAGGGCCACCATCGCCTCCACCATCGGCACGGCCCGCGGCAGCACGCAGGGGTCGTGGCGACCCTTGGCCGCCAGGGTGGTGGCCTCACCGGCGGCGTTGATCGTTTGCTGCTCCTTGCGGATCGTGGCGGTGGGCTTGAAGGCCACCCTCAGGGTGATTGGCTCCCCATTGCTGATGCCGCCCTGGATGCCGCCCGAGTTGTTGGTGGCGGTGCGCAGGCGGCCATCTTCGCTGGGCAGGAAGGCATCGTTGTGTTCGCTGCCCAGGAGCAGTGTGCCAGCGAACCCCGAGCCGATCTCGAAGCCCTTGGTGGCCGGCAACGACATCACCGCTTTAGCCAAGTCGGCCTCAAGCTTGTCGAACACCGGCATGCCGAGCCCCACCGGTGGCCGCCGCACCAGGCATTCGATCACGCCACCGCAGGAATCGCCTTCCCGCCCGATCGCCTCGATCCGCTCGATCATCCGCTCGGCCGTGGCGCCATCGGGGCAGCGCACGATGTTGGCCTCCACCGCCTCCAGGCTCACCGTGGCCGGATCGATGCTGGCCTCGATCGTGTGGATGCGCCGCACCCAGGCGATCACCTCGGTGCCGGCCACCCGGGCCAGCAGCTGCTTGGCGATGGCGCCGGCCGCCACGCGCCCGATCGTTTCCCGCGCCGAGGCCCGACCACCGCCGCTGCGGGCCTGGATGCCGTATTTCGCCTGATAGGTGGCATCGGCATGGGAGGGACGAAAGGCCACCTCCATCTCGCGGTAATCCTGGGGCCGCTGGTCCTGGTTGCGCACCACCATGGCGATGGGGGTGCCAAGGGTGAGGCCATCGATCAGGCCGCTGAGGATCTCCACCCGGTCGTCCTCGCGGCGGGGGGTGGTGATGCGGCTCTGGCCGGGCCGACGGCGATCGAGTTCGGCCTGAATCGCTGCCAGATCGAGGGGGAGGCGCGGGGGGCAGCCCTCCAGGATCACGCCCACGGCGCCGCCGTGGGATTCACCAAAGGTACTGACGCGGAAGAGCTGGCCAAAACTGCTGCCCATCACCCCCCCTCTGCGGGCTGAGCTTAACCAGCAGCGGTGCCAACCCCCGGGCGGATCGCGCCTCAACGGCCCGATGCGTCCATCGACCCGGAGGCGGTCGGGTCGATGGACGCATCGGAAATCCCCTCAAGGCGAACCGAGCTGCGGACAAGCCGCGAACCGAGCTGCAGACAAGCCGTCAACAAGCCGCCCACAGGCCATGTACCGACTGTGTAGGATTTCGAAAATGCTTCTCCATATTCTCTCCATGGATCTCCTCCTTGGCGGTGCTGCTGGGTCTTTGGTTGCCAGATCCGCCGGAGCCCTGCCAGATCCCCTCACAGGCGCCGCTGGTTCCAGATCTGCGGTTGCTCCTGCCCCCACCGCAGCCCCTGCCACCACGGCGAAACCGGTGGCACCCGCCCCCGCCCCAGGGGCCGCCACCAGCGCCCCCGCTCCCATTGCCGCCGCCGCAGCCCCTGCCACCACGGCGAAACCGGTGGTCCCGACCCCAGGGGCGGTCACCAGCGCCCCGGCTCCCCTTCCCGCGGCCGCGGCTGCGGGGCTGCCTCCCAAACCCCTCACTCCGGCTATCGCGTATGCAGGGACTCGCACTCCTCTGACCTACGAGCGCTTCGCCTCCGAGTTCCGCATCAAGCAGGATGACCTCAATCACCTGTTGAAGCTGGCGAATCCCGCCAAGTACGGCAAGGTTTTTGCGACAGATGTTTATGGCAAGCAATACGAAATCTCGGGTGTCCGCGCGATCAATAGTTTCGGCAACAATCTCTCCAATGCCGGAGCCGACCTGAAGTACGGCACGGCTGACGACGTCAAGTCCACCGATGCGAACTACAAGAAAAACAGCCAGGGTGTGGGTGCCGAATTCTGGGCCAATGCGGAGATTCCCTTCTCACGCCTCACCAAGCCTGAATGGGGCACCGTGAATGGCGTGGAGGAGATCGGTCGGCCCCGTGGGTACACCGGCGGCATCGACGTGAATGCCAACAAGAAACTTGTCGAGCCCCTTAACCAGGCTCTCGCCAACTCCCGTCTTGTGAGCAATGCCCTCGGGGCCCAGTCCGGTCCAATGCCCAACACCGATGGTTGGAACGAGGCCAACATGAGCTTCGGCCAGTATTTTGACCACGGCCTCGATTTCCTGGAGCGCAGTGGTGTGCGCCAGTCGATCGCCTCAGCCACCCCAGCCAATGATCCCCTCAATGCCATTTCGGGCGGCGCCGTGGGCGTGGTGGGTGATCGTGGTGCCCAGTTCGTGATGCATCCCGTCACCCGCACCCTGGTGCAGGTGGCTTATTTCAATGCCGGAGCCCATGGGGACGCTGGCCTTTACAGCTTCACCCTCAGTGGCACCACAGCGGTTCCTGGCAAGAGCGCGGCTTCCATAATCGGTCGCCCCATTGTAGATACCGACCTGCTCTCCAAGAACAAGACCGAGGCCTTGATTCAGAACAGCCAGGCCTACGGCTCTGACAATGCCCATGCCTACATCCTGCGGGAAAGCGCCAGCTTCAATGCCGACGGCGTCTACACCGATCAGGCGGGTGTTGTCTACAAGATCGGCGCCAAGGTCGATGGCCGCAGCGTGGCCGGCGTGCCTAATGGCCTGGTGAAGTTGGTCGATGCCACGGCCCCCGGTGGCTACATCCTGGTGAAAACCGCCAAGTTGCTTTCCTCCAGGTTGCTCACCGGTGACGGCCTGCCGCAGACTCCCACCTACGCAGAAATTCTGCTCAATAATGGCGTCGCCCCCGCCAAGATCAATGCCATTCTTTCGGCGAATGGTGGTAATGGCGTCGCCCTGGGCAGCCCCGCCTGGGTGACTCTCACCCAGGATGTGCGCTTCATCAATCCTGGCAATGTGCAGGACTTTGATCCCGCCAGCCCCACCTACAAGCAGCTCAGCGGTGCTCCACTGATTGGCGACACGTCCGTTGCGATTAATGCCCAGGCCGGCTCGATCACCAGCCTCACCGATCCCAATTTCGGTGCCCTCGCTGCCATCGACCAAAACCTTGATGGTATCCCTGATGTGCTGCGGGGCCAGTCCCCCGCCGCTCTGACGCCCTTCTTCCCCGGCAAGACCATCACCGCTCAGCAGCTGGCGGACCAACCGCCGATCAAGGCCGAAGACTGGGGCGCCGGCCAGTTGCTGTTCCACACCGTGGCCGGTGATTGGCGTCCCAACGAGAACATCGGCCTCTCCACCTTCCACACCCTCTGGACCCGGGAACACAACTTCCAGGTGGATAACATCAAGGCAGCAGCCGCCAACTTCGGGGTGACGGGCATCGCCGAAGAGGATCTGCACAGCATGGCCCGCATCCTGATTGAGGGCCAGTATCAGAAGATGATCTACGAGGAGTTTGCCCCCAGCCTCGCCGGCAATAAGGTTCTAAATCTGGGTGCAGGAGCCCACGGTTTTGCCGGCTACAACCCCGATGTGGATGCCGGTATCTCCCTGGAGTTCGCGGTGGCCTCCTATCGGGTTGGCCACAGCCAGATCAATCAGGATCTGCTTCCGGGTGTGGATCTCTTCAACGGTTTCCTCAATCCTGAGTTGTTCTACGGCTACGGCACCACGGCTATTCAAGCGGGCCTGATCCAGAGGGCCCATGAGGCAATCGACACCATGATGACCGATGCGGTGCGCAACAATCTGGTGACTCGTAATCTTGATCTGTTCACCGCCAACGTGTTGCGCGGCCGGGAAGTGGGCCTGCCTGGTTTCAATCAGATGCGGCGGGAGCTCTTCAACGATGGCCCGATCATCAAGGCCAACGGCACCGACACCACCGCCCGCTTCCAGGGCAATCCCCTATTCAAGCCCTACGCCACCTGGGAGGAATTCGGCAGCAAGATGCGCGATTGGACCCCCTCCAAGGATGCAGCCGGCAGTGCACTGGACTTCAAGCAATCCGATTCCAGAACCTGGGGCACCAGCGCCCTGCTCACCAAGTTCAAGGCGGCCTATACCAATCTTGAGGATGTGGATGCCTGGGTGGGCATGCTGGCCGAGAAGCCCACGGAGGAAACGGGCCAGATGGGCCCGCTGATGGCGTACATCTTCCTGGAGCAGCTCGACCGTTCCCAGGAGGGAGATCGCTTTTATTACGTGCCGCGTCTCAAGGGCAACGGCAGCAACCTCTGGAACGAACTGGACACTCTCCACGACATCACGGTGCGCACCTCCGGCGCCACCTTCGCGGCACCGAACGGCGAGATCTTCCAGACCCAGGCCAGCAACGACATCCTCTCCACCCAGCCGGCCTTCATCGCCAGCAGCCTCGCTGTGGGCGACCAGTTCCGCACCAACGTGACGGGACTGTTTGCCGCCGCCGATCCCTGGGCCAATCTGGTGGCCGCCACCCTCTGAGGGCTCGGGCTCTGCGGAGCCCCACCCCTTGAGTGGCTCCGTTGAGGTGATCTGCCCGCCGTGGAGGCTGCGGCTACCGCCGTGGGATTCACCGAACGTGCTGATGCCGAAGAGCTGCTCGAATCAGCTGGCCTGAGGCGGCATTCCGCTCAGCATTCGGTGGAGCAGGTCAGGCAGCTCTGCCTCCGGCCTGGGCCGGCTGAACAGGAAGCCCTGACCACGCAGATAACCGAGTTCCATCAGGATTCGTCGCTGCTCCTCGGTCTCCACCCCTTCGGCCGTGACCTGGAGGCCGCAGGCTTTGCCCATTTCAAGCATGGCCCGGCAGAGGGACGAGGCCTCCTGCGATTGCCCAAGGCCGTGCACAAAGGAGCGATCCACCTTCACGTGGTTGAAGGGGAAGGCACGCAGCAGCAACAAGGAGGCGTAGCCGGTGCCAAAATCATCGAGAGCCAGCTGAAAGCCACGATCAGCCAGCCCGGTGAGCACCCGGCTGGAGGGGCCTTCGCTATCGAACCAGCGGCTTTCCGTGATCTCCAGGCAAATTCGGCTGGCGTCCACTCCCTCGGCCTCGATCAGGGCGCTGAGCTGCTCCACCAGCTGTTCGCGCATCAGCTGCTGCACCGAGAGGTTCACGTTCACCACCAGCTGGCTGTTGGCCACACGGGGATCGTTCAAGAGGGTGCAGGCCGATCGCAGCATGCGCAGACCGATCGAATCGATCAGACCCGTTTCCTCCGCCACCTCGATGCAGCGCCGCGGGCTCACCCCCTCCAACACCCGCTCACTGAGCCGGAACAGCATCTCCATGCCGATCGAGGCGCCGGTTCGCAGATCGACGATCGGTTGGCCGTGGGGATGAATCTGCTCGTCATTGGTGGCAACCTCCAGCTGCTTGGCCACCTCAAGGCGGGCCTGCACCTCGAGCAGCTGGGCGTCGTCCACCAGCACGGTCCGGTTGCGGCCGGTCACCTTGGCCCTTCGGGATGCGGTGTCGGCCTGCACAATCGCCCGAGCCAGATTCCACTCGACCAGACGGCAATCCACCAAACCGCAGGAGAAACTCAGCCTGGCCGGTACTTCCTCCGCCTCCAAGTGCGGGGCCGCCAGGTTCCGTGAGAGGGTCTCCAAACGTTCGGCAGCCTCCGCGGCTGTTGCCTTGATCAAGGCCACGAACTCATCGCCGCCGAATCGGGCCAGCAGCTCGAAGGGCTGCAGGTTTTCCTGCAGCTTGCGGCTCACCAACTGGAGCAGTTTGTCGCCGAGTTGGTGGCCGAAGCTGTCGTTGAACAGCTTGAAGTGGTCGAGGTCGAGAAAAACCAGGCACAGCGGTGAGCCCTCTTGGCGGCACTGCTCAAGGATGCTGCCAGCTCTTGCCTGCAGCTGATGGCGATTGCCCAGGCCGGTGAGCGCGTCTTCCCAGGCCAGGCGGCGACGCTCCTCATCGTGGCGGTGTCGTTCGGTGGCGAGGCTGGCCAGGTGGGTGAAATGGTCCACCAGTTCGAGGTCCGCGGCCGAAGGCAGACGGGAATCGGGGTAGTACATCCCAAAAACGCCCAGCAAGCTGCCATCGGTGGGTGAGATCAGGGGGGTGGACCAGGCCGAGCGGATGCCATGCATCCGGCAGAAATCGTGGAAATCGTCCCAGAGGGGATCGGTGAACACGTCCTCGCTGATCACCCTGGAACCCCGGAAAGCGCACGTGCCACAACTGCCGCTCTTGGGCCCGGGCACCAGCCCATCCACCGCCGCCCGGAAGGTCTCGGGCAGCCGCCCGTAGCCACCACGCCGCAGACAGCGATCCACCGGGTCGTAATAGAGGATCGAGGCCATCATCTCCGGCAGGCAACTCTCGGAGAACTCAGCAATAGCGCGCAGACTCTGGTCTAGGGGTTTACCGCTGGCCACCATCTCCAGCACCGCCTGCTGACCACGCAGCAGGCGTTCGGGCGGAAGAGTATGGCGCGGGGAGAGATCGGCGGATGCCCCGCAATCCCCAGGGGTCTGGACGCCCATGGACATCGCCGAAATCATTGATGGAATCTTAATCTCCTGATCAGGTGGAGTGAGGAGCTGGTCTGTCGTTTCACATTTTCGGGCCGACGCTTTGCCGCTTCCCTGCTCTCGGCCTAGTTTCGGCATCCATGAACCCGTGGGTAGGCCTTGCGCAAACAAGAACGGGCCGCCCTGATCCTGCGGCGTCTGGAGCAGAGCTATCCCGAAACGCCGATCCCCCTCGATCACAGCGATCCCTTCACCCTGCTGATCGCGGTGCTGCTCAGCGCCCAGTGCACCGATCGGAAGGTGAATGAGGTCACGCCGGCTCTCTTTGCGGCTGGGCCCGATCCGGCGGCCATGGCCGCCCTGCCGGAGGCCACAATTCTGGGCCACATCCGCCAGCTGGGGCTGGCTAGCACCAAGGCCCGCCATGTGAAACGCCTCGCCGAACTCCTGATCGAGCGCCACGGCGGGGCGGTGCCGACCAGCTTCGAAGCCCTCGAAGCCCTACCCGGCGTCGGTCACAAGACCGCCAGCGTGGTGATGGCCCAGGCCTTCGGCGTGCCGGCCTTTCCCGTGGACACCCACATTCACCGCCTCGCCCAGCGTTGGGGGCTGAGCAGCGGCGAAAGCGTGGAGCGCACCGAAACCGATCTCAAGCGCTTGTTCCCGCGTGAAACCTGGAACAGGCTGCATCTGCAGATCATTTTCTATGGACGCGAACACTGCACCGCCCGCGGCTGCGATGGCACGGTTTGTCCGCTGTGCCGTGAGCTCTATCCCAAGCGGCGGCGGCCGCTGCTCACCAGCAAGGCCTGAACCGGGTGCCCTGCGCCCCGAATGGCTCCCCATCAAAAAGCCCCCGCCAGAAGCGGGGGCCTTGATGCGTTGGAGTTAACAGATCCCCAAGGATCTGCAGGTCCGATCAACCGATCGCAGGAGCGGTCAGCGCCACGGGGGTGGCGGTGGCGGCAGCCAGATCGAGCGGGAAGTTGTGAGCGTTGCGCTCGTGCATCACTTCCATACCCAGACCAGCGCGGTTCAGCACATCAGCCCAGGTGTTGATCACACGGCCCTGGGAATCCAGGATGGACTGGTTGAAGTTGAAACCGTTCAGGTTGAAGGCCATCGTGCTCACGCCCAGGGCGGTGAACCAGATGCCAACCACGGGCCAGGCAGCCAGGAAGAAGTGGAGGCTGCGGCTGTTGTTGAAGGAAG
>Ga0209401_1001321_pt1 | contig 16488 bp, 15 predicted proteins | sample M_140807_MF_Meta_FD_187318 | JGI IMG/M metagenome (GOLD analysis project Ga0209401, IMG submission 187318) | Freshwater microbial communities from Lake Montjoie, Canada to study carbon cycling - M_140807_MF_MetaG (SPAdes) (version 2) | ecosystem: Environmental > Aquatic > Freshwater > Lake...
GACGCAGCGGATGGAGGAGCGCCCGCGGCACCCCGTGAAATGGGATCAAGTGACGACGCCATGACGTGCGGGGGCCGGTGGCGACCCAGTGAACCTGCCGCAGGCGGCAGGGAGCAGGAGCCAACCATGGCACCGGCCCCGAACAACCGGACCGCAGGGCCACCAGCTCACTTGCCGATGCAGAAACGGGCGAACACCCGATCCAGCACCGCCTCGCTCACCTCCTCGCCGGTGATGGCCCCCAGACTTCGTGCTGCATCCCTCAGATCGATGGTCCAGAAATCCCAGGGAAGGCCCGCCTCCCCCGCCGCCAGGCTGCGCTCCAGGCCCTGGATGGCGAGGGCCGCGAGCTCCCGCTGCCGTTGATTGAGGGCCACCGCGATCCCCTGAAGATCCTCCAGCCCGCAGCGCCGCAGCAACAGCGCCCCAAGGGCCTCGGCGCCGGAGCCGGTGCGGGCGCTGATAGCCAGATCGGCGGCGCCTGATGGCATCACGGGAGGAGCCAGGGCTGCAGCCCCATCCAGGAGATCCGCCTTGTTGCCCACCCGCAGCAGCGGCACCCCCACCGGCACCAGGGCCCGTAGGGCCTCATCTTCGTCGGTCCAACCGGCGCTGAGATCGAAGAGCAGCAGCACCGCATCGGCCGCCGCCAGGGCCTGCCGGCTGCGTTCAATGCCGAGCCGCTCCACCGGGTCGGTGGTGGCGCGGATGCCGGCGGTGTCGAGCAGGGTGAGGGGAACGCCCTCCAGCACCAGCTCGCTTTCCAGCAGATCGCGGGTGGTGCCTGGAAGCTCGGTCACAATCGCCCGCTCGCGTCGGCTGAGGCGATTGAGGAGGCTGCTCTTGCCCACGTTGGGACGACCCACGATGGCGACCCTCAGCCCCTCCCGCAGGATCGCGCCCTGGCGCGCCTCGGCCACCAGCGCCTCGAGCTCACCGCGCACCGCGTCCAGTTCGGCCCGCACGGCCTGGGGATCCAGGGGGGGCAGATCCTCCTCGAAATCCACCCGCGCCTCGAGTTCGGCCAGCTGATCCAGCAGTCGCTCACGCAGGGCGCTGATGCGGCGCTGGACTCCGCCATCCAGCCCCGCCATCGCCAGCTGGGCGGCGCGGCGGCTGCGGGCTGCCACCAGCTCCATCAGGGCCTCGGCGCGGGTGAGATCGAGGCGGCCGTTGAGAAAGGCCCGCTGACTGAATTCGCCGGGACCCGCCAGCCGTGCGCCGGCATCCAAGACCAACGCGAGCACCCGCCGCACCGCCACCAGGCCGCCATGGCAGTGCAACTCCACCACGTCCTCGCGGGTGAAGCTGCGGGGGGCGCGCATCAGCAGCAGCAACGCCTCGTCCACCCGCTCGCCGCTGGCCGGATCCACCACATGGCCGTAGAGCACCCTGTGGCTCTCCCAGAGCTGATGGCCTGGCGCCACGAACAACCGCCGGCCGATCGCCTCGGCCGAGCCACCCGAGAGCCGCACGATCGCCACCCCACCCTGGCCGGGAGCCACCGCGGTGGCGATGGCGGCGATGGTGTCACCGCCACCAATCCCTTGCCTCCCCCTAGGCTCCGAAGTCGCTTCGGATGTAGCGCCAGCCACAGGATCCATGCCGCGTCGTGAACGCCAGTCTCCGCCCCGGCCAGGATCTCCCGCGCCGGCATGGTGGACCCGATTGGGGAGCCGGCTCCTTCCCAGGCTCCGCTGGCTCTGGCAGCTGGAGGGCACCCCTGGCCACAGGGCCCGCGGGCTTGCGGCGGGGGTGTTCACCGGCTGCCTGCCCTTCTTCGGACTCCAGATTGTGCTGGGGGTGGCCCTGGCGGCGACGATCCGGGGCAACAGGATCCTGGCGGCGGCGGGCACCTGGATCAGCAATCCCTTCACCACGCTTCCGATCTGCTGGGTGAATTACCAGCTGGGGGTGTGGTTGATCGGCCCGGGACCGGCCTGGCCTGGCCGCCATGAGCTCGATCCGGAACGACTGGCGGACCTGGGCTGGGCCTTCAGCAGCCGACTGCTGCTCGGTTCCGTGCTGGTGGGATCTCTCGCCGCCGTGGTGGTGGGCCTGGGATGCTGGCGCTGGCTGCACCACCGGGAACGGAAGGGGGTTTCGCTCAGGAATTGGTGAGTCCGGCAAACACCATCAGGTCGATGTGACTGCCTGCGGGCTGGCGCCATTCCCGGAATTCCGCCGCCAGCGCCCGGCGCTCCTGGGAAAGGGCCTGGTCCTCGAGATCCTGCATGCGCTGATGCACCAGATCGAGGGTGGTGTCGATCAGCTGGGCGGCCTGTTCGGAGGTCATGGCACGACTGGCGATGGGAACGACGCGTGGGGCCTTGGCGTGGCGCCGTTGTAGTCGTGCCGTTTGGGCCGGTTTGTAACAGCCGACACGGGGGCCGGAGCCTGTGCGCGGACCCTCACCAGTGCGCCGCGCTGATGGGTTGTAGCCACTGCCGACCAACGTGAAGCTGCAGCTGATCCTGCCCCCAGACGATGCAATAACGCGAGGTGATCACCCGCTGACAATGGATGGCGCTAAACAAGAGCGTCACCTACTGTTAATGCTTGCCGAAGGATTCATCTTGGCGCTTCATTTCTGTACTCCGCAGATCTTGTCTCGCCGGGCCCGTTGGCTGCAGCGGATTCTTCTCAGCTCCGCTGCACTTGCTGCCCTGGCCCTGGGAACAGGCCAAAGCCAGGCGGGTGTCAGCGAAAAGGCCTTCATCCGCACCCCTGATGATGCGGCTGTGGTGTGGGGCCCCTGCCCGGCCTTCCTTCCCAAGGGTTGTGGCCTGGCTGTGCTGCACGGTGACCCGGCCAAACAGAACGCCGATGTTCTGCTGAGGGTGCCAGGCGGCAGCGTGCTGGCCCATCACAAACACACCTCGCCTGAGCGCATCGTTCTGTTGTCCGGCGAGATGGCCGTTCGCTACGACGGACAACAGTCCGTGCGTCTTCGCCCCGCCACCTATGCCTACGGCCCAGCAGGTCTGGCCCATGAGGCAACGTGCTTGAGCAAGGAACCCTGCGTGTTGTTCATCGCCTTCGTCGAGCCGGTGGATGCAATCCCCGTGGCCCACTGATCCAAGGGGAACCGAATCTTCTCGGACCCTCCGCGGCGGATGGCAGGAGGGTTTCGGTGAACTTCAGCCGATCCCGGTGCGGGCCAGATCGAGCACATCCGCCATCGAGCGGATCTGGTCCATGGTGTCGCTCAGCTGGCGTGCGCTCACCAGCTCTACCCGCAGGTCGATGCGGGCCGGCTTGCCGGGGTTGGTGCGCACGCGGGCATCGCTCACGTTGATGCGGTGGTCGGAGAGGCGGGTGAGAATGTCCTTGAGCACACCCACCCGGTCGAGCACCTCGATGCGCAGCTGCACCGGATAGCGGCGGCGCTGCTCATCCGCCAGGGGGTTCCAGCGCACCGGCAGGCGGCGCTCCACCGGCACCTGGGCGAGGTTGCCGCAATCCTGCCGGTGGATCGTGATGCCGTGATTGCCGAGGGCCACGCTGCCCACGATCGGCTCGCCGGGCAGGGGGGAACAGCAACCGCCTAGGCGATACTCCAAGCCCTCCAACCCGACGATCGGACTGGCGCTGCCGGCTTCGGTGTGGTGCACCGGAGGCGCCGGGGCCGCCTGATCGGCCTGGGCCGACACCGAACGGGCCAGATCTTCATTGCTGAGCACCGGCGTGGCGGCGGCACTCGCCAGCCGCAGCTCCTCCCGCAGGCGGTTCAGCACCTGCTGCAGGGTGACGCCCCCGAACCCGATCGAAGCGAGCAGGTCCTCGCTGCTGATCAGGTTGCAGCGCCGGGCCACCCGGGCCATGGCCTCGCCGTTGAGCAGGGCATCGAAACCATCGCGCCCCAGCTCCCGCTCCAACATGGCGGTGCCCCGGGTGATGTTTTCATCGCGGTGGCTGCGTTTATACCACTGGCGAATGCGGTTGCGAGCCGTGGGGGTGGCGACGAAATTGAGCCAATCGAGGCTGGGATGGGCGGCCTTTGAGGTGATGATCTGCACAAAATCACCGTTCTGGAGCGGTGTGGGCAGGGGGGAGAGGCGATCGTTGATGCGCACGCCCTGACAGTGATTGCCCACCTCGGAGTGGATGCGATAAGCGAAATCCACGGCCGTTGATCCCTTGCGCAGGCCCACCACATCACCCGAAGGCGTGAACACGAACACCTCCTCATCGAAGAGGTCTTCCTTGATCGAACGCAGGAAATCGCCGCTGTCTTCACCGGCATCCTCCTTCTGCCAGTCCACCAGCTGCCGCAGCCAGTTGAATCGCTCGGTGTCGGCGGCGGCGGGCGAACCACCCTCCTTGTATTTCCAGTGGGCAGCGATGCCATATTCAGCTACCTGGTGCATCTCGGCCGTGCGGATCTGCACCTCGATCGGCCGATGGCGCCCGATCACCGCCGTGTGGAGCGACTGATAGCCGTTCGGCTTGGGCAGGCCGATGTAATCCTTGAAGCGCCCGGGAATCGGCCGGAAGGTGTCATGCACCACCGCCAGGGCCCGGTAACAGCCCTCGAGATTGGGGCAGAGAATGCGCAGGGCCGCCACGTCGTAGATCTCGTGGAACGCCTTCTGCTGGCGCTGCATCTTGCTCCAGATGCCGAACAGGTGCTTGGGCCGCCCGCTCACCTCGCAACTGGCCAGCCCCACGGCGGCAAGGCGATCACGCAGCAGCTGCACCGTGACCGCCAGCCGCTCCTCCCGCTCACTGCGCTTGGTGGAAACCTGCTGCTGAACCTCCCGGAAAGCCTCCGGCTCAAGGATCTTGAAGGCCAGATCCTCCAGCTCCCACTTGAAACGGCCAATGCCGAGCCGGTTGGCGAGCGGGGCGTAGATCTCGCGGGTCTCGCGGGCGATGCGCTGCTGCTTCTCGGGTTTCAGGGCGCCGAGGGTGCGCATGTTGTGGAGCCGGTCGGCCAGCTTCACCAGCACCACGCGAATGTCGCTGGCCATGGCCAGGAACATGCGCCGCAGATTCTCGGCCTGGGCTTCGGTCTTGTTGGTGAAATGAATGCCGCCGAGCTTGGTCACCCCCTCCACCAGGGCCCGCACCTCAGCACCGAAGTGGGCCTCGATGTCCTCCGGGGTGACCTGGGTGTCCTCCACCACGTCATGGAGGAAGCCGGCGGCGATCACCGAGGCGCTGGCGCCGATGTCGCGCAGGAGGTCGGCGACGGCGATTGGGTGAATGATGTAAGGCTCACCACTGGCCCGGAACTGGCCCTCGTGGAGCTGATAGGCGAAATCGAAGGCCGCTGCGAGAAGGGCTTCGGTGTCCGTGGGGCAGGTGTCGCCCATGCCCGGAGGCACATGGCGCACGCACTGGGCCAGCCATTCGGGTAGGGGAATGCCGTAATCCTCAGGACCCGTGATCGGCCGGCGGCGGGCGGAAGGCTGAGCCCTGACGTCCGCGGCTCCTCCAGCCACACGGGCGAGAAGCCCTTCGGATTGGGGCGCCTCAACGGCCGCCGGATCACCCCCTGCGCTTCCTTCCGGCCTGTCGGCCGTCATCGCACCGGCAGGGTCGCCAGAACCGTTCCGAGGGGCGGCCTCGACGCTGCGGGGGCCGTTGGATTCAGCCCGGGCCGTGGAGGGGGAATCGGGAACGGCCCTGAGCATGCATCCCCGCAATGGTTCCCCATCGTAGGCAGAAGCGGGCCTCCGGCCGCGGCCGCGGACTCGGTTGTGGGCATCCTGCCATCGGGGCCAGGGGCCAGCGCACCGCCGGCCCAGCAAGCTGGTGCCACCCAGAACACGGCGTCCGGCCCATGGCCATGCCCCCATCCGCCCCCGACTCCGGCGCTGCGATCCCGGGCCCATCCCCGCGGGGCGATGGCCCGGTTCTGCAGCTGCGGAACCTCTGGGTGCGGTACCCCGGCGCCGAACGCCCCACCCTCGCTGGCCTCGACCTGACCCTTCACCCAGGGGAGCGGCTGGCCCTGGTGGGGCCTTCAGGCTGCGGCAAGAGCACCGTGGCCCGGGCCGTGCTGCAGCTGCTGCCTCCGGGAAGCACCTGCGAGGGGGAGCTGGAACTCACGGGCCAGGATCCGCGCCGCCTCGGCCGGGGTGATCTGCGCCGCCTGCGGGGCGGCGCGGTGGGCCTGGTGTTCCAGGACCCGATGACCCGCCTCAATCCCCTGCTCACGATCGGGGAGCATCTGCGCGACACCCTGGCCGCCCACCACTTCGGGGAGGGAGAGGGGAGCCGCCAGCGCCAGCGGGCCCAGCAGCTGCTGGAGCGGGTGGGCATCGATCCGGGGCGCTACGGCAGCTATCCCCATGAATTCAGCGGCGGCATGCGCCAACGCCTGGCGATCGCCCTGGCCCTGGCCCTCAACCCTCCCCTGGTGATCGCCGATGAACCCACCACCAGCCTTGATGTGGCGGTGGCAGGGCAGGTGATGGCCGAGTTGGCCGGTCTGTGTGAGGAATCCGGCAGCGCCCTGCTGCTGATCAGCCACGACCTGGCCATGGCCGGCCGCTGGTGCGAGCGGATCGCCGTGCTCGATGGCGGCAAGCTGGTGGAGGAGGCCCCCAGCCACACCCTGCTCACCGCGCCCCGCTCCGCCCTGGCCCAACGGCTGGTGGGGGCAGCCAGGCTGCGGGAGGGAGGCGTGGCCGAAGCGGCGCCGGAGCGGCCGCTGCTGCTCGCGATCGACGAACTGCGCAGCTGGCATCCCCTGCCCTCGCCGCCCTGGCAGCCGCGCTGGCTCAAGGCGGTTGATGGGGTGAGCCTCACCCTGCAGGAGGGTGAAACGGTGGGCCTGGTGGGCGCCTCCGGCTGCGGCAAGAGCAGCCTCTGCCGGGCGCTCATGGGGCTGGCGCCGGTGCGGGGCGGATCGGTGCGGCTGGAGGGGCGCGACCTGCGCAGCCTGAAGGGCGCTGAGCTGCGCCACGCCCGCCGCCGCATCCAGATGGTGTTCCAGGATCCGCTGGCCTGCCTCAATCCCCAGATGAGCGTGGGGGAGGCGGTGGCCGATCCCCTGTTGATCCACGGCCTGGCCAGCCACGCCGAAGCACGCGAACGGGCCCGCGCCCAGCTGGCGGCGGTGGGCCTGGAGCCGCCGGAGAGCTTCGAGCGGCGCCTGCCCCGTCAGCTCTCAGGCGGCCAGCAGCAACGGGTGGCGATCGCCCGCGCCCTGATCCTCGAGCCGAAGGTGCTGCTCTGCGATGAGAGCGTGAGCATGCTCGATGCCGAAGTGCAGGCCGACGTGCTGGAGCTCCTGCGCGACCTGCAGCGGCGCCTGGGGCTGGGCCTGCTCTTTGTGACCCATGACCTCAACGTGGCCAGCGGCTTCTGCCAGCGGGTGATCGTGCTGGAGGGAGGACGGATCGTGGAACAGGGCCCCGGAGCGGAGCTCCTGGCCCACCCCCGGGCGGCCATCACCCGCACCCTGGTGGCGGCCTGTCCGCGGCTGCCGGCCCTGGTGGAAGGCTGAAAGCACCGCGCCCCCCAGGCGGCTCGATGGGGCGGGTGCCACCGATCTCCGACCCCCGCAGCACCCTCAGCAGCTTGTCAAACGGCTCCGGCAACGGTGCCTCGCAGACGATCCGCTCGCCGCTGATCGGATGGTCCAGGCCGAGCTGCACCGCATGCAGGGCCTGGCCACGCAACGCCAGCGGCAGATGCCGGCAGCGGCTGTAGGTGGCATCCCCCACGATCGGATGGCCGATATGGGCGCAGTGCACCCGGATCTGGTGGGTGCGGCCGGTGTCGAGCTTGAAGCGCAGCAGCGAATAGGGGCCGAGCCGCTCGATCAGGCGCCAATGGGTGCAGGCGTGGCGACCCGAGCCGTCCTGCACCACCGCATATTTCTTGCGGTCGACCGGATGGCGGCCGATGGCGCCGATGATCGTGCCGGAATCCCCGGCCGGCGCCCCATGCACCACCGCCAGGTATTCACGGCTGGCGATCCGCTTCTGGATCTGCACCTGCAGCCGCACCAGCGCCTCCTGGCTCTTGGCGATCACGATGCACCCCGTGGTGTCCTTATCGAGCCGGTGCACGATGCCGGGGCGCATCTGGCCGCCGATGCCGGGCAGGTCCGGGCAGTGGTGCAGAAGGCCATTCACCAGGGTGCCGTCCTTGTTGCCCGGGGCCGGATGCACGGTGAGGCCAGCGGGCTTGTTGATCACGATCAGGTGCTCGTCCTCAAAGAGCACATCCAGGGGCATCGGCTGGGCCACCAGGTAGGGCAGCGGCTCCGGGGGCGGCATCCAGATCTCCACCGCATCGCCCAGCCGCAGGGGGGTCTTGGCGCGGCCGGTGACGCCGTTCACCCGCACGTAGCCGGCCTCAATGAACTTCTGGATCCGGGCGCGGCTCTGCTCCGGCCGCTGGGCCACCAGCCAGCGGTCCAGCCGCATCGGCAGGGGCTTGGGGTAATGGAGCGTGAGCAGCTCGCCTTCGCCTTCGCCGAAGCTGGACATGGCGCGGCGGCAGGGGCGGCAGAGGGCATTCCACCCTACGGATCGATGCCTCCGCCCGTTCGCCATCGCCGATTCACGATCCCCGGCTCATACCGGTGGACCAAAGCATCCGGGTGCGGGAAGGTTCCGGTTGGGCCTGCATCCTGCTGGTCGATCGAAACACCCCACAGGCCTCCGGGAACGGCAGCCTCCTTCCCACGGGGAAGCCCCATCCCGCTCTGCCCACAAGACCTGCCATTCCCGCAGCCATGCGCAAGCCGTTCACCCCCCAGGAGAAGCAGCGCATCCGCCGGCGCCATCACGGCTACGCCTACCTGCTGACCGTGGTGACCGTGGCGGTGCTGGTGCAGCCCCTGGCCCTGAACTGGCCGCTGCTCACCTCGCTCAACTCCATCATCATGGCGACGGTGATGATGCTGTTTCTCACCAAGAACTCAGCTGTTCGCGCCCACAAACGCTGGCTTTATGCCCTGGGCATGAGCGCGATTGGCTTTGAAGTGATCTGGCTGATCGGCATGGCGAATCTTCCTGCATTCGCCAAACATCTCACCCTGGTGCATCTGCTGCTCTGGGCACTGTTCATCGGTTATTTCATCCTTCGCAAGGTGCATAGCCTGATGCTGGAACCCTATGTCACGGTCTACGTGCTGATGGGGGCCTGCTCCGGCTATCTGCTGATCGGCTATGCGGGCGGCTTCCTGCTCCACAGCCTGTTGATCTGGCATCCCGCCGCCATGGACCCGGCCTATCTGCCGGCGGGCATTGATCCCGCCGCCCAGCCCCTGAAGGTGTTCCCGGCGATGGTGAGCGCCTCCTTTGAGGCCCTCACCACCCTCAGCAACGGCGTGAGCCGCCCGGGTGATCTGGGCAGCCGGGTCTGCTGCCTGAGCATCGCGATCGTGGGCCAGCTCTACGTGGCGATGCTGATCGGCCTGATCCTCGGACGCTTCAACCAGACCATGCGGCGCTGAGCCGCCGCGCCCCCCATCCCTGCGCCCACCGGCACCCCATGACCCACCCCCTCGCGCCCTTCCCCGCCGATCAGGCCAGCGGGCTGGCCCCCGCCGCGGCCCTGCGGGAGCGGCTCACCCACGGCAAGGGCCGGCTGCTGGTGATCCTGGCCACCAGCGTGGTGTGGGTGATGGATGCCCTGCTGGTGCAGCGGATCGAAGGCCACCACCGGGTGGCCTACAGCTTCAATCCCCTGCTCAGCAGCCTGGAGAGGCTCAGCACCCTGGCCTTCATCACCGTGACCGTGGGGCTGGCGATCGCGCTTTACCGATCCCGCCACCAACAGCTGTTCGTCTGGTCGCTCAGTTACCTGGTGATCTCGATGGTGCAGGTGGTGGCCAATGTGGTGTCGATGGTGGCCACCACCAGCGCCGTGAAAGGCGGCGGACTCGCCAATCTGTGGGACGTGGCGGCGGTGTACATGGAAAGCGTGATTGTGTTCATGTTCATTTATATCTTTCTCGATGTCGTGACCCCGGGAGGGGCCTTCGTGTGGCCCAGCCGCGAGGGCGAACCCCCACCTGTTCCCCACCTGATCGATTACCTCTTCATCTCGCTCAATGTGAACTCCACCTATGGGCCCACCAGCGAGGTGCCGATCTCCAGAGCCGCCAAGCTGTTCATGGCCCTGCAGGTGCTGCTTGCCATCCTGATGCTCACCGTGCTGATCGCCCGGGCGGTGAGCGCCTGATCCTCCACCCCGCGACGACGGGCCTACCCAGCCCCGCCCGGCGGCAGCTCCAGGGCGATCGGGCCCAACAGCGAGCGGCGGTAATCATCCAGGAGGCGCTGGGCCATCCGCACCGGATCGCCGCTGGCATGGCGGGCCGCCGCAGCCGCCAGCCAGGCTTCGGCATCGGGTGAGGCGGACATCACCGGAGCGTCCGCCAGCGCGGTCAGCGCCACCCCGTAGCGCCTCTCGAGCAGCCCCGCCGCCACACCGGCGGCGGGCAGGGGTTCCAGGGCGATCAGTAACCGGATGAAGGCCAGGGCCACGGCCTCGGTGTCGTAGGCGGCCTGGCCGATGTCATCGCAGAGGGCCAGGCGCAGGGCCGCCTGCTGGTTGTCGAGCCGGGGGGGGAGCACGCCCGGGGCATCCAGCAGATCAAGATCCTGGCCCAGCCGCACCCAGCGCAGGCTGCGGGTGACGCCGGCCTTGCGGGCGCTCTCCACCACCTTCTGGCGCACCAGGCGGTTGATCAGCGCCGACTTGCCCACATTCGGGAAGCCGAGCATCAGGGCCCGCACCGGCCTGGGTTTCATGCCGCGGCCGGCCCGGCGGGCATTGAGCGCCTCCCCGGCGCGGATCGCCGCCTGCTGCAGCTGCTTCACCCCGGTGCCGGCCTTGGCATCGCACCACCAGGGGGTTTGGCCACGCTGGCGGAACCAGCCATCCCAGGCCTGGCGGGCCGCGGGCGTCACCATGTCGCGCCGGTTGAGCACCAGCAGGTGGGGCTTGCTGCCGATCCAGCGGCGCAGATGGGGGTGGCCCGTGGCCAGCGGGATGCGGGCGTCGCGCACCTCAATCACCAGATCCACCTTGGCGAGGTTCTCGGCCAAGGCTTTCTCCGCCTTGGCGATGTGGCCCGGATACCACTGGATCGCCGGCGCCGCGCTGCTCAGGGCCCCGGCCGCCTGCACCCGGGCCAGGTCCTGCTCCGGAGCCCCCACCAACGCCGCGGCGGGATCGCCTCCCTCATCGGGCCGGGGGAGCGGCAGGCCATCCGGGTCGGGCCGGGTCAGCGTCGTGTCCTCCGGATCACCCAGCCGCGGCTGCACCATCAGGGAACCACCAGCACGGGGCAGGGCGCCAGTTGGATCACCCGCGCCGCCGTGCTCGGCTCGCTGCTCTCCAGGCTGATGCCGCGGGTGCCCATCACGATCAGATCGGCATTGATCTCATCGGCCACATCGCCGATCACGAAGGCGGGCTTGCCCTCCCGCTCGATCAGCTCACACGCCACCCCCGCCTGCTCGAAGCTGGCGCGGGCCTGCTCCAGCAGCTGGGCCACCGCGGCGGCGTCGTGCATGGCTCCCTCCTCGGCCTCCACCACCGAGAGCACCACCAGCCGGCTGCCGTGGCTCTTGGCCAGTTCCAGCGCCACCGCGGCCGTCTCCATCGTCTGGCGGCTCTGGTCGACGGGGAAGAGAACGGTCTCGAACATGGCGAAGACAGCGGCCCCCACGTCCTAGCAAGGGCCCGGTCAGGGGGCCGGCTGGCATGGTCGCGGAGGCCCCGCCGGGGGAGAGGCTGGTTCAGGGGCATGGCGGCATCCAGGAACGAGGTGCCCATGGGTCATCACGGGGGCAAGGTCCCGCAGGGGGCTAATGTCTCCGCGCCTTTCCCTACCCGTACCCATGGCGAAGCGATCCCTGGCCAGCCTCAGCGCCGACGACCTCCGCGGCAAGCGCGTTCTGGTGCGGGTCGACTTCAACGTGCCCCTCGACGACGCCGGCGCCATCACCGATGACACCCGCATCCGCGCCGCCCTGCCCACGATCAACGACCTCACCGGCAAGGGAGCCCGTGTGCTGCTGGCCGCCCACTTCGGCCGTCCCAAGGGCGAGGTGAATGAAGCGATGCGGCTCACCGCCGTGGCCGGCCGCCTCAGCGAGCTGCTGGGCGCCCCCGTGGTCAAGACCGACAGCTGCATCGGCCCGGACGCCGAGGCCAAGGTGGCCGCCCTGACCGATGGCGGCGTGGTGCTGCTGGAGAACGTGCGCTTCTTCGCCGAGGAGGAGAAGAACGAGGCGGGCTTCGCCGAGAAGCTGGCGGCCCTGGCCGATGTGTACGTGAACGACGCCTTCGGCGCCGCCCACCGGGCCCACGCCTCCACGGAAGGGGTGACCAAATTCCTGCGCCCCAGCGTGGCCGGCTACCTGATGGAGAAGGAACTGCAGTACCTGCAGGGCGCCATCGATGAACCCAAGCGTCCCCTGGCGGCGATCGTGGGTGGCTCCAAGGTGAGCTCCAAGATCGGCGTGCTCGAGGCCTTGATCGACAAGTGCGACAAGATCCTCGTGGGCGGCGGCATGATCTTCACCTTCTACAAGGCCCGCGGCCTCTCGGTGGGCAAGAGCCTGGTGGAAGAGGACAAGCTGGAACTGGCCCGCGAACTGGAGGCCAAGGCGGCCGCCAAGGGCGTGCAGTTCCTGCTGCCCACCGATGTGGTTCTGGCCGACAACTTCGCCCCCGACGCCAACAGCCAGATCGCCAAGGTGGAGGCCATCCCCGACGGCTGGATGGGCCTCGACATCGGCCCCGATTCGGTGAAGGTGTTCCAGGACGTCCTGGCCGACTGCCAGACCGTGATCTGGAACGGGCCGATGGGCGTGTTCGAGTTTGAGAAATTCGCCGCCGGCACCAACGCCATCGCCACCACCCTGGCCGACCTGAGCGCCAAGGGATGCACCACGATCATCGGCGGCGGCGACTCCGTGGCTGCGGTGGAGAAGGCAGGCCTGGCCGACCGCATGAGCCACATCTCCACCGGCGGCGGCGCCAGCCTCGAGCTCCTGGAAGGCAAGGTGCTGCCGGGCGTTGCCGCCCTCGACGAAGCCTGATCCAGATTCCGTGGGGCCAGGGCCGGACCATCGGCCCTGGCCCCAGGTCCCACCTGGGGCCCCCCGGAACGGGGTCCTTTTTTTTATATCCCCGTGATCGCGGCCTTCAGGCTGCAGCTCCAGGCCCGGCGCCCATCAATCCGATCAGAGGCCTTCGGCGGGCTCAGGCGCCGCGGCCGTAGGCCACCACGCAGGCCGCGTTGAGCACATGCACCCCCAGGCCCCGGGCCGGGCGGCCATCCAGCAGACCCAGCTGGCATTCCCCCACCCCGCGCTGGGTGGCGGCGCCATTGCTGTAACTGAAAAGGATGCGGCCATTGGGCAGGGCCTCCACCGAGGCGTAATTGAGCCAAAGGGCCGTGCCGGGAACCTCGATCATCGGCAGGCGCTGGGCCAGGGCACCGTTGACCGCTGCGGTGATGGCCCCCCCTGAAGCCAGGCCGTCCACCGACCATGATGCGGGTGTGGCCCGGTACCAGCCCCACCCCCAGGGGCGACCCAGCCAGTAACCACCGAGCAACCAGGCCGGATGCAGCTCAGGGAAGCCATAGGCCGCGGCGGGGGCCCGCGGGAAAGGGGAGGCCTGCCTGGCACGGGCCTGGATCGGCAAAGCAACGAGAGCAAGCAGCAGGGCCAGGGCGATCCAGCCAGTCCTGGCAGGGTTGCCGGATCCAGGGTGAGCCCATCTCAGCTTGGCCATGGGATGGAACAACGCCGGAGAGCAGGCGCCGATTGTGCCAGACCCGGCCAATGGCAGGACCCCGCCGCAGTGAATAACGAAGGCTGATCGGGGCCAGGGGAGCACAACCGGAACGCCTGCGGCACAAGTTCATCTTTGTGCCAGTCCCTCCCGTTGAGGCTGTTAACCTCAGCCCGCCTGCCATCCGGCCTGAACGCAACGCCCGCGCGCGATGCCCGAGCCCGATGCCAAGCCAACGCCCGAGCCGACGCCCGACCCGACGCCAGAACGCGATACCCCGCCGGTGAACCAAGCTCAGCGCCAAGGCCTCCAGGCACCTGTCCGCGTTTGCTCCCAACCCGTGGTCCACTCCCCCCGGCGTTGTGATGGTGCCAACGTGGCGATCGTGGCGGCCCTCGGCCCTCGCGCGGCGGCAGCCACACCTGCCCACCGGCTCCTTCGCTCTGCTGCCTTGCCCCTGCCCTCCCTGTTCACCGGGCCCGCGGCCACCCCAAGGCGCCGGCCAGTCCAGCGGCAAACCTTCCGCCTCAGGGCCCTGGGCCTTTTGGCCATGACCCTGGGCGCCATCGGCATCGGGCTGCCACCGGCCCGGGCGATCGAGGTGCTCCAGCTGCGTCTCCCCCTCCTGGACGACACGCTCTCGGCCCGGGTGTCCGAGCTGGCCAGCCCCGAAGCCCTCTGGGCGGGCAACAGCGACTTGGCCGAACTCAACCGGGCCACCGACGGCAACTTCGCCGGAGCGATCGAGGACCTGGTGAACTACCCCTTGCCCCAGCAGGACTTCCAGAGCAGTCCGATGGTGCAGCAGGTGGAGGTGCTGCTCAAGCAACTGATCGAGGTGGATCCCGGCGCCAAGGGAATCATCGATCCGGAACCGGTGCGCACCGCCATGCTCCGGGTCAAGGCTTCAGGCCGCAAGGCCACCCTGCTGGCGCTGCTGCAGGAGATTCCCGGCCGGAAGGTCACCATCCGCCTGGATCGGGCCGTGCCGCTGCTGCGAAGGATCGAGCGCCAACAACGGGAGGTGGATCGGCTGGTGAGCAACTATCCCAAGTTCCCTGCCGCCAGCCCAGCCGCCCTCGCCCGAGGGCCCCTGGCGATCCAGACGCAAGTGAGCACGATCCGGGAGCCCAACACCGGCGAAACGATCGAGGTGACCGTGGTGCGGCCGGTCGGCACCCCAACCCAGCCGCCAGTGGTGATCTCCCACGGTCTCTGGGATTCTCCCGCCAGCTTCCTGGGCTGGGCCCAGTACCTGGCCAGCCATGGCGCACCGGTGTTCCTGCCCCGCCACCCCGGCAGCGACCTCAACCAGCAGGCCGACATGCTCGCCGGCAATGCACCTCCGCCCGACCCCAAGGAGTTTCTGCGGCGTCCCCGCGACGTGAAGGCCCTGCTCGATGCCCTCGACGGCGGCACCCTGGCAGGTGGGGAAGGGATTCGCGCCCGTCAGGTGACCTTCATCGGCCATTCATGGGGGGGCACCACAGCCCTGCAGCTGGCCGGCGCCCGGAGCCTGCCCACCGCCCTCTGGAAGGATTGCCGCAACGCCAGCAGTCCCCTGCGCAACATCAGTTGGGTGTTGCAGTGCAGCTTCCTGCCGGCCGCCACCGAAGCCTCCCTGGCCGATCCCCGCATCGTGCGGGTGGCGGCGGTGAGCCCACCCCAGGGGCTGGTGTTTGCGGCGGGTCTGGTGGATCTGCAGGTGCCGGTGCTGCTGGTGAGCGGCAGCCGCGACTTCGTGGTGCCCACCCGGCCCGAGGCCCTGCTGCCCTTCGGGGCCTACCCCCAGGGCCGCAACGAAATGGTGCTGGTGGAAGGGGGCACCCACTTCAACCTGCCCGCCGATGCCAGCAGCAACGGAGGGCCCCTGCGGGCCCTGCTGCTGCGCTGGAGCCGCGGTCAGGGGATCACCCCCACCAGTGGCGTGGGTGATCCCCAGGGTCTGCCGATGCGGCTCATCCCCTTGGCCGTTCCGCCGCGGTGATCCGCGGGAACTCAGCGCAGCGGCAGGGCGCCACCCGGTTGGCCCCAGCCCTCCGGTGCCCCGGCCGGCCCCACGCCACGGCCACCCTGGCGCTTGCTCCAATCGGGTACCGCAATGCCGTTGCGCTGGAACACCTGGCGCAGGGCATCGCGATGCTGCTGGCGCTGGTTCTGCATGGCATCACGCTCCTGGCGCATGCAGGTGCGCAGACCATCGCCACTGGTGGCGGCGCTGATGCAGCGCTCACCCTGCTGGAGGATGGCGATGCGGGCCCGGTGATCCTGAACAGCCAGCGTGCGGGTTTCGGGGAAAACCTTCTGCCGCTGGGCTTCCGTGAGCCGGGGTCCGTCGCCGCGGGGCTGCAGGGGAGCGCTGGTCTGGGCCTGAACGGCGCTGCCCAGGCCCAGCACCAGGGCTGAGGCGATCAGGGGGCGTTGCCAGGAAGAGAAGCGAGCCATGGAGAGAGTCGTGTGGCTGGATACCTCGCCATGGTGGGCAACGGGATGCCCCCGTTCCATGACCGAAGCCGGTGCCATCTGTGACTGGATGTGACTGGATGGGTGGCGGTGTCAGTCGGCGAGGTTCCGGGCGGACTGGCCGGGATCCGGGCACGGCTGGGAGCGGCCCGTAAGCGCCACCCCGAATCCCTCCTCACCCTCCAGCCGGTGCAGCGCGCCGCCGTGCAGGCGAGCGATGCGCTCGGCGATGGCCAGCCCCAGTCCGCAATGGCCCTCTCCACCGCGGGCGGCATCCAGCCGCTGGAAGGGCTCCAGGGC
>Ga0209401_1001323_pt1 | contig 16484 bp, 17 predicted proteins | sample M_140807_MF_Meta_FD_187318 | JGI IMG/M metagenome (GOLD analysis project Ga0209401, IMG submission 187318) | Freshwater microbial communities from Lake Montjoie, Canada to study carbon cycling - M_140807_MF_MetaG (SPAdes) (version 2) | ecosystem: Environmental > Aquatic > Freshwater > Lake...
AAAATGCAGAATTTAATGTGTTTTGTGTTTGAAAAGTAAATGTAGCATTCAATCCACTGTAACTAGTAAACTGAGCAGGACTACCCTGTACAGTAGTGGTTGTAATATTGATTGGTGTTTGACTTTGTTGTGCGGTGACAACACATGGAGCCAAGATTGTTAAAAATGTTAAAATTCCTGTTAACAAATTTATTTTTTTCATAGTGATATTTTCCTTTAGTTAGTTAAGCCACGCCTGCGACTTTTTCTTTTGTGCGACCATAAGCCGCAATACCAAGAACCGCACCCATTGCGATATGGTATAAACCTGCACCTTGTAGTGTCAACGGGTTCCATTGACTTGTAACTTGTCCATGACTTAATGCCTGTAATACTGACCACAATACTGGAAAAATTACAAAGTCACATGTGCAAGTCAACATATAAATCCATCCCATCATTGGGCGCATTTTTTTGTTAATCCAATCAGTTGCGTCCTTGTCTACTGTTACAGTAGATTCTCCGCCTTCACTCATTGCTCCACCGGAGCTCTTTAATAATTCTGATTGATTAATGTTTTGTGTGCTTCCGAATCCTGAACTTGACTGTTGATTGAAGCCTGGACTTGAAAACGATCCTGACGAACCAAACGAACCGCCACCGAAGCCTCCTGTCGAAGGTGAGCCAAATGCTGAACTCCCGCCAAATGATGTGTTTGAACCATAACTACTACCTTGAGGAAATTGTTGAATTGACGGATCAGATGCTAGCATCTCATGGTGCTCATCATCTAACGCCATTGGTTGTTCAAAATTAGTTTTCTTAGGTAATATAGTTTCCATTACAATCCTGCCATTGATTTGAATGCTCTTAAATCAGCATCTTGTTTACCGGAATGTATTGGTTTAACATCTAGTCCTGCTCTATGGCGCATCTCATTTAAATCTTCTTCACGTTCTTCTTCAACACGATAATTATGCGGTGATAAAACTAGTACTTGTTTTAGTACTTCTTCACTTGGTTCGTATTCTTCGTCATCTACCATGATAGTCCAATCAGTTAATTTCATGTCAGTTAGTGTTTTTAAATCTTCTAACAATTCAATGATACGTGCCGGAACACTACTTCTACGATTCATTTCAACAAATACAAGATATCTACCGGGTGACACTTCACCTTCACTAACTTGTGCATCTAATACAAAATCATATCCACGTTCAAACCAATCACACAAATCATCGCCGGCTTGTTTGTTTTTAATAGTAAATGCTAATGTAACAATTTCACTATCTTTACCCATATGTGCGGCATATTCATCTATAGTAACTTCAGGTAACATTTGACCTTCTAAGTCGTGATAGTCTAAACCTTCATTGATTATAACTTTGCTCATATTATATTGTTCCCATTGGAGGAGGCGCATTAGCGTCCATTGGCAAATTGCCTGTCATACCGGGCATCTGTTGTTGATTTTGTCCACCATCTTCACTGCCATCACTATCTTCTTCGTCTAAATCGTCCTCATATGAATCATCTAATTCATTCAAATCAATATTCTGACCAGCTAAGTCAATACTACCCTCACGGATATCATCCATGATTTCTTTAGGCATTTCTATATAGACTAGCCATACTTGTTTTTTCTGCATCTTTGGATAACGTGTTCCGGGAACAAAATCGTCAGGATTTTCTACTTCTACAGGAACTTCAATCTTAGTCTTTTTCCATTGTATTTTGCAACCTAATTTAACTAAGCGTTTTGCCCCACTTGGGTCAGGCATTAATTTATATGGCCACATGAACATACAGCCTATGCTATATCGTTTAATTACAGGACCCTGAACTAACTCACCTAATTCCCAGTTTCTAAAAGCATATAAATCAGCTTCATCTAAAACACGTTCAAAGTCTAATAATACGGACATAGAACCATTGCTGGTATATATCCCTTTAATGGTGCTAATAATGCTGGTATAGTCAACATCATCAAAAAAATCGTCGGCGACAGGTAAAGTACTCATGTATGTATTTATCTTATTACAATATTATAGATAGATTTCAGAAGTTTGGGAATAGCCTAATATTTATCACTAGAATATGTGTTAAAAGTATGCTACTATCTACCTAAACATTGACCTTAAATAATATTGAGTGTTATGAGGACTCACCGCTCTACAAAGGAGAACTAACTTGAGCAAAAGAAAAACTAACGCATTACGAACTACAGACACACGTTTCTCACACAACAAAAAAGAAGGTAAAACATTCTATTCAAATGAATCAAAAACAATTGATTTTACACAAGCAACTCAGAGGCCAAGAGTACGCAAACCCGTAGAACTCATCCCAAAATCCATAAATCAAGAAAAATACATATTAGCACTACTTGATGACAAGACAGATATAGTCGTGGTTTCGGGACCTGCAGGGACAGGGAAAACGTATCTTGCTATGCAAGCCGCTATCAAAGCAATGCGAAACGGTGAGTGTGACAGGATTATCTTAACTAGACCTGCAGTTGGTGTAGATGATGAAAAACACGGTTTTTTACCGGGTGATATCAATCAAAAGATGGAACCTTGGACAAGACCTTTATTAGATGTATTACGAGAGTATTATTCAACTAAAGAAATTGCTGATATGCTAGAAGAACAAATAGTAGAGATAGCTCCACTAGCGTTCTGTAGAGGTCGCAATTTTAAGAACAGTTGGGTTGTACTTGATGAAGCTCAAAATGCAACTCCCAGCCAGTTAAAAATGATTATGACACGTATCGGGATCGGTAGTAAGATTGTCATCACTGGTGATGTAGAACAAACAGATAGACGCACGCCTGAGAATGGGCTCCTAGACCTTTTAACAAAGCTAGATGGTGGGAAGGGGGTGATTCCAGGCTTAGCGTCTTGCAAGTTCGATATGCGTGACATACAACGTCACAAAATTATCGAACACATCCTCAAGATGTACGCATAAAAAATGGGGCTTAGGCCCCATTTTGTTTGGCAGTAATACCTGCTTCTCTTTCTAACTGTTCAATAAGATTGGTATATATTTTCTTATAGTATTCATTCATCTTATCAAAATCAGTATCAACTACCTTTCCTTCAATTACGCACTTTTCTACTTTTTTCTTTGCGTAATCAATAATCACATTGCAGGTTTGTAAGTCTGCTTTTTTAATATTTTTACTTACAGCGACGGACTCATCAATTTGTCCACCGGGCTTTCGCATAAATGTAATGAGTAGATATCTCATGCTGTCAACTCCACCAATGTTGCTGCCAAGCTAATCTCAGGAATACCTACTAATGGCAGATTTGCTAGACCATTGCGAATTATAATGATGCTTGCATCTTTCTTCTCTGATGAGTTACCCCACAAGTCTAAGTTATCATACATCCATTTGTACGTATCTTCGACACGTGTAGGGTACATAGCAATGTATTGCATCAACTGTTGTCTTGCTTCCATTATCTTACCAGACTTAAACAACTGTGTTGCTTCCAATAATAGTTCATGTTCACTACTACCCTGTGCTTGTGGCTTCATCAATTTGCCACCACTACTGTTAACTTGTAGTTGATTTAGACATTTACGCAAGTCTGGGTATGTAGCACGAATATAACTGTCTAAATCATCTAACTCAAATTCAACGTTCTCAGTAACCAATACTGTAGCGGCTCTGGCCGTAAACTCTGTTTGGTCTGTCTTTGCAATGTGAAACTCATGGCATCGTGATTTCAATGCAGGGATAATCTTATGTTGATAGTTACATGTGAGAATATATCTTACTGTATCAGCATATGCTTCCATATCATTACGCAATGCGGCTTGTGAAGCTTGTGTTAAGTAATCAGCTTCATCTAATAATACGACTTTAAACTTACCAAACGGCATTGTTTGAACAAAGCCATTAATCTTATCACGCATATTGTCAACACCGTTTTCTCTACTGGCATTGATTTCTAATACGTCATAATCTTCTACACCAAGCTCATGAATCAATACTTTGGCAAGCGTTGTCTTGCCAGTACCCGGGTCACCACTCAATAGTAAATGAGGGATAGTACCTTCACTTACCCAGCCTTCAACTTGTTTCTTTTGTCGTTCATTGACAAACACATAATCTTGTACTGTGTTCGGGCGGTACAACTCAACCCAAAGTTTATTCTTCATTTTCTTAACATTTCAAGTGTGATAACGTGTGCGATACCCTGACCTAAATCTGTGTCAGAGTTAATAATGTGTAGGGTGTTGTCGTGCCTATCAGTTTTTTCATTGTAACTTGAATATTCTAGCACATAACCACCATTAGCCATATGAATTGTAAAATTCATACCTCTGCTGTCAAGTTGTGACCCTCTAGTGATAGCAAGAGGGCCTCTTCTATGAGGTTTTGATTCTACCACCTCATTGTCTTGTGGGAATATAAAGTTGTGTAGTCTTTGTCTAAACCAGTTTATCATTAAAATACCTTATCGCTCATTGTTTCATCAGTCATTGGTTCGTCACTGACCATAAGTATGTCGTTAGGATCAATCTTACGAATAACTCTTTCACCAGTGCCGTCATCTATTTTAATCCCTCTAGTCCAACGACCGTGACTAATTAGGATATATTGCCCAGCTTTAACGTCCAATTGTTCTGGGCCTACAGCATATACTTGTCCCCAACGTGGGCGAATACCTGCAGACTTCATATCATCATTGGGCAATAAGATACCACCATTTGTGATACGAACATCAAATTTCATATCACTAACAATGATAGTATCACCTATCGCAGTTAATGATTTGATTTTATGCGGGGCAAATGCTAATTTTGTTTCCATATTATTTCTTTGATTCTTTAGCTTTAATTTTTTCTACTTCAATATCATCTTCCAATGATTCTTCTAACTCCAGTTCTGCTAGAGTCAGTTCTTCAATTTTTGGTTTAACAGCTTCTACTTTTTGTGGAATTGGTTTAGGTGTAACAGTTCTTTTAACCTGTGCTGATTTATTACCTACTGTTTTTCCATAAGCTTCGTTTACTTTATCAGTAACTGGTCTGATTACTCGACCATTAGAATCAATTGTATCACCTCTAGCATTAACGCTCATATTACCAACTGCTCTGGTATGTTCGTTTCTCGCAGCCAACGCTGACATATCTACTGTCTTTCCCATTGCGGATTTATAATTTTTCATTTTGTTCTCCTTATTTTAAAAACTCATCTATTGACAAATCATAGTACAAACTATTTATGCGGTGTATCTCAAGTAAAAACAATACAAAACTTGCGACACTACTACCTCGTCCTACACCCCAAACAACATTGTGTTTACGCATCGTATCAACCAAATACTTAAGATACTTCAATAGAATAAACATATCACGGTCTTGAAACTTAATTAATTCTTCGCCTGCTCTTTGCAATTCTGCTTCAGTAGTACACTTATCTAGTACATACTTAGCAATGTCCATATTTAAATACTCAGGTGGCAAGTGCCAAGATGATTGATTAGCATTGTCAAATTCTTCTACTGATACTTTTGGGTCAATATACTCAATAAGTTCAGGTATATTTTCTAATTGCAATACATCATTAAAGTTAATAGCTTTCTCTACAAAAGCATATTTGATTGTACGCAACGGGTCTTGTAAATATAACAAACACAAGTCTGATTCAGTAAAAATAGATTGACCGTAAATATCTGATTTCATTTACGTATTATAACACAAATCAAATATTAAAACAATATGTTTGGGTACTTATTTAACCGTATCTAATGTAAAGATAATTTCACTTGCTTCAGGCTTACATGGATGTTTCCAACCCAAATCTAGTTCAGCCCATTCATTGTCTTTGTGTAATTTGACAATCTTATCTTTCTTGTTTGTTTTTTTGTTATCCAATATGTTTGAACCACTGTCATTCCACCAACAGGTTTTATCATTGTACGGTTCAAAATCATCTTCAATGTCGATTAGATATTCAACATCATCACTTAAGTGAGACTTAAATGACATATGTGTGATATTGAATTTACCTTCAGTAATAGCATTCATTTTTAGTAACAATGGAATTGCCAATGCTTGATCGTATGGCTCAACTGGTAATACACATACTTTCATTCCTAAATTAGTGAAGGTATCTATAACTTTTTTCTCACTAGATTCAATAAAAACAGAATTAGCAATACGGTCGTCAACCAAATATTTCATTCTCTCAAGTGCTATAGATTGTTCGTATGGGTTTTCGGTTAATATATCAATAAACATTGTAAAAGAATAAATTCCAATTTGATATTGATTCTCCAACCATATTCCTGCAATAAAATTAAATTCTCGTTTAATTCTAGCGGTCATTTTTTACCCTCTTTTTCTACACTGACAGTTGATTGAATGTTTTGTTTTTTCATTATAGCATCCATTTTGATGCCATATTCTTTTTTATAACTATCCAAGACCATGCAAAGTTGATGAATCATGGGTCCATTTTGCATTGAGTATGCAAAGTTAAGTTTTTTAGTTAAATCTGAAATAGACGTTTGAAGGTCTTCAAGTGACTTATCAGACAATGATGAAATGAACGGATGTTCCATTCAAATATTTATCTAGTAAAAACGTGTTGAAATTTTTATGCGTATGTAGAATTGAGAGTATACCAAATTCCACCCACATTAGAAACTGCGCTAGTAGAGCAGAAATATTCTACTGCTGATGAGTTACCCAATGTGACTGATACATTGCTTGTTCCACCATTAATATTAGCTCCAGTGTTTGGATATACACGTAATGTATTAGCTGTGTTATTTCGTATAATTATACGATATCCAGCTACAGCTACCGGTAATTTTACACCGGAGTTAACGGGTACAGTAGTTGCTATATTAATATTATTTGTTAATAATGTAGCATTTGCTTGCACTGTACCGGCAGCTGTAATATTATCGTTACAACTTACTGCTAAGAATCCACCAACTGTTAAATTACCACTAATAGTTTGGTCAGCACTTGATGATCCAGCCAGTGCGATACTTTTCCATATAGCTGTTCCGTTGTAACTATTTGCTGACATTGTACCAGTACTGGCTGATACAGAGAATGTCGTACCCGCTGTGCCATCAAATCCAGTGGCTGAAATTGTTATATTAGCAACATCAGGTATTGATTTAATATAATATACAGTATTAGCAACAATATTTCCCCAAGTATTTCCTGTAAACACGATGGGTGAATTCACTACCAAGCTTGACGTAGAAACGCAGTTTATTAAATTACCTGCATATGTGGCTGTGATACTAGGAATAGAAATAGTATTACCTGAATCAAATGTACCCGTACATACATACACATAGTTGGAATTTACTGCTATATCACCGGCAACATCTCCTTGGTAGCCAGTTGGCGCAGGGGTACGTTGTTGTACTTGTGTAGAAATTCTAGGTCTATTGTATGGTTCAATTGTAATATTGTTACCGCAATCTGTGGTACTTAATCTATATTCTAATTGATTGACGCCATATGGAACAGAGATAGTAGCAACATTACCTATGTTAGCAAAGTTTTCTAATGTCTCTACACCATATGTCCCTGTCATCGATACTTGTGATGGGAACGAAATAACTGATTGACTATTTGAAATGTTTAGTATGAGTTGTACATTACTTTGTGTGCCACTTGGAGCCCATCCAGCAAACTGAAGTGTAGTGTTACCCGAAATTGTACCATACTGTACATCACCTAAACTAGCATTGATGACAACAGTATTAGAAATGTTATTACCTAGATTGTATGTACTAGCACGGAAGCTACGAGTTAATGCATTGCTAATTAATGTATTAGCCATGTTATTGTTTACAACTGTATTTGCTAATGCGGCTTTAACTACTACATTATTTTGCAAATCTGTTATTTCAGCACTAGCTGTATTAAGATTTGTTCTTATTGTGGCAAAGTTATCTCTAAACCCTTGGCTATTATTATTAACTCCGGGTATAGGATAATTTACGTTTATTCCGTTTGTGTTTATTTGACTCATAGTATTAGTGTTCCGTCTAGTATTTAGTATTGAGTTTTATCCGGTAAAATAGTTTTTCTCGGGAATAAAACATAAAAATCTTTGCTATTTAGAGGATCGGGAGTAGGGGTCGCACTTGGCAATTCATCCCAACTTGGTGGTATTGTTGTATTATCATAGTTATAAGTAGCACTTTTATCCACACTAAATCTATCAATTTGAAAATTAATTATATTTAATGTGTAATCCCATCTATTTTCTATATTAGATTTAATGGTATCAGCAAATCCCGGTTTAGTGTAACATATAACCCAAGCTTGGGTATATCCTAAAGTACTACCATTTGCTTGCTGACTAGTCATCCATAATGGTAGCAACGTACTATTGAATACTTGTCCTACAACTTGTCCTACACGATTACGCATATTATATAAACTATTTGGATACAATCTTCTTGCATAGCCCGGTGTTCTACTTGTGTAATAGCCCGGTGGTAAGTCTTTATTGTAACTAGTATAGATATCGGTTATACTTGTGTACCATGGACCTAACCCTAAATCAATTGGTCTTGGCCAATATATACTTTGTTGAATACTTACTCCTGATGGATTGACTAGATTGTCAATTACCTCACTATATACAACTTCATAAATTATTTCACCTGCACTATTTTTTGCTACGGCAGTTTTAAGCTCACCTAAAGTAATACTTCTCCAGTAATGATTTTGCGTAACTGCTATTAAATATTCTTCTATGTCACTGGCATATATTCCATACGCATGTTCATATATAACGCTAGATGCCTTGCCAAAATATTGGTCGTTTTCTCTGTATAAAAACTCAGGTGGTATTAATGCATCATTGTCTAATAATGATGCAAGTATTTGCCTATCATTAACAGACGGTGTTGCTTGAATATATAATGTATCAGTTGGTTGACTAAATTCTTGTAATACATCTAATGTAAATGATTTAGATGACCCAACCGATGAATACTCGGTTGAATAAGCTTGTACCGTAAAAGAGAATTCAGTTGTTGTGCCTTGCTCTAAATATTCATTTGTAGGCTGGTCCGCAACTCTACCCGTAATTTGTCCATTACTAGAAATACTTAGATTTGGTGGTAGACTACCGCTTGTTATCCTGTAACTTAATTCAACATCACTTGTTGCCTTAACAAATAATGTACTAATAGTTCCGTTGAATATTTGACCCAGATAGCTATCGCTATCCCATACAACCTCACCGGTAATTCCTTTTTGTAAGTTATAAGTAAAGTTGAAGAAAGGACTTGCATATGATGGATTTCCTGATTTATAAACTCCTACGCTAAAGTTATAACTACTTACGCCATTACTTGATAATGCTGGGGTACCCGTGATCCATCCAGTTTGACTATCTCCATTTAACTCAGTAGGCAAACCAGAGAACGCATATGATATAGGATTACCATCAAAGTCATATCCTATGATTTTAAATGCAAAGTATTCACCACTTTGAAAGTTACCCATAAATGCCGATTGTGAAGGGTCAACTGGTGGTAAAATATAATAACCGTAATAGGGATCACTATTTGTTAGATTGTATGTTAATGGTCTAGTATTTAATATTGTAGGTTCTCTAGTATTAGGTAATTTTCCAGGACCACCTTGAGTAGTAGGAGTATTTTGATTTATAACAGTTATTGTATAGAAACCTGTATCACCACCCAATGGGCTAGTAAGTTCAAGTGTAAAATTATAAGTTCTTATTGTTGGGGTACCGGTAGACACTGCAGGCAATGTAACAACCATAGCACCGGAGCCTTCAGTTAATAATAATTGAGATCCGTTTTGTGTTACACTAACTGAAAAGGTAGTTGATGATGGTATTGATTTGATGTAATATTGTTGACCGCTATTTAAATCACCAAATGTTGTACCAGAGAATATGACAGGTCGACCTACATAAAAACCAATAGTTGAAGTAACAGTAATTAAATTTGTTGAACTAGACGCTTCTGAAGCATTTGTTACAACCGACGGAGTAGTAATTGTTACTACTGGTGGTCTAGCATAACCACGTATATTACCCAATAGATCAATCTCTAATCCAGGTGGTAATGAACCTTCTTTAACCTGTACAATTACAGGATTACTTGTACTCGGATTGGTATAAGTAACAGGTAAACTAATCCATAAACTATCTTGTGTACTTAATAAACTTCCATTAGGTGTAGTAAATTGTGGAATTGCTGAACCGGATATATTTATTGAAAAAGTTCTGTCTCTTATATTACCTAAATTATCAGTAACTCTAACCGTGAATGCACTTATTGTATTGCGTGTAACTAATGTTGGGGTACCTGATATTATCCCTATACTAGACAAACTTAATCCACTAGGTAATGAACCACTTAGTAATTGATATGTTACTGATGTTGCAGGACTTACTGGGTTGGCAGAAAGTTCAAAGGACATTATTAATAATGCCGGGTAACTACCTATGATACCTGCCGGTGTATTCCATACTGGTTGTGCCATATTAATGCGCGCCTAAATGTTCTAATGCTAAATGATAGTGATGTTTTCTATCTTCTAACCCAATTGTACCACCATTGATACGTTTTGTTAATGTAACAAAGTCATCTCTATCACAGAACTGATTTAGTTTATTGTTATCCCAGAACCAACCAGCACTAGCAACAGCACCATTTGGTGTTTCTAAATATCTAACTGTATCTTCAATACTCATATCTAGTGCTTCTGCAAATTTAGTATAGTTATCACGACCGGTCAATTGAATTAATCCACGACCTCTGAATCTAAATCCATCACCACTATTCTCATCACCGTTCTTCATACGATTAGCATATACACGATTGGCAATCATTTCTGGCTTACGTTCATATTGTTTAGCAATATCCTCTGTTGGGAAATACTTTTTAAATGTGCCCATTAAACCTTTAGCACTATAGTTTAAGTTTTCAATCACAGCATTAAACCCGCCACTTTCGTGTGCAATTTGTGCTAAGAAGCCGGCGCAACGTCTTGGGTTCTCAAACATTTCATAATATTCTGCTACGGTATTAAGTGGTTCAACAAAACCTTCTAATATAGAACGTCTTGTTTTTGGACACATTGCTGTTAATAATTCTATTGTTACCATTTGTTTTCCTTATGCGTAAGTAGCACCAACTGTATACCATTGTGTTGCTGTGGGTGCTATAAATTGTATCGTTGTAGTTCCCAATGAGAACCCTGCATTAGTGCCCAAACTATTGATTTGACCTCCGGTTACTGGGTAAACTATCATGGTATTTGCAGTAGAGTTAGTGATATTAATAACCATACCTGCTACAGCAGTTGGTAATACAACACCATTTGCACCAGATGATACAGTAGAGACAATATTAATTTCTTTTGTTAATGCAGTTCCTGTTCCCTGTGATGATCCTGCGGCTGTTATACCTGTTCCAACTGAACGAATATTATAATTAGTAGCAATAATATTAGCACCGGTTATATTACCTGATACAGATAGTGAAGTCAATGTACCAACACTAGTAATGTTGCCTTGTGCCGCTGTAGTCACCGTGCCCGCTGTGGTAGCACTACTAACAGTACCACTAACATTTCCGCCGGCTACGCTATTAGCAGTAGTTGCATAAGTTACTGCACCAGAAACATTTCCACCTGCTACACTATTGGCTGTTGTTGCAAAGTTAGCTAAATTAATAGTACCTGATATATTACCGGCACTTACTGAATAGGCAGTACCTGCAGTTATTGCATATGTTGCGTTCGCTACAGTACCTGACACGTTGCCGCCTGCTACACTATTGGCTGTTGTTGCAAAGTTAGCTAAATTAATAGTACCTGATATATTACCGGCACTTACTGAATAGGCAGTACCTGCATTAGTAGCGTAGTTAGCATTAGCTACGGTACCGGTAACATTTGCACCTGTTATTGATATTAATGACGAACCATTACCTAAAATATATGCACCAGTAACATTTCCGCCTGCGCTAATATTACCGGTGTTTGTTATAATATTAGAATTTGAATTTAAATTTCCCAATAGTGAAAGTGCTGTCAATTGTCCTAAACTAGTAATATTGGGCTGTGCATTAGTTGTTAATGTACCTACAATATTTGTAGCACCTATATTACCAACGTTGGCATTGCCTGAAACTGATAATGTTCCTGTAATAACCAATTGAGGATCATTGAATTTAATATTAGCACTAGCATCTATACCATTAGCACCACTACTTAATAATATTGAATTAGCTGTACCGGGTATAACTTGTGTAATAACTGTTGTAAATGATAAATTGCCAGATCCGTCATTTTGTAAATATCCGGCGGCACCGGTAATTCTAACATTACCTACTGCACCCAAATTACTATTACCACTTACTGATAAACTTGATAGTGTGCCTGTACTTGTAATGTTTGGTTGAGCCGCAGTTGTTACAGTGCCCGCAGTTGTTGCACTAGTTGCCGCACCACTTAGTGCACCAGTGAATGTTGTTGCAGTTATATTGCCTGCATTGATATTACCACTAGCACTTAAATTACCTGCAATATTTGCACCAGTGGTTGTAACAACTAATACATTAACAACACCTGCAACGCTTGTAACTACATTACCACTGACACCAACAATATCAACGTTACTTGTACCATTTGAAATACTACCTACAGTAATGTCACCCGCATTCAATGTTCCAGTAACAGATAGATTACCTAATGTAGTGTTTCCATTAACACTCAAATTACCAGAAGTTGTTAAATTGCCACCGGTTATAGTTCCAGTAGCAGTTATTATACCTGTACCAACATTACCAATATTTGCATTACCGGATACTGAAACACTTGTTAATGTACCTGTACTTGTAATGTTAGGCTGTGCATTTGTTGTTACTGTACTGGCAGTTGTTGCACTAGATACAGTACCTGATACATTTGCACCTGCTACGCTGTTTGCTGTTGTTGCATATGTTGCATTAGCAACAGTACCTGTTATATTTGCACCAGTGATACTTGAAAGACTTGATCCATTCCCACTTACATTAGTAAATACACCATTTGTTGCACCTATGTTACCTACGTTAGCATTCCCTACTACACTTAAACTTGCTAATGAACCAACTAATGTAATATTAGATTGTGATGCATTGATTACATTTCCGGCATATGAGGCATAGTTTGCATTTGCAATAGTTCCACTTACGTTAGAAACTTGAATATTAGATAAATTACTACCATCACCTTTAAAATATTGTGCACCTATGATACCGCTATTGGCATATATATTTCCTGCAATGATATTGCCTGATACTGACAATGATGTTAGTGTACCTAAACTTGTAATATTAGATTGAGCATTTTGTGATACAGTTCCAGCAACGTTAGAAGTGTTTGCAGTATTTGCAGTTATATTAGATATTTGACTACCATCGCCTACAAAATAGTTTGCAACTACTGCATTTCCTAAACTAGCATTAAGACTAGTTAAATTGCCCCCGGCTGATATATTACCAGATGTAACAAGATTAGATATTGATAAAGTGTTGGGTATTTCGATGTATAGAGTTTGGCTATAATTAGTATAAATCGCAGAATTTGTAACTGGGTTAGGGCTTGTTCCTACTCTTAATGTTACCGAACTTATTGAAAGTGAGGCAACGTTGGCTTCAACAATAACGTTACCTGTAGGAGAATTAACTGATATTCCTCGTCCTGCTGTACGGTTAATGGATAACACTGCGGCATTCGCGGTTGAAGCATATACTTCATCAAAATTATCTTGTACTTTTTGAAAAGCTGTTCGTATGGCGTCTGCTGATGGATCATCAGGAAACGTTCCGAAATCTATATTTTGTTGACTCATAACTATATCACCTTATTTAGTATTTATCGTTATTAACAAAACGGGTGTCCAAAAAAATACCCGACTATTGCCGGGTATTTTGAGTAATATATATATTACTTAATGCCTGCTAGTTTTTTCCAAGCCGCTACACTATTGCTGGATTCGTTGATATCTGTTGTACCCTTTGATACTGTACGATTTAATTGACTTGCTACGACTGGAATAGTTGTTTCCAGTAGATTTGCGTTTGTTCAAGCCACCACTGATGACATTCATCATAAAGTCGATATCAGTTTCAAACGTATCGTCTGCACTATTAGCATACGATTCATCTACTTTATCTTTCTTATCTTTCTTATCTTCCTTATCATCATACTCAATGTCTTTTTTGACTTTCTTGCCGGCTTCTTCAGCTTTGTCGTCATCTTTACCTTTATGACCTTCGTCATATTCGATATCCTTAGCGACTTTTTTAGCGGCTTTTTCTGCTTTGTCATCTTTCTCACTAGTAGATTCTTCTGAAAGCATTGATAATTTCTTGTAAAGATTAAAGAAGCTTGATTCATCTAAACCATCTTTTTGCTTTTCATCTTCATCTTCTTCATTCATTGAAGCTTGCATTTCTTCTTCTGCATCACCAGCTTCAACACCAATATTTCCTACATCGGATGCCTCGCTACCTTCATCAACATCTTGGCTTGGGTTGTATGCGGCAGCGGCTGCATTTGCGGCATCGACTGATTGGTCTTCTGCATCGACTTCGGCGGCGCCACTATCTGGAGGATTATCTTCAGCAACTTGATAAGTCATTTGGTCTTCTGATTCAACTTCATCAACCATCTCTTGACCTTCACCGCATGAATGTCCTTCTTCCATCATTCCACCGCATGACTCACATGTTTCTTCTGATTCTTCATCGTGTGAATGTGCGTGTTCTCCACCACCAATACCTGATAGTTTCTTCATCAAATTCATCATACCATCATGGTCATCAACTACTTTAATTTCAGCACCGCCGGCGCCAATTTCTTCTGGTTCACCACCATTATCCACAGTCATTGGATCTGTATGTGACATGCCAGCACTATCATCTCCGCCAAACAGTCCTAGACCTGCTGATTTGATAACGCTTAACAATTGGTCAGCTTCACCGTCTTGTGCTGATACACTTACTGAATCAGGGGCACCTTGTTGACCTTTGCTGATACTAACGGTCATGCCTTCAGTAACTTCACTATCTTCTACTAATAAAGCATTTAATTGTTTTTCTAATGCTTCAAAAGCAAATGGGCTTTCCAATACTTCTTTATCTTTGAAAGTTTGACCAAATGCTTTGAATGTGTCACCTGGAGTCTTAATTGCTTGTTGTTTCATGTAAGAAGTTTTATCCATTTCATACATGTCATCTTCCATAGTAGGTGTATGAGCACCGTAACTAGCCATATCAGCTACTTCATTACCAGTCTCACCGACATAACCTTGGATTGGTTGTTGACCATAACACTCATCTAGACCACATTTGTAACCTTCGTGATATTGTCTTGCTTCTTCCATATCTTCGTAGTTATTACCACAATGTGCTTGACCAGTTAAACCATGTCCTTTACCATTGTGATAGGCTGCTTTTAGTTTATGTTCCATACCTTCTTTAACCATTTTCTTTTTGCAATCAGCCACCATTTGTTTTAATTCTTTTTGATCGCAATCAGGATGCATTTTGCAGATTTCTGCTACAGATTTCCCATCTTTACACATTTTCTTAATATGTGCCATTGATGGTAATTTGCTTTTATCAGTATTTGATTCTGAATCCATATCTTCTTTAACTTTCTTTTTCTTCAAGTCGTTTTTACCCTTACCATCTTCAGCATAGTCAGGGATACCATTTTTGTTAGCATCTGGCTTCTTAGCTTCCATTGTTAATGGACTAGCTAAAGCATCACGAGGTGGCTGATCGGCCTCACGAATTTTCTTTAGTTGTGCACCGGCAATACGCTTTGCTGCCTCAACACCATACTTAGGTGTTAGTTTACGAACTAATGCGTCAAAGCCTGTAGTAGCATTGTTATGCTTACCAATATCTTCTTCATTCATTTCGTCTGGATTTCCAAGAGTTATATCACCTTTCTGAAAGGCTGCGGCAGCCGCCGGATTCTTTGCAGTTGCAACAACTTTGCCTGCTGTATCTTTAACTGCAACAGCGCCTGGCATAGGAGCAGTAGTATAGCCACCTTCATTCAATGGTGCATACATTTGGTCAAGATATTCTTTGATGCTATGTTTCTTAGTTTTCTTTTTATCATATTTAGGTAGTTTAACATCTTTACCTTTAGTTACACCAAATGCACTGAAGTCATACTTCTTATCTTCACCTGATGTAGATGTAGCTTTCTTTGGACGACCCTTACCTTTTTTCTCAGCACTTTTGTCTTTAATTTTATTGCCATCTTCATCTTCATCGTCTTTACGACCGTAACCACCTGGCTCAGCAGTATGCTTTAATCCAGTTTTTGTTTTTGTTGTTGCTTCGTTCAACTGGTCTAGTTGTGATAATAAACTTTTGAAATTCATTTTATATTCCTTTTATTTAGATGCTCTTGCACCAGTTGCTGGCAACGGTGGACGTTTGATGTTACTC
>Ga0209401_1001328_pt1 | contig 16462 bp, 14 predicted proteins | sample M_140807_MF_Meta_FD_187318 | JGI IMG/M metagenome (GOLD analysis project Ga0209401, IMG submission 187318) | Freshwater microbial communities from Lake Montjoie, Canada to study carbon cycling - M_140807_MF_MetaG (SPAdes) (version 2) | ecosystem: Environmental > Aquatic > Freshwater > Lake...
GGCGGCCGCCTGCACGAAGGCCGGTTCCACCGCCAGGCCGGCGATCCGGGCGGGGCCTTCGATCACCTCCGGAATCCGCTCCATCGGCAACGGGGGCAGCGACACCTGGTCGAAAGGGATGGTCATCGCCTCGGCCGCCTGCAACCGGGCTAGAAAGTCAGAACGCAGGGTCATCACGGCCAGGAACGGCAGATCCGGGTGCAGGGCTTGGCCGAGCAGCCGCAGGAAACGAGCCGCCGCTTCGGGGTCTGCCACGGAGAAGAGTTCCTCGGCCTGGTCGATGGACAGCAGGATGCGGCCCTCCGGTGCGGCGGCCGCCATCAGCAGGTCAGCCCCCAGCTGCTGGAAAAAGGACCGCACGGTGGTGGAAGCCTCGGCGTTCCGCAGTTGGCGCTCGAGATCGCGCCAGTGGGAACCGCGGCCGAGCCCTAGGGCCAGCACCTGCACCAGTGCCTGGCACGGCTGAGCCTGGGGTCGCAACGGCGGCAGGGTGAGCCAGGCCTGGCCGCTGCGCTGCAGCCGGGGGATCAGGCCGGCGCGCAGCAGGGAGGATTTCCCCGACCCTGAGGGGCCCAGTAGCAGCACCAGATGGGCACCGCCCAGGGTGCGCCGCGCCGTGAGCCGCTCAATCAGAGCGCGGATCTCCGGATCCCGGCCGAAGTAGATCGCTGCATCCTCGGCCTCGAACGCCAGCAGCCCCGGATAAGGCGGCCGGCTCGGATCCCAGCCGAAGCCGCCTTGAACCTGCAGGGCGATTTGGGTGAGCTGGCGTTTCAGCTGGTCCAGAGCCACGGCACGGTCGGGCTTGAGATTCAGCCGCTGCAGATCACTGGCGATTGGTCGCAGCTGGGCGGCCTCTTGGCTATCGATCAGCTGGAAGATCGGCTTGCCGAGGGCGCGGGCCTGCGTGTACTCGGCAAAACACCACTTTGATTGGTCCCAGTTGGCGGTCTGAATGATGATCAGCGCCTGGCAATGGTCGATCTCGCGATAGAGAGTCCGCTCCCAGTCTGCGCCGGGAGGGATGCCGGAATGCTTGTCAAAGTCAAGAAAGGGCGCTTCGAATCCCTGCTGCTCCAGCCAGGTCTTCATCTCCGCCGCGGCCTCCCGGTCGCGGCTGGAATGGGAGATGAAGACGCGCGCCATCCAGAGGGAACTCCTCGGCGCAAGGTAGCGCTGGGTTCAAGGGCCCTCTCGCCGCGCAGAGGCTGGGATTCCAGCTGGAGCGGGGGAGTCACCACAGGCGTTAGCACTGGCATCACCACGGATGGCACTGGCCGGGTTCGCCGCCGGGTCGCGCCCAGCACCCGCAGAGACTCGCCGCCCCGAGCACTGCCCGTTCTCCCGAATGTGGGAATAGAACAGATCCAGGCCCATCCCTCAGGCATGAACAATCCGGCCCGCGTCGATGCCGTGGTGGTGGGGGCGGGTCTCTCCGGCCTGATCTGCACCCGGGAACTGCAGCGCCAGGGGCTGCGGGTGCGGCTGCTGGAGGCCCGCGAGCGCTGGGGGGGAAGGATGCATGGCCACACGGTCCGTTCGGGACTGCGGCTGGATCTCGGCGGTCAGTGGGCGGGGGCCAGCCACCACCGCCTGATCGCCCTGCTGGAAGAGCAGGGCCGGCGTCGTTACCCCACGCACTACGAGGGTGAGGGGGTCTTCCACTGGAATGGCAGGGCCTACCGGGCCGGCATCGAGCACGATTTTCTGAGCAGCTTGCTGTACTTCCGGCCGAGGGAGCTGGAGCTGCCGGCCGCGGATCTGGAGCAGACATTGGCGGTGCAGCAGCGTTTTGCCGATCTCGTGGTCACGGTGCCGCCGCAGGCCCCCTGGATGGCCCCCGCTGCGGACCAGCTCGATCACCTCAGCATCGCCGGTTGGCTGGAGCGGCAGGGGGCCGGGGACTTGGCCAGCTATCCCTTGGCCTGGCTGACGCGGATGGGCGGATCCGGCGGGTTTGAGCCATACGAAAGCTCGATCCTTCATTTCGCCTGGACCCAGGCGGTGGCACCCCAGCACGAAACCCCCGAGGCTTGGCTGGTGGAGGGCGGCATCGCCCAAGTGGCCCAGCAGCTGGTGGAAGAGATCGGGGAGGCGCTGCGCCTGTCCAGCCCGGTGGAGGCGATCAGCCAGGAGGCCGCTGGGGTGGAGGTCACGTTCGCGGGCGGGGAGCGGCTCGGCGCGGCGGCGGTGGTGGTGGCGGTGCCGCCACCCTTGCGGCTGGGCATTCGCTTCATGCCGGCGCTGCCGCCGGAGCTGTCGGCTCTGCTGCAGCGCTCGCCGATGGGGTCGATGGTGAAGGTGCTGGCGGTCTACCGGCGGCCCTTCTGGCGGGAGCGGGGCCTCAATGGGTTGGCCATCGGCAACCTGCCGGTGCTGGAGCTCACGGTGGACTGCTCACCGCCGGATGGACCGGGGCTGCTGGCGGGCTTCATCGCGGCGGAACGGGCTGTGCGCTGGCAGCGGCTGCCCGATGCGGAACGGCGCCGCACCGTGCTCGCCGATCTGATCACCCTGTGGGGGCCGCAGGCCGGCGAGCCCGATGAGCTGGTGCTCCACAATTGGAATCAGGAGCCCTGGAGCGGCGGCGCCTTCACCAGTTTCTTCACCCCGGGCGCCTGGACCACCTATGGCCGCGCCTGGCAGGCCCCCCACGACCGGGTGGTGTGGGCTGGAACGGAGGTGGCCAGCCGCTGGCCGGGCTACTTCGAGGGCGCGATCGAGGCGGGGCTCGCAGCGGCTGTGCAAGTGCTGGATCTGGTGGGGTGAGGGGCGGGCCGAGCGGCTTTGCGGTTGGGCCAGCCTGGGGCTGGGGCGCCCATTGCCCAGGAGGTCTTGGCTTGCCATCACTGCCCAACCAGTTCTGCAGTGCTTTCAGGGGTTGCGCTCAACCCCCCAGCGCTTGCGCCAGGCGCTGCTGCTGCTGCGTTCGCCGCGAGCCACAGCCGCTGCCTGGGCTTCACGGCGTTGGTGCAGGATTTCGGCGGCATTCGCTGAACCGCTGGGGTCGCGATAGGGTTCGCCAGCACTGCAGTTGAGGTGCTCCAGCTCCATGGCGGAGAGGGGCCGCCACAGCGCTGAGGGCGCCAGAAGTTGATGGCTGGCGACTGTGCCGCCACTCCAGCTCGGCTGCAGCCCACGCGACCCGGTGGCCTGTGGTGCCAGGGCCGTCAGGTTCAGGTTCGCCAGCCGTAAGCCCTCTCTCACCGCCGCTGCCGAGCAGTAGCTGATCCAGCGGCCCCCATCAGCCAGCAGCTTTGCCAGCGATGCCAGGACCTCCGCCGTCCAGAGCTGGGGGCAGTGCTGCGGTGAGAAGGCGTCATGCCACACCAGATCCATCTGTCCCCGGTGCTGCTTCAGCAGCTGCGGCAGGGTGTGGCGGGCATCACCCCAGAGCATGCGCCCACAGGTCATCGTGTTTTGCCAGCCGCCCCTCGCGCTTAGCTGCTCCAGGTTTTCCAGGCTCTGCGGTTGCCACTGGCCGCGGAACTCCGGCTGGGCCAGAGCCCGCTGCAACGGCGCCGGATCGAGCTCCAGACCCCACCACTCCAGCTCCAGCCCCGCCGCCGTACAGGCCTCGAGCAGGGCCGCCAGGTTGGTGCCCGTGCCCACGCACACCTCCACCACCATGAGCCGCCGCCCCGGGCAGAAGCGCTCCAGCTGAGAGGGCAGCACGAAGGTTTCCCGCGCCTCCCGCAGGGCACCGCGGCCGCTGTGGAAGCCCTCGCCGAAGGCTTCGCTCCAGAAGCTGAAGCTGCCATCACGGCCCTGGCGGATCTGCAGATCTGCAGTCGCGGCCCCTTCGCTGGCGGCGGCGGACCCGGCCTCTGCGGCGCCGGCGCGCCCGCCGGCTGGCCCCTCAGCGCCGCAGGCGGGCCCCTCAGCGCCGCAGGCGGGCCAGGTCATCCCAGAAGCCGGGATAGGACACGGCCGCAGCGGCGCTGTCATGCAGGCGGGTGTCGCCGCTGGCGATCAGGGAGGCCACCGCCAGGCTCATCGCCACGCGGTGGTCGGTTTCACTGTTCACCTCGGCGCCATGCAGGACGGTGCCGCCCTGGATCGTGAGGCCGTCGGGGTGTTCCTGCAGTCGGGCGCCCATGGCGCCGAGTTGCCTGGCCATCACCGCCAGCCGGTCCGTTTCCTTCACCCGCAGCTCTTCGGCACCGCGGATCGTGCTGACGCCCTCGGCGCAGCAGGCCGCCACCGCCAGCACCGGGATTTCATCCACCAGTCGCGGGATCAGACTGCCACCGATGTTGAACGCCGCCAGCGGGCCATGCTCCACGGCCAGGTCTCCCACCGGTTCGCCGGCCACATCGCGGCGGTTCAGCACGGTGATCCGGGCGCCCATTTGCTCGAGCACCTCCAGAATGCCCGTGCGGCTGGGGTTGAGGCCCACGTTCTCCACCGTGAGTGATGCGCCGGGGGTGATGGCGCCGGCCACCAGCCAGAAGGCTGCGGAGCTGATGTCGCCCGGCACCACCACCTGTTGCCCCCGCAGGCTGTTGCCGGGGGTCATGGTCACCTCGGTGCCGCCGGGGCCGCCCACCACCAGATCGGCGCCAAAGGCCCGCAGCATCCGCTCGCTGTGGTCCCGTGAGAGGGCGGGCTCGATCACCGTGGTGGGGCCCTCGGCGGTGAGGGCTGCCAGCAGGATGGCGCTCTTCACCTGGGCCGAGGCCACCGGTGTGCGGATCGTGGCGCCGTGAAGCTGCTTGCCGGCAATCGCCAGCGGCGCCAGGTTGCCCCCTTCGCGGCCGGCGATGGTGGCGCCCATCTGGGCGAGGGGGCCGCCAACCCGCCGCATCGGCCGCCGCCGCAGCGAGGCATCGCCCGTCAGCACGAAGTGTCGACCGGCCCGGCCGGCCAGCAGGCCAAGCATCAGCCGCATCGTCGTGCCGGAGTTGCCGCAGTCGAGCACGTTCTCGGGTTCGCGGAAGCCGTCGAGGCCCACGCCCTGCACGATCACCTCGCGGCCCGCCTCGATCGGGCTCACCGCCACGCCCATCGCCCGCAGGCAGGCGGCCGTGCTGAGCGGATCCTCGGCGGGCAGCAAACCCTCGATGCGGGTTTCCCCTTCGGCGATGGCGCCGAACAGCAGGGACCGGTGCGAGATCGACTTGTCGCCGGGCACCCGCACCTGTCCCACCAGGGTTCCGGGGGCACCCGGGAGCAGCAGGGGTGCCTGAAGGTCGGGGGGGGCGAGGGTCACACCGGCGGAGCGCAATCGGGCGATCCTATGGAGGCTCCCGCGCTTGCACCCGTTTCGCTTCCGGCTCTGGTTTTGCTACGAGACGCTTGGCTGAGTCCAGTTCTGGTGGAACCGGCTCGGTGCCTGGCGCGGGCTCTGAAGGCTTCAGGCCTGGCTGCTGGCTCCGGCGGGCCTTCCCGGCATAGCCGCCTTCCTGCTTGTAGCCGGGCTGGCGTTCAAGGCAGGGCCACGCCCGCCGCCCGCAGCGCCGCCGAAAGCGACCACACCTCCAGCACCAGCTTGTGCCACGGAGCAATCGTGGCCATTTCCAGGGCCATTGGCGTCGGTGCCGCCTGGCGCAGGGCGCGGGCCGCCGCCAATTCCGCCTGGGCTCGATCGAGTCGGGCCTTCAGTTCGGCCCGCTCCACTTCCGACAGGACCCGATCCGGGCAGTGCGCGAGCAGCACCTGTCCCAGGGAGAAGCTCTGCTGAAAGTCGTCCAGAAGGGGGGCTAGCACCTGTTCCAGCAGGTCGCCGGCCGATTCGGGGGGGGATGGCTGAGAAACCATGAGCGAATTTTAGGCAGCCTGTGGCTGCTGAGAGTGGGTTCCGGGAGGGGGAGATCCGCCCCGAGATCCACCCCACGGCAGCGGTCTCAACCGAGCAGCAGCCCTCCCTCCTCGCTGAGTTCGGCGCGGACGCTGCGAAGGTCGTAGAGCAGTTCGGCCAGCGTGCAGCGGGCCAGTTCCCTCTCCAGAGCAGCGCGCAGCCGGTGTTCCATCAGGGCCGCCACCCGGTCGGCCGGCCCACCGGCTGCCACGCTCACCGGGCCGATGCCACGGGGGTCACCACCCAGCCCCAGGCCCAGGGCGGTGAGCAACTCAGCCAGGGGAATGGCGCCCGCCGGCCGAGCTAGCCGGTAGCCGCCCAGCCGGCCCCGCCGCGCCTCAAGTAGGCCAGAGCGCCGCAGCTGCAGCAGCAGTTGTTCCAGCATCGGCGCCGGCAGATCCTGGGCGACGGCCAGATCGTTCACCGAGCGCCAACGGCGTGGATCGGCGGCCAGTTCCAGCAGGGCCTTGATGGCATGGATCGCCTGGCGGCCGAGCAGGGGGCTCAAGGTTCCGCGGCTTAGGCGGCACGGCCGCCGAAGGCCCCCAGCCGAGCCAGCAGGTGCTCGAAGCTGTAGCCGAACAGGGATGGATCGGGTTCGGAGCCGCCTAGATCCGAAAGGCCGAGCTCTGCCCAACGGGCCGACACCCGATCCTCCAGCTCTGGACCCCGGCTGAGCGGTTCGCCCCACTCGTGGCGCTTCTCCGGACCGACCTTGGTGGTGGCATCGATCGCCAGCCGGCCGCCCAGGCCCAGCCGCTCGCTGGCGAAATCCAGCGTGTCGAAGGGGGTGTCCTCCAGCACGAAAAGATCGCGCTGCGGATCCACCAGAGCGCTGATCGCCCAGATCACCTGGCGTGGATCGCGGATGTTGATCGCCTTATCCACCACCACCACGAACTTCGTGTACGTGAACTGGGGCAATGCGGTCCAGAACGCCATCGCCGCCCGTTTGGCCTGACCGGGATAGGCCTTGTCGATGGCGATCACGGCCAGTTTGTAGCTGAGCCCCTCCATCGGCAGGAAGAAATCCACGATCTCCGGGATCTGCTGGCGCAGGATCGGCGTGTAGATCCGGTTCAGGGCGATCGCCAGCATCGCGTCCTCCTTGGGCGGCCGCCCGCTGAAGGTGGTGAAGTAGATCGGATCCCGGCGCTGGGTGATGCACTGAATTCGCACCAGGGGTGAATCCTCCACCCCGCCATAGAAGCCCATGTGGTCGCCGAAGCGACCGTCAGCCAGTTCCTCGCCGGGGGTGATCGTGCCCTCCAGCACCAGTTCGCTGTGGCTGGGCACCTTCAGATCCAAGCTCTTGCACTTCGCCAGCCGCACCCCTTCGCCGCCGTAGAGGCCGGCGAACAACCACTCGCTCAGCTGCACCGGGATCGGTGTGGCTGCCGCCATCACCAGCAAGGGATGCACGCCGATGGCGATCGCGATCTCCAACGGTTTGCCCAGCGCCGCCGCCTTGCGCAGGTGGCGGGCGCCGCCGCGCACGCTCAGCCAGTGCACGGTCATCGTGTTGCTGCTCTGCTGCTGCAGGCGGTATACCCCCACATTCGGCGTGCCGGTCTCAGGGTCCTTGGTGATCACCAGGCCCAGAGTGATGATCCGGCCGGCGTCGCCCGGCCAAGGGCGCAGCAGCGGCAGGGCATCAAGGTTCACCGCCTCACCACGGAACACCTGCTGGTGGCAGGGGGGGGTGAGGTCGAGGTCGGGGAAGGAGCGCAGCAGGTCCCAGGCCAGGCCGCCGTAGCTCTTCAGCTCCGCCAGCCCCTTGGGCGGCTTGGGCTGCTGCAGCAAGGCCAGCTTGGCGCCGAGGGCCTCGAGCTCCTCGGCCCGCTCCATCCCCATGCTCCACACCACCCGCTCGACGGTGCCGAGCAGGTTCACCGCCACCGACATCGAGGATCCGATCACGTTCTCGAACAGCAGGGCCGGCCCGCCCATGGCGAGCACCCGGTCGGCGATGGCGGTCAGCTCGAGGTCAGGGTCCACAGGCGCCGTGATGCGCCGCAGCTGGCCCCGGCTCTCCAACAGTTGGAGATAGCCGCGCAGATCGCGGCCCTGCTGGGCCATCACGCCACTCAAGAGCTCAGGTCGAGGGCTAACACTCTGGCGGATCCCTCAGCAGCGCGATGGCAGTGGTGGAAATCGGGCGGTTCAAGCTGCTCAGCGGCAGCGGCCACGGGGGCCAGGCCGATCGGCACGCTCACCAGGGCCGCACCAGCGGCGCGGAGGAAGTCTTCCTTTTTGTCCTCCGAACGAGGTGAGATCAGCTGAGGCGGATGGCCAACCGGGTCGAAAGGAAGCAGCTCAGGGCTACTAAGAATCACCACTGGTGACTGCTTTCGCGCCACCGGGGTCTGGCCATCGCGTCCCATCGGTTGCTCAGCCCTCCTTCACGAGGCCCAGGCCGTCTTGCAAAGCCCCTGATTGCCGCGGCAGTGACACACTGGCCGCCACGTTGGTCAACCCCATGCAGATCTCCTACTTCCACACCTCTGAATCGGTCCCCGCGGTGCTGCCGCCCGCCGAGGGCGGACCGGATGCGGCCGTGGTGATCGATGTGCTACGCGCCACCACCACCATCGCCTGGTCCCTGCAGAACGGCGCCGAGGCGATCCAGGCCTTCGCCGACCTCGGCGAACTCGAGTCGACAGCAGCCGCTTGGCCGGCCGAGCAGCGGCTGCGGGCCGGGGAGCGCGGCGGCAAGCGGGTGGAGGGCTACGACCTGGGCAACTCGCCGCTGGCGGTCACAACGGAGCTGGTGGGGGGCAAGCGCATCTTTATGAGCACCACCAATGGCACCCGCTCCCTGGCGGCCGTGCGGGAGGTGCCGCTTCTGCTCACCGCCTGCCTGCCGAACCGCACCGCCGTGGCCCGCCGCCTGATCGAACGCGATACCCAGCAGGTGTGGGTCGTGGGCAGCGGCTGGGAGGGCGATTACTCCCTGGAGGACAGCTTGGCGGCCGGCGCTGTGGCTTCGGCCGCGATCGAGCTGGCGGTGGCCCCCCACCGGGGCATCACCTGCGCCAACGACGAAATGCTGGCGGCGCTGGCCCTGTGGCAGCAGTGGCGCCATGACACCGAAACCTGTCTAAGGGCCGCCAGCCACGGCCAGCGCCTGATCCGCATTGGCAACCATGACGCCGACTTCACCTGCTGCGCCGCCGTGGACAGCCTCTCGATCGTGCCGATCCAGGCCGAACCCGGCGTGCTGCGCGCCAGCTGATCCGAGCGCCTCTGGACCGCGGTTCTGCTTCCTTCGGAACTGCTCGGCTCTGCTTGCGTCCACCGGGCTCCACCTCACGTCAGCCTGCTTCTGCCGGGGCCATCGGGCTCCCACCGGCTTCGTCGACCCTGGCCTGCCTGGATGTCGCCCCTTACAGTTCGCCGGACGATAGGAGGGATGGTGGGTAGTTTCCTGGCAGCGGCCCTGCAACTCACCAGCGGCTCCGATCCGGATGCCAACCTCGCCGCGGCCGAGGAGCAGATCGAGCTGGCCGCCCGCCGCGGCGCCGAGCTGGTGGGCTTGCCGGAGAACTTTGCCTTCATGGGTGACGACCAGCGTCGCCTTGAGCTGGCGCCGGCTCTCGCGGAGCGCTGCAGCAGCTTCCTGGTCACCATGGCCCGCCGCTATCAGGTGACCCTCCTGGGCGGTGGTTTCCCGGTGCCGGCTGGTGAGAACCTCACCTTCAACCGCTCCGAGCTGGTGGGCACCGAGGGGCAGCTCCTGGCCCGCTACGACAAGATCCACCTGTTCGATGTCGACATCCCCGACGGCATCACCTATCGCGAATCGGCCACGGTGAAGCCCGGCCATGAGCTGCCTCCCGTGGTGGATGTGCCGGGTCTCTGCCGCATCGGTCTTTCGATCTGCTACGACGTGCGCTTCCCGGAGCTCTACCGCCACCTGGCCGGCGCCGGTGCCCAGTTGTTGATGGTGCCCGCCGCCTTCACCGCCTACACGGGCAAGGACCACTGGCAAGTGCTGCTTCAGGCCCGCGCGATCGAAAACACCTCCTACGTGGTGGCCCCGGCCCAGACCGGTCTCCACTACGGCCGCCGCCAGACCCATGGCCATGCCCTGGTGATCGATCCATGGGGCACCGTGCTGGCCGACGCCGGCCAGGCTCCGGGGCTGGCGATGGCGCCGGTCGATACGGGCCACGGTGAGCGGGTGCGTGCCCAGATGCCGAGCCTGGAGCACCGGCGACCGGCCCTGTTCTGATCCGCTCGATGGGGTTCCTGGCGATGGGGAGCCTTGGCGCCTTCCCGGCAAACCGTTGCGGCCCGATCTCTAATGGCGAGGCTCCCGGGCCCTCGATGGGATGGCGGTGGGGCCTGGCCCTGCTGGTCCTGACAGCTTCCTGCTTCGCCGCCATGCCGGCGCGCGCGGCCAGCAGCCTCTCGGCCTGGCGGGTGAGCCGCGAAGGCGTGCTTGAGCTCCGCACCAGCCCTGGAATCAGCGTGCAGGCCTTCTTCGAGGAGGGCAGCGGCGGCAGGGGGCCGCGCATCTGGTTCGACCTGCCTGGCGCGCCGATGCGGGCCCGCTCTCTCTGGCTGGGCTACAACCTGCGCGAGGTGCGGATCGGCAAACCCGATCCAGCCACCACCCGCCTGGTGCTGGAGTTTCAACCCGGCACCCGCCTCGATCCCAGCCGGCTGCGGCTGGTGGGCACCGCCCGGGACCGCTGGCGGATGGAGCTGCCCCCGGCCGCCACGCGGCTGGGCATGGCGGCCGGCGAAGGCGATTTCGAGGCGCCTGTTGCGCTGGCGATGGCCCGTCCCAGGCTGCCGTTCCGTCCTTGGTTTCCTGCCGGCGGTCGGGCCCCATCCCCCGAGGCGCTGCCGGTGGTGCCGCGGGGCCGGTATCGGGTCGTGATCGATCCCGGCCATGGCGGCCCCGATCCCGGCGCCGTGGGCATCGAGGGTCTGCGCGAGACCGATGTGGTGCTGGATGTGGCCCTGCAGGTGGCCCAGCTGCTGCAGGCCCGCGGGGTGCAGGTGCTGCTCACCCGCACCACGGAGGTGGATGTGGACCTGCCGCCCCGGGTGGCCCTGGCCAACAGCAGTGGCGCGGATTTGTTCGTGAGTCTTCACGCCAACGCCCTCAGCCTCGACCGGCCGGACGTGAACGGCATCGAAACCTTCTATTTCGAGGGAGGTCGCTCGGCGGAGCTGGCCCGCACCGTGCAGGAGAGCCTGCTGGCCGTTTCCCCCGACACCCCGGACCGCGGCGCCCGCCCAGGTCGCTTCTTCGTGATCCGCCGCACGGTGATGCCCTCGGTGCTGGCCGAAATGGGATTCGTCACGGGGGAGATCGACGCACCCCGCCTTTCCGATGCAAGCTTCCGCAGACGCCTGGCTCACGCCGTCGGCGGCGCGATCCTCACCTATCTGCGGCAAGCCTCTTGAGTCTTCTTGTTGGACTGTTTGACAGTGGCCTCGGCGGCCTCACCGTGCTCCGTCAGGTGCAGGCCCTCTACCCCCACACCCCCTGCCTCTATCTGGGCGATACGGCGCGGGTTCCCTACGGTCAGCGATCCACCCAGGAGATCCGCGCGATCGCGGCCGAGGTGGTGCACTGGTTGAGCCAGCAGGGGGTGGGCGTGTTGCTGATGGCCTGCAACACCTCCAACGCCCTGGCGCTCGATGTGGCGGTGGCCGAGGCAGGCGTGCCGGTGCTGGGCCTGATCGACAGCGTGGCGGCGGTGATCGAGAGCGATCGTGTCGGCATCCTGGCCACCCCGGCCACGGCCGCCAGCGGGGCCTACCGCCGTGCCATCCACGCCTGCCGTCCATCCGCGCAGGTGCTTGAAGTGGGCTGTCCCGCCTTCGTGCCGCTGATCGAGGCGGGCAACCTGGAGGTGCCCGAGTTGCGGGAAGCGGCCTCGGGTTATCTGGCCCCCCTGCTGGCGGCCGGGGTCGACACAATCGTGCTGGGCTGCACCCACTACCCCCTGCTCAGGCCCCTGCTCACCTCGCTGCTTCCCCCGGATGTGCAGTTGGTGGATCCCGCTGTGGCCACGGCCCACCGGCTTGGCCCGTTGCTGGCCAGCCTGGGCGAATCCCCCGAAGCGGAGCGCGGGGCCGAGCCGGTGATCCCCATCCCGGAACGCACCACTTACTGCGTCACCGGTTCGGCCGAGGCCTTCGCCGCGGCGGCCACCGCCTGGCTGGGGGAGCGGCCCTCCGTGCATGGGGTCAACCTGCAGTCTCCGGCACGCGTCCGATGAGTCGGGCCGCCTAGGATCGCGCCACTCAGGAGGCGCCGTGACGACCGTTGCAGAGCTGCTTCAGCCGGTCGAGGCCGACCTCGATGCCCTGCTGGCGGATCTGCGCGCCCTGATTGGCGCCGGCCATCCGATTCTTCAGGCGGCCGCCGAGCACCTTTTTGCCGCCGGGGGCAAACGTCTCCGTCCTGGCATTGTTCTGCTGATCTCTCGCGCCATCGCCCCCGATGGCCAGCTCAGTGCCCGCCACCGGCGCCTGGCGGAGATCACCGAGATGATCCACACCGCCTCCTTGGTGCACGACGACGTGGTGGATGAGGCCGCCACCCGCCGCGGCGTGGCCACGGTGCACAGCCGCTTCAACCACCGGGTGGCCGTGCTGGCGGGTGATTTCCTCTTTGCTCAGGCCAGCTGGCACCTCGCCAACCTCGACGACCTGGAGGTGGTGAAGCTGCTCTCCCGCGTGATCATGGACCTGGCCGATGGCGAGGTGCGCCAGGGCCTCTACCGTTACGACACCGGCCAGAGCTTCGAGACTTATCTCGAGAAGAGCTACTGCAAGACCGCCTCCCTGGTGGCCAACAGTGCACGGGCCGCTGGCGTGCTCACCGGCCTCTCCATTGAACGCCTCGATTCGCTCCACCTGTTCGGGCGCCAGCTGGGCCTCGCATTCCAGGTGGTGGATGACATCCTCGACTTCACCGGCAGCGACCAGCAGCTCGGCAAACCCGCCGCCAGTGATCTGGCCTCCGGCTACCTGACGGCGCCTGCCCTCTACGCCCTGGAGGAGCGCCCGGCTCTGGCTCGGCTGATCGAGCGGGAATTCAGCCAGGAGGGCGATCTTGAGCAGGCCCTCGAGCTGGTGCGCGGCTGTGAGGCCATTCCTCGCTCCCGTGCCCTTGCGGAGGGATTCGCGCGCGAAGCCCATGGAGCCCTCGACTGGCTGCCGCCTTCGGAGCCCCGCAGTGCCCTGCGTGCTCTGCCCGAGTTCGTGCTGAGCCGTCTCTACTGAAGCCCGCGATCTCCGGACTGAAGCCCGGGAACGCCGGACTGAAGCCCGGGAATTCGGTGGCCTTGCCTTTGGATCCGGAACCTCCCTTGAGGCTTCCTGAACCCTGGCCACAGCCTCAGAGCACCACCTCCTTGAGGGATTCCAACCGCACGATCCCGGGCGGAAACTCCGCCTCCCGGGTTGCCTCGGTGAGCAGCACATGCACCAGGCAGCCGGCGGCGGAAGCCGCCTGAGCTCCCGCGGGTGAATCCTCGAACGCCCAGCAGGCCACCGGATCCACGCCGAGTCGATCGGCGGCGATCAGGAACACATCGGGAGCCGGCTTGCCGCTGCGCAGATCGGGGTCATCCCCGTGCACCCGGGTGCTGATCAGCTCCAGCCAGGTATGGGGGGCGGCTTTGAGCTCCACGGCCGCCCGGGAGCTGCTGGTGGCCAGAGCCATGGGCACGCCCAGGCCATGGCAGCAGCGGATCAGGGCTTCGGCCCCGGCCATCGGTGCTGCTGAGGCCAGCAGCGTTTCAGCAATCGGTTGGCGCACTCTTAACAGGGCCTCGCTGCTTTCGCAGGCTCGGCCATCCGCGTGGATCCAGCGCAGCACCTGCTCGGCGCAATCATGCCTTCGGCGCCCTCGCAGGCTGAGCAGCTGGCCCGGCTGAAGCTCGGTGCCGAAGTGCTGCGCCGCGTCCCGCCACGCCCGCGCATGCAGGGGCTCGGTATCCAGCAGCAGACCGTCCAGGTCGAACAGGCAGGCGGCAGGTCGTGGCATCACCCCAGCATGACGCTTCGCGGTCCGGTGGCCGAAGTCTCCCGGATGGCCTCATTCCGCTTCCGGATAGGTCCCCTCCAGGGTGGTTTCCAGAGTCGTGAGCAGCAGCACCAAAGCGGCGCGCTGGTCTAGGTCGTCGCTGTTCACCGTTTCGATCCAGCGGTGACACAGCGTTTCGATTTGCTGGAACAGCGCATGGCCATCGTTGAGACGGCCCATCAGTCGTTCCAGGCCGTGCTCATCGGTGTTGTGGGGCAGGCCCACCACATAGCGGCGCCCGTCATCCCCCACGTAGGTGAGTTGACCCTCGTCATCAAGGATGGGGGCGGCGTGGGGGGTGATCGGTTGCTCTTCGGCCATCGCGGCATGGATGGAACCAGACCCTGCCTAACCAGGGCCGACCGAAATGCCAAGCATGGATCAGGAGGACTGATTGCGTTTGCGGTTCAGGGCCTCCATCTGCCAGGTCACGAAGGTGCCCACTGGACTCCAGAGCAGGTACGGCACCAACAGGAGGGCAGCGCGTCCGGTGAGGCTGGCCACCAAGATCGTGAGCGCCACACCCCAGACCCAGCCGAGAAAGCCCACCACGGTGCCGCTGGAGAGGCGTCGGGTGGCGCAGATCACCAGGGTGTAGCTCTGCACCAGCACCAGCAGCACGGCGTAGCCCCCCATCGGCAGGGCGCGACCACCCGCCTGCCAGGTGAGCAGGGCTGAGGCGTAGAAGCAGGCGTAGATGGCTGCCCAGATCAGCGGAATCCAGCCCTCGAAGCTCAGCCAGCCGGGCCGGCGCAGCTTCAGGAACCACTCGAAATCCTCGCGACCCGGATTGAGCAGCACGGCCACCAGGATCATCACGGCGGCGATGGCAAGCCAGGCGGGCATCGGCGTCGGTTCGAGGGCCACAGCACAGCCTGGCGCCTCGGCAAGGAAATGGCGGTGACCCGTGTCATTCGATAAGAGCGAAGGCACAGCCGTTGCTCTGGGCCGGAGAGCCGGGCTGATCCGCTCACCGATCCCTGGCTTGACGACCTTTCCGGGGTTTGAATGCCCCAACCCCGGCCCTCCCCACTGCCAAGCCCATGTCCCAGGCTCCTGGTTCCTCCCCCGCCAGCGAGGCGGTGTCCAACAGCGGCACGGCCCCCACGATCGAATCAGTGCTCCAGGAGGGCCGCAGCTTTGAGCCCCCGGCCGAGCTGGCCGCCCGGGCCAGGATCGGCTCAATGGCCGCCTACCGGGAGCTGGCTGCCCGCGCCGAGGCCGATCCTGATGCCTTCTGGGCCGAGCAGGCCCGCCGCGAGCTTCATTGGTTCGAGCCCTTCCACACCGTGCTCGACTGGAGCAATGCCCCCTTCGCCCGCTGGTTCGAGGGCGGCACCACCAACCTTTCGTACAACTGCCTGGATCGGCACCTGGGCGGTCCCCGGGCCGACAAGACGGCCCTGATCTGGGAAGGGGAGCCGGGGGATACCCGCACCTTCACCTACCGCCAGCTGCACGCCGAGGTGGCCAAGGCGGCCAATGCGCTCAAGGCCTTGGGGATCGTCAAGGGGGATCTGGTGGCCCTTTACATGCCGATGGTGCCGGAGGCGGCGATCGCCATGCTGGCCTGCGCTCGCATCGGAGCCACCCACTCGGTGGTGTTCGGCGGCTTCTCGGCCGAGGCGCTGCGCGACCGGCTGATCGATGGTGAGGCCAAGCTGGTGATCACCGCCGATGGCGGCTTCCGCAAAGACAAGGCTGTGGCCCTGAAGCCGGCGGTGGATGCGGCTCTCGCCGATGGCGCCTGCCCCACGGTGGAACACGTGCTGGTGGTGCGCCGCACCGAGCAGGAGGTGAGCTTCACGCCGGGGCGCGATGTGTGGTGGCACGAGCTGGTGGAAGCCCAGGCCCCTGATTGCCCGGCCGAGCCGATGGCCAGCGAAGACCGGCTGTTTGTGCTCTACACCTCCGGCTCTACCGGCAAGCCCAAGGGGGTGGTGCACACCACCGCCGGCTACAACCTCTGGGCCCACCTCACCTTCCAGTGGATCTTCGACATCCGCGATGACGACATCCACTGGTGCACCGCCGATGTGGGCTGGATCACCGGCCACAGCTACATCGTGTATGGCCCGCTCTCGAATGGCGCCACCACGGTGATGTACGAAGGGGCGCCGCGGCCTAGCAAGCCCGGCGCCTTCTGGGAGGTGATCCAGAAGCACCGCTGCACGATCTTCTACACCGCCCCCACGGCGATCCGGGCCTTCATGAAGAGCGGCCGCGAGGTGCCTGATCAGTACGACATGAGCTCGCTGCGGATCCTGGGCACCGTGGGCGAGCCGATCAACCCTGAAGCCTGGATGTGGTATCGCGATGTGATCGGTGGCAACCGGTGCCCGGTGGTGGACACCTGGTGGCAGACCGAGACCGGCGGCGTGATGATCAGCCCCCTGCCCGGTGCTACCCCCACCAAGCCCGGTTCGGCCACCCTGCCCCTTCCCGGAATTAGCGCCGACATCGTGGACCACGAGGGCAATTCCCAGGGTCCCGATCAGGGCGGCTATCTGGCGATCCGGCGGCCCTGGCCGGGGATGTTTCGCACGGTGCACGGGGATCCCGAGCGCTTTAAAAAGAGCTACTGGGAGGAGATCCGCCCCGCCGAT
>Ga0209401_1001329_pt1 | contig 16462 bp, 27 predicted proteins | sample M_140807_MF_Meta_FD_187318 | JGI IMG/M metagenome (GOLD analysis project Ga0209401, IMG submission 187318) | Freshwater microbial communities from Lake Montjoie, Canada to study carbon cycling - M_140807_MF_MetaG (SPAdes) (version 2) | ecosystem: Environmental > Aquatic > Freshwater > Lake...
CACTTGCAGGAATTGATGGAATGTCATTTACAATTCCACGTCTTTACACAAATGCTTCTTCAGCAAACGTTGCACCAACAGTTGCAGCAGTTAACGAAGGTGCAGCAACTTCAGAAACTGGGATGACAAGTGCGTATGACACGATTAGTATCCAGAAGTACAGTGGCCTCAATGAAGTGAGTTTCGAACTCATTGACAGAAGCCAACCCGCCTTTATGGAATTGTTGATGGCTGAGTTAAGAAAATCTTACGAGAAAGCAACAGATACAGCACTTCTTTCAGCATTTGCAACATCAGGAACAGTTGCAACATCAACAGCAGCAACAGCAGCAGGATTGCAATCATTTATTGCAACTGAATCAGCAGCAGCATACAAGGGAACTGGTGGCGATTACGCTAACAAACTTGTTGCTTCAACTGACCAATGGGCTGCAATCATGGGCTACGCAGATGACAATAAGCGTCCTCTCTACGCAGCAGCACAACCACAAAATGCAGCAGGTCTAGTTTCACAAGGTTCAACAATTGGCAACGTACTTGGTGCGGATTTAATTGTTGACCATAACATCACAACATCTGGTGTTATTGATGATTCAGCGTTCCTAGTTGCTCCAGGTTCTGTTTATACATGGGAATCACCAACAACTAACCTACGCGTTAACTTGCTTGGCACTGGTCAAATCCAGATTGCACTTTATGGCTACTTGGCAATTTATGTTGGCAAGTCTGGCAAGGGCGTACGTCGCTATAACCTTACTTAATAAGTAAGTAACTAAGTCGCTGGGAGTGGGGCGCAGCCCTTGCCTCACTCCCAGTCTTTAGAAAGGATTACAAATGTCATTATGTACAGTTGCTGAACTAAAAAGCGTATTAGGTGTCGGAAGTTTATATTCAGACGCAACGCTTCAAGAAGTATGCGACGCAGCAGATAATGTAATTCTTCCTATGTTATGGAACAACTCACAATGGGTTGTAGCACACGGAAACACAGGCACAACAGGAACACTTTATTTTGATGTCCCAGTGCAAGAAATTTTTTATGTTGGACAGAGCGTAGTTATTGCTAATTGTGGAACTAAGTACAATGGCACTAAAACAATTACTGGTGTTGGAGAGTATTCTTTTAATGTAACAACAACTCACACTAGCGATAATCCACGTCATCCAATTGAACCTTTTGGTTCAGCAACTGGTGAAAGTTATATTGATTGGACATTAGACGCAGCAGTTCAACAAGCAGCAACAATGATTTCAGTTGATATTTGGCAAGCACGTCAGGCCAGCAATTCAGGTGGAGTGTCACCAGATTTTTCTCCATCGCCTTATAGAATGGGAAATACTTTGCTTGCGCGTGTACGCGGTTTGTTAGCACACGCCATTAGTCCAAATTCAATGGTGGGATAATGCCAACAGCATTAACAACTCTCAGAACAACAATTGCAACTGCATTAGTTGATAATTCTTTATACCAAGTTTTTGCGTTTCCACCTGCAACGGTTTTAGCCAACTCAGTTATCGTTGCGCCAGATGACCCATATTTAGAACCAAACAATAATCAGCACAACACGATTGCACCAACAGCACGCTTCAAAATCGTTATCGTTGTGCCTCTCCTCGATAACGAGGGAAATCTCAATGGAATTGAAACAGCCTTAGTTGGCGTGTTCAATAAACTCGCAGCATCCTCATTGACGTATAATGTGGGAGCAGTAAGCCAGCCAAGCGTTTTAAACGTGGACTCTGGCTCAATGCTTACATGTGAGATGTCACTATCCGTACTAACAACCTGGAGTTAATATGTCCGAATGGGAAAAAGAGAACGAGGCCTTCCTGAAGAAAATCGGGCAGGTAACACCAGCAGCACCAAAACCAGCATCTACAAAGAAAGAAGAGGAATAACCTAAATGGCTGTATTTCTAAATAACAAGGTCGGCGTTAAGGTTAATTCCGTTGACCTTTCTGACCATGTAACATCTGTAACACTTAATCGTCAGTTCGATGAACTAGATGTAACTGCAATGGGAGATGGCAGCAGAAAGGCCGTGAAGGGCCTGGAGTCATCTTCTGTAACAATTGATTTTCTAAATGACACAGCAGCAGCAAATGTTCTTGCAACATTGCAGTCAGCATGGGGAACAACTGTTACTCTAGTTCTACTTCAGGACAAGAGTGCAGCAGTATCGGCAACCAACGTTTTGTACACAATGTCAGTGCTTGTAAATGGCACTCAAGACATTAATGGTGCAACAGGCGATATTGGTTCTCAATCAGTAACTTGGAACTGTAACTCAACAGTTGCAATAACTACATCAGGCACATTCTAAAAATAAACTAAGGGGCAAAAAATGGCAAAGTTAAAAGTAACAAGGGCAGATGGTTCAGTTGGAGAATATCCAATTACTCCATTGGTGCAGTACGGTTTTGAGATTTACGCTAAAAAAGGATTCCATAAAGCGTTTCTTGAGGACCAGAAGCAAAGCGATATCTTTTGGTTAGCCTGGGAATGTATCAGACGTCAGGGTGAGACTGTTCCCATGTTTGGAGAAAAGTTTATTGAAACTTTAATTAACGTTGAAGTTCTCGATGACGATTCCCCGAACTAGGGCGCGATTCCATCACCTTCTTCATTGCTAAACTTAGCGTGAGGCTGGGAATTGCGCCACAACAATTGCTAGAACTGGAAGATGTAATGTTGCAGAACCTAATTAAGGTTCTCAAAGATGAAGCGAAGGAGATGCGAGATGCCAACAGAAGTCGTGGGCGCACTCGCACTTCGTAAGGCGTTACGAAATTACGCACCTGATTTATCTACTGAACTTCGCAAAGAAGTTGCTGCTGCACTAAAACCTGTTGTTTTACGCGCTCGCGGTTTTATCCCAAGTGAATCAAGCATCATGAGTGGCTGGCAACGTCGTTCATTTTCTGAAGCAAAGTTTCCTATGTATGACGCAAATGTCATTCGCAAGGGCATTAGTTACAAAACCAGTCCTAGCCGCGCTAATAAACGTGGTTTCACATCCTTGGCATCGATTGAAAACAAATCAGCCTTGGGTGCAATTATCGAAACTGCTGGACGTAAGAACCCAGGCGGTCAACCTTGGGTTGGTCCTGGCAAGAGTGTTGCACAAAAGCGTTATTCTCATTCTGTTAATCCAGGAGCAGGTGCGCAGTTTAATAAAAACCTTGGTCCAATCTACGGTAAAAAGAAAACATCTGGCATTGGTGATAAGCGTGGTCGTTTAATTTATCGCGCTTGGGATGAAACAAATGGCAAGGTTCTTGCAGCGTACTTTAAGGCAGTGCAGAACACAACCGCCAAGTTTAACAAACGGACTTCAATTGTAGATGTAAAGAGAGCCGCTTAATATGGATACATCAAAAATAGCCATTCAAATTGCCTCAGAGTTTACAGGTTCTAAGGCTTTCAAGCAGGCTGAAACATCTACTGCAAAACTTCAGCGACAAGTTCAAAACCTTGGTCGCACCCTTGGAATTGCATTAGGTACTGTTGCAATTGTTAGGTTTGGAAAAGCCTCCGTTAAAGCATTTGCAGCAGATGACAATGCTGCACGTTCCCTAGGAAAGACATTAGAAAACCTTGGACTGAATACTCGTTACGCAGGTGATGCTCTTAATGGGTACATTTCACGTCTTGAAAAACAAACAGGTGTTCTTGATGACGAACTTCGTCCTGCAATGGACCGTATGCTTCGCGCCACTGGCTCACTTACTAAATCGCAGGAACTGCTCGGTCTTGCATTAGATATTTCAGCAGGTACAGGTAAAGACCTGACTAGCGTTTCGCAAGCATTACAAAAGGCATACCTTGGAAATAATGTTTCACTTGGTCGTTTAGGTGTTGGTTTAAGTAAAGCAGAACTAACCAGCAGTTCATTCTTGGAGATTCAAGACAAACTGACAATGCTTTTTGCTGGTCAAGCAGTATCTGCTTCGAACTCCTATCAAGGTTCTTTGGACAAACTAACAGTTGCAAGCAATAATGCTAAAGAAGCAATTGGTAAAGGTTTAATCGATGCGCTTGGCATCCTTTCTGGTTCAAGCACCGTTGACCCTACCGTCAGTGCAATAGATAAGATTGCAAATAAGATTGCTGACCTGACCAGAGGAATTGCAAAGTTCCTTCGCATCTGGAAGGAAATGCTCACCAGTTTTGATTTGTTTATTCCAGCAGGCGGATATGGCAACCCTGGCATGGGTAATATGTCAATGACCTTATCTGGTCAAACAGAAAACGCTTTAGGCAAGCAACAGCGTCTAGCAATAGAGAACCAAACAAAAAACACTAAGCAACTTCTTGCAACAGAAAAGGCTCGCCTTGCAAATCTTAAAAAGATTACTGCTGAGCAACAGAAGAAACTTGCCTTAGATAAGGCTTCAGCCTTCCTTAATCAGGCACAAAAACTATTTGACCAAGACCGTATTCAATTAGCAGCAGCCGCTATGAATAAGCAGACGGAAGAAGACAAAGTCCGTATTCGCTTAAAGACTGAAATCTTAGATTTAGAAGATGCAATTAATTCAGGCAACGTGGAGGGCGCTGCTAAGTTAGCAGTTGCCATCTCTAAAGATGCTGAACTTCTTGGCATGCTTCGCGGTGACATGATTAGACTGGGTGACGTTCCAAATCCATTTGCAGCATGGCTCACAACCCTGCAACTCATTGCTGCGCAGTTATTGGCTTTGGCGCAACTTCCATTAATGGGAAGCGGCCTTTTCAATATCTTTAGCGCACCGCCTGGTGCTTACTCAACAGGTGGAGGAACAGCAGGTGGCAACCTAGGTTCTGATGTTTATCAGTCAACCCTGACTGGTCAGGCACTTATTAACAAATTAGAAAAGAACGATTCCTTTGCAAAGATGGCAACAGGTGGCGTTGTTAATAAGGCAACAATGGCATTAATTGGTGAATCAGGCCCAGAAGCAGTTATTCCTCTTGACCGCATGGGCTCAATGGGCAACACAACAGTTATTGTTAACGTAAGCGGTTCTGTTACAACTGAACGTGACTTGGTATCTGCCATTACTCAAGGTATTTACAACAACCAGGCTTCTGGTACTCCAATCAATTATTCAACGGTGTACTAATGGCATTACCTGCAACGCCTATTGTAAAAATTAACCTTACCCAAGGTGCATCATTTGGTACTGTGATGGTTTTAGGCACTGGCCAATTAGGTTTTGCTGAACTCGGTACAGTTGTTCCAATTATTGTTGATGTTTCCGCTTCTGTTTTAAAGATTTCAACACGCAGAGAACGTAACCTTTTGCAAGATAAATACATTTCTGCAACTGCTGTTGTGCGCGTGAACGACCCAACAGGCAATTTTAATCCCCAGAACACATCCTCAATTTATTATCCTAATATTCAACCGCTGCGTAAGATTCAGATTCAAGCAAATTATTCTGGAACTTTGTATCCAATCTTTTCTGGTTACATTACAGAATACAAATACACATACCCAACATCTCAGGAAACGGGATTTGTTGATTTCATTTGTTATGACGCATTTAGATTATTCTTTAATTCAAACGTAACAACGGTTACTGGTGCTACTGCTGGACAAGATACAGGTACACGTATTGGAAAAATTCTAGATGTTGTTACATGGCCAAATTCTCAACGGTCAATACAAACTGGCAACACAACTTGCCAAGTTGACCCAGGAACAACACGTTCAGTTCTTCAGGCTGTTCAAACTGCTGAATTTACTGAACAAGGTGCTTTTTATATTGACAAGTCAGGCGTGGCGGTATTTAAGAATCGTCAGTATGTTGTGGACGCTCAATCCGCTTCGCCGACTAAGTTCTCTAACGTAACTGGTTCGTCAGATATTAACTACTCTGGAATCCAATTTGCCTTTGATGATAAAACAATTGTGAACTCAGCAACAGTTACACGCATAGGTGGAACAGCACAAAGTTACTCAGATGCAACTTCTATTGCTGCTTACTTTACTCACTCAGTTACTGCTCCAGATATGTTAATGCAGACAGACGCAAATGCTTTGGCTTTGGCAACCGCCTATGTGACTAGCCGTAAAGACACAACAATTAGAATTGACTCCATTACGCTTGATTTAGTTACTTTAGGTTATGGTCCTGGTGTTATAGCAGCCCTAAGTCTTGACTATTTCAACACTATGCAAATTACCAATGATGGTCAAGGTGGCTCAACTATTGTCAAGACCTTACAATGTCAGGGAGTTGGCCACGATATTACTCCAAACACTTGGCAGACAGTTTTGACCACACAAGAACCTTTACTCGATGTTATGTACTAGAATTGACCCTATGAAAGAGGTGTGCTAATGGCAACAGGCTGGCCAATGAAAACGACTTATGCGAACGGAGATGTGTTCTCCGCATCGGATGTCAATGATACAAATGGCACGATTAACTTGCTCACTAGTAGCACACTTTCAATATCTGGTGGTAAAAACTTTCTAATAAATGGTGGTTTTGATATTTGGCAACGCTCCACTAGTGCATCAACAAGCACAGGTACTTATCCTGCGGCAGACCGTTATTGGGCATATACCAATTCAGGTTCAGCAACAATGGCTAGAGAAAGCACAGTTATTCCTGCTGGTGCAAGATACTCAGCAAAGATAACTGCAACTGGAGCAGGTACGCAAGTTTTCTTTGGGCAAGCGATAGAAACTGCTATGTGCGCACCGTTTATTGGTAAAACTGTTACCGTATCTGGACAATTAGCGGCATCAACAAGCACAGCACACACTTTGTTAGTTCAATACTCTACAACCGTAGACGATAGCCATTTTGGTTCTTGGACAAGCATTACTGCTGCAACAACAAGCGGAAGTTTAACTCCTACTTCTACAACCTTTGTATCCTTTGCTAATACTTATGCAATTCCATCAACGGCTAAAACTGTAAGAGTTGGTTTACAACCTACTGGAACTGTGGCTAATGGCGTTGCTCTTTATTATGGAAATCTACAACTAGAACTAGGTTCAACTGCCACAACCTTTAGCCGTGCAGGTGGAACTATTCAAGGTGAATTGGCTGCTTGCCAAAGGTATTTTTATTCGGTCAATTATTTAGTTGGGACAAAATCGGCTTACAATGTTATTGCCAATGGCAGGGCTGTTGGAACTACTTCCGCTTTAGTAACTGTAACACTTCCAGTTTCAATGAGAGTTGCTCCGACAAGTATTGCTTATGGTGGCAATATCGCCGTAGATGATGGAAGCACCGCACCCAATTTAAGTGCTTTGACCATAAATCAAGGCGCAACAAATAACACACTTTTAAGTGCAACTGTAACTGGAGTAGTTGCAAATAGACCAGTAATCGTCTATACAAATAATGATGCAACTGCTTATGTTCATCTTAGTGCGGAGTTATAAAAATGGATAATGTAACCTTTATTGAAGTTGATGGCATTGGCGGCAAACAAACTCACGCCATTATTGACAGAGGCAACGGAGAATTTACTTCAATGCTTAAATCAACCTATGACGAAATGATTGCTCAAAATGAAGCCTCTACTCTGTAAAGCAGGGCAACAACTTCGTGAGCAGATTGATGATTCCTTTCCTGACCGCGATAGAAAGTCCGATGGTTGGATAGGCGATGCTAGACACCAAAAAGCAGGTACTAGTGACCACATTCCAAGTCCGATTGACGGATACGTCAGGGCTTTGGATATTGACGCGAATCTCGACTCACGAGCCAATACAAGTGCTTATCTTGCCGACCAAATACGTATCTGTGCCAAGAAAGACAAACGAATTAAATACGTCATTCACCTCGGAAAGATTGCCTCGGCTAAATCACTTTGGCGTTTCAGACCTTATTCTGGCATTAATCGCCACGATAAACATATCCATGTCAGTTTTTCTCAAAAGGGCGATGAGAACGGTTCTTGGTTCGATATCCCGATGTTAGGAATAGGAAATGGAAATGAATAAAAACACAAAGAACGCAATTAAGTCCTACCTCAAGGCTGTTGCAGTTTCAGCAATTACTTTAGGCCTTGCGCTAGTTGCTGATATTCGTCCTGAGTATGCAGTTCTTGCATCTGCTTTAATTGCTCCAATCGTCAAATACCTAGACCCATCCGATGACCAAGTGGGATGAGTCCCCAAGATTGGGCGGCTGTTGTCGCTGTTGCGCTGACCGTTATTGGTTCATTTATTGGTGCTGTGAAATGGTTAGTAAAGCATTACCTAAGCGAACTAAAAAATAACGGAGGCTCAAGCATGCGTGACCAAATTACTGCATTAGAAGCGCGTGTTGAAACGATTATTCGCATCCTGGAGAGGTAACAATTATCTCATGGCAAGAAAAGCAACTAAGCAGTTAGAGGAACAAGGCTACTCAAAACTCGATGCTTATTGCATTGGGCTACATGAGTTTTACAAATCTCTTAAACGAGCAGGTTTTGCTGATTCAATCTGCATGAGCCTTATCATGGAAAAATCCGCTTACCCTGATTGGTTGTTACCTACGCCTATTAACCCGAATATCCCTGAACCTGACTGGTACGACGATGAGGATGAATGAAACGCACATTGGTTTGGCCCGACCTTCAGTGTCCATACGAGGATGCACATGTTGTACGCAATTTTGAATTATTTGCAAAAGCGTTTAAGCACGATTCTGTCGTTACTATCGGAGATGAAATAGATTTACCACAAATCAGTCGTTGGAGTGAGTCCACGCCTGGATGGTACGAACAAACATTAGCCTCTGACCGTGACCATACGGTTGACGTCTTATGGCGATTGACTCAATACGCCAAGGAAGCCCATACCATTCGCAGCAATCACACTGACCGTTTATATAACGTCATTATGAAGAAGATTCCTGCCTTCCTATCTTTGCCAGAACTTAAGTTTGAAAAGTTCCTAAAACTCGATGAACTTGGAATTCAATTTCACAAAGAGGCTTACCCCATTGCTAAAGGCTGGATTGCAGTTCATGGGGATTTAGGTGGGCTTAATCCTAACCCTGGAATGAGCGCATTGAACCAGGCCAAGAAGGCAGGCGTATCAACAATTATGGGGCATACTCATCGTGCTGGCAGGAGTGCTGTTTCTGAGGCCTACAACGGCTCTGTGAGGCGCGTACTGCATGGAGTTGAAGTGGGACACGCAATGAATGTAAAGGCCGCCAAATACGTATCTATGCCCAATTGGCAGCAGGCCTTTGCCATCGTTACAGAGATAGGCAAGAATGTCCAAGTTGACCTAATTTATGTGGAAAAGGATGGCACGTTTCTAGTTCACGGTAAGCGTTATGGGCGGCCTCGCTAGTGACATTTTCCCTGTACGCAGGGATATAGACGTTCAAATGGACGATGGAGAATTGTTACCATTTCGTTACCAAAATAGGCTTGACTTGTCCTGACCCTGTGCAACACTAATGCCATAACCAATCGAACGAATTGGGAAAAGGGGCAAAGATGGGCGCAATGAAAGCAGTTTATATGGATATGGCAGAGGACTTCGAAAATCTTAACGAAACCTCAATGCAGTTCAAAGGCAATAACTGGGAAGCACAGGACGGACGCTTTGAAGGCCAGGTCAATTACAATCTTGATTACATTTATTGGTTTGACAATTATGCCAATCTCATGGCAGCACGCACAATCCTTCAAGATTTTGGCAATAGTTACGAAGTCATCTTTGATGATGCCTTGGGCCAATGGTGCTTAATTACTGATTATCAATCAATGTGCTGGAGCAACTAATGTCACTATTCATGTGTTTTGTTTTTGGTGTTGTCTTTACATCTATTGGTTATTACATGGGAATTACGATAGGCCGTGAACAAGGTCAGAGAAACGGCTACTTGCGAGGACGTGCGGTTTCACGTCAAGAATTTTGGAGGGAATAGTGAAGGCAAGCGAGGTATTACAAAGTGCCACAGACATTATGCAGACTCGTCAGCGTGATTATGGTTCAGCGAAAGTTAACCAGGGTCGCATCGCTGCAAGGCTTACCTGTCTATTTAGTTTCCCAATCGACGATTACGAAGCAGCACTTGCAATGGTTGAAGTCAAACTCAGCCGAATCCAAGAAAGTCCCCACATTATTGACCACTATGTAGATGCGTGTGCCTACCTGGCAATGGCCTGTGAACTAAAAAACAGTGAGGATGATTTATATGTTTAATCTGCAAGATTATGAAACATGTGAAGTTCGTTTAGATAAATGGTGGAAGGACAACCCAGATGGTCGCGTGGCTACGGAACTCATTTCATTCCAAAATGGACAGTATATTGTTCAAGCATACTTATATAGGACTTTTGCAGATAGCGTTGCGTACTCCACAGGACTCGCTGAGGAGAAAATTACTGATAGAGGCGTCAATGCTACTAGCGCGCTGGAAAACTGTGAGACTTCGGCAATCGCTAGAGCGCTTGCAAATGCAAATTATGCGGCTAAAGGAAAAAGGGCTTCAAGAGAAGAAATGACGAAGGTTGTTAAACAACAGATGGCAACTCCTAAAGAGTACGTTCCTGTTGAAAAAGAAGATGACCCTTGGACAATAAAGGCTGTTGAAATGCCTAAGACATCTGCTGAAGCAGTGTCAATTGTAAAAGACATTATAGGTGCAACAACTGACAAGGATGTTCCAAGATGTCCACATGGAGAAATGTATTGGGCGCATGGAATGACTAAAGCAAATAAACCTTGGGGACATTTTAAGTGCATGGCAGCAGCAACTGGTGAAATGAATCGTTGTCCGAAAGGTGAAGATGTGCGTTGGTATGAAATAGGACCAAATGGAGAATGGCGTCCACAGAAAGTTAGGGGTTGACATGGCTGAAATGGTAATCTTTGATGATGGCACAGCAACCGTCATGGGCGGAGAGTTCGAAGAACCGCAAGATATTGTTATCTATTGCAATCTTTGCAATGAACCTTTGGCTATTACTCCAGAGGCTAATGACCAAGTCTTTATTACGTGCTTGAAATGTCACACAGTTAATGGCAAATAATGTGGGAGTATTCATTAACATCTGCTGAAGAAGCATTAGCAGTTCAGGTGGGTTATCACAGGCAGGCTGAGTTCTTTGGCAAGCCTGAGAAGAACATTAATTATTCAGAAGGTGATTTATGGGAAACATGGCAACATGCTGTGTGTGCAGGCTCTGAACTAGCATTTGCAAGGATGCTTGGATGGGACACGTTTATCCCTCATTGGAACAAATTCAAAGAATTACAGGATTTGCCTAGATTTGGAGAAATTAGATACACCTTCAATCATTCTAGAGGCATGAGGTTTTCAACTAGAGATGATGTTACTGAACGGTACGTTCTAGTTGTTGAGGGTTTAGCCAAAAGAACTAGACGTGTTGCACCTGATTACATATCACATCCTTACAAAGCGATTGGATGGGCTTATGGGCGAGAGTGTATGAATGATGAATGGAGATATAATGAAACCACTTGGTATGTCCCATTAGACAATTTAAGAGCAATGGAAAGTCTGGTATATGCCCAGTCAACACCGTAAGCATCGTGGCTACGCCACTGAGCGATTGGTAGCATCATATTTGCAGCAATGGTGGCCAAGCGCAAGCGTAGGAAGAGGTCAAGGCAAAGATTGTTTCAATGTTCCGTTCGACATTGAGGTAAAGGCGCGTAACTCACTTGACATCAAAGGGACACTTCGCCAAATCAAAGCACGTACTTCCAAATCGGGGGAATTGGGATTTGCGTGCTTCAGACTCAATGGGCAAGGGGAAGCATCGGTCGAGGAGTTCGTCTGTATGTTGACATTGGGTGATTTGGTGGAGTTATTACGCAAGGCAGATTATGACCGAATACCACCAGACATTGATTGGGAAGCGGCAAGCATTAGATGTGAACAATGTGGTTCGTGGAAGATTAAGAACTGGAGATGTAAAACCTGTGAGAAAGAAGCGACTAATGCCGATGTATGAATATCGTTGTCCTATTTGCAATACACAAATGGAGTTAGAACTATCTATGGACCATGACTTAGTGCGTTGTACTGATTGTGGCGCACAGGCTAATCGCATCTATTCAGTACCTGGTTTAGTGTTCAAAGGAAAGGGATTTTACTCAACAGATAAATAGAAACGCCGTCCTGACCAGCACAAATAGAAATGGATTTGACATGACCAGTACACTCAGAAGGCTAGAGCAGCCCAACTGCTCAGAGCGAACCGTGAAGCGGTTAGTTCGCTCGATAGCAATCGTGTTAGGGAGCGCTCTATGCTTCTCCTTGGTATCAGCAGCAAGCGCGACAACACCGCCAACAAAAAGACTTACATCAAAGCAATATGCTCAAGGACAATTAACTCCTCAATTATATAAATGCTTATCTATTCTCTATGGTAAAGAGAGTGCTTGGAATTACAGAGCAGTAGGTAATCTTAATGGTAAGCATCGTGTGTATGGGATACCACAAGGCAAGAGTGAATGGTTACGTACTGCTAGTCCTATACAACAGATAGACTGGGGACTTCGCTATATCGGTAATAGATATTCATTTGTGCGTACAATAGAAGGTATGCAACCCAACACATGTAAGGCATTACAACATTGGAAGAAACACGGATGGCATTAAGAGGTGATGACCTAAGCACTGGTCATTGGAAGAAGCAGAGGTTGCGTGTGTTAGCACGTGATGCTTATACCTGTACATATTGTGGTGAGGTAGCAACAGAGGTTGACCATGTAATACCACGCAAGGTTGGTGGTGGTCATGAGATGGATAACTTAGTGGCTTCATGTAGGTCATGTAATTTACGCAAGGGCGCACGCTCAGAAGCGGTTTTTTTTTCGGCTTCTTCTACCCCCCCTGTTTTTCCAGAACGTCCCTCCCCGACTCGGTCCAAGCCGCTCCGAACCAGTCCGTTTCAATCGGAAAATAAACCAGAGTGATGGCAGAACAAACCAAAAAGAAAAAAGTCTTACGAGGGGCAACTGAACCAAGGCTTCACAGTCCATATTTGAAGGGCAAATCACTCGTAAAAGATGTTGAAGAAATTGCTGAGATGCTTGGTCAACCGCTTTTGCCTTGGCAGAAATTTATTGCAAGGGATATGTTGGCTGTTGATAGCAAAGGTAATTTTATTCGCAAGTCAAACCTGCTATTAATTGCACGCCAATCAGGAAAAAGCCATTTCGCTCGTATGCTCTGCCTGGCACACCTGTTTAAGTGGCCTTCAAAGAACATCCTTATCATGTCCTCCAATCGAAGCATGGCATTAACATCATTTCGAGAGATTGCTTATATCATCGAAGGCAATCCAACTATGAAGGCAATGGTCAAGCAGATTAGATACGCCAATGGAACAGAATCCATAGAATTGTTAGATGGAACGCGTTTAGACGTGGTCGCAGCAACGAGAGATGGTTCTCGCGGAAGAACCGCCGATTATTTATGGATTGATGAGTTGCGCGAAATCTCAGAAGAGGCTTTTCAGGCTGCAACGCCTGTCACACGCGCACGCGCTAATGCGCAAGCGCTTTACACGACGAACGCAGGTGATGCTTTTAGTTCTGTGCTGAATTCCATTATTGAAAGAGCGCGTTCTTATCCTCCTAAGTCTTTAGGTTATTACGAATACAGCGCACCGCAGTATTGCAAGATAGATGACCGCGAAGCATGGGCAATGGCCAACCCTGCACTTGGTTACACAGTCACAGAAGAGGCAATTGAAGAATCGATTGCAACATCTAGCATTGAAACAACAAGAACTGAAACACTTTGCCAATGGGTTGACTCATTGCAATCACCTTGGCCGCTTGGCGTTATCGAAGAAACCTCAAATAGTGATTTAGTTATGTCACCTGGACCAATTACAATTTTTGCCTTTGATGTGAGTCCGTCAAGACGCAATGCAAGCATTATCGGTGGCCAAATTCTTTCTTCTGGCAAAATAGGGTTTGGATTAATGCAGACTTGGGAGAACTCAGTAGCGGTTGACGATTTAAAAATAGCGGCTGACATAAAAGCGCTCTGTGACCAGTGGAAACCGCGTGCGGTGATGTTTGACAAATACACCACGCAATCAATTGCAGACCGCCTCTCAAATGCAGGCGTAATGGTGGAAGATTGCTCTGGTCAACGCTTCTATCAGGCGTGTGGAGAACTTCTCGATGGATTTGTGAACTCTAGGGTTGAGCATCAAGGCCAACAGGAGTTAGTGCAAATGTTTAACAACTGTGCAGCCAAAACAAATGACACCGCTTGGAGAATTGTTAGACGTAAGAGTGCTGGAGATGTTTCAGGTGCAATTGCAACCGCAATGGTCGTTCACAAACTGTCAATGCCAATTTCAAGACCTCAGATTTTTGGTTAGACACAACACGCCGTAATTGTCAAGTATTAGACAATGTATGGTATTATGTCTAAATGGGTATCTTTTCGCGTTTTACAACGCAAGCACCAATAAAACAAGAATCTTCAATTCTCGCGCAATATGCGCCTCAATTAATGTCAGAAAATTACAATCTTTACAATTATGGTGCTTTTGGTATTCGCCGCGAAGAAGCAATGTCTGTTGCTTCAGTTGCAAGATGTCGCAATTTAATTGCAGGAACAATTGCATCAATTCCTTTAGAGTTATACCGCAAATCAACTGGAGAAGAATTAGGTTCACCAGTTTGGTTAGAACAACCATCTAAGTCACAACCACGTTCAGTAACTCTAGCCTGGTCTGTTGACTCACTTATATTTTATGGGGTATGTTACTGGAAAGTAACAGAATTATATGCAGACGATAATCGTCCTGCACGTTTTGAATGGGTTGCAAATAGCCGCGTAACTTTTGACTTAAACATTTTGAATGAATATGTAACTCAGTATTACATTGACGGTGTTGCAGTACCGAATGACGGACTTGGAAGTTTAATCACATTTCAAGCATTTGATGAAGGTGTTTTATCACGCGGCAAAGAACTTATTCGTGCATGCGTTGATTTGAATAAAGCAGCATCTATTGCAGCATCAACTCCTATGCCTTCTGGAGTATTAAAAAATAACGGCGCAGACCTCGACCCTAAAGAAGTTCAAGGATTATTAGCCGCTTGGAAGTCCGCACGTAATAATCGTGCAACTGCTTTTCTCACTTCTACTTTAGAGTACCAAGCGACATCTTTTTCACCTAAAGAAATGATGTACGACGAAAGTAAACAATTCCTTTCAACTGAAGTTGCAAGAATGATGAACGTGCCTGCTATTTACTTGTCTTCTGATATGAATTCAAGTTATACATATACCAACGTTTTAGATTCACGTAAAGATTTTCTGGCTTACACTTTGCAACCTTATATTTCTGCAATAGAAGACCGTTTATCAATGGATGATATTACGGCTCATGGAAATCAAGTAAAATTTGCAATTACTGACACATTCCTTCGCCAAGACCCATTGGCTGAATTAGCAGTGATTGAAAAGTTGTTATCTCTTGGACTTATTACCACAGAGCAAGCAATGGAAATGACAGACCAAACACCTAATGGAAATGGCGGTATGTAATGTCTGAAATGATGACATTTACCCTAGAGGCAGCAGAACTTACTGCTTCAGTTGAAGAAAGAACAATTAGCGGAAAGATTGTTCCAATGGGAACAGGCGAAGTTGGAAATACTTCAGCAGGCGCAGTTATTTTTGAACGCGATTCAATAGAGATACCAGAACCCAAGTCAATCCGCCTTTTGGCGCAACATGACATTAAGCAACCTCTGGGTCGCGCTCAATCCTTTGAAACACGTTCAGACGGCGTTTACGCTGTATTTGCTTTAAGTCGCAGCAGTAAGGCAACAGACTATTTGCTTATGGCGCAAGAAGGTTTAGTTACAGGATTAAGTGTTGGCGTTGAAGTTAAGTCATCAAAGCCTTCACGCAATGGCGTTATGCACGTTACATCAAGTGTTTTACGCGAAGTATCTGCTGTAACAGAACCAGCATTTAAGTCAGCACAAATAACAAAAATTTCGGCGGAAGAATCTGCAACAGCAGAAGAAATTGTCGAAGAAAACCAACTAACAGAAAGTGAGGCCGTCGTGGAGAATACTCCAGCAGAGGCAACAACTCCTGAGGTCGAAACCCCTGCGGTAGAGGCCTCACGTCCAACAGTTAGCGTTACATCAGTACGCGAACGTGTTGCACCAATTACATCATCACAATACCTCGATGCAAGCATCAAAGCAGCAATGGGTGACGATGCAGCGCGTCGTACAATTCAAGCAGCAGATGATTCAACATCAACAAACACAGGTTTGACATTACCGTCACACCTTAATACTTTCCTAACAGATACATTCTCAGGCCGTCCAGCATTTGATGCTGCAACACGCGGTTCACTTGCAGGAATTGATGGAATGTCATTTACAATTCCACGTCTTTACACAAATGCTTCTTCAGCAAACGTTGCACCAACAGTTGCAGCAGTTAACGAAGGTGCAGCAACTTCAGAAACTGGGATGAC
>Ga0209401_1001332_pt1 | contig 16443 bp, 17 predicted proteins | sample M_140807_MF_Meta_FD_187318 | JGI IMG/M metagenome (GOLD analysis project Ga0209401, IMG submission 187318) | Freshwater microbial communities from Lake Montjoie, Canada to study carbon cycling - M_140807_MF_MetaG (SPAdes) (version 2) | ecosystem: Environmental > Aquatic > Freshwater > Lake...
ACATAGAAGATATTATTCTCACTGATGGTCATTCGGGTGGTCAGAGTGTGATAGATTATTTCCAAGGCATTCTACAAACACTGCAGGGATCAGCAGATCAACCCATCAACGTTTCTGTTAAATGGGACGGTGCACCAGCCATAGTGTGTGGTATCAATCCTGAAAATGGCAAGTGGTTTGTGGGCACCAAAGGTATATTTGCCAAAACACCCAAACTGAATTATACGAAAGAAGACATTGCTCGTAATCACGGCACAGACGATCTAGGACAAAAATTATTAAAGTGTCTAGTGCATCTCAAAAAATTAAACATTACAGGCATCGTGCAAGGTGACTTTATGTTTGACCGAGACACTCTCACAAGACAGAGTATGGCAGGAGAAAATTACATAACTTTCAAGCCCAACACCATCACATACGCAGTGCCTGAGAACAGTGATTTGGGCAAACAGATCGCCGCAGCACAAGTGGGCATCATATTCCACACCACCTACACAGGAGATACCATAGCCAATCTAAAAGCTCAATATGGTGCTGACGTGGCCGCATTCACTCGCTCACCCGATGTATGGTTTGACAATGCCACATATAAAAATGTCAGTGGCACAGCCAATTTCACAAAGGAAGAACAATCTCAATTCACAGCAGGGATAGAGCAGTTAAAATCATTATTAACCAAGGTACCTACCAATCTTTCTGCTATGCTGGGAGTGAACAAAGACTTCCTACCTTTTTTCATGCTGTTTATCAATGATCAGATACGACAGGGCCGGATACCCACAGACACCAACCAATATCTAAAAGATTTCGCTGAGTTCTATCAGGGCAGAATGCAACAGCAGGCTGCAGGATTGAAAGCACAGAAAGCTCTACAACTGAGACAGCAGAAAATGAAAGACATGCCTCTATTCTTAAAACAGATGCAGAAGCCATTGGCGGCTATGATGGCATTCTATAAAGAAGTCGTTGCACTTAAAAATTTAACACTGGCAAAATTAAACAAGGCCACAGCCATCGGTACATTCGCACAAACTGATGCAGGATTAGAAGTGACCGACCCAGAAGGATTTGTGGCAGTGGGCACGGCTGGAGATGCAGTCAAGTTAGTGGATCGTTTGGGATTCAGCAGGAAGAATCTAACTGCGATCGGCAAATTTCAAAAAACCTAACACAGTTTCATTGATAGATTTCACTAAAACTTCTTTATTAAAAAACCAATTTTTATTATGTTGTCTTATAAACTCAGTTTCTTTATATATTTTTTGTTGATCTAAAGTTTTTAATTTCTTACACAATCCAAAGATTTTTTGTATTCTTTTTTCTGGATCTAATTCATTATCATAACCCTCGTCGAAGTAATTTTCAAACGTTTTGAATCCCATATTTCTTAATGTTTTTAAAAATTGATAGTTACCATGCACCACAAATATCTGTTCAGCAATAATGGGTTTCCATATCTTTTCGGTCATGAAAATATCATTATTATTATCATTGGTTTCAGATACTAAATTAAAAGTGGTGTCATTGAATTGTGGTTCATATATCTCTTGCTCCCCACCATATCTAGGAAATTTTCCTTTTCCTACCCATGGCAATTCATATTGTTCCGGCAATGATATTCTGTAAGGATCATCTAAAAAGCTGTAAATGCTGTTATCTAATGCTCCCCCATTCAGCATCTCTTCAAATAATCTTTTACGATGTTTTCTAGATTGTCTGTTAAGATATAAAAAATCATATAGTTTTTTATTGTGATTAAAATTATATTGTTTATTTTTATGCAATTTGTATAATAAAAACCAAAACCAATTTGTACTTCCATGCCATATTTTGTAGTCTATTCCTTCTAACAATAATTTATATTCTTCGTGAGAACTCATATTCTCTAAAGATTCCCATGGAAAAGTCACAATAAATTTAAAACCCATCTCTTTAAGTTGACTAATTCTATGGGCAATATCTTTTTTATAATTTTTATTTTGCCAATAAACATAATGAAATATTTGATGATCTATCATAGCAAAAAGTCTATCATATTTTGTGAGATCATACTGATGCAAAGTATAATATTCTCCTGTTGATTCTATCTTTTCTCCCGTTATGTCAGCCATTGATAAAAACTCATCTATCTTTTGATGATACCCCGTCTTCATCAGGTCTGTAAGAAAAAAATTCTTTTTAATCATTTGGTAAATATCCACGTATTAATATATTAATTATGTACGACACCAACACCTCGAAAAACATCAAGGCAGAAGTCTGCCACTATTGCCATTGCGAAGCACACTGTGGAGAAAGATTGTGCGGTAACTGTAAAGAATGTAGCGAATGTGGTTGTTGGCAGTGTCAGAACCAAAGCAATCCTGTCAATTACGACTCTGATTTATTGAGTTAAAAAATCTATAAATATCATTATGATAGAATGTGTATGTGAACGATGCAGTTGTGAGCATCATTGTGAAACAGAGTGTTTTGAATGCCTAGAGTGTGGTTCTTGCACTTGTGAGCACTGCAAAGACGAAAAAGAGAGCATTCCATCCGAAAATTAATATAATACAGTAGAATTTACCAATCTTTACCATAAATAATTGCAACATGTCACCTGAGCGGTGATATGCCATTTAACAGAGAAAAAGGAGAAAATAAAATGGCTACAATAACAAACAATGCAAACACCACAACCGGTACTCAAGGTCTTGGTCCTACAACACGAATTTACAGTGTTAACAAAGGAACTGGATCTCACACTCAAAGTGAATTAAACACTTTAGTGCAAAAACTTACTGCTGGTATCACTTCAGGAGCATCTGATGCGGTAACAGTAGCAGGTATATCTGGTACAGTTGGAACTGATCCATTGTACATCGCTGTACAAGGAACAGGAGTAGTTAACGTTGCTAACGAAGCTTACGTTGCTGATATCCAATTAGCACTTGTTGCAACTTTTGCTTAATTTTAAGTAGAATAGCACCAATCATAGAAAGGGTGAGCATTTATTTGTTCACCCTTTCTTGCTTACAGTTAAATACTTCAAACTTCTCGATATATGCACACATATTCAATTACCACGCTGGTGGACATCACGGAGAACGGAGTGTTACGCAGTCAATTCCCGTTCAAGACGAAGAGCGGAGAACTGGTGCATGATGCTGCCACTCTTGCCGTGGCTCGCAATCAGCAGGCCAACTTCACCACGCTGTTACAATTATTGCAGATGAGGAGCAACATCACTTGGGAAGCCACTCCCAGGAAACAGATCGACTCTGTGGCCAACTGGCGCTTTGGATCAGTGTTCGAAGGTCGTCATGCCATATGGCAGTTTGAATGGCAGGTAGAACAATCAGAAGTGTATGCTTTTGATGGAGATTCTGTGGGCGGATTGATCGAGGACTTCGATCAGATTCCCATAATAAACTTCTGCAAAGAGACAGCAGCATTTCCTCGGAATGTTTTCAACACACAAGACCCACAGTATATAAACACCTACTTTACGAAAATCGCAGAGCAGAATAAATAATGTTACTCAAGGCACTCACAGCACAAATAGGCACAGCGGGAAGCAATGGCAAACATACAGGCTCGGTTAAGAGAAATACGTACACAAGTAACGGAAATAAAACGAGAGTTGAGAATATTAATGAGTGATTTAGAAAAAACAAATTTAGAAGCACACGTGGACCTTTGCGCCGAGCGTTATAAAGGTTTACACGATCGTCTTTCTGCCATTGAAACCAGTCTTAAACGATTGAGTGATGATGTATTAGAAGGACAGAAGAGCCAGAGCAAAACTCTTATAATGACTGCTGGCACTGTGGTAGCAGGACTACTCAGCACCATAGTAGTGGTATTAATGAAAATCAGTTAATCTATATAGAATGTACGTACACATATCTCGCCACGTGCGAGTGTTCATCACTGAAAAACAACATCTGTTCATCCACAAGTGGCAGAACCGTGAGCATTTCCTACAAAGTGAATTACCAATAGAAGAGGCCATCACGGCCAAGACGCTGAGCGACAAGGGCATACTGGTCAGGAAAAAACTTGACAACGACACACAATACGCTTTAAATAAGCATATAAGATTTACAACAGAATAAAGTATATGCGTAATCGCGATGAACTGCTGAAACAGATAGCGGCCTACAATCTTGACGACAAACTCAAGGCACTGGCTGAACACGACGAGAAACATCGTCCATTTCGTCACTTGCCGAAACAATTCAGCAAAGGCATTCTCATTGGCAACATAGCCATCGTGCCACGCAGAGCCGATGAAACTCGTTTTGTATATGTGATAGCAGACATGATACAAGCACGGATTATGTATGAAGATATACATCTTAAACAGAGTGCCATTCTAATAGCACATCATCTAGCAGATGGTAAAACAATACCCGAAAATATACTGCATTGGGATTCGGAATTTGCTAGTCGCATATTTGATATAAAGAGCTATAAAGGCAAACTAAGATCAGCCGAAAAAAACGGCGATGATGCTCAGGCTTTTATATATGAGAACAAATACCGTGAAGCAAACCGTCAAGCGGACGCTATTAAGCAGAAGATACAGGATTTATTTGATAGCACGTTCAGGACTAACCCTGCTAAATAAACGCAGCACATAAGGAGAAATTAATGTCTTTTACTACAAGAAGCTATAAAAATATCCCAGAGGGAAAAGCTGATTATAACTCTCAGGAAATAATCGACAAGTTGGCAGAATTAACAAACTCTGGAGATTTTATTTCCAGGACATCATCAATCTCAAATGGTATTACAACAGTTACAAGTACCTGGAAAAATTTTAATAGTTTTAGAAATTATCAATTTTGGAGAAATATTTCTGGAGAAAGCAGCAAAGCAGAGGCATACAGGCAAGCAAACGGAATTACAATAACATATGAAGAACACGAAGAGTGGAACCAACCATAACCATTTTAATTTGATACATGAAAGCAACAGATCTAACAAAGACTATTAATACAGAAGGACTGTTATCTCAGTTTGAATCTCGTTTTGGACAGACCATGAATCTGCAAGGACTGACAGTGGAACAACTAGAAGACATGGCTAACATGGTTAGAACCAAAATACACGAGATAACTAACAACCAACATTTTGGACAAGAATTGAAAGATGAGAATTATCATAAAAATCAAATGATGTTGGACATTTTAAATCAGGCAGTGCGAGAAGCTGCCGGAGGAATCAACACACAAGTATCTCCTCAACAACAAGCACTGGCTAAAAAAATTCAAATGGTTCCGGGAATCAAACCACAGGATAAGGATGCCATAATTGGAGCAATGGTTCAGAAAGAAACTGCAGTCAAAGAAGGCATCGAAAATCAATCAGAATTAATTCTAGCTGCCAAAGACATAATGGACAAAGTGACAGCATTCCTAGAAGATCTAGCAAAAATGAAAACTGAAAGTATGTTAGAATTATCTGACAGGATCAGAGATGAAATGGGAGCGGACAAAGCAGATGCCTTCGCACAAAAAGTCAAACCTGCCCTGGAATCAGCAGAACAAACTCTAACAGCCACAAGAACAGAATTAGATCAAGCAGTGAGAATATTAACAGGCGAAGAGATTGCAGCAACTGAACCAATGGGATCGTTGGATGAACCATTAGACACCGCAGGTGATGAGTTGGATTCTTTAAATGCACCAGCATCAGATGAATTCGCAGCCACAGATGCCAACGCAGGTGGCACAGAACCCGAAGGCAGACAGAAGAGAGAAAGCCGAGAAGTTTTTGAAGCCAGCTCAAGAATATATTCAAGACTAGCTGGGAAGTAATCCCATGCGTTTCTCCGAGTTCCTCAACAACACTAACAATGAATTAGAATCAGTGATCGTCAACACCCTACAGAATCTTAGAGGCGATGCTGACGAGCAAGGACAGACAGCAGAGATCAGTTTTGATGCTCTAGCACAAATAATTAAAAACACTGGTTACGCCACTTTCAATTACAATCTATTCAAAAGCATCTATGACAAAGGCACTGCTCTAAAGAATGTGGTGGATGATTTCAATCAAGAAAAGATTGTTCTTAAAACAGAGAAGCAAGCAGAAAAAGATCCTGCAATGAACCAAGACAATATCGGCAGCACCGACACTGTGAAGAAGATGGCCAAAGCAGCCATGAAGAGAAGAAGTTAATTAATTCCACAATGAAAATAGCAGGTGTGTAATCTTTTGGAATTAGGTAATCCTTGTATGCCTTCCCAAAGTTTTTTAAAATAATCTCCTTTTAGAATATCTTTTAAATCAGTATAATTTAAATTAACACTTTTATAATTTTCAATTATATTTTTTGATTCATGCTCTTTTAAATCTCCAAGCCAACAGCACGGACTTACATCTCCATTAGCTGCTAGATATATTTCATTTCTTTTATCAAATGATTGGCATGTTATTTTCTTGTTTTTAAAATCATCTTTCATAAGATTTTGTTTTTGAGAATTAGCTCCAGATCCTATTTTAAGGCTTGTTAGTTCTTTAAATTTTTTAATTTTATAGTTATCTAAAGAAATTTCGTTTAAATCTAACCAATTTCCATTGCTATCAAAGTCTGCCCATCTGGCAGATTGCTGATAGTAAAAATTTTTAAAATTCATTTTTTTTGACATTTCTTTACATTCTTCTATTTGATGTTGATTGTGTTGAAAAACTAACATAGCCCAACTAGCAATACCCCCGGCAGAAATAAAACTCTCCACATTATCTATCAATTTTTGCCAAACAACATTTCTTCTATAGAGATGATTTGTATCTTTCAAGCCATCGATAGCAAATATTACACGAACTTTTAAATGAGCTAACTCTTTCCAAAAATCTTTGTTTCTTGCTCCTCCGTTTGTGTTTAAAGAACACCAAACATTTTTACTGTTATCTTTAATATAGCTATAAATTTCTAAACATTCAGGATTCATAGTGGCATCTCCTAGATTACCACATGATGTAAAATTTTTTAAATTATTGATTACCGATATCGGTATCTTCTTTTTTAAAAATTCTAGAGTGGTATGACTATTATTAACCTTATCTTTGTTCAACACACCATCAAGAAAATATCTTGCACACATAGGACAGGCTGCATTGCAATAGTTAGACAGCTCTGCATTGATACTGTTAATATTATCGATTGTGATATATGACATTCTAATATATAATTATGCTAATGAAATTTACCAATGATACTCTCCTGGCTCAAGGCATAGCCTATGTAGCCAAGTATCCATATAATGAATTGAATCGCACGTCGCCAGAGGGTCGAAGACACTACACCACACCAGATGGTCGCACAGTGCCTTCAGTGACCACAATACTGAGCCAGACCAAAGACATGACACATCTCAATGCTTGGAAGAAACGAGTGGGTGAGCAAGAGGCACAGAGGATAGCCACAGAATCAGCCAACATAGGCACGGTAATGCACCGCAGCCTAGAAAAACATGTCAAAGGAGAGGCTCGAGTACCCGGCTCCAATCTCATACAGCAGCAGGCTCATGCCATGGCCAATGTGATCATTGAGAATGGTTTACGAGATGTGTCAGAAGTATGGGGATCAGAGATTAATCTTTATTATCCTGAATTGTATGCAGGTACCACAGATTTAATAGGAGTGTACAAAGGCTCACCCGCAATAATGGATTTTAAACAAAGCCGCAAATTAAAAAAAGCAGAGTGGGTGGAAGATTACTACCTACAATTAGTGGCCTATGCAGAAGCACACAACAAGTTATTTGACACACAAATACGTCATGGTCGTATATTCATTTGCACACAGAATAACGAGTATCAAACCTTTGAAATTGACCATTACGATCAATGGGTAGGCAAGTGGTTCAGCAGAGTAGAGCAATATTACAAGTCCATCTTATAACATAAATACTGTAAATTTAAGGAGCAATTTACAGTGCCAATAGTACAAATTAGCCGCATACAACATAGACGAGGCAAATCCACGGACCTACCGCAATTAGCGGCCGGAGAGTTGGGTTGGGTTATTGACGAACAAAAACTATTCATAGGTAATGGCACCGTGGCAGATGGTGCTCCTGCAGTGGGTAACACGGAGATCCTGACTTCAGGTTCTTCGGCGTTTTCATCAGCTCTAAAATATGTTTACAGAGGATATCTAGGAGATGCCACACCGATAATAACTGGTGATGGTGTAGACATTCTGAGAACTCTACAACAGAGACTGGATGACTACGTTTCTGTCAAAGCATTTGGTGCTGTGGGAGATGGATCTACTGATGATACAGCAGCTATACAAAGAGCCCTAGAAGAATTATATTCAGACATAGTGGATCAAGACGACACAAGATCATCAAGAATATTATTTTTTCCAGCAGGCACTTACAATATATCCGCGTCTCTAAAAATACCTCCTTATGCTCGATTAGCAGGAGAAGGCGTTGATGGATCGGTGATATATCAATCAGGTGGCAATGCACCAGTAGCTGTAACAGAAGACAATGGAGGCAATGTTTATGGCAACATAGGTGCCTCATCGGCCACAAGACCCACACAAATCTTTATAGAAGGAATTCAATTTTGGAATGGAGAAGCCTATGCAGGTTTTAGCATAGACTGTGCAACCAATATAAGATTTGTAAACTGTGGATTCAAAGGTACGTATGCAGCAGGTGGAGCAGACACTTCTAACAGTCGAGCTGTCACTGTGAGAAGTACATCGGTATTACCTTGCAGCAATATCGTATTTGACAGCTGTCAATTCACTAAATTTTCTAGATTAGTAGATTTAAGTTATGATGTAACTTCAATAAAATTTATTAATTGTGATTTTTCAATAGCTGTATATGGAGCCTACGTAGGCGAAACCACAGATGGTTCAACCAATGGATTACAAAATGGTCCAAGTAACGTACAATTTTTATACAGTACCTGGAGCAATATAGGTAGAAATGCAATCAAAATTGTTGCAGGAGGAACCATAAGAAATATTGTTAGTGTGGGCAACTGGTTTGGCAGTGATATTGGAAATAATTTCAGTGATTATAACACTACCAATAATACATATCCAGAGATTGATTTTGGCACCGATGAATGCTCTAGCCAATTTGATTATTTTGCAAAAACAGATTTAAGATCTTCATCTATTGCGCCAGCAACGAATGTGGATGGTATTGGTATAATAGACCGTCCAATCAAACAGATCACACTAGCAGACAACACATCATCTGCCACAACCACAGGAATAAGAATTAAAGCCACCAGTGGTTCTGCTCTATCAGTGAAATATAAAATTGAGAGAGGTTCTAATTTCCGAACAGGCACATTAACAGTGATTGGCCGAGAAGGCACCACACCCACCTACAATGATGACTATGAAGAGACTGCTGACATAGGAGTAACTCTATCTGTTACCACAGATGATCTTGATTCCACAGCAGGCAACGAAACATTTGTAGTAAAATATACCACTACCAGCACAGGCTCATCAGCCACAATGGATTATCAAAATACGATAATTGCATAAACAATAGTAATGTCCACACTTCTCATAAATGGTTGCAGTTTTGCCAACATCTGGCAACCCACTGAAAATTTTATTAAATCATTAGATTGTGATAGAGTGGTTAATTTGGGCAAGGATGGGGGTAGTTTCCGCAGAGCTGTAAGAACCACCATAGAATGGATAGCACAAAATGGAAATCCTAATTTTGTAATAATACCAATACCACCTGCGACCCGTTGGGAATTGTCTATATCTAAAAATGATGACACAGTCGATGGTACATGGTATCCTATGCAAGTAACAAAATATCTAGATGAAAAAAAAATATCACAACTAGTAGATTTTAAAAAATTAGAAAAATTAACAGAATTATATTATGGTTGTGTGCCCGATATTAGAACTTATTGGGATTCTTGTTTTACCGACTTAATATTATTATCATCGTTCCTAGAACACACAAAAATTAATTATCTTATTTTTGATATGTGTAATAATTTTGAAATAAATCACCTGGAAGGATATAAAGGATTTAAAAAAATTGAATTAATTAATAATAATAAAAAGATAATTGATCTTTTTGGATTTTGTGGCAACAGATATATGCATCAAAATATAAAAGACAAAAATAAAAACAAAATTGATCCTTTAATGCATCATCACGCCAATAAAGAATATAAAGATCTAGAAAATCAGCTTTTAGATTACCGTAAATTGTATTTTTAATTTAATTCTTACCAATAGACAACATCGTCTTTTAGCGTTATAATCAAATAAAAAATTAAAGATAACACTTATAAAATTTTTAGCTAAATATGCACAGTCAAACAAAAGCAAAATCAGAAACAAAAACGAAAACAGTCATGCCAGGCACACCTTCTACCATTCGAGTTAAGAAAAGAAACGGTCAATTAGAACCACTGGATATCAATAAGATACATTTCGTTGTGGAAGAAGCCTGCGAAGAATTACCAGGAGTGTCTGCATCACTGATTGAGATGAATGCCAACATACAATTTTATGACGGCATGAGTTCTAAAGACATCCAACACATTCTGGTGAGGTCAGCAAACGATCTGATCACTTTGGAGAGTCCAAATTATCAGTATGCGGCAGCAAGATTATTGAGTTATGACATTCGCAAGGAAGCCCATGGACAGTATGAGTACATACCTCTATTGAAATTGATCATGAGAAACATTCGTCAAGGAGTATATGACAAAGGCATCATAGACAAATACAACATGACAGAGATCAAGAAACTCAATACCTGGATAAAGAGAGAACGAGACCTAAACTTTACCTATGCCGGATTGAGGCAGATAGTGGACAAGTATCTAGTGCAGGACAGGAGCTCTGGACAGTTGTTCGAAACACCACAAGACATGTACATGATGATTGCCGCTACCCTGTTCGCGGATTACCCAAAAAACAAAAGGATGACCTATGTTAAAAAATATTATGATGCGATTTCAACACATAAAATCAACATTCCAACGCCTGTTATGGCTGGTGTGCGAACTCCTATTCGTCAGTTTGCTAGTTGTGTGCTTGTTGACAGTGACGATACTCTTTCTTCTATCTTCAGCAGTGATATGGCTATTGGACTCTATGTGGCAAGGCGTGCGGGCATTGGTATCAACTCAGGCCGGATCCGAGGGATCAACTCAAAAATAAGAGGCGGCGAGGTACAGCACACAGGAGTGATCCCTTTCCTTAAGAAATTTGAAAGCACGGTGAGATGTTGCACACAGAATGGTGTGAGAGGTGGCAATGCCACTGTACATTTCCCTATCTGGCACACAGAGATTGAAGACATACTCGTATTAAAGAATAACAAAGGTACCGAAGACAATCGAGTGCGAAGAATGGATTACTCCATACAGATATCCAAATTGTTCTATGAGAGATTCATCCGAGAAGAAGATATCACTCTGTTCTCTCCACACGATGTGCCTGGATTGTATGATGCATTCGGCACAGATAGATTTGATGATCTGTACCGAAAATACGAGGCAGACAAAGAGATTCCTAAGAAGACCATACCAGCACAGGAATTATTTTTTGATCTATTGAAAGAACGAGCAGAAACAGGCCGAATCTACATAATGAACATTGATCACTGTAACTCACACTCATCATTCAAAGACAAAGTTTATATGAGCAATCTCTGCCAAGAGATCACACTGCCTACCAAACCCATACAGCATATCGATGATGTGAATGGAGAGATCGCTCTGTGTATATTGAGTGCAATCAATGTGGGTGCTATCAACGATTTGAGTGAATTAGAATCTGTGTGTGATCTAGCAGTCAGAGCACTGGACGAAATTATAGATTATCAAGACTATCCTGTGAAAGCAGCTGAAATATCCACCAAAGCAAGACGCTCGCTGGGCATAGGTTATATTGGATTGGCACACTATCTTGCCAAATTGGATCTAAAATACAGTGATCCTAAAGCATGGGAAGCAGTGGATCGTTTGACAGAAGCATTCCAATACTATCTACTGCGGGCCAGTTGCACTCTTGCAGAGGAAAAAGGCAAGTGCTCTGCATTTGATAGAACCAAATATGCTGATGGATTGCTGCCCATAGACCATTACAAGAAAGAAATTGATGAGATCGTGCCACACAAAACAAGAATGGCTTGGGAATCATTGAGAAAAGACATTGCCAAGTTTGGATTAAGACACTCAACACTGTCAGCACAGATGCCAAGCGAGAGTTCTTCTGTGGTTTCCAATGAAACCAACGGTATTGAACCACCCAGAGCCATACTGTCTATAAAGAAAAGCAAAAAAGGACCACTGAAACAGATAGTGCCAGGTTATCCTAAATTAAAAAATTCTTACACTCTGTTATGGGAACAGACGAGCAATGAAGGTTATATCAAGATCGTGGCTATGATGCAGAAATATTTTGATCAGGCCATATCCGGTAACTGGAGTTATAATCCGCTCAACTATGACAACAACGAAGTGCCACTATCAGAGATGGCTAAAGATATGTTGACTGCATACAAGTATGGCTGGAAGACATCCTACTATCAAAACACCTATGACTTCAAAGGCGAGGAAGAAGATCTACAACCATCGGGCATAGCACCCATCCATGCCAAGGATGATGGAGAAGATGTGGAATTGACAGATTTTGGAAACAGTGCTAAGTTAAATAGCACGGCTGGAGATGATCCAGAAGAGTGTGAGGCTTGTACAATTTAAATTATGACAAAAACAGTATTCAATAGGAATCAAGTGGATTGGAGTAAAGAACCCATGTTCTTTGGAGAAGATCAATCCATTCAAAGATATGATGTATTCCGATATCCTCAGTTTGACAAATTAAATCAAACCATGCTAGGTTATTTTTGGAGACCTGAAGAAGTTTCATTGCAGAAAGATAGATCAGACTATGCCAACTTCCGTCCAGAACAAAAACACATATTCACTTCAAATTTAAAATATCAAACATTACTGGATTCTGTGCAAGGTAGAGGGCCATGTCTTAACTTTCTGCCTTATTGTTCTAATCCAGAGCTGGAAGGTTGTATCGTGACTTGGGATTTCTTTGAAACCATACACTCAAGAGCCTACACACACATCATGAAGAACGTGTATGCTGATCCATCTGAAGTGTTTGACACCATATTGAATGACAAAGAGATCCTAAAAAGAGCAGTGTCGGTAACTGAGAATTATGATGCATTTGGAGAGCGAGCATTACAATACACAGTGAATGGCAAAGGCGACGTGGATGAGTTAAAAAGACAGTTATATCTTGCTATGATCAATGTCAATCTGTTAGAAGGATTAAGATTCTATGTATCATTTGCTTGTACATTTGCATTTGGAGAATTGAAACTAATGGAAGGTTCTGCCAAGATACTTTCTTTGATTGCTCGTGATGAAGCCACACATTTAAATCTAACCACTCATGTGATCAAAGCATGGCAAAAAGGTGATGATAAAGACATGTTGCGAGTGATGAAAGGACAGGATAAAAAAGTTATCGAGATGTTCCGTGCCTGTGTGGAAGAAGAGAAGGCTTGGGCTAAACATCTATTCAAGGATGGTTCTATCATAGGATTGAATGAAAAACTATTAGGACAATACGTGGAATACACGGCCAACAAAAGATTAAAAGCACTAGGATTTGATCCTGAATTTGACATACCTGGTAATCAAAATCCTCTGCCGTGGACCACTCATTGGTTATCTAGCAAAGGCATGCAAGTAGCTCCACAGGAAACGGAAATTGAAAGTTATATCATCGGTGGAATCAAGCAAGATATTAAAAAGGATGAGTTCAAGAAGTTCAAGTTATAGTAGCATATAATTTCGTACCATAAATACTGGTATGCCAGCAGTAGCAAGACTAGGAGATAAAGAAGCCTCACATTGTAGCCCACCAGCAAGATTGGGTCACGTAAGATCTGTATTTGCCAATGGAAAACCATTGAGCTGTGCTGGACATTTAAACACTCCTCATAAAAAACCTTGTGGACCAATTTGTTGCAATCATCAAGCACCGTTGTTGGGTGGATCTCGATCGGTGTTCGCAGAAGGTCTAAGATTGGGCAGAGTGGGAGATCCAACTTGCACTGTGGTGATTCAAGGTTCTCCCAACGTATTTTCAAATTAAAAAATGTCTGTACAACAAGGTTTAAAATCATTGGCAGAAACTAGTCCTAATTTTAGCAACACAGGAGTAGAAACAGCAATCACAGCAGCCAATACGGGATTTGTTACTAAAACAAAAACTTTAAATTATCTTGTGGATATCAACAGCACATTAACAGACTCACAAAGAACCACAATTCAAGCATCTTTAAACATACAACCATATCTCAATGCTGGTAGATATCTTCAGGATCTCAGCAATCATACTTACAAAATATTGGATGGATCATTGGGAGAAGTCAGCACAGGAGACACTACTCCTACTTTTTTAGAGCACCTTGGAACAGTAGAGAGTATACAAGGAGCATATTTGAATCTATATGGTGTAGAAGCCAGCACAGTGGGCAAAGGAGTGGATGATTATTTTGGCACTCTTCGACAAACTATGAATGACAAGCTCTCGGAAATAAAAGTTGCTGTGGAAACGATAACCAATGCATCATTGGCATCTAATACTGCCTTCCAAAATGCCACTCAAGCATTGATCAATTTTGTGAATGCACTGGGAGACAGTACCACTCTTGATACCAGCACATTGAACAGTTTGTTGAGTGCTTATGAGTCTGCTGCTAATAATTTTAACACCACACTGTCAGGGGCAGCCTATGTGAATCAAAAAAATATATTGGTCGATAATAGATCCGCCATACTGACACAGATTGCCACAGAAGTGGCCAATTTAGGCAGTGTTAGGACCTATTCAGAATCTCTCGCTAATTTAATATCTTATCAAGGATTAGCAGGTAATAGTAAAATTAGAGATTTAATAGGCAAATCAGCACAGACCACAGAATGGAAAGACTATTACGAGAATTATGAAGATCGTTTCAATCAACAAAACCCTATATACAATAACAGTATGAGTGACAGCGCCAATGAAGAAATTATTAACACCGCTTTAAGATTAAAAGGATTGCCCGATGTAAAAGATTATGTGGATCTCGTTTCTGTAGCAAAAAAAGCGTTAAGAGATATTAGAATACAACCAAAAATTAATAATTCAGGAAAAACCGCTACAGAAATAATAAAAGATTCTTGTAAAATACTCGGTATCAATATTGTAGGAAAAAATGTTTATGATCAAAGCAAAATTTTATTAGAAAATATGAATAATAATGATCGAGAAATAGTAAAACAAGAACTTTCTTTACATCAACAAGTCAATACTCTATCATAGACAAAAATATAAACAGTGTTATACTTTACAGGCACTCGTAGTTCAATGGATAGAATGTCGGTCTTCGAAACCGAAGGTTGAAGGTTCAAGTCCTTCCGAGTGCACCAAATAAGTATGGATATGAGGTACTTATTTTTACTATTATTGTTAATTTCCTGTAATGTTACTAATTGCAGAGTCGGACCAAATATAATCATAAATCAAAAAGAAGCAGCGAAGAACAATACGGAAAATGTTAAGGTAGAATCTAAAACAGTAATGGCTCAACTGTACGATCTAAAAGAAAATTTAAGTCCAGGTGGTCAGCTGCGGTGTAACTTTTAAAATTACACCGCACGAGAAATTTTATTTGTAAGTTCCATAAATTTTTGCGGTGGCAATAAATTTATCAATATCTGTTTTATTGGGTGCAATTTTACTATCAACCATATCCTGTTGAGTCATTAACATTGCGAAATCTTTCTGCAGTGATTTCTGTAATTGTTTAATCTGCTCTGCAGATAGGTTCTTAACAAATACTATCATGCCTAATTTAAAAGTATTTAACGGACTCCCTGATACAAATGTATCTAGGTTTTTTTGTCCATATTTGGTGTCACCAGTAGTATACAGGCAATCTATAGAACCAGCCTTGATGGCGCTGTTGGCGTTGCCTGTTGCGGTATAGCCTACTTCTATTTCTCTGTTTAATAATCCAGTAACCACGGCAGCAGAACTGTCATATGTGACATCTGTAAATTTAATGTTCTGTTTATTTTTATTTAATTCTTGCCTAATGGTCTCGACAGGATTAAATTTATTATTGCCTAATTTATAGGTTTTATTTGATTCTAATTTGTTTCCTTTCAGTACACATACCTCATATGGTACATAGGTTACGGCTACGGCCACAGCTTTTTCAAAATTGATCACACAGTTTTGTTTGGTGACTTCTGAATTTTTGATCATGGTGTCAGACCATACTATTGCCACCGGTCCTCGGGCATTTTCAAAATAATCCACGGCCTCACCACAACTGTTTTTTTGTATGGCAGTGATATCAAATCCAGAGGACTTCGACAGCTCTACTATAGCGTTGGCAACAATAC
>Ga0209401_1001334_pt1 | contig 16429 bp, 16 predicted proteins | sample M_140807_MF_Meta_FD_187318 | JGI IMG/M metagenome (GOLD analysis project Ga0209401, IMG submission 187318) | Freshwater microbial communities from Lake Montjoie, Canada to study carbon cycling - M_140807_MF_MetaG (SPAdes) (version 2) | ecosystem: Environmental > Aquatic > Freshwater > Lake...
GCTTCCTGGACCAACGCTGGTGGATGGCCTGGCCTGCCGCTGCATCGACCGGGACGGCCGCTGCCGCGGCCTGCTGCTTGCCGCCAACTGCAGCGCCCTGGCCGGCATGGCCGAACCGGTGTGGCAGGAGAGCCTGGAGGTGCTGAGCCTGCTGGCCCAGAAACTGGCCGCCCATCTCGATCAGCTCGCCGACCGTCAGCTGATCGCCACCCAGCTGCAGCAGTTGCAATCCTCCGAACAGCGGCTCGAAGCGGTGCTCAAAGGGGCCAACGACGGCTGGTGGGACCTGGATCTGATCAGCGGCACCTGCTTTCTCTCCGCCCGCTGGCAGGAGATGCTCGGCGATCCGCATCCCCGCCAGATCGTGGAGGGAAGCTTCTGGAGGGATCGCATCCATGAGGCCGACCGCCAGCGGTTCGAATGGCTCTTCCAGCAGGTGGTGACCGGTCGGAGCGAAATCCTCGAAACCGAACTGCGACTCCGCTGCCAGGGGAAGCAATACCTGCCGGTGCTGATTCGGGGCACCATGATTCGCAGGCCTGATGGAACCCCCCAACGCTTCTCGGGGTCGATGCAGGATCTTTCCGAACGCAAGCGCTACGAAGCCCAGGTGCATCGCCTGGCCTTCTACGACTCGCTCACGGAACTGCCGAATCGTCGACTGCTGCACGAACGCATGCTGGAGCTGGGCCGCAGCAGCGGCCATCCGCATCATGCCTTTGGTGTGATGATGCTTGATCTCGACCATTTCAAGACACTCAACGACAGCCACGGCCATGCGGCAGGTGATCAACTCCTCTGTGTGGTCGCCGAGCGGCTGCAGAGCTGCGTGCGCCACCACGACATGGTGGCTCGGCTCGGCGGCGATGAATTCGTGGTGTTGCTAGAGAATCTCGACTCCGACCCCGCCATTGCCGAAGCGCGCAGCATCCGGCTAGCCGAGAAAATCACCCAGGCCATCAGTCAGCCGATCCCGCTGGACTTCGGCATCATTCACCAGAGCGTGAGCATTGGCATCGCCCTGCCCCCCGCCAAGGGGAGCACCGGCGAAAAACTGATGCAGCAGGCCGATCTTGCCCTCTATGAATCCAAATCCTCAGGCCGCAACAAAGCAAGTGTGTTTCAGGAGGATATGCAAGAGCGCATCGATGCTTTCAGCCAGTTGGAAACGGGAATTCGGGAAGGGCTGAGGCGGGGTGAATTCAGCCCTGCCTACCAGCTGCAGGTGGATGCCAACCGGGTGGCGGTTGGTTCTGAGGCGCTGATCCGCTGGGCACGGGGGGATGGCACCATGATCGCTCCATCTGAATTCATTCCCGTTGCCCAGGATACGGGGCTGATTCACAAGCTGGGGGAGCTGATGATGAACCAGGTACTGGCAGATCTTCTGGTGTGGGAAAGGTCTGGACTGCCGGAGGATTTCAGGGTTGCCATCAACTTCAGCACCCCAGAATTTCTCCATCCCGATTTCGCCAAAAAGGTGATCAGTATGCTCAATACAACTGGCATCAGTGGCCGCAGGCTACGTTTCGAGATCACCGAGGATTCCGTGCTCTCCGATCTGGCAGCTGCAGCCGAACGCATGCAGCTTCTCATGCAGCACGAGATTGAATTTTCCCTCGATGATTTTGGAACCGGCTACTCCTCGTTCGCCTACCTGCGCTATCTGCCGGTGGGGGAAGTGAAGATCGATCAGGGCTTCGTGCGGCGCTTTCTGCAGCATCCCCAGGATGCCGCCATCGTGCGGGCGATCATCGAACTCGGTCGCTCCCTCGGCCTGCGGGTCGTGGCCGAAGGTGTGGAGAACCAAGACCAGTGGCAGGCCCTCCAGGAAGCGGGCTGCGAGCTCTTCCAGGGTTACTACTTCGACCGCCCCCAGTTCGAATTGGAGGCACAGCTGATCGATCGCCTCCGAGACCTTCAGCCCATCGCGCCCTGAACCGCCCCGCGGCCATGCAGCGCCTTCCCGAACCGGAACTGATGGACGACGCGCTGCAGGCCCTTGCCTACGCCGCCGCCGATTTCTCCGCCACCGACCAGGCGCTGGTGGACACGGTGCTGGAGCAGCTCGCAGCGGTGTCGTCCCAGGCCCCTGGCCCACCGGAACGCATGGTGGATCTGGGTTGTGGCCCCGGCAACATCAGCTTCCGGCTGGCCCAGGCCTGCCCGGCTGCCACCGTTCTGGGTCTCGATGGGGCCGCAGCCATGCTCGAACTGGCCGATCAACGGCGCCACAACGATCCCGGTCGATGGAAGGGCCTGCGGTTTGAGCTGGCCTGCCTGCCGCTGGCCCCTGGGGCGATCGCGAACCTCACAGGCGCCTGGCGCCCCCCCTTCACCACCCTGGTAAGCAACAGCCTGCTCCACCATCTCCACGATCCCCAGGTGCTCTGGCGGAGCCTGCGGCAGCTGGGGGCACCCAGGGCCCTGGTGGTGGTGCGGGATCTGCGCCGCCCCCGCGACCAGGAGGCCCTAGAAGCCCTGGTGGAGTGCCACGCCGCCGGCGCCCCGGCGGTGCTGCGGCGCGATTTCGCCCTTTCGCTGCGGGCCGCCTTCCGGGCCGACGAGGTGGCCGACCAGCTGCAGGCGGCCGGACTGCAGGAGCTGACGGTGCGGGAGCTGGGCGACCGCCACCTGGAGGTGGTGGGCCGGCTGACCTGAGCCGAACCAGCCCGGGGGCCCTCAGGCCCCCACCGGCTGGCAGGCTGGGACCCATGAGCAGCGATTCCCCAGTCACCGCGCCCGAGGCATCCGCAGCGAGCCCATCCGACCCGGAGCGCGCCGCCCTGGCGGAAGCGGTGGCCCGCCGCCGCAACTTCGCGATCATTTCCCACCCCGACGCCGGCAAGACAACCCTCACCGAGAAACTGCTGCTCTACGGGGGCGCGATCCAACAAGCGGGTGCCGTGAAGGCCAAGGGGGAGCAGCGCAAGGTGACCTCCGACTGGATGGAGCTGGAGAAGCAACGGGGCATCTCGATCACCTCCACAGTGCTGCAATTCGACTACGCCGGCAGCACGATCAACCTGCTTGACACCCCAGGCCACCAGGACTTCTCCGAGGACACCTACCGAACCCTTGCCGCCGCCGACAACGCGGTGATGCTCGAGGACGCCGCCAAGGGCCTCGAACCCCAGACCCGCAAATTGTTCGAGGTCTGCCGGATGCGGCGGATCCCGATCTTCACCTTCATCAACAAGATGGATCGGCCCGGCCGGGAGCCCCTGGCACTGATCGATGAGATCGAAAAGGAACTGGGGCTCACCTGCTGGCCGGTGAATTGGCCGATCGGCAGCGGCGACCGCTTCCGCGGTGTCATTGACCGCCGCAGCCACGAGGTGATCCTCTTCGAGCGGGCCGAGCGGGGCCGCCAGAGCGCCGAGAAGCGCCTTGCCGGTGATGCCCCGGAGCTGGCCTCCCTGGTGGAGCCCGAGCTGCTGGAGCAAGCCTTCGAGGAACTCGAGCTGCTGGAGGGAGCCGGCGCCGACCTTGATCTGGAGCTCGTGCACGCCGGTGAACTGAGCCCGGTGTTCTTCGGTTCGGCGATGACCAACTTCGGGGTGCGGCCCTTCCTCGATGCCTTTTTAGAGCTTGCCCAGCGGCCCACCGCCCGTACCAGCCGCGAGGGTCCGGTGGATCCCCTGCGGCCGGGGTTTAGCGGGTTCGTGTTCAAGCTCCAGGCCAACATGGATCCGCGCCACCGCGACCGGGTGGCCTTTGTGCGGGTCTGCAGCGGTCGGTTCGAAAAGGACATGAGCGTGCAACACGCCCGCAGCGGCCGCACCCTGCGGCTCTCGCGGCCCCAGAAGCTCTTCGGCCAAGAACGCGAGGTTGTGGAGGATGCCTACCCCGGCGATGTGATCGGCCTCAACAACCCCGGCATGTTCGCGATCGGCGACACCCTCTACCTCGGCCCACGGGTGGAGTACGAGGGCATTCCCTGCTTCAGCCCGGAGATCTTCACCTGGCTGCGCAACCCCAACCCCTCCGCCTTCAAGAGCTTCCGCAAGGGCGTCAATGAGCTGCGGGAGGAGGGGGCGGTGCAGGTGCTCTACGACACCGATGCCAGCAAACGGGATCCGATCCTGGCGGCGGTGGGACAACTGCAACTGGAGGTGGTGCAATACCGCCTGGAGAACGAGTACGGCGTCAAGACCCGCCTTGAACCGATGGAGTTCAGCGTGGCCCGCTGGGTGAGCGGCGGCTGGCCCGCCCTGGAGGCGGTGGGCCGCATCTTCAACTGCAAAACCGTGCGGGATCCCTGGGACCGGCCGGTGCTCCTGTTCCGCAACGACTGGAACCTCAACCAACTGCTGGAGGACCACCCCGAGCTGGATCTCGCCTCGGTGGCCCCCGTGGTGAGTGGCGTCGAGCCGATCGCCCTCTGACCCGGAGAGGCTCACCATCCCCGGAGGCATCCGCTACCACAGCTGTCCCCGGCGAACGCCAGAATGGCGCAATAAATCGTCATGCCGTCCCGACGGTTGCCCGCAATGACGACAGCTGCGATGCCGAGCCCTCTCTCCCATGCCGCCCCGGGGTCCAGCCCCTTCTGGCTGGTGCGCCCCCGCAGCGATGGGGGCTGTGATTACGTGAGCTTTTCGCCCGCCCACGGGGCCGTGGAAATGCGGGAAGGGAGTCACCTGCCCCCCCAGATGCCCCTGCTCAAGCGCCGCCGGCACCTCGCCGCCGACGAGGCCGACGCTTGCCGCCGCCTGCTCCAGCTCGAGGCCGGGTTCCGCCACAGCGACCCCCTGTTCTGACCCGGCCTGCGTACGCTCATTGCCATGAACCAAGGCACCCCCCCGGCACCGGGCTCATCCGGTTTTCCCCCCGATGGCCCGGACCCCTACCAGCGCCTTGGGGTGGAGCCTGACTCTTCTTTTGACGCGGTCCAGGCGGCCCGCACCGCCAGGCTCAAGGAAGTGGGGGAGGATCCCCTGGCCCGTTCCGCCATCGAGGCCGCCTACGACACCGTGCTGATGGACCGCCTCAAGGAGCGCCAGCAGGGGAAGGTGAGCAGCGCCGCCCGAACGGCCTCCCAGCGGGAGCAGACGGCACCGCCCCCCTCCAGACCCTTGCTGCCCTCCCTGCCTTCGCTGCCGCAGCTTCCCTCCGGGCGGGTGACGGCTCCGAAGCCCACCCTGCCCACCCTGGACCTGGCGGAGGGTCGCGAGCGCTGGTTTCCCCTTGCCGCCCACGGCGCCCTGCTCGTGCTCCTGGTGTCCCTGCCGTCCCTGCCCGCCGACCTGCTCCTGGCCCTAGCGACCGCTGCCACGGTGCTGAACCTGCAGCGCCGTCAGGGCCGCCTTCTGGTTGCTGTCGGCTGGTCCGTGCTCCTGCTGGTTGTGGGTCTGCTGGTGGGAGCCCTGCTGCTCTCGGCCCTGGCCCCCTCCCTTCCTCCGGCCCTTCCCTTCAGCCCCATCCAGATCGAAGCCATCCCGGCTCTACTACTGCTGCTGCTCGGGGCCCTGTTCATCACCTGAAGCCCACCGGGGCATCACCCGACCGACCGGCATCGACCGCGCTAGCCGGCTTGCGGTGCCACGAGGTCAAACCACAGCGCCGGCCAGGTGCCCCACCAGGGCCGTGATGCCCATGGCGAGGGCCCCCCACACCAGCATCCGCAGCACGCTCCGCACCACAGCGGCCCCCCCGGCCCGGGCCGAGAGGCCTCCGAGGATTGCCAAGGCCACCAGGGCGGCCCCGGTGGTCACCCCACCGATCTGGTTCTCGGGAGCCAGCCGAATCGCCAGAATCGGCACCAGGGCCCCCAGGGTGAAGCTGGCCGCCGAGGCCAGGGCTGCCTGGATCGGCCGGGCCCTCAAGGTTTCACTCAGCCCCAATTCATCGCGGGCATGGGCCCCTAGGGCGTCGTGGAGGGTGAGCTGCTCCGCCACCTGCTGGGCCGTTTCCAAGCTGAGACCACGCCCCCGGTAGATCTCCACAAGTTCCGCGAGCTCACCGGCCGGATCGGAGGCCAGCTCGCGCCGTTCCCGGGCCAGATCGGCCTGCTCCGTATCCGCCTGCGACTGCACCGAGACAAATTCACCCGCGGCCATGGAAGCCGCCCCCGCCACCGTGGCGGCCAGCCCCGAGATCAGGATCTGGGGGCGCAGCGCTCCGGAGGCGGCAATGCCCACCACCAGGCTCGCCACCGAAATGGTGCCGTCATTAGCCCCCAGCACCACGGCCCGCAGCCAGCCGATGCGATGGCTGTTGTGCTGCTCCCCGTGGCGCCCGCCAGAGAAGCGGCGGCCCTGTCCCCCCTCAGGCCCACCCGATCGGGAGTCCGGCATCCAGACACCGGAGCGGTTATCGCTGGGACTGGCCATCGGGCGCCCGGAATCGGCTCCCAGCATGGCTTAGGTAAGGATCCGCCGCCCGGCGAGGATCGCAAGCCACAAGGGACCCGTAGGTCCCAGCCAGCCAGGGTGCCTCAGACCAGAAAGGGGCCGCTCTGAACCAGGCGGTGGCGGGCTTCAGGCCGCATCGAACTCGGCAATCAACTCCCGCAGTTCCTCGGCCTGTACCCGATAGATGGCGCTGCAGAAATGGCACACGAGTTCGGCCTGGCCGTCCTCGCGCAGCATCGCACCGAGTTCATCGCGGCCGAGCAGCTTGAGGGCCCCCACGCTGCGGCTGCGGCTGCAGGGGCAGTGGAAGCCCAGGCTCTGGCGGGCCTCGACCTGCTCTAGGGGGAGCGGATCCAGGTCGGGGAAGATGTCCTCCAGGAGGAGATGGAGCTGGTCGGCGCTGGCGGCCAGCCGCCCGGCGAAGCCCTCGATCTCCCGGCAGCGCTCCTCCAGCAGGGCCACCAGGGCCGGCTCCCGGGCCGCCTTCGGCAGCACCTGCACCAGCACCCCCCCGGAGCAGCGCACCCCGTCGCTGCCGATCTCCTCACCCACGAACAGGGCCGAAGGGGTTTGTTCGGAATGGAGCAGATAGGAGGCCACGTCATCGCCAATGCCGCCGCTCACCAATTCCACAGTGCTGCTGAAGGGCTCGCCTTGGCCGATGTCGCGCACCACGTGCAAGTAGCCGGTGCCGGTGGCGCGGCGGAAATCGAACTGGGGCACCCCGGCGGCATCGGCCACCAGATCCAGCTCCAGGCCTGGATCCCCCACATAGCCGCGCACGGTGCCATCCCGCCCGGCATCCACCATCAGCCCCCGCAGGGGGCCATCGGAGCGAATCCGCAGGTTCACCCGTCCATGGGCCACCTTCATCGAGCTGGCCAGCAACAGGCCAGCGGTCATGGCGCGGCCCAGCAACGCTGTGGTGAGAAAGGAAAGACCATGGCGCCGCTGGGCCTCCCGGCTGATCCCGGTGGTGTTCACCGCCACCATGCGGATGCCGCCCCCGGCGGCGGTGGCCCGCAGCAGCTCATCCGCCATCGCCACCTCCCACAGCCCGCATCGTACGAATCGCTGCAGGGGGCCGCGCCGCCAGGGGGCTCAGCTCGCCGTCCTCCAGGAACCAGCCCCCCTCCACGACGCCGGCGAACAGCTCGGGTTCATGGGTCACCACCAGCAAGGCCCGCTCCCGAGCCAGGCTGGCCAGGAGCTGCAGCACCTCATCCCGCACGGTCCAGTCGAGGCCAGCGGTGGGTTCATCCAGCAGCAGCACCTTCGGATCCCGGAGCAGCTGCACCGCCAGGGCCAGGCGTCGCTGCTGACCGCCACTGAGCCGCTCCGGTGCCTGTTGCAGGGAAATCGAAGCCAGACCCACCTGGTGGAGCACCCGCTCCACCGCCTCGCCGCCGAGCCGGCGCTGGCCGAGGCGCAGTTCCTGAGCCACGTTGAGGCCGAGGAAATGGCGCTCCGGAAACTGAAACACCAAACCGCACAGCCAGCGGCGCTGGCGGCCGTTGAGCACCTCGCCATTCCAGAGGATCTTGCCGGCATCGGGATCGGCCAGGCCGCCGATCAGTTCCAGCAGGGTGGTCTTCCCCGAACCACTGCGGCCCGCCACCAGGCGGGGAGTCCCCGCCGCCAGCTGGAGGGACACCTCCCGCAGCACCGGCTGGCGGGCGGTGGCGGGCTGATAGCGGAGGTCGCGGAGTTCGAGCATCCCCCCAGCTTGCCGGGGCAGGGTGGGCGGAGTGGTTGCATGGAGAGGCATTCTTCCCATCGCTGCCCGTTCCCATGGAGGTCCGCTTCCGCGAGGTCGACCCCTTCAATTGCTGGATCTGGCTGCGCTGCGGCCATCCACCCGGTGCGGCCGAGCGCAGCTACCTCGAGACCGCCTTCGACAGCTGGTTCTTCCTCGGCAAGCTGGGCGGCTTCAACGCCGAGAACCTCCAGGCCCATGAAGCGGGGGCGGATCTGAGCTGGCTGGTCTACGAGGCCGATGAGGCGGAGCGGGCCCTGCCGGCCCTGATGCACAACATGGGCCCGATGGAATACCAAGAGGAATGGGCGCGCTGCTGGCTGGACCTGGGCACCAGCGATGCCTTCGCCCTCGATGTGCTGATCAACACCGTCGCCCGGCTGAACAGCGATGTGATTGAGATCGAGGAGCTGCTGATCGGCGGCATCAACGAGGAGTGGCCGATCGAGGAGGCCCCCGACAGCCCCTTCGCCCTGGACGACTGAGCTACGCCCCCGATGGCCCGAGAGCTACGCCGGCTGCTGATTCCCCCTGGCCGGCTCCAGGTGGCCGCGGCCCGGGTCGGGATGGGGCAGGCGGCAGGGCTTGTGGAGCTTGAGCCGGAGGAAGCCCATTACGTGGCACGGGTGCTGCGCTTTCGCCGCGGCGATCGCCTCGCCCTGATCGATGGTGAAGGGCAGCTGTGGAGCGCCACCCTGGAGCAGCCGGCCCTGCTGCGGCTGGAGCAGCCCCTGGATCAACCCCTGGAGCGGGCGCGCCGGCCGAGTCCGGCGATCACCCTGGCGATGGCGGTGCCGAAGCGGGATGCGGAGCTGGTGTGGCGCATGGCCACGGAACTGGGGGCCAGCCAGCTGCAACCCCTGCTGGCCAGCCGGGGGGTGGTGCGCGGCGCTCTGCCCCTGGAGCGCTGGCGCACCATCGTGCGGGAGGCCACCGAGCAATGCGAGCGCCTCTGGCTACCGCACCTGGCTGAACCGGTGGAGGCCTTGGCCTGGTTCAACACCCGGCCGCTGGGGATGGCCCTGCTGGCCACCACCCGCCAGGAAGGACTACCAAGCCTGCCCGAGCTGTTGCCGTCCCTGCAGCAGGAGCGGTTGGCGAGCCTGGCCATTCAGAGTCCACCAGAACTGAGGCTGGCGATCGGTCCTGAGGGTGGCTGGAGCGCAAAAGAGGAGGCGGCGGCCCTGCTGGCCGGCTGGCAGCCGGTGAGCCTGGGGAGCGCCATCCTGCGCACCTCAACCGCGGCGGTCGCCGCCCTGGCCTGGCTGGCCCTGGGCTCTGAACAGCAGGGCTGAAGGGCACCAAGGCCTTCGGCCGGGGAACGCCAGCCTCAGTTCTTCACGAAGGACCGCGCAATCGCCTTGAAACCGGCCAGGTTGGCTCCACCGCTGCGGCGACGCTGGGGGGTGGACCCACCAGGAACCAGGGCTTCCGGCGCGAAGGTGGCCAGCGAGGGCGCAGGCCGGTTGGCCTGGGCGGCGGCGAGTTCGGCGGCGATCGACTCGGCGGTGGTGAGGGCGGTGTTGGCCGCGGGAGCTGGAGCGGCGGCGGGTTCGGCGGCAGCCTTGGCCGGCTCACTCGCCGTTGCGGACTGGGCAACGGGGGCAACCAGAACCGCGGCCTGGGCAGGCTTGGGGGCCTCGGCCTTGGCAGGCGCGGCCTTCTCCTTCACCGGGGCCACCACCGCTGGGGAGGCGGGCTGGTCGTCCTTGCCACCACTGAGGTCGAGGAAGAATTTCGATTTGAAGAACATGGGGGCGGCCGCGATGGGGCGATTATCCGCCGGCGGTGGCGGGCTAAGCCCGGGCGCTTAGACCAGTGCAACAGTCCCGCGCGCCCGCGGTCCTCTCCTGCTCCCCCCACAGGGGGTGGATCGGCCGGCCGCCCAGCACCACTTCCCCATGCCAACCCTGCCACCCCAGGATCCCGCCCACTGGCTGCTGGCCCTGCTCCTGAACGGTGTACTGATCGCCCTGGCCCAGCGGGCCCCGGTGCTCACCCGATCCGGCTGGGTGCATGCCGGCATCCTCGGCACGATTCTCTGGGGCAGCCTCGGCTGGCGCGGCTGGCTGGCTGTGGTGCTCTATCTCGTCCTCGGCTCCCTGGTCACCCGGCTGGGGCTGCGCCAGAAGCAGCAGCGAGGCCTGGCCGAGGCCCGCGGCGGCAGGCGGGGCCCGGAGAACGTCTGGGGTTCGGCCCTGGTGGGTGCCCTGCTGGCGATGGTGGCGGCCCGGGCTCCGCTGAGCTGGGTGGGCCCGCTGCTGGTGGGGTTTGCGGCCAGCTTCAGCGCCAAGCTGGCGGACACCTGCGGCAGTGAAATCGGCAAACGCTGGGGCCGCCACACCCTGTTGATCACCAGCCTGCGGCCGGTGCCTGCCGGCACCGAGGGGGCCGTGAGCCTGGAGGGAACGGCCGCCAGCCTGGCCGGCGGCCTCCTGATGGCGCTGGTGATGCTGGCTCTAGGACTGATCCAGGGTACCGACACCTGGCTCCTGGTGGGAGCCGTGGCGCTGCTCGCCACCCTGGCCGAAAGCGTGATCGGCGCCACCCTGCAAAGCCGCTGGAGCTGGCTGAGTAATGAGCTGGTCAATGGGGTGCAGACCCTGCTGGCTGCGCTTCTGGCCCTGGCGGCGGTGGGTCTGCTGGGCGGTTGAGCCCGGCAAACCCGACGCGCTCCAAGCGAAACCCACCGCAGAGCACTCAGGCGATCGAAGCCCCGTCGCGGGAGGCCTGCCAGCGTTCCGCCGCCAGCCGCAGCTCATGCATGGTGGCGTCGCAGCGCCGCTGGGCCATGCGGGGATGGATGCCCAGTTGCCGCCCCAGTTCCACCCAGGTGCAGCCCAGCCGCTCGCGACCCTCCACCAGCTGGCGGCGCATCGGATCGAGAGCCGCCATCTGCTGCTGATACCAGACCCGCTCCGCCGCGAGCGCATCCACCCCTTCAGGCTCCGGAAGATCACCGACCAGAGAGCGCGGATCAGCTAGGCGATCCAGCAGCACCCCGACGTCGCCGGCATCGGTCCCTCCCGGCCCCCGCTCGAGCGGCGCATCGAGGCTGCGGGGCTGGGCCGCTCCCCGCAGGCCCTCAATCTCCTCCAATTGCTCCGGGGAACAGCCCAGCCTCACCGCCAGGGCGGATCGATCGAGGGGAGGCTGACCCTGGCCCCGACGCTCCTCCTGCAGGCGAGCCGCCTGTTGACGCAGCTCCCAAAGAGGCCGGGGGATCCGCACCATCGGCTGACGATCGCGCAGCTCATGGAGCAGGGCCCCACGGATGTAGGGCACCGCAAAGCTACTGAAACTCACGGCTCGGCTGGGATCGAAGGCTTCCACGGCCCGGATCAGACCCAGGCTGGCCACCTGCATCAGGTCTTCGTGGGGCAGCGGCGGCCTTGGCGAGAAGCGAGCCACCACGGCCCGCGCCAGGGGCAGGTTCGCCACCACCAAGGCATTGCGGCGGCGCACCAAGGGATCACTGGCCCGGAATCGTCCAGGTGGTCGTGCCCGCACCGATGCACGTTCGGGGCTGGGAGCTGGCGAGGGCGAGGTCTGGAAGGGGGGAGATCCGGCAGCTGCCAAGGGCCCAGTAGCAGCATCAAAGGCGGCAACGACAGGGGGGGCTGCCTGAACGTGGGTGGGACGGCTGGGGATGGGGGGAAGGAAGGCGGCCATGGGCGGCATCAGCATCGGTGCTTCCACGATGCGAAAGCCCCTGGGGGCGCACTGTCACCGGATTGGCGGAGCAGGATTCACCCGATCGGGGGATGGCGGCGCTCCCGGCGATCGTTGGGCCTGAAGCCGTACGGGCGAGTGCTGCCGATCCCAGCGGTCCAGAACTGGCTCAAAAACTCGGCGTGGACTGCCGCCGCAGCTCCAGGCCAGCCCACTGCAGCAGGGCCGGCCAGCTCCGCACGCGCTCGTACACCGCCGCATGGCCATCGCTGTTGAGGTGCACTCCATCGGCATCCAGCCAACGAAGCCAGCGGGAATCGGCCAGTAGGGGCTCAAGCATCGGCAGGAAGGGCACATCAGCCTCCAGGCAGGCCTCCTCCAGCAGACCCTCGTAGCGGCGCACGGCCTCCAGCTGATACCAGAGCACCTCGGCGTAGGGCATGGCGGCCCCATCGACGGGGGTGAGGCCTAGCACCAGGGTGGGGGCCAGCTCCCGGGCCTGGCGCAGCAGCTGCTGGAAGCCGAAGAGGAACCCCTCGGGATCGAGCTGGTGGCGGCCATCGGGCCGGCCGACCCGAGCGGTGTCATTGAGTCCCACCGAGAGCAGGATTCCCTGGGGCCGCTGCCGCCGCAGTTCGCCGCGGCAAAGCACTTCAGGGGAAAGGCGGGCCGCCAACCGCTCCAGGCCATCACCACGCACCCCCAGGTTGTAGAGCACCGGTGCCCCTGGAGTGGTCATCCAGTGGCGCCGGAGCCGTTCACACCAGCCGCCGTGGTCGGGATCGCCCCAGCCGAACACGCCGCTATCGCCGAGCACCACGAGCTTGCGGGGGAGGGGAAGGCTCATGGAGCGCCGGGCTGGGGGAGAACAGGGAGCGATCTTCCCCGATCACCCGCTGAGGGGTCCGCCGGGCCGCCCCTGTCGGCCCCAACCGCTCCCGGGTTCCGGCGGATAGGCCCCAGCGGCGGCGGGCCTGGCCCCGGGCGAATCGAGGCAAAGCCTGGGAAGCCGGCGGGAAACCGCACCAAAAACACCTTAACTCTCCACCTAGCTGGAGGGTGGATGCTGGGTTCACGGGGCGGTTCCGAGCGGATCCGGCCCCATCCATCCCAACCCAAGGAGAACCCCATGACCTGCAAGACCCCCAACAACCCGGCCGAGACCTGCAGCGGCGGCTGTTCGGCGAATGACGCCCAGCGTTGCGGATGCGGATGCCGCTGCGACAGTTCCTGCTCCTGCCTGTGCGGCGGCCCGTGTGGCTGCGGCTGCACACCATCCTCAGTTCGCTGAATCCAGGGGGGGCTGCCAGTGCGGCCGCCCCCACACCCGCCTGCGCTCACCAGAGCTGCTCACACAGCAGTTTCCTCCTCACTACAACAACCGCTTCGGCGCCGCCTTGTTCAGCCCTCTTCCCAGCGGAAGCCCTGGTCGTCCCAGGATTTCGGATCCTCGATCGGTTCGAGGTGGGTGAGCACGTGGGTGCGGGGCAGGGCAGCGGCGATCTGCTGCTCCAACTGTTCACAGAGGTCGTGGCCGGCCTGCACGCTCCAGGCGCCCGGAACCAGTACATGGAAGGCCACGAAGCGCCGCGATCCCGCCACCCGGGTGCGCAGGGCATGGAAACGGATCTGCTCACTCTCATGGGAGGCGAGCAGGGCCTCCAACTCAGCGTGGTCCTCCTCGGGCAGAGCGCGATCGAGCAGACCGGAGGCGGTTTCGTGGAGGAGCTTCCAGCCGGTCACCACGATGTTGAGCGCCACCGCGATGGCGATCAGAGGATCGAGCATGGTGAAGCCGGTGATCTTCACCAGGGCCACCCCCACCACCACCCCGAAGGAGGTCCACACATCGGTGAGCAGGTGGTGGGCATCGGCCCGCAGGGTGATCGAGTGGAAACGGCGGGCGGCCCGCAGCAGCACCCAGGCCACAAGACCATTGAGGGCAGTAGCCACCAGCGAAAGGGCCAGACCGATGCCCACCTGCTCCAGGGGCGCAGGTTGCTGGAGACGACCGATCGCGGCAACGATGATGGCCAGGGCCGCCACCACGATCAGCACGCTCTCCAGGCCGCTCGAGAAGTACTCCGCCTTGAAGTGGCCGTAGTGGTGCGTGCGGTCGGCGGGCTTGGCCGCCAGGGTGAGGGCCCAGAAGGCGGCCAAGGCCGCCACCAGGTTCACCACCGATTCGAGCGCGTCGGAGAGCAGACCCACCGAGCCGGTGAGGCGCCACGCCGCCGTCTTCAGGGCGATGGTGGCCACAGCCGCCGCCACCGAGAGCAGGGTGTAGGAGCGGGGGGAGGCGAAGGGAGCGGCGATCGGCATGGCGCCAGGGTCGGCAAAGGGATCCCGGGGAACCCCCCGAAGAAGGCGAAGCGGCTGGGGGTGCCCTTCAGGTTTCAGGTTGCCATGGGTGGCCACCCTTGGGGGGTAGGCGCCACGGACAAGGCAGCCATGCCTGCCGGGGGTATTTCGATGACGGATCCCCGTATCCCAGGAAGCACCCCGATGCGGGTCGAACGCGGCAGGGTGGATTCCTAGGAGGACCTGCAGGTATGCGCGAGATCGTTTTTCTGGTCACGGCCGAGCAGCCCGGCCGGATCGAGGCCACGGCCCCGGATCGGGGGCTCATGGTGGAAGCCCCGACCCTTGAAGAGCTGCACCATGAGGCCCGCGATGCCCTAATTCGCCAGGTCGGACCCTCCCACGCCACCTATCGGATCCGCATCCGCCGCGCCGGCCACCCTCCGCTCTCGGCCAGCGGAGATCAAATTGCTCAACGTCATCCGTTACACAAGTCACGGCCAGTTCCCACCGCGAAGCCGGCCGGCGAGGGGTTCAGCGCCCCTACCTTCACCGCAGCCAAGCGTCTAGCAACGTTTTGACCGGGAGCAGCCGGGGCTTCGGCCGGCCCATTGCCGTGGAACTGGCGCACATGAGCCAGCCGCCTGGTCCTTGACCGACTAAGCGCTGCAGGTGGATGTCGACATGGGGCGAGGCGACGAGTCGACCTGGCAGTGTTGAAACAGAGGGGCATGTAAAATAATTGGCCGATACGGCTCTTGCATGAAAACCCGCGGCTTTCTGGTTCTGCCCGGGTCTGTCATTCTCCTAGTGGCTGCAGTTGCGTTCCATCTGAGCAAGGGCCTGCGCATGGCCCGGATTGACCACGGCGATGAGCTCTGGACCCTCGGAGCGATCAACCGCAACTTTGATCAGATTGTGGTTTTCGTGCTTCGGGAGGACAATCACCCCCCCCTTTACTACCTCGTGGCCAAGGCCTGGTCCGCTCTCGTGGGGCTTTCGTTCCCACAGGTGCGACTGCTCTCCTACGGCTTCGCCCTGTTGGCGGTTGATCTCGCTGCTCGTGCCGTTGCTGCTGCTGGGCACCAACCCGTTGTTCACCTATTACGCCGCCACAATCAGGCCTTACAGCATGGTGGTGGCCCTAGCGACGCTCATGACCCTGAGTGCGCTGCTGCTGCGGGAACGGGATGCCGACCGCTCCCTGCCGGAGATCCAGGGCGATCTGCCGATGATGCGCTGGATCTTCTATGGCACAGGATTGCTCCTGGGGCTGACCCATTACTACGGCACACTTTATGTTTCCATCCTACTGGCCATTGATGCTATCGAGCGCAAGATCAGCCGCACAAGCCTGCCGGGAATTGGCCTGCTTTCCCTGTTGCTGATCTGGCCGGTGACTCAGAAGCTGTTTGGCACGCTCGAGAAACAAGCTGATTCGAATCAATGGGTGAAGGTGATGCCTTTCATCAGCACGTTCAACAACATGCTTATTGGCGATTTCCCTGTTATTCTTCTCTCCCGACAACCCGCTTATCTTTTTTCCGGCGCCATGTTCGCAGCCCTGATTGTTGCCGCTTTCCGATCACCTCCAAGCCATCACTTCGGAACTTCCCAACCACAGTCTCCTCCCGTCGGCAACTTTCGCTGGAATGGTCCCGATGCAGCTGCTATTTCGTCCATGCGGCCTCTGCGTGATCTACTGGCCGATCGCAAGATCTATTATTGCCTGATCATCGGGCTGGTCTATCTCTTCTCGGCGCTGTTCGACATCGCCATACCCTTCTCCACGCCCTACTACTTCCTCGTCTGCCTGCCGGTCGTTGCGCTGATGTTCGAGGCTCTCTTCCAGGAAGTCGAACTTCGACTCGGCATCTGGCCGGCTCTTCTTATGGTTGCCGGGGTGGTGGGATGTCAATTGATTCTCACCCAACAACGGCTCGCCCTGCCCTGAGTCGCTCTGGCGACCCAGTCCGGGTGAGTTGAGATACAGGTGGATCGGCATCTAAACGCTCGCCCTCAGCACCCCATGGACCGCGAAGATCAACTGGAACACATTCTTGAAGGTTAAAAAGGTTAAGATCCTGGAGCGAACTTAGTAAACTAGACGCCGCTGACAGCGTTGCAACGACGTGCAGATCGCTCATCAGTGCACTGATGGCGGCGGCTTTCCGTACTTCCGATCTGCTACAGGCAGTTGCTGTCGTATGGGAAGCTGAAAAGCGCTGTTCGCTTGAGCAAACCTCCCCATGGCCAAGTTGATCCGGTTCTCCGATGCCTCCCGCGATTCCCTTGAGAGGGGCGTCAACGCCCTGGCGGATGCGGTGAAGGTCACGATCGGCCC
>Ga0209401_1001335_pt1 | contig 16428 bp, 27 predicted proteins | sample M_140807_MF_Meta_FD_187318 | JGI IMG/M metagenome (GOLD analysis project Ga0209401, IMG submission 187318) | Freshwater microbial communities from Lake Montjoie, Canada to study carbon cycling - M_140807_MF_MetaG (SPAdes) (version 2) | ecosystem: Environmental > Aquatic > Freshwater > Lake...
ATTACCATTGTACTTGTACTCAGCTCGTAGCCACTCATCCATCTCCACAAGTGCCATGTAATAGTTAAAGCCATTGTTAGCGTGGTTAAATACCTCCTGATCTTCAGGTAGGTTAAATTCTAGTGTTGCTTTCATATCATTTCTATATTTTAAGGTTGTACGTTAATTATATTTTAGTGCTAAAATCATCATACCACTGCACAAAATCATCAAAGGTCTTGCTTATGATATAGATACCCCCTGCAGCTTCAATCATCTGTTGGTATTCCTTCTGCACCACTGACTGCTTATCCTTACCTATCTTTACTTCTATCTTTACAGATCTCCCATAAATAGTAGCAGATATATCTGCAGATCCTGGAGTACCGGTGCCCTTTGTCCACTGCCCTGCAGTCTTAGTGCCATCGGTTCTATATGACTGCCTAAATACTCCCATTGTATTAATCCTTTCAGCTTGGTGCTGTGAGAAATTTAGGAAGTCTTTTATACATTTAGTCAAGCCATTAGCTGTAGCATCACTGTACTTAGTTAGTGGTATGATGTGCCCTGGTGCTGATGGGTACCGGTAGCTCATGTACTTAATTTCTAGATCCTTTAGTCTAGCTTTGTTTTCTTTGTTCATTTGTTATTAGGTTTCTGCACTGGGTGCTCGTTAAATTCTTTAAAGGCTTTTGTATAGTCAATAATTTTATACTTATACTGCACCCATTTACCATTATATCCCCATCCCTCATCTTTTAGCCTATTAAAAATTCTATTATCAATCTTTATTTTTTCCATAACTCTTCAGCTTCTGCATTTAAACCATCCCATAAATCTTCATAAGTTTGTTTTTTTATAGGTTTCGTTACTATTATATTATTCTTTTCAGGTACAGGTACAATATCATCTTTGCTAAACTTTAATACTTTAAAGCCTCTACCAATGTTTTTTGCTCCCTTTTCATACTTATAATTATTTTGCTTACACCATTCTTTTATCCATTTTAATAATGTTTTTGAGTCTAAATCTCTATGGCTACCACTATCCTCTTGAAAATTTCTTAATATATCTGCATTAGTATACCAGTGATCTAATACAATACCATCATTCTCAGTAACAAATTCCCAAAAATCTTTGTTTGTAGCTGATATTAATTTTTTATCATTAAGGTTAATGGCTACTGATTTAATTAGCTTATGCTTTAAAAACTTTTGTAAGCAGTTAATCATGTAGCTGTCAAAGCTAGCCCATTCTTTATCATCCCACTGCCTAAAAAATAGCTTTTTATATATATCCTCAGGAGTATTGTGAGCATTAAAGTACTGATAAAACTCTATTTCATGCCTTCTCCTATCGTGGCTACCACCTGCACCATTAATTACATAGTTGGTAGTAATAACAATCTTAGGGGAGCGTTCAAATGGTATAAATATCTCATCCTTATTCTTTCTGTTTACTGTAATCCCTTCTGAGATCAGTGAGAATAGCTGCTCAAAGTCAAAGTTCTTTTTAACATCATCAAAGGCCAGGATTTGACTATCTACGTTTACCCTTTGATAAACAAAATCACTCTTCTGAGGGTTAAAAGCTTTACCATCTATCTTAACTAAATTTCTTATCTTAGAAATAGCTGTGAGCACTAAGCTCTTACCACTCCCTCCATTAGGGTTATCATCTATCTCCTGATCATTAAAGATTATTGCCTTCTGATCACTCATATCTTTGTAGGTGTGCAATAGGTAGCCTAAGGTAGTTTCTAAAGACATTACCCTATCATCATTCCTTGCAGATACTTGGTAAATAAAATCTTTAAAATCATTATCATCATAACTTTCATAATAATAATTCCTTTGAAGTATATGGCTATCCCATACATAACCATCTATATCAATGTAAGGTATCAAATCTATCTTATTCTTAGTAATCTTTACCACTCCATTACGATAAGGGATGTAACTTACATCCTTAGTATCCTGCAGCATCATTAAATTTATAGAAGTAATCATATTAATATGACCATCTGTAAATAGGTAGGGTGATTTACTGCAGTAATTCCATACATCAATCAATCCTTTGTTATCTAAATAGTTTAATACAAAATCTTTTATTTTATCAATGGATGATAGTGATACCTTATTCTCTTGGACTCTTACAAATGTAAATTTATTAGCAGCTTCAGGATAGTATTTTTGAAAGCCATGCTTCATTAAAAAAATTTGATAGGCTTTAGGATCTATTGTTACTATTTTATTTTTACCCTTATCCTCTATTTTCCAAAACGTATCCTCAGAATTAATTAGATCCTTTTGAATATCTTTAATTACATCAGGCTTAACATCTAGCTGATTAGTTATATCTTCTGTAGATATGCCTTCCTTTAATTTTAACTTTACCTTATTAACAGTCTCTTTATCTTCAAAAAACTTCATACCAGGCATAGCTATACTTTTATATGCACTCTGCACTGTTCTAAGTATTTCACTTTCAGGGAAATCTACAGCACTATATTGATTTAATTCCTGTACTGCAGTATTAAAATTAATTCCATATTCACATAAACAGCTAGCCACTTTAAATACCCATAGATTTCTACTACCAGTACTAAAATTACCATGGTCCCACTTCATAATAATCTCTATTATTTTATTCTCACTTTTAATAGGGAGTATAGGCACCACTTCTAACTTACTATGCCCCTTCTCCTCCTCAATTAAAGTAAATACCTCAGCATCAGGGTTAATATAAATAGTAGGATCATAAGACTCAAAGCATACTCTACTAACATTACAGCTACTAGCATCAAAGTAATCACTATCTATGTACTCCTGAAAAGCTTTGAACCTTCTCTTATGCGTGAATTTATCAGATGGTGGTATCTTTATCACACATTTAAGGCCGTTACCTGATGGTGATACAAATAATAAATAGGTATAAGGGCAGCTTTTTAATCTTTCTCTTTCAGCATCCATTACCTTATCATCAGGATAATCATCAAAATCTAATATACAAAGCCCTGAGTGCTCAATAAGGCCATTATCATTACGTTCATTAAAGGTCCCATTAAACATTACAGCTCTTAGGCTCTTTTTAGCATGATCAAAAACAGGATCACCTTTTTTAGAATTTCTTATTTTGGTTATTTTATCAATTAATTCAGGGTATCCTTCCTTAATCCTGGTGTACACATCAATAATATCCTGTTCAAAGGGTGTATCTTTAGTATTATGTAGACTTTTAAATACTGATATTTTCATAGTTAGTTAATTTAGGTTACAAATATAACAATAATTCCTAATCACAACGCTTTTTAATATATCACTACGATAAATAATTTTTGCGTTATGGCTGTAATCCAATGCAGTATTATCTTTTAGGTAAATCACTACAATATCACACAAATTTTTAAAAAAAATCTTAATTTGTAAATTGTTAAAAATTCCACAGCCTGCCTATAATAGGAGCTTTCCGTTATATTTAATAATAATTGCATCTGATCTGCTCTTTAAGTTTTTCTAATTTCTCAATGGTATATATCTCTAATATCCTTTGTTTTAGTGGCTTATAGTACTGTGGTAGTACAAATGTTTCCCTTAGGTCCCTGGTGTGAAGCATGTAAGCAGGATCTTTGTAAGCCATGTAATCCTCATGCTTTTTTATTCCATTCAAAACAGTACAGTGGCTTTGATTAAACAGTCTACCAATTTGTGATAAGGTCATACCATCTTTTTTGAGCACATTATATAGGTAATATCTTTTATAGATCATGTGCATATATCTACCCTTTTGTTTTAAGTCATGTTTTTCTATAACATATTGCACCTCTTCTAGTCTACTCATGATAATAATTTAGGGTTAACTGATTTAAACAGCTCACTTTGGCTGTCTATTAATCCTACTGCATTGATATAGTCTATCTCCACCTTTGCACTGGCTATGATGGTAGATGATAGCTGAGCTATTGCTTTAGCCTTATCCACCTCTTGAGCTATCTGCTCACTTGTTAGCCCCTCATCTGCTAATCTTTCTAATGCCATGAATATATGATCTCTTAGATCACTTAGTTTGTTGTTTGCCATTTGTTTTACTTTTTAATTTATTAGTTAATTTAATTAGATCCCTAACCTCTGCAGGGTATCTGTGTATACTGTTCATTATTGCCATTTCTGCCCTGGTCTTTACTTGTAAGTTACTGAGCTCACAATTCATAAAGTTCCCATCTATAAAATTGATAACACATCCTTTTGGTATCTCACCATTTGCCTGAGTCCATACGTGCCTCTGCAGGAGTTCCCAATGACTATCTTTAATTTTGATATATTGGTACAGTCTACCTGTTTTATCAGCTCTATTGTGGATGGTTCCAATGGGTTGAGTGTTAGCTGGCTTGTTACCTTTCTTATACATGGTAGGTTTCACCTTCTCATAAGTTTCTGCAGGCATCTTTACCCCTTTGTTTTTTGGGATATGCCCTGGCTTAAATTGGAAGGCCTCATTACTTCTCATCCCTGCTGTGTATCTACCACTTGCTGCAGTCTTAAGATAAATAGGATCCTTTAGCAGCTTATATCTGTAGGCTATATTATACACCTTGCTTCTGTTTATTCCTAGATCCTTAGCTATTAGAGCAGTGCTTTCAAATGGGTACCTTTTAATTACTTCTATCTTTACATTCATAGCTCTTCTACTTTATAGCCATTATCAATATACCACTGTGGTGTATCTGCTTGCTCATCTGTGTAGATGTAATCATGCAGCTTACCATCTTTACCTAGGAAGCACTCCCACCAAAAGCCACCTTCAGGCTCCATCCTATCATCTATCCATACTCTATATTTTTTCATACTGTTCTACTTTAAGTATTAGTTTTGGCCACATAGCCATTATCATTATTGCATGGTCTCTATCCAGGGCTTCTAGTATTCTGACAGCTATCCTTTTTTTACCACCATCAAAATAGTTATAGGTTACTTTAAAGCGTTTCATTTCTCCTGGTCTTTAGGTTTATGATCCTGTAAGCTGAGGTAGTCCAGGTATAGCTGTAGGTTAAAGCTCCCCCCTTTATCACCCTCACTCTTTTTATTTTTCCACCACTCCATCTTTGCCTTAAGGCTAAAGTGAGTAGGTACTGGTGCTGTGTTATCTGTCATCTCTATCATTATTTAGTTCGTTTTGATACTCTTTATTATCCAGGTGCCACTGCCATACATCAAATCTATCAGGATCTTCTAGTATGCTATCCTCTATAGCTGTCTTTAATTCTTTTAGCTCTTCTGAGTTAGGGGTGTATGGATGGCATACGTTGTTACACCACTGCTCACCCTTATCTAGCCAAATGCTAACTGTGGTTTCATTAGTTTCCTCATCAAATGAGGTAAAGCACCACTCAAAATCAAGGATAAATTCAATATGATAGGTTTCATACCAAATGGATGCTGTGTACTTTTCTACTTGTAAATCTTCTAGGTTCATTTTAAAGCGTTTTAAAGGTTAGTAATGTAAGCTAAGGTATAAACACTCACCCAAAACAATATAAACACCATAGCAGTGCTTAAAACGTCTCTATGCTCATCAGTGAGGGGTGTAAAGTAATAGATAAGGTCGGATATTTTCTTTCTCATTTTCTTTGAATTTTGTAAAGGTTATCAGTAGCTTTGATTTCTGCAAGTATAAGCTGTGATCTTTCCATAGCTAGAGCTAATTCGCAGATGCTCTCCCATTGCTTGTCAGTAAAGGATGTGCCTGAGTTAATTTGCTGGAGTAGATACTCAACAGCTGTCAGTTTTTGATCATTCATATTGGTTAGTTTTAATTAGTAATGGTCAAATATACGTACAAACATTTAATTGTTTACATAAATACGTTATCAATAATCATTCTAAATAAGGAATGTAAAGGAATAGCCTTAATTTATACATGATAACCTTAAATATACTTGGGTAATATGTTAGCTATATGTTACATTATGATACTATTCTAGCTACTATGTTGGTTATAACCGTCACAAATCTTTGTAGAATTAGTCAAGTTTATTGTGCAAAAAACAAGACAAAAAAATACCCCCCTGCCAAACTAACCAAAGATGCAGAGGGGCTTAGGCAACACATTGGGCGTATTAACCTAGTGCAAATATATGTAAAAAATTACATATTAAACTTATGACTATCAATAAATTTTATAGATTTTCTATCACCTGTAGTCTCTCTACCACATTTTATAGTAAGTATTCTACCACCTAATGGCTTAATGGGAGCTCCACGTTCAACATGCCACCCATTGGATCCATCACCGTACTCCTCTTTGTAGGTTCCTGTGAGCATTAAGTGTAATTGTTTTTGCTTAAGTGTGTATCCTGTTACAGCATGCTGATCTAATGTATCCCTTACATCATTTCTGCATGAATTTTCATGTATATGGCCCATGGTAAAAACATCAAAGTTCTCATAAGTTTCTAGAGCCCTGGTTAAATTAATAGCACCTTTGGTAACTATACCACCACCCCCTGATCCATGGAAGTATTTGATCTTAGTAGTGAAAGAGGTAGTATTGCCAGGGCTATAAACCTGCTTAACTACTAACCACCCACCATAGCCTCCTACTTGTATATTAGATTTTGCTTTAAAGTTTATAATATCTACAAATCGCTGCAGGATATCAGTCTCTTGAAATTTTATTATACTTGTCTCATGGTTACCGTATCCTATTAGCTTAATGATGTGAGCATAGGGGAGGAACCACTCCACAGCTGTGTTCACTATAGAGTCTAAATACATAGCATTATTGTGCTCAGGTCTTATATCAGATTTATTACGTCTATTATCTCCCCTCCCTTGCATTAAGCAGAACATATCACCATTAATCATTACCGGTATATTCTCTTTAACACAATAGTCCAGGTGTCTCTTTAGCATATCTCTATCACAGTGAGGGTTATCCCAATGCAAATCACTAAGCATAGCTATCCTTACTTCACTGCCTTCTAGTGAAAGCTCGTGAACATTCTTTGAGTGTCTTATCATTAAAGTTATTTAAAGGGGTTGTATAATTTGTCTAGCAGTCTTAGGATAAAAAATAGAGCTATCCCACAGCCAAATCCTATTATAAATAATAACCAATTAGTTTTGGCCTTTTGCTTTTTTTCTGCTTTATATATGTACTTATACTTAAGCACATCCTGCTTTACAAGTTGAGTCTTATACCGGTACTCTATCCTTGTTTGCCACCTGGTCTTAGGTACATAGATATTCTTAAAAAAGATAACAGTATCCTTAGTTCTTATTACCTTTTCGTATCTAAGCGTATCATTACGTATCACTGCAAAGCTATCTATTGATATTATTCTGATGGTATCACTATCCTGCACTACCTCTAATCCAAATTTAACAGCTTTTTTGTAGTGGTACTGTGCTTTTTTAGCATCAGAGCAGGAGCCTAATAGGCATAGTGCTATAATTGGGAGTATGTATCTCATAAATTTTCTAGCATTTGTATCATTCTAGGGCAGGGGTAGATATCACTCTTATCATGCCTCACTGAATTGTGTGTAAATATACCTGGTTCTCCCCTCAAAGCACGTTTATCTATATCAAAGATGGTAGCAAAGTAATCTCTAGGGATATTGTACTGATCACAAAGGTAAACTAGCAGCTGCCGGGTAGACTCTATTTGTGCATCTGTGTACATTTGCCAATAGATGTGCCCTTTGTATGGTTTATCTAAGATAGTTAGCTGAGTGTAATCTACTTTACCTCCTACATAGTTATAGTAGTAACCGTTCTTTTTAGTTAGTGGTCCATAGTTACAGATCTCTATGCCTACAGATATTTTATCTAAACTCCTGTAAGTTACTCCTGCTTCACTAAACACCTCTTGCTTAAGGCCTAAGTGATAAGCCCAATTTTTAGAGCTGAAGCACTGCACTATTGTGCCCTTACTACCAATGATAAAAGCAGTAGCTACCCTTCCTACTTGCTGATTAAAAAAGTTAGCTACAGATACTGCATCTGGTCCACCTGCTGTATGGTGTAAATAGATCTGCCTTTTATCTGTAAGCTCATCTACGTACTGATCTTTAGATAGTCTCTGTTGTACTATTCTGCTTATATCTAATTCCATCTATATCATTTTTAATTTCTGATGCCCTGGCAAACAAACGCTTAAATGCATACCATATGTCGATCTGCTTAACAGCCTTGTAACTCTCATTAATTGAAACCGTCTCGATGCTTACAAGAACTAGAGATACTATCTTTGTCAACATTAATGGCACTGAGAAGAATTTCATAACGATATCATTGAGTATCAAAAAGTCAATCAAGTAGAACCCAATAACAGCTGTCTCATATAGGACCATCTTTGAAATAATAGCTGAAAGTTTTCTTGATGTAATAGGTATGCCTAATTTTCTAGCCTTCCAAATACCTGTAAGCGTATCTAGCACTATGGCAAAACCAATTAAAAATAATATGCCTGATATAGGTAAAAAGAAAGCTCCTATCACTGTTAATAATTGTATTGTATATTGTTTAATTGAGGCTAATAAGATTGCTAACTGTAGTCTCATAGTATTAAGATGGCGTTGTTATATCCATTTTCTCTAAGATTACCACACATACCAGTGCATACTGTTTGCCATTGGGTGATACAGCTACAGTTATTAAACATAGGCCGTAGATCAGTATCCATGTTAGTGGTAGAGATGAATATAGGAAATAGATTTTTGTTAGCTAGTAACCATCTGATTAATCTCTGCTCAAAGAAGCTAGCTTTCTGTGCATAGTGCTCCATACCAAAGGCTACCTCTGATCTAGATACGCTAGCAGAGTAATCACCTGATTGTGTTTGTAGTCCTTTGTTCTTAAGTTGGTAGGTTAATCCGAATACAGCATCCTCAGCACTTCTCCATGCTATTACAGGCTGTATAAATTCTACTAGATCTACCTCATCAGGTGTAAGCGTCTGAGCATTGTAAGCTGTTAGCATGTGGTTGTAAAAAGTAGTACCTAGTATAGGCTGTATCCTTAGTGCTGCCTGAGTAGCTATGTATGGTGTCACATCTGTTACATCCACATTTGCAGTGATGGGTGTATTAACTTTTAAATAAGTTTCTGTTATGAAATATAGCATTATACAGTTGGTGTTATTGGGGTTACTACTACGGCAGCTGGTGCACTCTGAGTCATATCACCACCCTCTATAGGAGGAAGTGAAGCCAAAGCTCTCACCTCATTTATAGTCATAGTTTCAAGTACTTTGTTAGCTACCAATGGGCTTAGTGAGTTAATTGCATCATTTACTTTTGAGCTCTCAGCTTCTAGCTCTACTATATTCTCATTAATGATCTGGAAGTTATTGATAGTAAATTCTGCAGGTATCTTAGAGATGGTTAATAGCTCCTGAAAGATATGCTGAACACATCCTCTAAGCTCCATTACTACATTCTTTTCAAATATCACATAAGCCTGCTTAATATCTGCACCACCTCCTAGGGCTCCTGTGGTACGTACACCCATTAAGATAGGATCTATAGTGTGAGCAAAACAAATCTGCTCTGTGTTAAGTTGTGAGGCCTCCTGGAATAAGCTATCATTACCATTTGTAGGTAGGCTTTCTATCTTAGGTAACTGATCCTGGCTATTAGCAAAGAAAGCAACAGCTTTACCTGCATTAGCAGCACCTTTCATCCTGTCAATAGTTTCCTTAATCATGTGCTTCTCCTCCTCTGATTGTGGCCTCTTAGGGAACATCATAGCAAAGGATGGGAATATACTATTTTGGATATTAGATTTAGCAAAGTAGCTAAGCTCACCTGATAGGAAGGCAAAGTTAAGTGCTGAGGTATATTGTGGTAGTGAATAGTAATCCTGCCCTAGTGATTTAATCTCATAGCAATATAATTGTTCATAATCAGAGCAAGCAACGTGGTAAGGTTTAATTTCTCTAATATCAATGTTAGTACTCCAGTCATCACATAGATAGTACATATCATTAAATCTAGATATCCTTACTTTCTCAGGTGATACATTTTCTATCTTAACTAATTTCTTAGTGCTGTCAAAACATAATTTAAAATAGATCCTATTGTGCACAATTAATTGCCTTGTTACAGCCTTAACTGTTTGTCTTATTTTAATCTTTCTTTCAAACATGTAAAGCTCTAGCTTTTCAGGGGTAGTTAGTTTATCAGTTGCCAAAGCAAAGCCACCACCGATAACTGCATTAGTTTTATAATCACAAATCGCTCCATGCAAGGGACTAGCAAAATACATTTGATTAAGTAGCTGAGGATATAGGTTGTCTGCACCAAATCTTACCCACATATTAGTGGCATATCTACCATTGACATAAGGAAGTGATAGATCACCTCTACCTACAGGTAGGAAGGGGGTGCTAAAAGATTGATAACCTTCTACCATTTCAGGCCCTGCGCTTTCTTTCTTAAATAAATTGTTATACCATGCCATAATTAATCGTATATTGAGGTGCCTACTGGCCCACTAACCACCATTCTACCCTCTTCTATCACCACTCCTGTGGACTGTGCAATAGTTAAAGGTAGTACATAGGGTACTGAGCTCTGATAAATCTGATATATAAACTGCCCTTGTAATAAAGTAATATCTACAGGCTCATTAAGTACAAAAAGATTGTATCTTTCAGGCCATAAGCTAACATCTGCAGTGGTAAAAAGCTGAGTGCTAGAAGTAGTATTCATTTCATTAGTGAAAGCAAATAGATAATGAGGGGTGGGTACAGTAGTAACCTCTGTTAAGGTTAGCACTACCTGGTTAATAGTTCCCTGTTCAATGTATATCATACCTATATTATATGATGTTAGTCAAATGTTTAGAAATAAAAAAAGCCCCACAATTTGCAGGGCTAATTTTGATAGTGTTAAGTCTATTAAGATACTCCGATAGCAGCTAAAGCACCTGAACTCATTTGTACCTCATAAGCTAGATATTCATTTTCACCTAACAAAGTTACAGCATATTTAGAACCATCTGCTCTAGCAGTACCTGATCCTTCAGCTACACCTGTAACTTGTAAGTATGGGAAGTACCAATAAAGACCATTAGCATCTAATACTATTGCAGTAAGATACTGCTGTCCTGATCCTAAAATTTTGATAGCTCTTGACTTATCAGCTTCTCTACGTTGAAACATTAAAGAGATAGTAGAAGTAACATAAGATGAACCATTGATTAAGTCAATAGCAGCCTCTTCTGTAAAACTAGATGTATTTCTGCGTATGTAATAGTTCTCAAATAAAGTAGGAGTTGCTAAAGTGATAGCTGTGATAGCCCATCCTGCACCTGCAGAAGGATCAGCTGGAGTGATGGATGCGATCTCATCCTGTTGGTTAATCCATATACCATAGATACCCCCACTATTGTTATCGCAACTTTTTAAAATAGCCTCGAGGGCTTGACATGTTGGCATGATTTTAAGTTTTATATAAAGGGGGTTGCCCCCCTCTATGAATTAATAATTAAGAATAGTAAACTATATCCTGTGGGTTAACAAAGCTAAATCCTACCTTCATGTTAGCACGAGTTCGGATAACCGGCTCAGCAACAGTATCTGCTAAGTTTACAGCACGTAAGTCAGAAGAGTCGCCCTCACCATCAAATGCATAGATAAGGTTGTCTTTTAAAGTGATAACAAAAGTATCGTTTGACATCCCTGGACAAAGTACTATTTTGATACCTAAGTAAGTTAAAGATAGATCCTGAGTGATATATGCATTAGTGTTACCTGAAGCTACCCCTAATCGGTAGATATTAACTAATTGAGCAGGCATGTAGATACGTAGATCTGCAGTTCTAGAAGCAATAGCTGCAGGAACCAAAGCAAAAGCAGCTGCTAATTTAGCACCTAATCCAGCAGCACCTGTAAATGTAGTGATATAACCTGTACCACCATTGATAACACTAGGATCAGCAGCCAATTGCACTTCGTAACCATCACACAAAGCAAGTTGTGGGTTAACGGAAGCTGTATCACCTTGCCATCTTAAAGACTCAATTTGACCTGCAATAGCGTTTGCCATTTCAGACCAGTAAAAGTTAAAGAAAGAAGCTACTGTGAAATCACCATTTGAACCTGCTGCCATTTGTAAAGATACAAAAGACTGCTCTAAGTCAAACTGGCAAACCTGAGCCATAGCAGAAAGAGCACAAACGTCTACTTCTACTGAGCTTAAATCATCAGTGTTAAGGTTAGGGAAGGTACAAGGGCTAGCAGCTAGTAAGCCAGAACCAAAAGTAACTGTACCAATTTTAGTTTTGTACTTGATACCAGGTAAAGTACGGAAGTTATCAGGAATTTCACTACCTGAAAGGTAAGCCTGTGCGTAGAACGCATCAGCGTTTGGTGCTAATAATGCAGAAGCATCAATGTTTAGATCAAATCTTAGTTTTTTCATTGTTTTTTTGTTTGTTTATTGATTATTAAATTTATTGAATTTACTTAGTCTTTGCTGTACGCTCAATGCTACAGCCTCCTCCATTACTGCCTCATCTGCAGTCTCTGCTATAATTGCCTCTTCTAATTGATTTTTTAAATCAGCTATCATAGCAACAAGCATATCTACTTGTTCTGTTACTAATGGCGTTACTATTGCTAGTATTGCCTCAGCATCTAATGCAGGATCTACAGCCATAGTCTCTTCCTCTGTTACTACTTCCTCTTCTACTACAGTATCAGACATAGCTTCCCCTTCTACTGCTACTTTTTCATCTCTAATTTCAGTGATTTCACCATCAACTACAACGTAGATCTTGCCGTCAATTAAGTGTTCACCATCAGGTAATTTGTTCATATTATTTGTTTTAAGTTGTTGCTGTTCTTTGAGCTTCATGCCTAGATATCCCTCTATGCTGAAACCTACCTGCCCATCTGCTACCAGTTGAGCATAGTATTCTTTATCTGTTACTTGGGCTGTTACCATTAGTGTGCCCTCAGGTACCTCAATGCCAAAACTAGAATAAGCCTTATCCTCTTTTGGTGTATCTACTATCCATGCCTCAAGTACATAAGCAGGTACAGTCTTCTCAGTATCATGCTCTAGATTAAACAAGTCTTTGTTACTCATATCACGCATAAACTTTGCATGAATTTTCTCTATCTCTTCTATAGTAAACTTAACATAGTACTCTTTACCATCCTCATCATCCTTCCTATAGATCTCCATAGGGATAAGAGCAGGTGCTACTATGCGATACTTAATATCATCTGTAAAGATCATAGGCTTAACCTGGCTATTGAAAGCCATACCCATTACTTTGATAGCAGGAGTGGATGTAAAAGCAATTTGTTCAATGCCAAGGTCCTCACCATTTGTAGCGTATTCAGGATCTATAGTAATTTTGTAAACAGGTAAATTATCTTTTGCCATACCTATATTATAATTATTCATATATTTGTAAAAAAATTAACTATGGTAACTATTTTAGGAAGGGATATCCCCAACAGAATTGAAGAGCTGACTATTGAGCAGTTCGAAGCAATTACAGATATTAACAATAATAAAGAGATAGATCCTGTGGACAGGCACCTGCAAATCTTTGAGTTCTTAGGCATCCCTGAGAAGGAATTTTTTGACTTTGATATAGCAGATTTTATTGATATTGTAAAGGAGTTCAATTCTGCTCAGGATCCAATGGCACAAAGTGAGCCTGTAGGTACACTAGAGCTAGATGGCTTTACATATACTGCAGAGTTAAAGCTAACAGTACGTGAAACTAAGCTAATAGAAAAGATTGCCATTCACAAACAGAAGGGATACATCTCAGATATGATGGCTGTAATGTTTAAAGGAGATCACCTAACTAATGCAGAGCATTACTCTGAGGCTCACCTTAAATTAAAGTCTAAGCACATAAGAAAATTGAAAGCAGAAATCTGCATACCTTACATTATGTTTGTGGCTAACAAAATTAAAAAACAAGTAGAGGATGTGCCTACAGAAATAGTAGAGGATGTTATTACCGAAACAGTGGAGTGAGGTAAGTCTTGAGCAGTTCATAGAAATTGCTGAGATAGATAAAGAGCAGGGGGCCTATCACTATAATAGTGAGATACTATCTATCATTTGTGATGAGCCTATAGAGGATATTGAGGATCTAGATATAGATGAGCTCAATGCTTATGTGGACCAGTGCAAATGGGCACTATCACAGCCATCCAACAAATACAAGTCAGAGCTTCTAGGCATGAAGGTAAAGCCCTTTAGTAAACTTTGTCTTTATGAGTACATAGATCTAGACTATTATTTTACCCATAACTACATTAAGAACCTTGCAAATATATGTGGGCTGCTGTACAGGCAAAGTAAACTTAATGAGTGGGGAGAAGAGATAATCGAACCGTATGAGTATGACTGTACTATCAGAGCAGATAAGTTCTTAGAGCTCCCCATTACAGATGTGTATGGTATCATTAATGAGTTCTTAAAGTTCAGGGAGAATTTTTTAAAGACCTACCAAAATTTATTTCAAGGTGAGGAGTTAGCTGAGCTAACAGCAGAAGAGAAAGCACAGCTTACACCGGATGAGTTAAAAGAGGAGGAGGATAGTAAGAAAGATAGCAAATGGAGTTGGGAGCGTATGATCTACGGCCTATGTAATAATGATCTAACTAAGTCTGATAAGATAGGAGCTCTACCCCTTACCTACGTATTCAATATGATGGGGATGAAAAAAGAATTAGAGATATAATTATACTCTTAAAGGCAAGCCCTGGATAAATTCAGGTGGTGCAAATAATGCCTCAAATGTGTAGACTAGTTTTTGATTTTTTTCAGCTACCACTACAGCATCTAAAAGTTTATATCTCTTAGTTAACCACTCAAAGTACTGATTATAAATTTCTTTTGTTATTCCTGCAGATCCTAGTTCATAGGTAAATTTTTCTACAAAGTCTCTAGATACTATAGATCCATTATTAGGGCCATATTGATTACTAGTTTGTGGCACTCCATTATTAAGATATATAAAATAATAAGCTGCTATTATCTGTATCTCTAATACTTCAAAGCCACCTGTTATCTTAGCATTAATCCTGATACTATCAATTAATGTACTTCCTGTAGGGTTTAGAATATCATCTCTAATAATCCTTTTCAATATAGTAGCCATCCTTCTACGTGTAGGATATAGCACATTAAATTCTCCAGTGTTTGCGTATCTACCCATTATTATAAATTTTCTACTAGCACTCCATAGCTTGAAGTTACTGCTGTTAGTGTATTATTTTGTATTGTAAAGTGTAAGTACTGCTGCGTAGTAAAGTCTTTAGATACTATATCAAAGGCTGCTAACTGTCCGAAATCAGCATTAACATTACCTGTCATTTGTATTGCTTTTATACTTCCTGATACACCTCCTATTACAGGCATAGTTCTATAGATAGATACCATACCTAAACTACCTATAGCATTAGTGGCTATTTGAGTGGCAGCAGTTAATTGAGCATTGGTAGGGTTAGGGAATGTACTCATCCTTATCCTAGTCCTAGGAGCAGCTGCACCTAATGTAGTTACCCTAGCAATAAATGAACAGCGTAGCATTGAATAAACTATTGAAGTAGGTATGGCTACAGATATTACATTGATTTCATCTGTTGTATTTGTTATTGTTGTTACTCCTGCAAGAGACTGTAATACAGTCTTATTTTGCTTAGCATTTAAAGCAGTCTGTAAATCAGTCTGAGCAGATAGCGTTCCTGTGATAGCTCCCCATGTAGCACTACCACTACTAGCAGCGTTTATTATTTGAGTACCGGTAATTGCTGTATTAGTAGGCACCCCTCCTATAATGGAAGTACACTCTATTAAATCAGTCGCTTGTAAGTTACCTGTGTGAGCAGGTAGATTAGGCCTCCATGAGCCCCACCATCCATTAGCCATACCTATATTATATTATAAAAGTCATTTGTTTAAATTGGCACAGCACAATCAGTCCAATCATTTACTGTTAAGGTGATACTCATCTGATACCCTGCAGCATAATCTAGTAGATCATTATTGAGGGGTGAGAATGTAGGCACTCCTACCACATCAAAGCTAAAGTCATTACTATCATTAAAGTAGATATTCAAATCACTAAGGATCTGTTGCGTATCACTTAGTATAGTGATGATGTTAGCTCTATCTTTTTGTATGATATCATAACAGTATATATCAAAGTTAAACTCTGTAGTATTCTCAGTTGGCACCACACCACTAGGTACAATATACACTAATGGGTACTTCTCATTTGCAGTAGCAAAGTTATAGAGCTGTTCTTTGAAGTCACTGCCTACTTTGAATACTTGTTTGTGAGCTGTGTAAAAAGCAATGATGTGGTTTGTTATGGCTTGTAGACTGTTCATAGTTCTGCTGATTTATTTATACGGTTTATTTTCTGTTGGGTGGATGTTACTTGAGTCTCTGATACTATAGCTGTT
>Ga0209401_1001338_pt1 | contig 16407 bp, 21 predicted proteins | sample M_140807_MF_Meta_FD_187318 | JGI IMG/M metagenome (GOLD analysis project Ga0209401, IMG submission 187318) | Freshwater microbial communities from Lake Montjoie, Canada to study carbon cycling - M_140807_MF_MetaG (SPAdes) (version 2) | ecosystem: Environmental > Aquatic > Freshwater > Lake...
GACTGACTTGGACTTTGCTTCTTCCTCTCTCAACACACTTTTGAGTTGGTCTTGCAGGGTAAACAACTTACCCAAGTTTGTGGCCAACTCTGCGTAAACCGTGTTCTCGTTAACAACTGGTTGGCTTTTCTTGCCCTTGGGTTGCTCGACTGTTACTTCTACCTCTACTTCAACTGTTTTTGTGAATAGGCCAAAGAACCCACCCACTTCCTTTGTTACCTTCTTGACCTCGGTAAAAGTCTTCTGTGCTTCTTGAACTGTTCCCTTTATTTGTTTATAGAGGTCTAGACCTTTTTTGATTGCACTCACGCAACCTTGAGCCGCCATTAACAAACTTATCGGGTCGATGGGTTACTCCTTATTGACCACTAAAAAGACCACTAGTAGGCAATGCTTGTCCAAAATTAGGGGCAAGGTTTCCAGCTTGAGAGCCAATCGAATACGCTCCAAGAAAACTGCGACCTAATGCTGGCAATATCTCAGGTGCATTTTTACGCAACACCTCAGAAACGCTATTACCTGACAACTCCTTTGCAATTCTTTGTAATTTTGTTGGGTCTGTTGTGGTCAACATTCTTGCTATCTCATTAGCGGTAGCAACTTGTTGCTGTTCGCCAAGAGTCCTGTAATCTCGTCTTATTGCATTTGTCAAAATTCCCAACACGCTCATTGGTGGCGGCTCTCTTGTGGCCTCTGTCTTAATTTTGTTAACCGCCTCGGTTCTAGCGGCAGTTTGTGAGCCTTGCAAAACAACCTTAGAGGTTGTCTTCATCTCTATTTCACTCATTAGGTTGCCCATAAACTGTTTATAAGCATCTTGAGCCACTTTGTCAGACGGGTCAATACCAAATGTTTCCTTAATGACTCTTACATTTTTAGGATTCTTGATAATATCAAGCGCAGGATTTCCTGATGGAGAAACCATTGTTGAAGTTGTTTGTGCTCCACCAAGTCTATCCATCAAACTTTGCATCACACCCAAACGGACTGCTTCTTTTTCAGAACTAGACATTGTTCTTATGTCTGCAATTAATTGGTCTAGGTCGGCAGGCTTCTTACTAAATGCAGACCTTCCCTCTTGCATTGCGTCTAAAACTGCTGTGTCATTTGCCCAAAAGTTTCTAGCACGACCATAAGCAGGGTTAGACTTATCTAACAAATCAATAAATTCTCTGCGGGTATCTCTAATTGCACTAAGTTGAGTATTGCCCATGCCTGATGATGGTGACTTGCCTGTATAAATCAAATCATCTAAACCCATCTTCATGTAGTGCATAAATGTTGTATCAATCTTGGTAACTGGGTCACCATTAGAGGTTACCAATTTTCCATCAGTAGATATTTGCACTTTAGGCAGTTTAATTCCCTGCTCTTGAGCCAACATAGATGCTCTATCGTAAGCCTGCTTCATACTTGGCCTGTCAAGTAATTGAGTAAAGTCGGGTGAAATTTCTACGGGTTTAGGCAATGCAAATCCATATAATTTTTTACCTACTTCAGCCCTTGCTTCTTTGAGTGCATTGAACTCGTCAAAGTATGCACCATTTTTTCCAAATGCAGTTTGTAAGTCTGTCGTTAGTCTTGACAATATACCTTTATCACGCTCCTCTAAGAACTTTTTAGCCTCTGTTTTGCCAACACTAGGTAACAAATTAACAGCATCTAAATATGCTCTAGTGTTTGTGCCAACATCCGCAAGTGCGTATGGTTTGCCAGTTTTAGATAAAACAAATTGAATCGCTTGGTCAACACCACCAACATCGGCATCTAAAGCCTCACGAATTACGCTTCTTGCTTGGTCAACACCCAATCTCTGAGGACTGCCAAACATTGCATCTGTTGCCGAGCGATAAACCTTGCCAGCAACCATTCCGATGGGTTTGGCTACCAATGCACCAATACCACCAACTACACCGCCCATAGTGGCTTCCTTGCCTGTTTCTGGGCTAAATAGTGCGGCCTCAGACTCACCTATCCCTGCGGTTGCTCCTGCGGCTGTTGCAAGACCCATTTGAGCAGGTAATGTTGTGGCCATAGGTTTACGGGTCAGAATTGATGGGGTAATCCCGCCCAATATCTGCGCTCCAGTTGACTTCAATGGATTTTCTTGGGTGTACTGTTGCAGTCCAACTCTCTCTAATGCAGTACCAACTTCACGGGGTGAAGGTTGAGGCTGGTTAGGGTTCATCTGCTTTAAAGCCTCAGAAATCTTTTTTGGTTCTGAGGTTACAAATGATTTGAGTGCTCCAATAGCCTCGTCTGAAAAATTAAGACTCAATCCTTGCAAGAACTGGCCAAACCCGCCCGTTGCCCATTGGCCACTCTTAATAGCACCTAGCAATTCCTCTCCTTGTGGAGTAATTCTGTTTGTTTCTTTGGCGACTAACAACTCATTTTGTAAGTCTTGTATTTGTTCATTGAGTGATGCCATTTTTAGACTCCAAGTTATCTTACAAAACCGCCTTGTTGAAGGGCATTACCTGCTGGTGTATTTGCCCCGCCACCACTACCACCCAAAGCATTGAATTTAATTTTAAGTTGTTGGAGGGCTTGCGTATACAAAGGATTTGTTTGTTGATAATTTGAAAAATCAGTATTAAATTTTGATTGCGCTCTAATTGGATTTTTTAAAATAATTGATTCATTGTCAGCCAACCATTGATTACTATATCTTCCCAAATCTTGTTCACGCTGTAACTTTAAAGAAAGAGCATCTAACAACAAACTATTACCTGCTGGTGTTTTAGATAAACTTGGTGAGCCTTGAACAATGAACTTCAAATCAGTATCAGTTGGGTTAACACCCAATTTTTTAACTTCAGGCAAAATAACTTGATTTGAATATGCTTGAAAAGCCTCTTGTCCAGCCAATCCTTTAACATTGAGATTTGGATTAAATATTTGTCCAGCTTGACCCAATTGCAACATAGTCTGTTGACCAAATCCAGTTCTTACTCCTTGTTCTAACAAAAACTGCATACTTTGAATGTTTGCAAGAGCAGACCCTGCTGTTCTTGCTCCAGTCAAATTGGTGTTAATTGTGTCTGTTAAATTTTCTCCAAATCCCTTTTGCATATTATTACTAACTGTATTTGTCACACTAACTTGTGGCCTCATTTCTTTTGCAATGTCAGCCGCTTTATCTACTACGGACTTCATTGCTTCAGGTGTTTGAGGTATTTTTGCAACCTTTGCAGTTCCAAATAAAGTTAATGCCGCATTAGCAAAGTTACCAGTAAATGATTCACCCTTAATGGCATCTACAACAGGTTTTGGAGCACCCGCAAGAGGTATCTGATAGAGACTATCACCAACCACTTTGTATTCAGGTTGATACTCTTTTAATATTTGTCTTCCAGCACCACCAAGAGCCATCAATTCAGGAGCAACACGGGAAATATCGTAACTTGCAGGGACTGCTGGAGTCACTCTTTGTGGTTCTAAATAGGAGGTATCTGCCGCTTGGTCAACAACAACCTTTTCAGGTGTGATTACTTCAGGCTGTGCGGGTTGATAGCCTTGCATCGCTATACGTTGAGCCAACATTGTTTGTTGTTGATTTAACAATGCCTGTTGCCTCTGTGCCGCTTGGTCTCTAACCGCAAGTAACTTTAAAGCCAAATCAGGAATACCTGCTTGACTCGCACGTTGTGCGGCTGTGGTCAAAGCATTAGGGTCTTCCATGTTTAGACCCTGCAATATTTGGCTTTGTGCGGTTATCTTTTGTAGCGTTGGGTCTTCTCCACCCAAAGCACCGCCAATGCCTCTACCTAGTTGTGCTCCAGCCGCATATAAACCCGCCCTAGTACCAAAGGATTGACCTTCGTTTAGTGCTTGGTTGTATTGACTCTGCTCATACTGTTGAGGAGTAATTCCAAATAATCCTGCAATGTTTGTATCTGCCATGTTTTTACTCCTTAAGCGTAACCGCCACTACCACCTGAATAATTTGTTGAACCACCATATAAATTATTAATTAAATTAATATCATTGGTATTAAGTTGCCCACTATTCAAATAATTACCTAACAAATTAGTAAATCCAGCACCCAAAGTAGATGTAGGACTTCCTGCACCACCAAATAAAGTTGCAAAAGGATTTGTAGTAGCTTTAAGTCCTGTGCCATAAGAAGCACCAGCCGCAGTCCCTGTTAAACCTAATCTTCCTGCATTTCCTCCATAATTTGCCGATAGTCCACCAAGTTGAGAACTCAATGATAAAGGTTGTTGTGCAAGTTGCTCTAAGCCACCCGCTTGAGTAAACAACCCTGCTCCAAAATTAACATTTTGTTGACCTGCTGTTTGTGCATTAGCCGCCAATGTTGCATCTTGTTGAGCAATAGCGTTGTAATAGGCTTCTAGTTCAGGGTTACTTGCACTCAATCCCATACCGCCACCAGGTCTTAATCCTGTTCCACCAATAGATAATCCAGTTCTACCTGTGTTTTGCAATTGATTTCTAATTCCCGCTAGTTGACGTTCACGGGTAGGAGCAAGCAAGTTTTGCTGACCCAACATATATTGATTTGCAACATCTTCAGGTGATTGAGCCAAATACTTTTGACCAAGACCTGTTAAGGAACTAACACCTTGTGATATTGCTGACGAAGGTGTGTAACCTGCACTTATTAACTGCCCTGTTACTGGGTCAGTTTTAAAGTTAGAAGAACCAAAAGCAGTTGTAATTCCAACAGGTCTAAACTGTGAACCCGCTACACCCGTTTGAGTAGCATTAATAATGTCTTGTTGTGCTTTGAGTTGAGCCTTTTTATCTGCCTCAGATTGAATAACCTGTCCTGCCGAACTCATACCACCACTAATTAGATTACTTAGTGTTGTGTTGTCTATACCACCTGCACCACTTAAAAGACCTTTTGCTACCGATGCCCCTGCTGATAGCAAACTGGGTGAAACGCTTGATAATGAATTTTGTATTTGATTTGGTAAATTCGTAATGTCAGACCCAGTTGATGCTGATGGAATTGAACCAAGTGCAGTTGATGCTAATGGTGACGCAAAAGATGGAAGATTTTGAGCAATTGGATTGTAAGGAGATAAAGGTGTTTGTGGTGCATTTGGAAACTGCTGTGGCAACTCACCTAATGGTGAGTTTAATAAAGATGATGCTCCTGAACCAGCACCACCAGCCGCACCAGCCGCATTAGCAGTCATTGCTTGACCTAACTGTAAATCAGCTAATGTTGCCGCATCAAAAGCACCAGTAGCACCAGCCGCACTACCAGCACCACCAAATAATCCACTACTGCCAATTAATTGAGCACCAGCCGCCGCTAAAACTGGAGAAAGTGGGCCTTTCGCCAGTTCCCCAAGCTGTGACAAAAAGCTATTATTTTGACCGCTTTCATATTGATTAGAAATTCCTACTGGTTGACCTTGAGGATTTGTTGAAATATTTGTATCTCTAAAAATATTATCGTTACTTCTTTCTCTTATCCGATAGCCAGTTAAAACCTGTATTGTTTCAGCCTCCATACCTCCTGAATTATCATTATAAAATGACTTACCAGTAAACTTAGTTTCATAAACTGGGGATATACCAAAATCATTTGTATTTCTAACTGGTTGACCATTGACAACTAACACATCACCATATACATCCTCAGATGGGTCACTAGGATTGTATTGAAGACCTTTGGTAAAATATGCGTTACCACTTTTAATAGCAGAAAGTGCATCATCATAAATACTCATAATTCACCTCAATAATTTGTTTAAAAGTCATTATGCCAATTGCTCATCTGCTGGAAGTGGTGTGTTGCCAAGTGCAAGCCAAGCCTTGTATTCTTCGTAATCGGTATTGCCGTCTGCAAAAGGTATGCAAGCACCATCGCTTGTACGAACAACAGATTTTCCGTTTGAATCTAATTTATACATTTATAACTCCGCAGAAAAAGTTGCAGTTACACTTTGACCTGTGGTAACAAGACCTTGTCCGCTAGTTAAACCTGTGTAGTTGTTAAATCTCCAAGACGCTCCTGAGACTCCAGCATTTAACGTACTAACAGACGCAGAACTTGGATTTATTGAACCACCACTCCAATTAACAGTTTGTAAATTTGTAGCGGCACTTAAAGTAGTTGGTGCTACTCTCATAGCGACTGGGAAAACAGCCGCAACTTCTGCAACAGTAGTGCCATTGGCAAAGCCAGCCGCACCGCCAGTAAACGGGAAAAAATATCTCTGACACAAAGCCAACTCAGTACCATACGGGCGGTAGTCAAACGATGTGGCTGTTGAGCCTTTTTCTAGCTGTACGCCCGTGATGTAAAAGGTGGCTCCATTTGTGCCGACTACGCTGGTTGCGCCTGTGGCTGAGTAATACAAAGTTCCTGACCAAGCACCAGCAGTTCCGCTAACAGTAGCTCCAGCACCCATAGACCAACGAACTTTCATTCCTACACCGCTAGTTGTTAACCAAGTGCCAGATGTGTCTCCAGCAATCGTGATAGTCTTTTGCTCATAAGTGTTTGCTACGGAAATTGTGTAGCTAAACGGGTAATTTCTGCTGTTGTCGCTGTTTTGGATAGAACCTCCAAACGTACCAGTAAGGCTCGAACGCACCCAAAAAGATAGTGTGACTGTGGCGGCACTTGCAGTTCCCCACGCCAAGTCAGCCATGTTCAAACCTTCAATTAACTGACCATAAACATAAAAGTCTGAAGCCCCAACAGATGTTGCTGCGCTTGATGTAATCAGTGTTGAATTAACAAACCCTGCTGGGGCTGTTGATGATTGTTGAAAAGTAAACTTAGAAGTTACAGCACCAACAGCTTGAAAACGGTCTATACCATACAAGTTAGCAGTTGTTTGAGTAACACTAGCCCCCGCATTGCGCTGGTCTATAACCATTGCGCCGTTCAGAATTCTATTCTTGAAGCCGTTGTATTGCACCCCCGTGCAATTTGTCAAAACACCTGATGTTGGAGTTCCTAAAACTGGTGTTACCAATGTGGGGCTAGTGTCTAACACCATCTTTCCTGTGCCAGTAACCGCATTGGTTAGCGTTACTCCGCCATAGCTTAAAGTTGAACTTAGCGTAGCTGTACCAGAAGAAGATAGAGTAGTGAATGCACCAGCCGCAGGAGCAGTACCACCAATAGCAGGTGGTGAGGCCAAGTAAGTGCTAAAACCTGCCCCTGAGACTGTGCTAGATGCACTCAGAGTAGTAAAAGCACCCGTAGAAGGTGTTGTTGCTCCAATTGTGGTTGAGTTAATTGTTCCACCTGTCATTGCTCCACTTGACTCATCAACTTTTGAATTTACAGCAGTTTCAATATTAGTGAACTCTGTGTCAATCTCAGTACCCTTTACAATTTTTAAAGGGTCACCACTTGTTAGCGTGTCTTTTGTCGCAAAATTAGTTGCTTTTGTATAGTCTGACATATTTATCCCTTAACTAAATCGGCCTTGTTTAGATTGAATTTCAATCTTTTGAATTGATAGTGCTGTACCATTGATTGTTACCTCGTATCCAGTTTGTATCACTTTCCCTGAACCAGTTGCATTTGATGATATTGTTTGTAGAGCAACCCCATCAGTATAATACGCAATAGGATTTGCATTTGCACCATACTCAGCCACACCATACTCAGAAATACCTTGTGTTGGCAATAAAATACTTTCAGATAAATAGTTAGCCTTAAAATCAAAACCCCATCTAATTGTTACATATTGATTGCTACCACCAATCACAATTGCACTAATTTTCTTTAAAATTGATATTTTTGAAATGTCACCAAGGTCTGCATTGTTTGTGTAATATGCCATTGGGAATGTAGATGTATGGTCTAAATAAGTTCCATACTTTCCAATATAACCAGTTTTACCTATTAATAAATCACCATTTCTTCTTGATAAAAAACAAGTTGGCAAAATACTATTCCAAGTCGTTACCCTGTAAGAACCATCAGGCAAAATAACCTTTGTATCAAAACAATAAACCCTTTGTGCAACAGGTAAACTTATTAAATAAAATCCTTGTTTTTCTGAATATACGGACTTTAAATTAGTTAAATTTTCCCCTGAAATACTTTGAACAAGGTCATTCCTAATATTCTTTGATAAATCTCTTTCAGGAGCAGACTTCTCTTGAATTGTTCTGGATAAAGAACGAACACCCGAATTAGATAAAAACACAACATCAGAACTTGTTGCCTGAATAGTATCTCTTGAAATACAACCAATACCACCAATTGTGTCGCTTATTGACATTGATGCAGGGGTAGTGGCATTTTGATAAACAAGAATCTGACGTTTACCAAAGATGAATAAAAACCCGTTGTGAGCCGCTAAACCAGTAATCTCATCAGCCCCATTAGGCCAAACTCTATCTACATTCAAAGAACCAGCCGTTCCTGTACTCCATACATGACCAGCAATTAGGTCAGAAAAATACACAGTATTCTTAACTGTTGATGTACTTGCTACCCACAGCCGACCATAAGCAGATATTGCAATGTTTGCACTTGGAACAGTCGCTACATATCCTGTTTTTTCTGATACCCGTCTATATGTTGTTGTTGATATTGTTGGGTCAAATATAAGAGGGTCATACCCTGACTGAAAGAAATAAGTAATTCCATTCAAAGATGTACATTGCCAGTTGCTTTCAGTAATAGTTGGAGCAGACCCGCCTCCCCCATACGTTAATTCTACAACTGCATTAGAGCCATCAAGTTTAAAGAGTTTGTTATTACCAGCAAATAAAACAGTCAAAGTTCCATCAGACTGTACTAATTCATGGATAACATTAACATCATTTGCACCTAAATTACCACTTGATGAATTAACTCTTGACCAACCTTTTCTAGCACCAATACGACCATATTGGTCAATCACACAATTTGTAGCAACCAACGCCCAACCACTCTGCATATCAAGCGGAGAGTCTTGCGTATTCAGCCCATAAAAACCAGGTGCTGAGATGCTAGAAATTTGTATTTGTTGGGTCATATTGGTACAAATTCTTGATTTTCAGGATAACGAGTGCTCTCTAGTGCAATGTAATCTGACAACATACCTTTATACAAATTGTATGCTTCTGAAGATGGAAAACCTTGGTCTTCTCCTCTTTCAATCAATGCTCTTGCATAAGCATTTTGAGCAACTAATGTATCAGGAACTAACACAACTGTTGCACCCGAAGATAGTGTTGCTTGTGGTATTGTTAAAGCAAACTTAATTGTGTAAACACCATTGGGTATTGGATACAAACTTACTTTTGTGTCGTAAGAACCATCTACTCCATCAAAAGCATATTCTGTGGGTGATTGAGTGGCAACAGGAAGAAAGTTTAGTTTGCGGTTCATGTCCACAAAACTAATGTTTCTTAATGATAAAAGACTGGTTGTATTGATAACATCCATTACTTGAAACTTCTGTCCAGCACCCGTTAGAGCGTAGGATGAAGTAGACGAAGTTGTTGTTACTGTAATTGTTTGTCCCAACACATTCCAAGAAAAAGCATCTTCAACTTGACGTTTGGCATCATTAACAAACTTTCCAATCAAAGATGAATATGTTGTTTGAGTGGGAGTTGTAACATTAGACTCTCTAAGTCTAGTTAATACATCGTTAATTAGTTCTAAATAGGTCATTGTCTAGTCAACCCTTCTTCTTCAATGGTGACTGCTACCGCAAAGGTAGATGCCGCCTCTGATGTTGCTTTTAAAATATCGCCTTCTTCCATTACAAAGTAAGATGTGCCACCCCAATCTTGGGTGGTCTTGGAAGTAACTGCTGTTTGATAGACAAGCGAATATGTAGCAGTCGCTGAAGTGTCTACCCAATCAAATGTAATGTGTTTATTTGAAGTAGTAGCATTAGCGGCACGAAGCAATACAACCTTTGCATAGTAACCAGTAGGTACTGTATAAAGAGTTGTCAGCGTATTTGCTGTTAAGTTTGCTCCAACCGATAATGCTCTCATTTTGCCTTTGCCTTATTCCTTGCGGAAATTGACTTGGCTTTTGCCTTTGCATCATCCTTGGAGTTTGCACCCCAAGCCTTGAGCGAAAGAAGCAGTCTTGTTGGTTCACCATCCTTGTACTCTGCACCAGCCATATTGCCCATGCGAGCCAAGAAACTTGCTCTACGAGGGTTATCCCCCGACTTAACTGGTGCTTTCAAGTTGCCACCAGTTTCTGCATTATAAGATGCTCTGCCTTTAGAGTTCAACCCCCCTTTGGCATTTTTTCCTTCGGAGCGTTGCCAAGCAGGAGTCTTCATCTTATTTTCCTTTTTTTGGTTTCTTCATTCCAGCCTCAGACATAGCAATAGCCACCGCTTGTTTCTGAGATTTAACAACTTTCCCACCCTTACCTGAATGTAGAGTTCCCTCTTTCCATTCGTGCATAACTTTACCAACTTTAGCCATTTTCTTTGTTGCCATGATTACTCCTTAGACCAATTCTGTAACTGAAACAGTTGAAGTAGTAATTGTTGCATCTTTGATAAAAGCAATCTTTTGAGCAGGATTCACTCGTACTATTTCAACACAATTAGGTGGAATCATTGCTGATGTTGTAATACTTGCAGTTGGGCTAGTGCCAATTGCATAATGGCAATGACCTTGACCACAAGCAATGCGAATCATGGTAGTTGTAGCACCAAAAGCCGTCATTTGAACGCTTGAGGTTGTGACTGTTGCCACTTGGGTTGTACCATGACTAGCAACTCCAAAAGCCACTTGGTTTGGGTCTAGTTGAAATGTTGACATTATTTGCTCCTTGAAGATTTCTTCATCATGTTAGTTGCTGTGCGTTGACCACGCATAGGCTTTGGTTTACCAACTGCCACCATAAAGGTTATTGATGGTTCACCACGTTTTTTAGCACCTTTTACAGCACTATTTGCATCTTTATAAGTAGTTGTTTTTTTCATTTTGTATCCTTTTTGATAGAACCGCCTGATTTCCATGCGTCACAAGTTCTTAGTGCCGCACAGGTGAAATGAAATAACTCGCAAAATCCAAGGTCTGCCGCATCAATAAACTGTTGGTCATAGTCCAACTCATTAGGGCTAGACTTACCTTTCTCTAGTCCCAATTTGATGCACTCCATCATCTTGGGAGTTTGGATAAATGCGGCACAGTTACCACAACGCATAGTTTTCACTACTTCGGTAGGTGCGTTATACATCTTGGCTTTTTTCAACCAAAACGCTTCATTAGGTTCAAGTGGGTTTGGCGCACCATATCCATACTCTTTAAAAGCATGATTTCTGTTTTTCAGATTTACATGAATATCTTGAGTAGGCAAGGGACAAACTGTGCCTGAGAGCAATCCTTCTTTCACTTTAGCCACCTAGCGGCAAAGAAACTTAGGATTCCTGACAAGGTAGACACAACTGCCATGCCCATCCAAAAACCGCCCTTAGATTGGTTAATCATCTCAAGCATCAACTTAACGTCAACACTTAGTTGAGCAACCTGTATCTGTAAAGACTCTACTTGAGCCTCTAACTTGCCAAAGTCTCTAGCGTCAATATCAGACATTCTGAACCTTTCGAGGTCTACCCATCTTCTTAAATTGCGGGATGGGAGGATTAAATTTTACTTCACTTAAAGGTTCTTCTTTTGCATCATCTAACCGAATGTAGTTAGGATGATTTCTCATGGAGTCAATGTCATGTTGAAGATTGAAGGTAATTATCGTACCTGTCGTTGTATCTTGAAACTGAGCCATAAAAACCTTTAAATGAAGAAAAGGGGGTTTGTGACCCCCTTCCCCTGTTAGACGATTAATCGACCAACAACTACACGAATCTTAGCTGATGCCAAGTCAACAGTAGAGCCACTTTCGTTTTGTATACGCAAAGAAACTACACTAGCCGCAGAGACATAACCTGTAACAGTTAAACCTGCTTCATCGACTGCGAAAGAACATCCTAAAACCATGTCACCCAATGCAACCCCAGGTACTGCAATAGTGTCTGTCTCTCCTGCCGCATCTACCAAAGAACCCGCATCAAGTGTTGCTGTGACCACCCAAGTGTCGCTAAACATTCCTCGGAACTGGTCATTACCTCTACGAGAGGTGATTGACGTTGCTGCTGCCATTTTGATTTCTCCTAATTGTGGTTAAAAAAGACCCCCCCACTAAGGAGGGGGCAACTGCAATTAGGCAGGTACTGCCAAAGCATAAGCAGAGGAAGACTTTGCCAAACCGCTAGAAGCGGCTGTACGCAAAGCGGCTACACCATACAACGTGTCTGCTGTATAGAGAGTGCCTAAATACTCTTGCTTATATTGGGTCTGTGAACGAACACCAACTTGCTCGACCAATACCATCGAGTCTTTATGACCCATCAAGCAAATGCGGTCTGTGGTTGAAGTGCCTGCGCCTGTATCAGCGTTGCTAGAAACAAATACGGGGATACCATACAAGTTACCAACTTCACCAGTACGGATAGCACTTCCATCACCCACAAATGCTTGCTCGGTGTAACGTGCCAAACCCATCAACGTGTTGCGTGATGAGGGTGGAATGATGAAGAAACGACCATCCATAGGAGTGTCATTGTCATCAAGACGTTGGATAGTTCTGCGGATAGCGGCATCAGTCAATGCAGAAGCATTGGAAGTTGATGAGTTATAAGCAGTAGTACCATCGCCACCAATGTAGGCTTTAGTAGTTGCAGATGAAGTTGCATAGTCATCAGTTCCAACTGTTGCACCATTGAAGGCACGACCCAATTGAACCAAATCTGTGTCAACTTGCTTGGCAAGTGCATAGCCAGCATCTGAAGTATAGAAGTTACGCAAACTGTTTAAGGCTTGTGCTTCGACAATATCTTCAATCAAACGAGAATACTCGTAATGCTTACCAATAGTTACTTGAACTTCAGACTCAGTTGCCGCAATCAATGTTACTTGAGTTGAAGCCGCCTTTGCTGATGCAGAACCTCTTGTTGGGGTTGGAATGTGAATTACATCGCCCTTCTTACCCTTAAAGTTCATTTTCATAACTAAGTTCGCAAGAACCAAGTTTTTCTTGTAAGCCGCAATAATCTCGTCACTCCAAATTTCTGGAATGAATTTGTCTGCGGTCGTTAGCGTTACGTGTGCTGTTCCTAATCCCATGATGAATCTCCTAAAAACAAAAAGTTAATTACTTGACCCTTCCCTCTGCGTATGCCGTCATAATTTCATCAGACAAAGCATCGTAGCGGTTCGGGTCTGTCATTTTCAGCCGAATAAGGTCTGCCCTTCGATAAACTCTCTTTGAACTCTCTCCAGTTCCACCTACGTCAACAGTTGCGGCTTTTAGGTTAGATTTGCGTTGAGTTTCCCCGTTATCGCTTATCTGTTTAGCCTTCACACCACGCAACTCTTTATAAGTGCTTAACAGTTCATGTGCCGAATCATAGTCAAATTCACCATCAGCCTTGGCATACAAACCTATGCGAACTGGGCTTGATTTCACCCAATTTACAAACTCCGAATCTTGCACTAATTGTGAAAAATCAGGATGGTTCTGTGCCAACTTCTGTTGAATCTGCATCCTTTTGAAGTCTTGACCCGCTTGGCGAGCCGCTACTACATCAGGGTGACTATCAATCGTCTTTTGAACCGCTTTCTGTGGATTTTCAAAGAAATCTACTTCAGGTTCTTCCTCTTTAGTAAGTTGTTGCTTAGAGCCAAGGTTCTGCTTAATGAGTTCATCTGCCAACTGTCGAACCTCAGATGCTTCTTTTCTTGCTTGCCCAACTTCTTGGGCTTGCTTACCAATCATCTTTTCAGCTTCTTGGTGCATCCGAATAACGTCTTCAAGTCTCTTATTCTGATATTTATCAGGGATACCTGCGACTTCTTCGACTTTGGCTTCTTCAGCCTCTAACTCACTTTGCGTCTCGTCTTCTTTGTCAATCAACATACTTTTTCCTTTTTCCTGCCACTTTTGGTTGTAGGACATTCAACTCGGCATTTCTGCTTATGAGTTGGCTTTTTGCTCCGATTTCAGTTTATCAAAATGGCTTTTCTCAAACTTCCCATGCGCTGATGGAAAATTCCCCGACCATCCCTCTAACTTAAAAGCAGGAGCACTCAAAATGCGGTTGGCTGTTTCTCCGCACTCGCACCGAATACTTTTTGACTCATAATCAATCAGTCTTTCGGTTAAATGCCCGTTTTCACAGGCAAATTCAAATATTCTTTTCATTCAAATCCTCGTATGCTCTTTCGGAAACCTGTTTCAAGGTTTTTAACCAATTAAGTATGGAAAGTTCTCCTTTTTTGAATTGGAGAGACCTTTCGTCTTGAATTACAGAGATATTATTAAGGGAAACTATCATGTTGTCAATATCAATTAATAATTCCTTCCAACCCTCAGATGCCATCATCGAGAATCGGTCTTCATAGTATCTTTGTAATTCAGGAGTCATTTCTAGTTTCCAAAATAGTCGGCTGATTCCCTGCTTCTACCCAATCAATGTAAGCACGAAAATCAGGGTCTTGGTCTGATTGGCAAGGTGCAACTACCTTACCATCCTCATCACGGGTAACTGTTCCTTCATATATGCTTAATATATACATATCAATAATCGCTTTCTAGATACATACTTCCAAAAGCCAAAGTAACTGCCGAAGCCGTAGCGTTATTAGTTCGCCAATTTCTTGGCCCTAAAAATGTTGTATTTGCTGGTAAAACAGTTCCAGCAGTACCAGTCAAAGTTCCAGATGCTACGTTACCTGTATTAAGTCTAAGTACTTGATAGTAAACTGTATTTGTTGACGATGGTGGAGCAAATAAAGTTAACTCATACCAATCTGTATTTGATGTTCCTGTTGGAAAATTTGCGCCTAAATCAATTGGTGTTTGTGCCGCAGAGCCGCCATAATAAACAAACAAATTTGTATTTGCCGCACCTTGACCCACGCCAATACTGTTTATTAATGTAGATGGTTCTACGTTTGTTGGTGTTGTACCTATTGACGATAGTCCTATAAATGTTCTAGGAGCCGCAACTGTGTCCGCAATTCCAAAGCGAGTTACATAATAAAATCCACCAAAATTAGGTGTACCAGAAACACCTAAAGTAACTGTTCCAACTCCTTGATACCACGATGAAAAACTTCCAGCAGTTCCTGCACTTACATAAGTAACTCTAGGTGCTCTAGTAAAAAATGATGTGCTTGCTGGACTCGCTCCTGTAGCAGTTCCTTGTATGCTACCAGCAACAAATCCAACTAAAGATATAACCGCACCTGTTTGCGGTATAAATGTTGAAATACGCTTATTAGCAATTGCTGGTTGCAACATTGCAACGCTTTGCGTAGAATTTAAAAACGCTGGTGCTGTATATCCACCCGCAATAGTTCTAGCAAATGTCTTTAAGTTACCAGCACTAGGGGCGGCGGGGTCTGAACTTACCGCTACGCTAGATACCTGATTGGTTGTGCCTGTCAGATTTAACGTAGTATATGTGCCAGCCGCAGGTGTTGTCCCACCAATAGCTGGGGGACTAGATAGGTCTAAAGTTCCACCTAAAGTTAAGTTTCCGCTAGATGTGACTGTTCCTGTTAAAGTTAATCCGTTAACTGTGCCTGTACCGCCAACGCTTGTTACAGTTCCGCTTCCGCTAGGTGTAGCCCAAGAACCATCACCTCTCCAAAATGTTGTAGCCGAAGCACTTGTTCCACTATTTAAATTGGTTACAGGCAAGTTTCCTGTTACTTGTGTGGCAAGGCTGACGTTTGCTAATGTGCCGCCAAGAGTCAAATTACCACTTGATGTGACTGTGCCTGTGAGCGTGATGCCGTTAACTGTGCCTGTACTACCTACGGATGTTACTGTCCCGCTACCTTTGTTGTTAAACGTAGTCCAGTCAGTAGAAGTTAAGTAACCGCTTACAGAAGTAGTAGCCGCCGCCATGCTAATTGCGGGAGTTGTGCCACCACTTGAAACAACTGGAGCAGTTCCAGTTACAGAAGTAACTGAACCACCACCTGAAACTGTTGCCCAAGAAAGAACAGAACCATCAGTCTTTAGATACTTATTAGCATTACCAGCTTGGTCAGGCAACACAGTACCTGCACCACCTGAAGTCACTAAACGAATCTTCTCAGCCAACTCAGGGGCAACTACTTCACCAACATTTAACTCTCTGCCTGTTGACAAGGTAATAACTAAAGAACCATCAAAGTCAATCTTGGCATCAGTAACAGATACACCATCAGACCCATCTAATCCATTTTTTCCATTAAGACCATCTCGCCCGTCTTTACCATCTCGACCTATTTTTCCATCTAGTCCTTTATCGCCTTTGTCACCCTTATCACCCTTTTCAGGAACAATGGATTTGGCAACTTCAAGTTGGTCAGAAACCTTCTTTTCCATCACTTTGATGGCTTCAACAATCAGGTCTACATTATCTTGAACTGCTTGCT
>Ga0209401_1001339_pt1 | contig 16407 bp, 25 predicted proteins | sample M_140807_MF_Meta_FD_187318 | JGI IMG/M metagenome (GOLD analysis project Ga0209401, IMG submission 187318) | Freshwater microbial communities from Lake Montjoie, Canada to study carbon cycling - M_140807_MF_MetaG (SPAdes) (version 2) | ecosystem: Environmental > Aquatic > Freshwater > Lake...
AGTGTTGCGCGGTCGTAATCAATGTAATAGTAGTCGGCAACGCGGACTGTGTCCTCATTGAGCCAATTGCTGATCGACTGGTCACCCACACCCAACGACTGGAGCGTGGTGATCGGCGCAGCATCAGGGTACATGCGCTCAAATTCTTCTTTGGTGAGGTCTTCGGTGACAAAACAATACTTGGCATCCGCACCCGTTGGGTCTTGGATCGTAGGGTCCATGTAGACACTGAAACTGTTGCGTACACGGCCAATCTTGATGTCTTGGTCAAAAGAGTTGTCATCACAGTATTCGGTCAACAAGCGAATGTAGCCTTCGCCATAAGACACTTGATTTTCGCAAGCCGTGTCATAGGCCACATCGGCATCACTGATGTACTCAATGTGCCGAATCATGCCGTTAAAAATGTCGGCCACCTCAATGTCAGCGTTGTCGTCCACAGGAATGACTTTAGCGCCTGGGCGGTTTTGCCTTTGGTCGTTGGTGACTTGCCGCACATGCTGGGGCAGCTTGTTAATGGTCAAACAAGGACGGGCGTTGATGGTCTGCCCTTGCACCGCGCCACGAGTGGCCAGTACATCAGCAGGCCACTGCCAATGGTTGTCGGGTGAGCCTGCGTAAAACTTCAAATCATCGTTTTCATCTTGACGGGAATCTGAAAGCGCAGACATCGCCATGTCCAACCTTGCCCGAGCAACAGTCAGGATGTCTGCGTCAGACTTTAGTGGTTTGCCGCCAGCAGCAACATTAGCCGCAGCGACCATTCCCGTTGGATCAGCCATTTTTACCTTTCGGTGTAGGCTTAGATTGTACAGCACGCTTAACGGCATACGCAATTGCCACGGCTTGCTTGACCGGCTTGCCAGCCGCCACCTCGGCTTTTATATTCTTGCGAAACGCCTCTGGTGATTTAGATTTAACAAGTGGCATATTATTTCTTTCTAGCTTTTGTAAAAACACGAATGTCTTGTTCCATGATGTCGTGCATACGTTTTTCAGCTTCTAAAGCCGTAGGAACGTCTGCATACGTTGGAAAATCAATATTGGATTTTGTAGCAAACCGCATAGCATCTGGCACTTCGCGTGTTTGCCCACCCCAATATGTTGGAATGATTTTAGCGCCTTTATCCGTATCAACTACAGTGCCGTAAAACGTAGTCAATGACTTGTCTGCGTTCTTTTTGTATGTGTTGTTCACAAGATGCGAACGATGATAATTCAGAGCCGCTTGCTCTTGGGGCGTAAATTCTGAAATATCGGCAAAGTCCATATTATTTCTTCTTAGCCGTCTTGGCTGAATCTTTAAAATCTTTAGCCGTAGGCGCTGCCTTACTGCCCACTTTGTTCATCTTTTCGCCAGAGCCAGCTTTGATGCGCTCTTGTTTTGCGTGGATATTGGCATACAAGCCAGGTTTAGCAGATTTCATGATTAACACTTCCATCGTTTAAGCGCCGCCTTGGCGCGTTCGCCATCTTTGGCATTCGCCGCTACTGCACCCATTCTTGCACAAAATGAATCTTTGCGCCCCTGATCTGCCTTGGTCTTGGGATTAGGCGCTGGCGCTTTCAAATTCGACCCCGTGGCCGCATTGTATTTTTCGCGCCCCTTTTCAGTCAAACCCGCACCCTTGGACACCGGCAACTTTTCACCGCGCCCGACAGATAATGACACACCCTTTTTTGTAGCCATGTTAAGACCCCATCCAACTGGTTGCAACCATGCCGCGATCAGAAGACACACGGCGCTCTGTTTTTAAATTGTACTCCCCACGGCTGGCCACGGGGTACGAGAACGTCAGCGCTATCGCATCCGCAGCGTCGGGTGACGCCAATCCGCGCGCTTTCATGTCTTTCTTGGACTCCAAGAATATAGCCCCTTTGGAGTCCGGCTTCATCATAGGCGAAATAAAATCAGTTTTCAAGAACCTGTCGTTTGGAATGCTGGCGCTTTTAAGCCATTCGCGCATATCACCCCAAATCTGCGCCCTCATGTTGCCATACATGGCAGGGTTCCTAGACTTCCATCCAAAGTTTACGCCCTTAATTTTAAACCGTTGTTCCTTCAACCTGTCCACGATCCCCGCGCCCAGACCACCTTCGTCAATAAACACCATCGCGGGTTTCCATTCCTCAATCGCCTCGATCACATGCCCAACCACCGTCATGGTGTCGTCGCCCCTGTGCCGAATGATCTTTACAATGTCCCGCCCTTGCCGGATTGCAAGGACTGTTGCATCCGCGCCAAACCGCGCGGGGTCTACCCCGATCACTATCGGCGCTGACGGGTCTTTGTACTTCTCCCGTTTCATTGCGTCGTCTACCACCAAGCTGGAGATAAACTGATCATCCCCTGCGTTAGGGAATTCCCCATACACCTCGACGTGCGACTGCGCGGAGTCCGGTCCATATTCGTCAATGATCTGCTGATAGACTTGTTTGTCCGTACCCTCTACTGTACGGGCGTCCACCACTTTGGTTTGCCAGAATTCCCGCTTGCTGTGGAACGTTTCGTAGAAGTACCCCGTGTTGCGACGCGGGTTGCTGAACGCCAGCCAGAACCGGTTAGGTGTGTTCTCCGTAAAGAAGCCAGCCGTCACCGCCCAGATCGAATCATCAATACCACTCGCTTCATCAAAGATCACCAACACCCCATCAAAATTATGCACCCCCGCATACGCATCAGGATTCTCAGCCGACCACAGCCGCCCTTCAACGCCCCAGTAGCGTGTGCCTTTCTTCAGATCACGCTCGACCAGTTCGGTCAGCCATTTAGCAGGCATCAGCCTAGTCGCGCTGACCTCAAACCAATGAGAATTAAGTGACATCGCCAGCCACTTGGTAATCTCAGCCCAAGTGATAGAGCGCAGTTGAGACTCACTGTTAGCCGACACAATCGTTGTCGAGCCAATCCGCGTGGACAGCATCCAGATCACGATCCAACTGACCAACGCCGATTTGCCAATACCCCGTCCAGATGAAACCGCTTGCCGTAGCGTGTTGAAGTCTATTTCACCTTTGTTGGCTTTGATGTGATCTGTGATGGTTTGCAGCACCTCGCGCTGCCATTTGCGCGGCCCTTCAAAGTTTTCCAGCGGTGTCCCCTTAACCGACCACGGAAATATGAACTTTACAAACGCCAGTGGGTTGTCCTTGTACTGCGGTGCCCATAACCGCGCCATCAGTTCTTGTTCGTCTTCAGCGCTGTACTTGGTGCTTTGCATTTTGGACTTCTAGTATTTTTGCGGGTTCGTGTGCTATCACATCCACCACGTCGGCTGCGCGGCGTTCGGCTTCGGCCAGTGCGCCAAGAATGCTGATCTGCTGATTGACGTCAACCGTGAGGGACTGCTTGGCCACCCAGCCGTGGACGTTTTGCAGAATAGCCAGAGTAGCTTTAGCGTCGCCCTGGTCAGACGCCTTGTGCAGTTGCTTGGACGCGCGCATCTCCCCATCAGCGCGGCCTTTGTGTTCGGCCAACTCGGCCACAGGGTCCATCTCGCACAACTGACGATAGGCTTTGGGCAACATCCCTGCCGCAAAGGCTAAGTTGTCGCCCTTCAATCCGAGTTTGGCTGCGTCATAGATGCGGTTAAGCACCGCCTCAGTGGCGCGTATCTCGTTGATGATAAGTGGCAGTGAATGGAAACTCATAGTTGTATGGCCGCGTGAATGCGTGCCGCCAGTATAAATTAAAAAATAAAAATTGTCTGCAAACGCTCCGTTACAGCTGGCCCTTTGCCGTCGGCCCTACCCCCTCCCCCTCAAGCAAAATCCTAAATCCTGTAGGTCATGTAGGTCATGACTTACGCGGGTCGCCGGCCAGTCGGTCGATCGATGTAAGTCATGTAGGTCATTAGCTACCGGCCGATGTACTTAAGTACAGCATGACTTACATGACTTACGTCATGCGCGCGGCTAAAAACGTGGTGCGAAGGGATGTAAGTCATGTAGGTCATGTTTACACCGAATTTAAATCGCTGTACCCCTTTTGCCTATTTTTTAAGCAGTTGTTTTTTATAGTTCAATAAATACATGACTTACATGACTTACATAAGGCTTAAAACCGCATGGCCGCTTGTGTTTCACGTAAGTCATGCCGCGCTTACCGCATCGCTTACATACGACCGATACGACTTACATTTCAATAGTTGACTAATTCGCATGGTTATTATTTGACGTGTTGACAATCGTAAGAAAATCCCTTACGCTCGAATCTCCCATGCGGGAACGACGAACCATTACTTAAAAAAGGACCTTATGCAAACCCTTACCTTCAACACCGGCCGCGCGTATACCGAACACGGCCAGCGCATCGCGGCCGCTAAACTCGAGAGCGGACCGATCGTTATGGTCGATATAGATCGCGATATCGATTACATGTTTAGCGCGTTAACCATGCTTACGAAAGCGGCGATTATGTGGGAATACGATCACAATTTGACAATCGCGCCGCATGACGCTGGCGTCACATATGACGAATATTACGCGGTTCTTAAACAATTACGCGCAGCAGCTGCTGCAGTGAAAGGTACAGTATGAAAATTCTAGGATATATCGCTTATGAGGGTCCGTCGGAGATCGACGGCGCGCCTATCGTCGTCATCGTCAATAAGATAAACGACGCCAGTAAAAACGACAAAACCGGCGCGCTTGTGCAAACGTTTATCATCCGGTCCGACGTTAACCCGGTCCAAGCGCTGCAAACTGGCGACGACGTGAGCATATGCGGTATGTGTTCGCATCGGCCGAAAATAGCGCGCGAGACCGGCGACATACCGTGTTATGTACAAGTAGCAAAATCGGTGCTATCGGTTTATAACGCATACAAGCGCGGCCGGTATGTTAAGGCAACACCGGCGACAATCGCGCGCGTCATCGCGGGTAAGCGCTTGCGAATTGGTACGTACGGCGACCCATTTGCTGCACCGGTGGCCACATGGCAAGCGTTAACACAATATACGGCCGGTCATGCGGGTTATAGTCACCAGTGGCAAGATACCCGCTTCGATCACGCCGCATGGTCGCCGCTTGTAATGGCATCGGCCGATTCGATCGATGAAGCGGCTCAAGCTAATTTATACGGCATGCGGGTTTTCCGGGTTTCCGTCGGCGTTGATCGTCAACCCGGTGAAATAGCATGTCCCGCATCGGCCGAAGGTGGCCGCAAAACGACATGTGTTAACTGTATGTTGTGCGCCGGTACAAGCAAAGCCGCTAAAGATATAGTTATAGCGGACCATGCGGCCGGGTATGCGCGCCGTGTTATTTCAATTGGAGTATCAGTATGATCAAAACAATGAAAGCAAAATACCCCGGCCGGTGTAGTCAATCCGGCGCGCGTATAAACCCCGGCGACGTCATCCTATATGACACAGCCACAAAACGGGCCAGCTTGCAACCCGATAGCGACACAATCCAATTTACAACGGCCAGCCCCCGCGTAAGCGATGTTTTTAACTTTAGCGGCCGCGAATTTTACCGCAACAAAAAGGGTCGGTGTGAAGACGCGCCATGCTGTGGCTGCTGCACTATTTGATTTTCAGTGCATGGCCATGCTGTGGCCATGCGCGGACAATCGGTCCGGTAACAGTAAAGGTACAGTATGAAATACACTTATTCCCCTTCGCGCGAAGCGATCGAAAAACGACGCGCGGCCGCTATGGATCTTTTAACGGTCTTGGCCATCGCTGGCGCGCTTACGGTTTTAGCGCTTGCCTATTTTGATATTCTCACGTTCTAAGGGTAAACCATGCAAACCATTAAAATCGGCCGTACGACGTACAAGTTGAACGACGCGCGCGACATATACGCGGCGCACGCTAAGTGCACCGGTAAGCATAAGATAGTCAAGAGTAAGGGCGCTGAAAAACGACGCTATCCGGCTTTTTACGACGGTATGAGTACAAGCGAATATGTGAATCAATATTTTGATTTGAACACGTACAAGTCAGGACAACGGTCGCCGTATAACATGCCCTACGGTCCCGACGTCGACGTTAACGCACTATTCGCGCCGTTAAACGACGCACCGGCGACGGTTTACACTGGCGAAGACACGCACGAGTTATGTTAGTCGTCCTGGCGCTGCTACTGGCCGCGCTACTGGCGGCGGTCCTAGACCTATAAAAATGGCCCTTAACGGGCCATTTTTTATTTTACCAGGCGCACCGATACGGGCGGCGTCGTCTCGACCATGCGCCGAAGGTCCGACTTAGGGACCCCGACCATATCGGGCGCGCAAAATATATGCTTTTTAGTCAGATAATCGCGCGACGCTATCCGGCCCATGTCGATCCACCCGGCTTCTTTTAAGGCATGTAGAAGGGCGGGTTGCACGATACGGGTACCGGTGGGTGATGACCCCTGCAAACGGTCGCACAAGGCGTGCCAGGGCGCGCCGACGACGCCCTTATTAAACTCACCCAGGCGCGCGCGCATTAATTCGACCAGGAACGCTTCAGCCCCGGACATACCGGCTTCAACCATAATGGCCTTCGCTTCGGTGAGCATAGGCGTGGCACCAGGCGCAAACGCTGAGACGTCGCGCGCGTGCAGCCAGGCGGCGACGGCGCTCTTACCGCTCGACTCGAGCCAAGCCCATATTTTCGCGCCATCGGCGTCGGTCATGCGGGGGGCGTCGGACCAGATTACAAACCATCGGCGATCATCGGACGGAAGGTTGATGGCCACACGCTCGTTTGAGAACGCGATGATTTGCAGACGGTTGACAAGATCGTAAGGCGCTAGACCTTTACGCTGCACCATCAGAAATTCAGGCGGCGCGGCAATTAAAGGCTTAAGCGTATTTTCTAAAGCGCGCCGGTCTTTTGCTTCGCTCTGGCGCAGTTCATTAATGACCAAAACCTCAGTTTCTAAAGCGTAACCCCATTGTGACGTCACCTCCTCGTTACGTACAAGGGAGACGTTCCGTAAGGCTTTGCCACCGATTGACCAGAAAAACGGTGCCCACATGGTGTCTTTGCCCGACCCAGGGTTGCCCCCATGTAAGACGGCGTGGTTGATCTTGATGTGGGGTTTCTGTAACTTAAAGGCCATCACGTCAAGGACGTGTGCGCGCTCTTTTTCGTCCGGCACCATGCGCTCGACGTGATCGAGCCAAGGCTTGATATTGCCAAGCGTGGCCACCGGGCGCGCATCGCGCCAGCGGTTACCGTAGACGATGCCATCGCGCGAGCAGAGGATTGATTCGCCGGCGGCGTAGGTGACGCCCTTCAGAATACGCGCGCCCTTCTTCTGGCGGTTCTCATCAAAGCAGGTGCCTGCCTCGATCTTGGGGCGTCTGCCATGCAGACTATTGCAGGCGATATGGCGAAAGATGGCATTGAACGATGCGCGGGACACTTCGTGACGCTCGATCAGGTCAAAGAAGGCGTCGTCGTCTTGCAAGTAAGCAAAGCGTTCGTACCAGCCTTCTTTCTCGACTCGTTGCAATTCTTTGCGCTCGACCTCTGCGATCACAGCCGCTGCCGCGTCGGGGAACGCTTCGGTGGGTTGGATTTTATTGACCGCCGCGCCCATCACAGCCGCAAGCAGTTCCTCACGCAGGCCAGGTGTGTGTTTTGGCCCACCGTTGTCAGCGACCCAATCCAGATAAGCGCGGCTGCCAAAGTCAATGCAATGCGAGTGCAAACAGGTATACGCACGGTTCGCAGGCATATACCGGCCTTCGGGGTTACCGTCGGTGTGTGATGCGCTGTTGGGGCAAATCACGCCAGCCCAACCTTCTTGATTTGGGCGGGATAAGAGTAAACCCTGCTCTGACAACCAGATCATCACGTCATCGGTGCCGTCGTCGCTAATGCGGATCGGCTTGTAGGCCTCCACCGACGCGGCAGGCGTTACGTTCAGGGCGGTGCAGATTTGCTCTAATGAAAAGTCACGCTCTGGGTGAAACTCACGCAAAACAGATTTGAAAGCGTTGCGGTCGGGCTTGATGTTGACGCTGCCAGGTAGACGGAAATTGCGTACCGCGTTGATCGCGCCTTTGTCGGTGTAACCTGCTTCGGCGATGGCGATGATGGCGGCGCTGAAGTCGGCCTTGGTCGGCTGCTCATTGAAGACGTAACCCCACTGGAACGAACCTTCGGACGTTTCCATCTTCCAAGTGGGTTCTAAGGGCGGCACGGTGGCCTTGGTGCCCACGTCGTCCAAGACCATCACAAGGACGTATTCGCAGTTGGCGGCGCTGGCGCTGACGTGGCCGTCTCTGAAACGGTCAATGATGAATGACGCGGTGTTGCCATAGATCGCCCAGTCGGGCTTGATTTTGGCGTCGGGTAGCATGGCAGGCCACGTACACTTGATCGCACCGTCGGCGTGGTACTGGTACTCGCCCTCTTTAAGTTGTGGTTTTTGACGCACAATTAAAAATGTTTCGCCCTCTGGCGCTAATTTTGTGAGAAAATCTAACACGGTTCGTTCTCCTAGTTGAGTGTTTAGCCCCCGTCTTACCCACGGGGGCTTTCTTTTTACGAGTATCGCTTTGTCGTCACACCTTCAGCAGCCAACGGCAGGCCACTCGCCCATGCAGGCGGCGTACACATGATCTTATGGATATGTGCGCTTATTTGTTCGGCTTGGGATTCTGGGCACTCGACGACGATTTCATCATGGACGTGTGCGATCACACCGTCCAGTTGTCGCAGGGCGTAGCGTAGGATGTCATTGGCGGTTGCTTGCACGACATTTTCACAAGCCAGCCCACGCCACAGACGGGCGCGAGGCCACTCTGTCGCGTCGGCGGCAGGCTTCCAAGCTGCTTTGGTATATGTCACGTTGCCTTCTTCGTCGAATTTGGCGTTGGGGTAGCACAATACCCGACCAGAAGGAAGACTGTACCAAAGAGTCTGGCCATCAAACAAGTACACAATTCTTCCCGCAGCAAATTCATGCCCTTTGTTTCTCATAGCGCGCAGGTACGCACCCTCCAGTTGCGTGCCGTGGTGCATAGCCCAAGGGTTTGCCCTACGCCAGCCCTCCACAGCCCGTGCAACCTCGCCCATAGACAGGTGGATACCGTAGACGCGCCCGAACACTTCAAACGCGCCAGCCCCTCCCAGAAAGCCCAGCGCTAATTCTTGCACCTTACCCACTTGGCGCTGGTCGCCCGTCACGTCGTCATAGGCCACACGGAACGTCGCCGTGGCGTTGACCTTGTACGGGTCAAGACCCGACCGGAACACGTCGAGTTTGATCTCACCCGCTGGGCAGTTGGACAGCCACGGATGCACGCGGCCTTCGATGGCCGACCAGTCGTAGGCGATCAGGACGTTGCCAGGCGCTGCCACGATGGCAGGGCGAAGCATCTTCTTCAGAACGTCTGTAATGCGTTGTTCGAATCGTGGCACGATCTCATGGCCTCGAACCATTGCTGTGCGGACGGATTCGGGGTCTTTAGCGCTTTTACGCGGGAGATTATGGACTTGAGCGCCATAGGACGAAGCGCGCCCTGTTGCACTGCCTCCAGCAAAAACAAAGGCACCTCTAACTCGGGCATCTTCCTCGTCTGCCAAACTTGCAAGGCGGCTGAACTTCGCAACACTCGACGCCCAGAGGTCATCGGCGCACTGTATAACTTCGGCAACATCCGGCGGGACTTCATCATGGTTCTCCATCGCAAGCAGATTCGCTCGCACGTTTTTGTCTATGGAATACTTCTCGCCCGTCCACATCAACTTCTTGGCTTCAGGGCCGACGCGCTCCAGCACCCACTCGCGCATCTTGGGACTTCTGACTGAAGTAATCTGGCCTTCGGTCACTTCGGCCACGATCTTCTGGATTTCGTCCATCTCAGCGCCAGCGTACTTGACGGCGGCTCGGCACAGAGGCACGTCCACCATCAGGCCACGGTCGTTGATGCGCTCGTTGACGTGGTAGTCGGCCAACTCGTCAGCACTTAAAGGCCGCATGGCTTTGCTGACGGCACGCATGGCGCGCACATCTTGTTCGCAGTAGGCGACCATCTCGGCCATCAGGGTCGGGTCGTTGTTGAACGTGCCATCGGATTTAGGAATGGACAGCAACCGGATCAGTTGAGCACCACGGTGGTCTTTCTTCATGGCAGCACCTGCAAAGCGCCCCACGTCTTCTAGGCCGCCAGGCGCGCAGTTAGCACGGGCTTGGGTCGCCGTGCAGTAAAAGGATTCAAGCGGGTAGTTCTGCTGAAGAACGTACCAAAACATCAAACGCTCAAACGCCGCGTTGTGGGCGTAGATCATGTGGCCTGTGAAGTCAGGTAGTGGGCCACTTACCCAAGTCTGCACTTCTTCATCGTCAAAGGCGTAAGACATACACAGCACCTCGGTGCTGGCGTGTTGCGCGTAGTTGTAAACGCCTGCGGTTTTTAGGTCGCAGGCGCTACGGGTTTCAAAGTCAACCCAGAGAGTCATCAAGCAGACCGACGACGACGACGACCGGCTGGTGCTGGTGCTTCTGGTTCTGGCTCGACAGTAGCCGCGCCATCAAGACCAACCCACTCGACAACCTCAAACACTGGCGTGTAGATTTTGCCGTAGGACTTGTGCTGATAGTGATCCTTTTTGAGTTTCACAATAGCAACAGGCTTAGTTTGGTCTTTATCTACTTGCGTAGCAATGGCCACACCCAACGCCTGAACCGCTTTTTTACCGCCCACCGAAGTGGTTGTAAAGCGCGCTTCCATGTCCTTGTCTTCACCTGTAGTGCATTTCAAAGACATGCCGATCTGCGTTTCCCAACCGCGCTTGGCGTCCTTGTGCGCGGCCTCAAGTTCAGGCAACGGTTCAGCAACGCCCACCATCTTTTCGCCCAACACTTCGCCGTCACCCCAAGCGATAAAGCCGTGGATAAAAGAGAAAGGATTGATCGCCCAGAGGGACTCGGCCTCAACTTCGGTCTGATCCGCACCAAAGACCCAATGGCCTGTCTTGTCCATTTTCAGAATGACATTACCAGTTGGGCCTACGTCTTTTTCAAGAGCGCGAAGCGATGTAGACAAAGAAGAAACTGCTGGCAGATTTGCCGAAGAAAAAGTAGTCAATTGCATTTTTAACTTTCATTGGATTTTAGAAAGAGCAGCCGTCAGGCCACTCAACTGCAACACTGCTGGGCGGGGATCATCCTCGCTTGCCAATGTTGTGCCTGAAGACACCGACACCACAAGTTCGGGTGGCAATGTCATCTTGCTCTTTTTAAGTAATTTCTCAGCGGCTGCTGGTGAAATCACTTCACGTTCTTTGTACGGGTCGATGCCTGCGACGCCCAAGACCACGGCGGCTTCATCATCGCTGACCCATTGGCGTGTGCCGCGTTTGGCCACAAGTTTGTAGCCAGGCACGGGCAGTGACTTTTCAAGCAACTGAACCGCTAACTCACGCAGGTCTTTGATCCAGTCTTCAATCACTTCAGCATTTTTGAGATACTGACTGAGCATTGTAATGTCAATCTCTTTCAACTGCGTTTGCATTGCGCGGTCGACTTGGCCAGTCATCTGTGGGCAGATCGGCTTGGCCGCACACCAGCGGCAGTGGTCGCCAATAGACAGTTTAGCGTCAGGCAATTGGGCGGCTTTGACGGCATTGATCAAATCACGTTCAAACTGCGCGATGCGTTCCTTGGTGGTCACCCAACGCTTGATCATGGGCGGCTGAATGATGATGCACTCGATCTCAGTCGCGCCCTCAAACGCCCATTTGGCAGCATCAGTACGCATAGCGGCTGCTGCATAGAACATCAGTTGTTCGTTCTCTACCGCATCCACCACAACACCATCACCAAACTTCCAATCCAAAACAATAGCACGATTGCCAATACGCCCGACCAGATCAGTGCTACCGAATACGTTTGGTAAAAGATCGCCAAAGCCAACGCGAGTTTCCACTTCATACATCATCTCCTTTGTAGGGTCTACTTCATCAAGCAGCGCCAGCGCCACGGTGATTTTTTCGTCGTACAAGTCTTGCGTCAACACTTGGCCTTCGTAAGTAGTGCCAATCACGTCAACGTTCATGTCTTCAAGAATGGCGCTGATGGCGTTGTGTAGCAACGTGCCACGGTCTGCGTGTTCACTGGAGGGCTTTGGGGGCATCTTCTGCACAAGCACAACAGAGCCAGGGCAGTTGATGACGCGCTTGGCGGTCGAGCCGCCAACGATGTTACTGTGTTGCATCTGCTGTCTCCAAAAGAGTGTTGATGCCGTCACGCAGTTTGATTGCTTGCGCTCGGGTGAGACCTGCGCTGGTGTACGCGCAATGGCGATTGACGCTAATCCATACGCCGTCATCGTATTCGCTAACGGTGACGCTTGCGCCGTCTGTTTCAATTCTGGTGTCCATTTTACTTTCCTTTAGTTGCTACCCAAAAGTGGGTGATGCAATCTTAGCACATAAAATAATTGTTGTACAAAACTTTTTTTCATGTATTATTCGAACATGAAAGAATCAGAAGTTGAACGGCACTTTGTCTGGGCTGTCGAGCGTGCGGGTGGTAAGACGTGGAAGTTCACGTCGCCAGGGCGCAAAGGCGTGGCCGACCGGATCGCTTGCCTGCCCGATGGACAGACGTGGTTTGTGGAACTCAAGACCAAGGGCGGGAGGCTGTCGCCGTTGCAGAAAATGTTTGCCAGTGATATGGCAGTGTTGCGTCAAAACTACGCATGTTTATGGACTAAGGAACAAATAGATGGTTTCGTTGCGACCGTATCAGGAGTTGGCGGCTGACTTTATTTACGAGCATGACCGTGCGATGGTGCTTGCGCCAGTGGGTGCAGGCAAGACCGCCATCACACTGACCGGTATGTGGGAGATGTTGCGCGATCAGCACGTCAAGCGCTTCCTTGTGCTTGCGCCAAAGCGGGTCTGCACCGACGTGTGGCCAATTGAGCAGCCCAAGTGGGCACCGTTCCTGTCGCTGGCCGTGGCCGTGGGCACACCTAAACAGCGGCTGGCGGGGCTTCGCTCCAACGCGCAGGTGGTAGTGACGAATTACGACAACATTCAATGGCTGGCCTTGCAGAAGCTAAACTTTGACGGCATTGTGTTTGACGAACTGACGCGCCTGAAAAACCCGTCAGGCACACGTTTTAAAGCGCTGCTGAAGGTCATGGAGCCTATGCGTGTGCGCTGGGGCTTGACCGGATCGTTTACCAGCAACGGATTGGAAGATGTGTTTGGCCAATGTAAGATCGTCAACCAAGACCTGTTGGGCCGGTCCAAGGGTGCGTTCATGCAACAGTATTTTGTGTTACTCAACCCCGAGTTTGGCGAGTGGGCACCGCGTGTCGGCGCGCTTGATAAGGTCATGCAGAAAATCAAACCGGCAACGTATGTGCTAGAGCCTGGCGAATACAAGGACAAACTGCCGCCCTGCCATCACGTTGAGGTGATGTGCAAGATGGACTTGACGCCGTACAACAAACTGAAGAAAGAGTTTGTGCTAGACACGATCACGGCGGTCAACGCTGGCGTGGTCACCGGCAAGTTGCAGCAGTTGGCGTCGGGATTCGTCTACGACACCAACAATGAAGCCTCCGATGTGCCTGGTAAATTTACGATAACACAAACGCCAGTGTGGTACAGCCCCCACAAATTTGATCGGTTAGAAGAACTTTTAGAGGAAAACCAACATGCAAACACCATCATTGCTTACACCTACAAAGAAGAACTTGCCGAACTTAAACGGCGATTCAGAATTACAACGCTTGACGACGATGATGCAATCGCTCGATGGAATCGGGGTGAAGTACGAATCCTTGCCGTGCATCCAAAATCCGCAGGTCACGGCCTTAACTTACAACACGGAGGACAGCACATGGTTTTTCTGTCCTTGCCGTGGAGTCTTGAGTTGTTCGAGCAGACAGTTGGGCGAATCCACAGAAGCGGCCAACGCCATGACGTGTGGGTCTATGTCCTGATGACTGAAAAAACTGTAGATGAAAAAATTTGGGCGGCGCTGCACACCAAGCAGGCCGTGTCGGAAATTGCACTGGAGGCACTTAAATGAAACGTATAGATCAATGGAAAGCCAAACTGAAGGCCGCAAGATCGGAAGCCAAGCACAAGGAACGGCAGATGAACGCGGCGGTACGCAGTTACATGCGGACGGACGCTGAAGTACAAAAATTAGAGGGGCAGATTAATGATTTCATGGCGAAAACTAAACAGTGACTTGAGTTTAAAGACTGAAGAACAAGTCTTGTCATTGTTGAACGAAGAACGCGCTACGGGTAGGCGCGTCACTGTGCTGGAGCGTTTGCACCAGCGTTACAACACTTTGCGCGTTGCCCGTGAACGTGTAGAACTTTTAAAGATTGGGAAAAGACCGTGAAATCTTCACAAAAAATGTATGACGAAGGGTATGCCATACCTCAGTACGACATTTCAACAGTAAAACGAACGTGGCGCTACAAAGACAAGATTTTTACCACGCCGCATGACGTACCCGTTGAAAAAAAAATGTGGAACGGGCACTTAATGGATTTTTTGAAAATGGAGAAGAATGATGAACGCAGTACCCGCTAAATACTTTGCATTCCCACCCTACCGAGCCGAAGACCTTGGCGGCAAGATGGGTTGGTGGGGCGTAATGAACCGTAATGGCTTTAATTGCTTGACGTTTTCCGATAAGCCAGGGGCAGTGGTGACAACTGAGGAATGGGCAAAACAGATTGCAACTGAATGGAATGACGCATATAACAAATGACCAACTTTCAAACATGGGAGCAAAGAAATTTAGCAAAGTTTGCCGCAGAAGCAAACAAGAAGGTGTTAGAGCAACAAGAAGAAATTAAGGCATTGCGTGACGATTTACGTGTAGCACTTGACGCATATCGAAAACTACTTACAAAGGAAGAAACCAAATGAACACAGCAAGATTAACCCAAGTCCGCGCCCTGTTCCCAGGCCAGCGCGGGTATCAGCGCCAATGGGCGCGTAGCATCCGACTGCTTGGAGCCAAATGGCTGCTGGCCACACCAAGAGGGCGCGTATGACTGATACAAACACAGGATGGCGCAAGCGTCAGATTGCCTTGGACATTAAAGCTGAAAATGCGCATGAGTTGGGGCTTGACTATGAGCCTAACAAAACAGTAATTGAGATGGCTAGACAGGCTGGTGGTTCAACCAATGGAAAGATTTGGGCTATGTATACCGCAGAACTTGAAGCCTTTGCCGCGTTGGTCCGTGCTGACGAGCGTAACAGAACATGGACACAAGAGCATTGGACTGAGTACGAGCGCAGCATTGCAGCCCAAGAGAAGGAGGCGTGTGCAAAGGTGTGTGAAGAACTTGATAAAGCCGACGATACTGTTTATCGTGAGCTATCAGACGGGGGCGTTTGCGCCAACGCAATCAGGGCCAGAGGGGAAACAAGCATGACACATAAAGAAATTATTGTTGCTTGGAACGCTCAAGCAGATCACATGAACAAATGGGATGCCCTTGGTGAAGACGAAAAGCTGGAGTGGGCAATGAAAGCCGAGCGTGAGGCGTGTGCAAAGTTAATTAAGTCGGCGCAAGGAGTGCTTGAATCGACGGAAATAGCGCATCGACCACCAATGCGCGACTTGCTTGAAGTTGGGCGCATGGTGAGGGTTCGCCTTCACGCATTAGCGGATTTGAGCGATGCATTAGCCGCACACGTAAAGGAGAACACATGAACACTTGTACAAGTTGCGGAAAAATAAAATTAGGCAACAGTGTGATGCAGGGATGTGCGTGCCAAAATTCAATGCAAGCACCACCCGCAGCACAGCCAGAGCAAAAGCCGCTGACGGATGAGCAGATTAGACAGGTTATGAAATCACTTGGATGGACGGGTGAGCACCACGATGATTTCGCATTTGCCCGAGCCATTGAAACCAAATTAAGGAGCAAAAATGAACACTGAAGACGATGAATTTGAGCGCATTGAAATGGAGCAGCGTGTCCGTGCTAAACAAAAAGAAATGTTTGGCATCCCGTTTATCACTCAAGATGAACTGCAAGAACTTTTAAAAGACGAAGATGAAGTCCAGACACCACGCGATACGTGACTTGTTACTGGCGTCCGAAGATGGTCTTACGGTAGACGAAATAGCCGGTTACTTTGAGTGCCACCCAAACACTCTTTACAACACACTTCCAGCGGTGTGGGGCGTGTACATTGACCGTTGGGCAGGGCCAAGCCGAGGTCAGTACACGGCGGTCTACATGTGCGTGGAAACTCCTGAGAACGCCCCGCGCCCTTAAGCGTAAAGGCGTGTGCCAGCCTTGTCAATAATCAGCTTACTTTTGCGTGGCGCGGCACCGGTTACGTTGGGTATGCTGATGTGGGTCCAACGGTCAAACTCACGGATCACTTGGTCATAACCCAAGTCACTGGCGATGATGGCTTTGACAACCTCATCTGGCGTCATAGCGGGTACACGAAT
>Ga0209401_1001346_pt1 | contig 16334 bp, 21 predicted proteins | sample M_140807_MF_Meta_FD_187318 | JGI IMG/M metagenome (GOLD analysis project Ga0209401, IMG submission 187318) | Freshwater microbial communities from Lake Montjoie, Canada to study carbon cycling - M_140807_MF_MetaG (SPAdes) (version 2) | ecosystem: Environmental > Aquatic > Freshwater > Lake...
TTTTACTCTCTTCATTCATTATATCATAGTTGAAACTAATTGAATACGTCCCATCAGGATTTTCTTCTTCGGCAAATGTAATTTCGCCAAAATGAAATTCGGTATCTTTAAATTCGCCAGTGGTAATTTTGATCGTTGCAATAACATCTTTTTCTTTGTATCGAACATCTGTCTCTGTAACAATGTAGTCCTGATCAATCTTCATTGATTATCTCCGACTCGGTTTCGCTTACTTCAACGGCACTATCTTGTCCATACAAGAATTCTTTCTTACATGCTTCGTCAATCTGGTCTAAGATATCTTTAGTGAAATACTTTTCTGGCTCTTCGTTGATGTTCTTACCAAACACTTTTACGCCATTAGACAATTCGTAGCGAGTAGAGACTTTCTTGATGATGCCATACTTTTCTGCGATATCAAGCAAACCATAATAACGATCCAAGCCAGTGCTATATGTAATCTTAATTTCAACTTGAGAGTTCTCTTTAGTCAAACGTGATTTCTGCAACTTACAACGAACGATATTACCAACAACTTCAGTACCATCTTTGTCTTTGCGTTTAGATAAGAAAACGATTGTTGATGCTGTGTACTTCAAGCCAGAACCACCAGACATTTCTTTCATTGGAATGTATGCACCAACAACATCATAAACGTGATTCGTTACGATCAAAGGCACACCAATCTTAGCAAGTTTCAAATTCAATACACGAAACGTTGCTTTGAGAATTGCACTCTTAGTCATGTCTTTTGTTTCTTTGCCTTCAGCAGTATCTTCCATTTCTTTAGTAGAAGACAACTGACCAAGTGAATCAAGAACCATCATCATTGGTTTACGCTTTGCTTCTGGTTGCGTAGAATACTTTTCGATGATTTGCAATGCAGTATGACGAAACTTTTGAATCGTATCTGGTTCAGAGATAACGACACGTTTAGTGTCAACCCCTCTTGTTTCCATCATAGACTTTGTAACTGCGGCTTCAGTATCAAAGTAAATAACACCACCATCAGGATTTGCATCAAGGAATTGTTTGACAATACCAAGCACAAAGAAAGTTTTACCTGTTGAAGACTCACCAGCAAACGCTGTTACTTTGTTGTTTGGTACGCCACCGTAGATACTGCCCGATAGCAATGCGTTAAGAGCATAGGAACCAGTGTCAATACTTCCGCTAAATTCAGCCGATGCATCACCGTCTGCAAGAATTTTAGTGTCTTCATCTTTCAATTGGTCAACTAAATCTGTAAAAAAATTACTCATAATTATCTCCATAAAAAAATATTATATCACAAATTCAATTTCAAGTCAATCTTTTGTATTGAGCGAAATATTGAATAGAAAATCTTTCGGTATCATTTGTGACGGGTGATACCATATGCTGACATTCGGCAGGAAAGAAAATCACTCTGTTTGTTTTGAATTCAATTTCTTTTATTTGTCCAGAATTACTTTTCAAATAAAAGTTACCACCTTCAACTGTATCATTCGATATCATAATGTTGCCAGTTAGTGATCTATTGATATCTTTATGCCAATCGTAATGGCCATTCTTTGGATATTTTGACACCATAATTTCAGTTGAATTACTGTAATGATGATACTGAAACATACTATCCTTATTAGTCAAATAAGTTTTTCTCAACTCATAACTCCAAAATTTTGTCTCTATAATTTCTTTAATCCTTTGACATGCAACATTATCAGGCCAAGCATTTAAAAATATATTAAAGTTATATTTTCCAATAATATTTAATTTTTCTTTATCGTTCGCCATGTAGACTCCAATCGCCATAAATTCTTTTAAAGAATTCATAAGATTGAAAATTTCATTGTATTCATCTTCAGTAAAAAAATCATCAATTACTAAATGTGCAATTGGATCATAAAAATTTTCATATCTCATATCATCCTCTAGTCAATGCAAGCACCCTATCAATTTGTTCTTGGATTTTTGCTGTACGATTAGGCCAATAGATATATTCCTTTTCGGGATTTTTCATTAGATTAACTAATAGTGGCATAATTAATTGTTCAAGTGATTTTAGATTTGCTGTTACTTCAGTCTTCATCTTTTCACGATCTGCATCTAACCCAAGTTTACCTGAGTTGTATAGTGAAAGCATTTCATCTAATTTATCTTCAATGCGTTGAATTGATTCTGAAGACTGTGTAACTGTTTCCCTAACAACAATAGTATCTTCTAGTGTGTTAGGATCTGTTGTACGATTAACATCTGATTCATCGATTGCGCTGAATCCAAAATCGTCTTGTTGTCTGAATGCTAGATATTCTGCTGGTATTTTAGTTGTCATGTGAAGAAACTTTCCAATGTTGATTTCTTTTCTGTACTCCAATTCATTGTAGCAACAATCACTCTCAATGGTTCGAGATATGCTTTCTCGAATTGAGTATCAAAGTCTATGAACTTTTCAAGATCAAATTCTTTTGGTAATACAGTCAGAATAGAAAATACATTTTCCTGTACAGGATTAGGTACTTTCATATAGCAGAATTTTGTCTTGTCACCATCTTTAATAGATTGGTACTTCTTTGTTAGTTTGTTTTTTTCTAGCAAAGAATTAAATAAGATTGCACCACGCACATGAATTGGTGTGCCTTTTGTGTATAGTTCTAATGCACTCTTATATTTAGACAATTCGCTCACGCCTCTAGGAAATGCAATGTCTTCAAATGGAAGAGTTTTAAATTCTTTTTTGAATGCACCCACAAAAGATTGAAAGTCTTGTTCATTGCCATTCATCACAATCTTCAAAGATTCTTTAATCTTATCACGGCATGACATTGGTGTGGAAGACTTGACTGCTTCAATGCCCATCATCTTTAACTTTGGTTCTGCGAATCGAACACCCTCAGAGTCGTACACATTTAGAATGTAACGCTTCTTTGCAGTCCAAATACCTTTGTTGGCAATCACTTCACGTTTCATCTGCATCTTCTGATCAAATGCATTCATGTAATCTGCTAGTTCTTGGTATGACTTGTCAATGAACGGCTCGATTTTTTCTGTGCAAGCCTTGTCGATAAAATCAACGATCTTTTCAATTTGCGCTTGATTCTTCGATCCGTAGACCATATCAACAAGCGGACCAAGATTAACGTATACAGAGTCCGTATCCGAGGCGATAACATAATCAACACCCTCACTTTTCAATAATTTGTTTAGATAACTATTCAACTTCATTTCAATCCAGCGAATAGCAAGTTGACCAGACAGAGTGATTGCCTCTGCTTGGCGAATATCAAAGAACCTAAAATATTGATTACCAAGTGCGCCATAAGCAGAATTCAATTGTACTTTCTTTGCAAGTTGCAAGTTCTTGTACTTTGAAATCTGATTTGTTATTTCACGTTTACGTTCTTTATCAGTTTCTTTTTCGTAAGCCTTTTGAGCCTCAATCATTTTCTTTTTATATAGTGATCGATCATCATACATGCGTTGCATCATAGCAGGTAAGAAGCCTTGCTTGTCACGCTTGAAGTAATGCCCATTGGCTGCCATGCAATATTCACCTTGTGCTTGATATTCGCTGTTCAGCAAATTATCAATAGAGATGCTTGTGTGCTTGCCTTCAACAATTGTTTCGGGTGAAACATTGTATTGCATAATTAAGTGTGGATACAATGAGTTCAAGTCAAACGACACAACCCATTGGTGCATACCAATGATTGGATCCTTCACATAAGCGCCAGCATACTGTTCATCTTTTGGTGTGCGAACATTCTGTGGTACGACAATCTTTTGTTCAATCAATTCATTGTGAATCAAAGTATCCCACATGCGTACTTGCGTGAACACATCGGTGTAATTAACTTTAGCATCATATGCAAGTGCAAGTGCCATATCAATCAATTGCATCTTAGCATCAATGCGATCCACAAGTTCAACGTCATGGATGTTATATTCAATAAACTTTTGAAAGTTTGTTCTGTATAGTTGATGCAGACTTTCAACTTCAGAGTAGTCTAACTTCTTCTCACCAAGTTCTAAGTATGAAATGTGATTAAGACTAAAACTTTCTTGCTGTGAGTAAGTAAACTTCTTGTACAGTTCAATGTAATCAAGAATAGCAATACCCACCAAGTCGAATGCTACTTGTTGTTTGTTGTGAATCGTAGTTGTACGTTCACCGATTCTACGAAATGGTGATAGACGCTTTGCAGTATTGTCGCCCATGAGTCTTGTGATACGATTGTTCAGATATGGAACATCAAAGAATTGAATATTCCAACCAGTCACAATGTCTGGTGATGTTTCTTCCCACATGTCGAGGAAACGCATAATGAGATTGTTTTCGTCATTGCATTTGAAATACGTTACATCATCACGATTATTATTGAAGTCACCACAACCAAACACATAGAAGTGTCCATTTATTTTAAATGTGATTGCAGTAATTGGTTCGCTTGCGGATGCAGGTTCGGGAAAACCATTTTCAGAACCAACCTCAATATCAATGTTTGCAATTTTGATTTGAGATGGATCGTAATCTACTTTGCCAGGAAACGCTTCATTGATATACACATAAGGAAAGTTTGTCGAGCCATAGATTTTAAAATTGTCAACGTCTTCATAACGTTTTACAAAATCCATAGCATCACGCATTGTGCCTTGTTGAACAGGAGCAAGTGCTTGGCCATCTAGTGTTTTATATCCTGCGCCTCGATTACCAGCAGTCAAATACAATACTGGATTGTATTCAACCTTATCGCTGAACCTCTTGCCGTTGTTGTAACCACGAACAAGAATAGTGTTACCGAGTTTGGAAAAGTGTGTGTAGAATTTCATTAAATAATAATAGATTGTTTCTTAGGCATAACAATACCTGAGCCGTAAATCTCATTATACTTGTTTTGAATCTCTTGTGCAACTGATACGTTGTAAATAACATGGCTAAGTTGCAATTCTACCACCTTCTGTTCCGAGAAGATTAGCATTGGTTGCATTTGCAATGTTGCTTTGCCGTTTGGACCCATTCCGATTCCAATAACGCATGGGTTTTCAATTCGAACATTGTTGTCGCTGATAGTAATATCACCAACAATCTCTTCACCACTAATCAATTTCAAAATTCTCAAATTTGCCATTTTATATCCTATAATAAAATGGGGGCATTGCGCCCCCATGGTGTTTATTTAAAACGTTCTGCTTTATGCTTTTTTATTTCTTGAATAGATTCAAGTAATGCCATGAAGAATTTTTTTACTGATTTCATAAATCGTCCTCAGTCAAAAATTGCTTAGTAGATTTTTTAGTTTTAGATTCAGTATCCGTAACTTCAATCTTCTTAGGCTTCTTGTGTTCTGGAATGATTCGTTCCAAAGCAATCTTCAACATACCATTAATCAAAGCGGCATCTTGAATTTCTATTTGATCATCAAGTGCAAATGTGCGAGTGAACGCACGATTAGCAATACCCTTGAACAAGAAATTGTCTCCATCATCTTTTGTATTACCAGCAACAATAAGTTTATTGTCTTCAAAAGTAATATCAATTTCTTGTTTACCAAAACCAGCAACAGCAATTTCAATGACGTAGGTATTGTCACCAGTCTTGCGAATGTTGTAAGGTGGGTAGTTAGGAATATTCTTAGTCACATCATCATGTATTTTTGCTAGTCGATTGAATTGATCATCGAATCCAACAAAGAATTTATCAAAGTCTTTGAATCCTGCGGCGCCAAAGATAGCGGGAATTGGTGTGTGTCCCATATTATTCTCCTCTTACTTAGATTTTGAAAATGCTTTCTTAGCATCAAATGTGTATGCAGATAGTCCAAGAGTTGTATAAAACTTATTGACTTCTACAGCGACAGCCTTTGCGTAAGATGTTTGCGCTTCAATGAATGTATTGAGGGGTTTTGCAAGTTCTTCATTCTTGACGAATGTTTTGACGAATTGCGTTTTTGTGCTTTGAAAAGTATCGATAGCACTATTGATGTTTTGTAACATAGTTTCTCCTATTAAGCGAGTTAAAAAAATTTGATATCCCGAAGGCATATCATTAATCCTGCTTACTGAATACAGGGGTACCATAACGTTGTACCAGCGTTAGACGCTCCTAAGGTAGAAGAGCCATTAACGTTCCCATCCCTGAGATACGTTTATTTATAAGGCTTAAGCCTGTCCAACCATTCTGCGTGAAACAAAATATGTTGTATTGCCTTCTGTGTTCATGTCTTTACGAACCTTGAAACCTGCTTGGCGCAAATCGCTGATACGGGCACGAAGGTTTTTGATACCGAACATTGCATTTGCTTGTGCCGCAGAGATGCCACGACCTTTACCACGCAAGTAAGAGACCAAGAGTTCGGTTTGTGTTTTGTTTGATTTTACGAATGCCATTTTAAATACCTCATCAATTAATGATAAAAAATGCTAAGATTATTTCTTAGCGGGTTCTCCAGCGTCTTTCTTAGCCGATTTGTCCTTAGGAGTTTTTACTTTCTTCTTAGGAGCCTCGGCTGGCTTTTCTGCTGGTGCTGTTGTTGCTGTTGCCGCTGGTTTTGCTACAGCAGGTTTCTCTGCTGGCTTGTCAGCCGCAACTGCAATTAGGGAAAGAGTTGTTAGTGATACTGCAACTAATACTTTAAATGATTTCATGGGTGTTCCCTTTTTTGTTTAGAGATAACATTATCTCATAATATACAACGTTTGTCAAGTACTTTTCGTTTACATGTTATGGTAAATGTAACTCAAATTCTTTTGTACCAATGTGACCTTTAATAAAATAATTAAATGCTAAAGAATACCTAGTTTTATTTGATTTATTCTCATCTACAGAGTGCTGAAGTTTTGATGGAAACAATGTGATCATATTTGGTTCTGGATCTACGGCCATTTTTTTAAAATTCAATAAATTCGTATCCGTAAATTCTAAATCTAATGTTGGTGGAAATAATAAATTGTTTATGTCTGCATGAAATATCAATGAACCACTAGTGTCATTCACTTGTAAATATGCAACACCACTTATTAAAGAATTCGTGTGTATATGATTGTGTCCCCAATCTCCCGGATTGTGTTTTACAACCCAAGAATTTGTCATATAGAAAAATACATCTTTAGAAATTTTTAAAACATCATGACAATATATGCCAACATGAGTATCAATTTCATCTTTCAGTCTAGAAAATGCTGGACGTGAAAGAATATATTTGTCTTTAGAATATTCTCCATTTTTAGATTCCATTACTTCATATTCTAAATTTGCAACATGCTGTAGTTCGCCTTCAGTTACCTTGCCAATTTTAGAAATATAAAGTGGCGTAGGGAATAATGATATAACCTCACAACTCATAATTTATTTCCTCAATGTTGCTTTAATCATCCATGCGTGTTTACCAAATGCATCTTGTCGTTCAGCCATAAAATTGCTTAGATGATGTGCGTGGACTTGTTCAGCAAGTTCGTATGCACGTTCAATGCTTGCAAACATAACTGGAATATCATCCAATAAATTTTGCATCATTATTTCTGCTGGCGGAACGCTTTCGTCACCTTGAATCTGTGATAGTTGAATGAAACGATTGAAACTTCCTGGTGCATAAGAATCCAATGCACGAATTTCTTCTGCAATCTTATCAACAACACCATAGACTTCAGTATAAACATTCTCTAAAAATTCATGATACTGCGGAAAGTTAGGTCCTGTTACATTCCAATGATAGTAGTGCGCTTTTAAATAAAACGCATAGTGGTTTGCTAAAACCACTTTAAGTGATTGTACTAGTTCTTCCATTTAATTTGCTTCCCTCTTTTTACCTATATTGTATTTAGCGGTAAGTTCCCATTCGTTTTTCTCTTTGTAAGAGATAATCTTGATCTGCGACAAAGGTGCCATAGGTAAACTTGATTTATCTTTGTTTACGACTTCTACTAATCCCCATTCGGATAAAAGATTTGCAATTGCATTTCTTCTTCCTAAATCATTATCTTCAAAATCAGTATTCTTTCCATCTAGTGCAAACAGTTCTTTAAAGTGTACAATGTAATACTTGCCCCTCTTATGTAAGATGTGACAGGATTGATACAATGTTTTGTCTTTACGTGATGCTACACCTATGCGTGTGAGTGTCTCTTTTACTTTAAGAAAGTCATCTTCATTTTTTAATTTGACCTCAAGTAAATCTTCAATTTCTATTGCCATTCTTTTTCTCCTTAGTTTTCAAACCACCTTTTTCTAGTTTTTCTCGCATAATTTGAAGTTGATCGGGAGATATTAAGTGTGATATTTGTTTAGCCTTTGAATTATTATACCCAAAGAATTCTGAAATAATACGAATGTCCTCGCCCAACTCATTTTTCAGCCATTTGCTATAGCGTTTTCTAGGCCTGAGACTATTTAGTAAATAGGCAAACTGAGGTTTGTTGTCGAGAATGTTGTGGAAATTCATCTCATTGGCGTATAGAACGCTATCGGGAAATAAAGAAAGTCCACGATTTACAATAAAAGCATTGTAAGATTTTTCCGCTAGTTCATCGTTTTCTGTTCCGTTCATCATATCAGTCTTTGTGTGACTGACTGCATTAATGTAATCAAATGGGCTCATATCAAAAAAACTCTATAAGGTTGTTTGACGGTTCGTATATTTTTTTGGTATCGAATGGCGACAGTTTCATTGCTTCAACTATATCATTTAAATAACTATTTTGCAAGTTTTCTAAGTTTTCAACATAATTAGATAAATTAACACGATGAATTTTTGTAAAATCTGATGGTGCTGTTATAAACACTACTTCGGACATTGGAATATTCTTAGCAGAAATTCCATCACCATAATACTGAATGTAATTATTTAAAATGTTTTTATCAATCACGGCAGAAGATTGTTCGTCAACTATCATAATAAATTCAGAATAAGTTAACGGCAAAGTCAAATGTTTATTTGTGCTTCTACTGTTGAGTAAAATTATTTCACTAATCTTTTCTTTTTTATTTCCAGTTTTTGTGTGAAGTCCATGTGATACATATTTCATTTCAACATGTATATTATATTTTGGATAGAAGAAGTCTCTACCTACATCATCGAGATATTGTAATTTGCCTGCACTAAATTTCTCTATCGCTTTTTCAAACAAATCACTTTTATGAAATCTCATCTTTCGACTATTCAATGAAGTTCCAATTGAATTAACCAAAACATTCATTGCAGTCCATGAAATGTCTTCTCTCAAAGATTTTGCAATATCACTTGAATTCATAATTGGCGGACTCATGATGTAGTTCTCTTTAAGTATTCAACTGCTTTCATAAGGCCTTCAAGTGTATCACCCAATGCACCAATGGCACGATTGCATGGACCACAAAGCCAGCCTCTAAACTTTATATTAACAGGATCGTGGTCTAAATTCAAGCCATATTGTCTTCGACTTAAATCAGCATTGCTTCCTAAGTTGGGTGGTAATCCACAACAATCACAAACCAATGGAACAGGTGGTGCAGATTTTCGTATTTCTTCAATCTGATTTTTACGCACCTTTATACATGGTGTGCAACGTGTATCTAAATTATCCCACTTTTGATAATGTGGTGCGAATTCAGTTGTTGATTTTTCTTCTTTACAGTAAATACACCTCTTCAATTTTTGTTGAAGAGGTATGCCTAAGAATTCATGTAACGTGCCATTGCTCATTTGAATTCACAACTAGCCATCACTTCGGTTAGAAACGCAACAAAGTTGATTTCTTGATCTACAACAAATGCGGATTTGTATTGATAGTCTGCTAGAAACAAAACCATTTGTGGTACTGAATTGGGTGCAAGATAGTCATTGCAACCATCAAAGATTCTACGGAACATAACTGATGGTTCATTATCTAAGTTCTCAGATACCCACTTACGCATTCCTGCAAAGTCTTTATCTTTCAATTTAGTAATGAGAGTTTTGATGTTGTCTTCAGATACACTAGACAAAAGTCCTGCATCAATTTTACCTGTAGCAGAGTAGCGTTGAAGTTCATTGAGAACACGCCTCCAATCAGGAAAGAATTTCATGATCAAGCCAGCAACAGCCGCCAATTCGAATTCAATCTTTTCTGTTTCGAGAATGCCAGTCACACGTTTCAAAAAACGAGCGGCAAGTTTTGGTTTGTCTGCGTTACTTATTTTAAATTGTATAACGGAACATCTGCTGTGGAGTGGGGCAATGATACGATTGAGAAAATTGCAAGTAAGGATAAAACCACAATTAGCAGAAAACTCTTCCATGAAGTTCCGTAATGCGGGTTGAGTAGATTGAGGATTAAGGTAATCAGCCTCATCAAGTATGACATATTTTCTTCCACCAGTAAATGAAACAGTTGACGCAAAGTTTTTAATTTCATTGCGTAAGGTATCGATGTTGCCATTCATTGATCCGTTAATAACGATATAAGTACATCCAAGTTCTTCAAGCAATGCCTTAGCGATAGTAGTTTTACCAACGCCAGGACCGCCTGCAAGAATTAGATTAGGAACATTCTTTTGATCAACGAATTGTTGAAATGTCGCTTTTAAGTCTGCTGGAAGAATAGTATCTTCAACAGTTTTTGGTCGATACTTCTCGACCCACAAGAAATCTTGTAGCATAATTCACCTCACCATAACATAAAAATATATTCTAACATAAACGATGTTAGAATGCAAACTGACTGTTACTTGGCAACAGTCTCATAAAGAGTTTCAAGTGTATCTTGTTCCTCTTGTACTTCGGTGAAGTTTTGTTTGTGATAAATCTTTGAAAGTTTCCGAGTGTACTTTTTAGGCAACTCAAATTTATCTTCTACACTAGTGAGAATGTCTTTAATCAAATCACGTTCCGCTTCAATGCGGGTGAGTGAGTTTGAAATTTCAATAAGTGCATCCAGAATCTTTTTACGATCCTCTGGAGAGGACGGAACAATCACATTACTCATAATATTAACCTTCGTACTTAGAACCAGACTCAGTAGCAACCCAATACTCAACTGGATCACTTGCATTTACAAAATGTGAAATGCCTTTGGATGAAATTGCAACATTGTATGTGCCAGGGATCATCTTTAAATTCTCTGTATTGAAAATAAACTTGAAGTTTGATGTGGTGTCGCCAACTTTAATTGAGAAGTTATCTGATTCATCATTCTTAACATCAAGTGCTGAGATAGAGATATCAGTACCATCACCAACAACTGCAATGTTTGGCAAGCCAAGAATACCTGACAACTTCAATACTTGATTAAAATTGTCTTTTGACAGAGAAAAATTCACTTCAGCATCTTCGACTTTTAACTCTTTAGTTGGCGGTGCAACGATCATAGATTCATCGGACAAACCATATGTTGTTTTAGATGTACCAGATTTAACTGTAAGATTTTTATTTTCTGCATTGATTGTAATCTCTGGATCAGACAAAGAAGAGATCAAAGAGAGAAAACGGTTCAAGTCATAGATAACGAATTCAGAATCAAAAGTTTCTGAAACGCTTGCTTTACCAAGAACGTTTTGTTGTTTAGAGATTGTTCGAATTACCTGACCAGGTTTAATTTGAATTCCCTGATTGATAGTTGAGAAGTTCTTTAACAGGTTGATTGTTGTTTCGCTTAGTTTCATTTTGTATTTCCTCATTTAGATCATGAACGTGTAACATGATTATAGCATAATGTAAAATTTTTAGCAAGTCTTTACGATTACGTCCGTCTTTCTTGCCATACCTTTGTGCATATTTTAGCACATTGCCAATACAGAATCCTTCACCATGCCCACCATCAATGATGAATTCTGTTGCTTGGAACTTGTTACGGGAATAATGTTGCCCGTAAGTAGAATCAACATAGGATTTTAACTCTTCTAAAATCCGATCTTCACTATAACGATAGTCTGTCATCGTTTCGTTACTGTTTTATCTGCGGTTGGAGATGCACCAATTGATGCAAGTGCTTGCAATGAACCACCAAAGATATAACTACCAGCGTGTTTCAGTCTAATCCATGGTAGCAACCAAACCTTTGCACCTGCACTACGTGCGTATTGACAGAACATATAATCTTCTGATAGATAACGTCTAGATACTGGATCAATAACGCAATCAAAGTATGCCATGATTTCACGACTACCATCAAAATTTGCAGTACGAACGTGATCTGGCTTATATGATCTTTCTGGATTTGCTTTATCGAATTTTGCAAATGCGCTTTTCGTTACAAGCATGAAACCTGTACCGCCTTCTTTTACTTCAACCGGTTCATCTACACGGAATTGTGTAATGCCATCGGCTGGATTGAAAACGTAGTCACCAACAAATTCTTCAAGTGAATTTGGATCTACATCTGCAAAACCTTTATCAACTGCAAGTTTAATCTTCTCCCAAGAAATTGCTTTCTTTGGATATGGACCACAAACAACTTCCATCTCAGGATTGTTGATTGCAAAGTGTGCCATTACAAGAACGTCTTGTGGTTCAAAGTGAATGTCGCTATCAATAAAAACAAGATAGTCATATCCACTTCGGAGAAACTCATCTGCACAATAGTTTCTTGCTCGGGTAATTAGTGATTCATTAAAGATGAAAAACAATTTTGCATCAACGCCATACTTGGTACACATTGTCATAAAGTCTGCAATAGACTTAGTGTATGCGCCATGGCATTGTCCACCATACATTGGTGTCGCAATAAAAATTTTCTTGTCACGTAGTTGCTCTAGATTCAATTCAAGTTGCATAATTTCTCCATATTATTAAAAGTCTGCATGTGTTATATATGTATAAAAAAAGAGGCTACTTCACGTAGCCTCAAAGGCATTACTGCCAAGGAGATTAGAAAGGAACTTCGTCCGTATTTGTTTCGGACTTCACTTCCGCAGTAGGGTCAATACCGGCATCAATCTTGCTGTACAAGTCAAGGAATGCAGTCTTTGTTTCACCATCGAAACGGTTGATGCAATACTTGATTGCTTCCATCTTATCATTGAAGATAGTGTATGCTTCGGCAATGTGAGACAAACGGCGAGTGGAAATTAATTCATCAATAGCACCTTCTTCGAAAGTTTTACGAATGATATCAGCCCACTTCACAAGATTTTCTGCAAATGCTTTGTCATTGATGCCAAGGCTTGCAAACAACTTAGTCAAAATCTTAGTTTCAACTTTAGTATCAGGATATTCCTGTTCAACTGTAATTGGGAAACGCTCAAGGAACGCATCATCAAGAATTGTAGCGGCCATGTAGCGACCAGTCTCATCACCTTTACCTTTGGTGTTTGCAGTAGCGATAATATTGAAACCTGTAATTGGTTCAACAAATTCACCAGTTTTCTTAACGAACAAACCTTTGCCTTCAAGTACACCTTGCAAGCACATTAGTTTATTTGAACCACGATCAATTTCATCAAGAATCAAAACGGCACCAGACTTCATTGCTTGAACAACTGGACCATCAAACCACTTTGTCTCTCCGTCAATCAAACGAAAGCCACCAATCAAATCATCTTCATCAGTCTCAGGTGAAATATTTACACGGAGACATTCAACTTTTAATTGGGCACATGCTTGTTCAACCATGAAAGTCTTGCCGTTGCCAGAGAGACCAGAAACGAATACTGGATAAAATTTCTTTGATGCAACAATACGTTTCATGTTGTCAAAGAATCCAAAAGGAACATATAATGAATTCACTTTGGGAATAATTGCGCCTTCTTGCATACGTGCAACGGAAGACATTTTTGCTACCGCTTTTGCAACAGGAGCCATAATGGGTTCAGAGATTGGCATGGAAGAAACTGGATTGGATTTGACTAGTGCAAGACCAGCCATGTTAACATTAAATTCTTGGAGAGGCAATTGATACTTGCCACGTCCAACTCGGTACTGATCGGCTTCAAGCCAGAACTGGCGTTTGGTGCCAGTTTCTTCAGAAAGTGTCACCAATTGCTGGCGGGTTACAACTTCACCAAAACGTTTTGCGGCTTCGGTAACAAATGCAACTTTTTCACTTTGCGTAATCATAATATAATTTGCCTTTCAGTTAAAAATCAATTTCAATACTAGTAGTATAACAGAATATTTATGGTAAGTCAAGGGTTACTTTGACTGTTGTTTTTATACAACATCAAGCAATTTCCTTGATTACCTTAGAGAGAAGAACACGATTAGTCAAACGGTTTTGGTTCATCTTTAAGAATGCGCCTTTTAACTTACGTGCAGAAACATCTTTGGTATCACCAAGAATATCATCTAACGAATCATCATCGGTAGTCAAATCATTACCACCAGGGATTAAGAAGTACTCAGAGTATCCATATCCGTTGACAGAGAAAAACTTTTCGTTACGGAATTGCTTGTATCCATCATCTGTCATTATCATGTTGAAACGTGACATTGCATTTTGAAAATAACGTTTGCTTTTTGGCAGGATGTAGAATCCAATCAAATTGCAACCAGTACGATCTTTTAGAATTTGCAATAACGTTGGCGTCACACCTTTGTCACTTACACGATAAGTTTTTGCAGAATCTTCATCTTCAATATAAGATACTGAACGATAGTCAGAAGGTCCGATTCTAGAACCACGATGATCGGCGGATGTAGTCCACAATGTGCTACTGTCTTCGCCATCAGTCAAAAAGATAACATTCACAATTTCAGACCGAGTACGTTTACGGAAATCATTCACAACATTAGATGCTACTTGAATTGTCGCATTCAACGGAGTGCCACCAAGACCCATATCATTACGAATATAACTAGACTTGTAATTTCTGCGGTGCTGTACATAAGGTTGATATGCCTCAGCCACTTGCAATAAATCATTTGCAAATTTACGATATGTTTGGTTTTTCATACTGCTGGACAAAATGTTCAACAAAGAAAAATAGTCAATTTGCAATTGATTTTCTTCAATATCTACAGGAGAATCAACTGACATATCTTTTAGTTTCTTTGGATACTGAGTACTGAAAGCATAAACATCAAACGGAATATTCACTTTGCGGCAGAACGTTGACATTGTAATTAACTGTTCAATCGTACCAGACATATTGTCAGCCATTGAACCAGACCAATCAATGAACATTACAATACCATGATTCTTACCATCAGCAACGGCACCAATCTTACGGAAGATATCGTCATTGAATTTATAAGTATGCAATTTGTTAGTGTCAAGTGTACCAGTATCGGAGACTGTTACACGGCGCAACTCAGCCGCTTTCTTTTTCATTTCAAATTCTTTTATAAGATATGCAATAGCATTCTTATTTTTGGATTCAAATTTAGTCAATAGAGTAGCATCATAACGCTCATGCACTTCCAACTCAGGATCATCGTAAAAGTTATCTTCAAAGAACTTCAATTCTTTAAAAGGAACAATATAATTTTTCAAATCAATTTTCTTTTGACTTGCAATCTTGCCAACATAAATTTCTTTTGTTTCTGCAAGACCTTTCAATGCTTGTTGAAATTTTTCATCTGTTACAGATTTAACTTCATCACCATACACCTTTAACTCATTAGGCATAGTATTTTCAAACGTGGGTTCGTTAGAATACCCATTGTCAAAGCGGTCTTCCGATTCATAATCGTCATCATCTTCACCGTCATTGGAGCCAGAACTGTTTGGATCTACGTCATCATAGTCTTCAGTATCATCACCAAAGCCATCTTCAGTATCAAACTCTTCATCATCAAATTCGCCATTCTCTTTGCGTTTTTGAAATTCTTCTTTAGCCTCTTGACGTTTTTGTTCTAACTCTGCTTTGCAAAATTCATACAAACGTTCGGTGATATCTTTCACTTGCTCAAACGAATCTGCTTTTTCAACTTCGTTGACGTATAACATTTCTTCAGCATTGAATTTAATGCCTGCAATAGCACCAAGTTTAAAATGCAAATTGATTCTATCAATCAACATAAATTCATTTACATCTTGACCTTTGATGCCAAAGAAATCACGTTCAGTAAATTGACGATAAGCAATAGCCATTGGTTTACGCAAACCTGGATATCTGTCTTTCATCCTACGTTCAATACGTGCATCTTCAATCACATTCAAGAATGTAGAAAATGCAGAACCGCCGGCCTTAGCCGATTCAACGTATGATTGTGGTGTGTCTAATGCGTGACCCACTTCATGCCCAACCAAAAGGTCTGTCATTTCAGGTGTGGTGTCATTCATAATGGGAAGAGTAAGACGGCGATTCACGATATCGAATGATGCAGTTTGCACCTTGCGATACTCTACCGAAATATTCTCTGTAGCAAGTAATTTTGCTAGAGTGGATTTTGAAATTTGTGTATTAAGCATGTATGTATCTTAACTCAAGTGGATTGGAATGTCAAGCAATTTTTTTAGGGCGA
>Ga0209401_1001347_pt1 | contig 16311 bp, 33 predicted proteins | sample M_140807_MF_Meta_FD_187318 | JGI IMG/M metagenome (GOLD analysis project Ga0209401, IMG submission 187318) | Freshwater microbial communities from Lake Montjoie, Canada to study carbon cycling - M_140807_MF_MetaG (SPAdes) (version 2) | ecosystem: Environmental > Aquatic > Freshwater > Lake...
TTGTCAGAAATGCCCGATTATTCTCGCGCAGACTATCGCATTATTTTGGCGAACGAAAACTATGATTTACTGTGTGACGATGATAAACCGAACGTCTGCCCGCATGATGGGGCACGGACTAAGTTAATAGCTCTCTTTCCTGATTCTTCATTGGAACAATGTCCCGAATGTAGGAAAACTTTTAACTTTTACGATAATTACTCTGAAGCGTAAATTATGAAAAACCTATTATCATTCTTTCAGTGCCTGATTATTGCAGCGACTATCGGCGCACCTTTTATTATCTACTTTTGGAACATGAAACCATGAAAACCGAAGCAATTTACGGAACCATCGTTTTTACTGATGCAGAGAATGCCATTATTCAGCATATTGCATCACGGGAAACAATAAATGCAGATTCCAACGAGGACTGCGAAGATATAGCAGAACACAATGCTGGGTATTATGGTGGCGATTGGATTATCCCTGATTTTTATAAAGGGAGAATTTCATGGGAGTGTCTAGAATGATTTACGCCATTCTCGCAACATTGCTGCGACTGCTCAAAAAGTAGCCCATCACCAACAATCAGGCCCTTCGGGGCCTTTTTTAATGCCCTAGAAACGCATCAGAATGGCCTACGGGCCGTTTTTTTCGTCGGCCTGTACCATTCCCAGCCATTCGGTCAAATCGGCGTCAGGGCGGTATCCTAAATTCCACAGTACTTGCATTGCATCTAGGCAAGCGTTAAACCCTCGCGTAGTGCAGCCATTGCCCGCAGCCAATAAAATCATTTTCTCTTCGGTTTTCAGTTTGCGGAGAAAGTTTGTCGCGCTAGGTTCTGTGGGCCTAACCATTGTTCGCCCATTCGTACCATTGATTTATAAACACTTTCAAATCATCCAATGATGCGCCTATCTTTCTATACTCTCCTGATTTGCTTATGCATAATACTGAGCTAATAACTGTCTCGGTATCAGTATTCCCAATAATCACACACACTGTAAACTGCTGCTGCTTGGCAAGTGTTTTCAATAGTATCTCTTGCCCTTGGCTTAAGTTCTCGCCCTGGCGTTTCCATTCGCCTACGAAAAACTTACCCCTGCGCTCGATAATCATATCTATGTCGCTTGGCAGCAGTTTCGGGTTTGATTCAATCATTCCCTCGAAGTCCCCAAAATCAACATGAGCTGCACTTGCGCTACGCATGGCTCTCATTCGACTGCCCTAATCATCTCAAGAGCCGCTCTAGGGCTGTCAACCCTGCATAGTGTGCCGCCCTTCCAGTTTTGGAAAAAGTCGGCTTGTAGGCCCGTAAAACGCGCTTTGCTGTCGGTCTTAACTTCCATGAGGAAAGTCCAGTTTTTGTAGCCTACCAGCAGGTCAACAGGGAGACCAATAATCCAAACATATGCGCCTGCATCCCGCAATGCCTGCACTATCTCTTTTTGGTTTTCATCTACCCTTGCTGCGCGTCTCATTTTTTCATCTCCTTCAAAACATGGGCCTTGATGCCCCGAAATAAATCGTTTTCATCCATTCTTTGTACTTCACGCCAAGCCCACTCCTTCCATTCCGGCAAACGGCATAGGCGCACCATCTCAGCAAATGTTGCCGCGCGGATTGCTTCTTGGTCAAACATTGTTTGTTATCTTCTTTCTGAGTGCAGCCAGTTGTGCCCGTATCTCAGGCGGCATCGGCTTGGTTGCGGGCTTGTTTTCAATGGCTGTCGGGTGCGGAATTGACGGGCCATTGCCGCACAGTTCCTTGAACTTCAACGCACTAGGCGGGAAATTCGGGTCGCAACAATTGATTGCGTAGTCCATCCGTGGTCGGTAGGTCAAGTAGATGCCAAGCTGATTTATCCATTCCTGGCGAATCATCTGCGGGTCGATTCCTTCCCAATGCCTAGCAAACGATGCGCCGTAAATCGCGCCAAGCCTAGAAAAGATGTAATCAAAGCCTGAATCAGGGTTGCAAAAGTCGGTCATTGTCAACCTCCGTTGGTTTAGCCCAAAATGGCTTTGGTGCTGTTAGTCCGCGAGTCAGAACATGAAGATTGTTTGCAGCCTTTTGATTGGCGGTTAGCTTTTCCTCCATCCATTCGGCCTTAAATCCTGTCCAGCCTCTTGCACAACAGGTTTCCAATGCTGTCTGTAGACTGACCCCTGCTTTCCTTGCTTCGCGCTCTATTCCATCTAATGCGGTCTGAGTGACTGCTGCTTTCTTTGATTTCCTTAAAGTTATCCAATCCTGCCAAACTGATTCCGTCACGCCGAATGGCGGGGCGACTGCCTTCTTTGTCTCTCTCTCTTTCTCTTTCTTTGTCTCTCCCTCTGTCTCTGTCTCTGGGATAGCGTGTTGATAGCGGTCTGCTAGCACTCCGCTAGAGATTAGGAAAAAACCTTTATCAATCAACGGCTTAATGCCATCTCTGTATTCTTTTTCTGTAATCCTTAACCTGAAAGTTAACTCTTCAACAGAAGCGTCAAAAACGCCATCTTTTGCCTCACTCGCAAGCAACCAAAGCATAGGCGCTAGTGCCTTGCTAGCAATCGGCAAGCAAATGAATTCTCTGTTGTTAAGCAAGTCCCGATGGAGTTTTATCCACGGTGGGCAGCGGTCTTTGTAATGTTGAAAGACTGCCCAATTTTTTGGCTGTAAAAGCATGGGTGTAACCTTTATCACGGTCGTTATCACTAAAAGAAGCTCCGGCAGGACGGTGATAAGTCGTCTTTTCGCCCGCTAAGGCTAGCCGTGCCCACATTCTATATGGGTTCTGTCGCAAGCTCAAGTGCCCGTGTTAGCAGGGCAATTGTGGCAGCGTCCAGGTCATCCGCAATGTTGTACTCGCCAGCAAGCTCAATGGCTTGGCATAGCAGGATTTCTGCGCTCTGAAGTTCAAGTTCATCCATAGTCATCCTACAAGCCTAGCACAATTTTGAGATAAAAAGTATAGGGAAAACCCCTAGAAAAAAAGCATAAAAGCTGCGATAAGATGCAGTCACCGCAAGCAAAGGGCAAGCGGATTTATTGACCCAGAAAGGTTTTTTATGACACACACATCATTCCGAGAGTTGGTCAGGCAAGAGCTATCAAGCACCACATTTTGCTGCTATTGCTTAGAGCCGCAAGGCGACAAATGGCATTGCTGCCAAGAGAATCACTTTGTGCCTTTCACCGACCTCTACCCTGAAGACCAGGAAGACATCTTGAACAACGAACTGGAAGAGTACGAAGGAGTGAACAAATGACTTTACACACTAACATCCGAGAAATCAAATGGGACAGCTTGGGCAATGGGCAACCTACCTTTCTCAGCGTGGAATACGAATGGGACACAGATATGAACACCTTGGTAGTCTTTTCTGTTTGCCATGCAGGACTTGAGTGGATTGACTACCTTAGCGACTCAACCCGTGAACACATAACTAACAAAATTTCCGAAAGGCTCGAAGATGACCACTGCGAATAAAGAAGCTGACCGCATCATTGCGGACTCAGAAGAGGCCGCACAGCATTACGGCGCAAAAGACCCAGCAGATAGGCTGGCCTACCAAGTCGGAGTGCTGCAAGCTCACATCCGTGGTCTGTGCCATGAGGCCCAGTACAACAGTGATGAGCTGAAGAAGCTCCAGCAGGAAATCTTGTGGGAGCAAAAAAATGGAAGATGATTTGAAGTCTGCTTTTTCCGCAGGATTGATTGAGTTGGACTTTATGAAAAAGGCAGCAGACGCTGCGTATCAACACTATGAGCGAATGGCTGATTTGGCAGACTCTAAATTTAGAGAGATAGAGCTTTTATCGGCGCAATTAGACAAACTTTACAAGGAAATCAAATGAAAGAAATAGCAACAGCACTGGTCAAAGCACAGAAGGCTTTTGGCCCTGCACTCAAGACATCGACCAACCCACACTTTCGCAGCAAGTATGTGGACTTGTCAGGCTGCATCGAAGCGGTCATTGATAGCCTCAACAACGCAGGGATTGCACTTGTGCAGCGTACCAGTGAGGACAGCACAGGCGTGACCGTGGAGACTGTCTTCATCCATGAGTCTGGTGAGACATTGGAGTGCGGCAAGCTGCACGTTCCAGCGGGCAAGCAAGACCCGCAGGGGTATGGCAGCGCACTGACCTATGCACGGCGCTACAGCCTCATGGCGGCCTGTGGTATAGCTCCTGAAGATGACGATGGAAATGCAGCAAGCCGTGGCCCTCGCATTTCCGCAGCTAAGACTGAATTGGTGTCACCAGGGCGTACAAATACGCTTGCTGTAGTTGCACAAGCAATCAATGACCGCATGGCAGCAGATGATGTTGTCGGCGCATTGGAAGAGTTCCAGGGCATCGTTGATGTCGAGGAAAAAACAGCACTATGGGGAATGCTTGACAGCAAAACCCGTAGCGCAATCAAAAAGCAATCTGAATTATCAAAGGGTTAAAAATGGCAAAGCTATACGATGTGACAGTAGTGAATGGCAAGTACACCAAAGATGGTGTTGAGAAAAACAACTACCAAAAGATTGGCTCCATCATCGAAACAAAGAATGGTAAACAGTTGAAGCTAGACTCTGTTCCTGTGATTGAAGGCGGTTGGAATGGTTGGGCATACCTCAACACTCCGAAGGCCAAAGATGGCTTCCCGAAGGACGATGGCTTCCCCAAGGACATGGACGACGACATCCCATTTTAATTTTCGGGAGGGAAAGCAAGGGTATCGATTCGCAGTTGCCGCCTGAGTTAGTACCTCCCACCTTTTAGGAGTAATTTATGACTACTTATGCAGATTTAGAGATGAGTATTGTGCGTTGGGCAGAGGCTAGGAAAATCATTCCTAATAGCGACCCTCAGACGCAGCTTTTGAAAGCCGTGAGCGAGCTTGGAGAGCTTGCAGATGCCACTATCAAGAAGCAACCTGGGAAGATTACTGATGGCGTGGGCGATGTAATGGTCTGCCTTATCGTTTACTGCGCTTTACAGGACATCAACCTAGTTGATTGTATGGATTGGGCTTATGAAGAAATTAAAGACCGCAAAGGCACATTGCTTGCCAATGGCGTGTTTGTAAAGGAAGAGGCATGAAATACATCCTAGACTTCTTTGCCTTGGTTGGCTTATGTGCCAGCATTATTGCAACAGGGTTTTACTTAGGATATGCAACTTACCACCCTAAATGCGGCATATGGGTTTCCGCATTTACGAAGGAATGCAAATGATTTCAACAATCAAAAAACTCTTACAAACACCAACCATTATTGAATTGGTGGTCAAAGAGTTGGTAGAGGCACATCGGTCTAAATTAGAGGCTGAAAGCGCCCAGGACTACGCAAAAAGCGTAGTGCAATACAACATCGACCGAATCGAACGATTGACCAAAACATTGGATGAGTTGAAGGAGCAGGCATGAACATCGAAAAACTGGAGGAGCTAGGGTCGCAGCTTGTGGCAATGACGAAACAAAAACAAAAGGCTATGGAGAATATGGATGCAGCCGACTCCATGCGTATGCAAGCGGAAGCGGACTATGGCGTGGCATTAGAAGCTATATGCAGCATCAAAAACAAAATCATAGCCCACATGATAGGAGAATAGGCATGAACGATGAAGATACCGATGCAGGTGGCGACTTATTCGTTAGCATGGCAACCGTTCTAATTGCCATCTTTTTATTTGTTGTTGCTGTAAGCATTATTGGTGGAGTTTTATGGATGTTAATAGTATGAAAACACCTGAAGACGAAGCGTTTGATGACCTTGCCCGCAAGCAGGGTGATTGGGGCGGTGGCTATCAAGCCAAGCGCAAGATGGCTGCGGACAAGCTGCAGGAGCCGCCATCGGAATGGGCGAGCATCAAAGCAATACTGGATGAGTACGGCTTGCAAGCGATTGACTTTGTGGCTGACTTCAAAGCAGCCTTGGCACAGCCAGCGCAGGAGCCTGTGGCGCATTTATGGGAATGCCTTGGAAAATGGTCTGCCTATCTTGTAACTAATGGGAAGCAAGCAGACTGCGCCCCACCATCGTGGCTTGTTGAGGCAATCCAAAACGCAACCGCCCCACCAAAGCGCGAATGGATAGGGCTGACGTATGAGGAGATTGAAGAACTATTCCAAAGCGCGGCGGGCGCAGACGAAGAAACAGATATTCGCTTTGCCCGCTTAATTGAATCCAAAATTAAAGAGAAGAACACATGAGCAAACGTGACTTAGCATTGGATAGCCTAACGCGCATCTGCGAGATACAGCAGCGCCTAATCAACCAGCTTATTGCTATGGAGCAGAACAGTTATGCCCGTGGGTATGAGGATGGAATGGCGGCGCAAGCTGAGGTGGACATAGCCTTAAACGAAATGGTGGTTAAAAATGAGACTATATGACGTGCCAAGAAATAGCACAATCGTACTCAATGATGGACTGGAGCTAAAGTTTCACCACATTGACGGTATGTACAGTGTGTGTACAGATGCAGAAAACGAGGTTTACCACATTTTTGCTTGGGAAGAAGTAGAAGTTAAGCCAAAGGAGGAGCAATGAGTTTTGAGAATGTCCGCCATGCACCAAAAGCGCCCATTATTCGGGGCTTGCTGCATAACTTCCCCGATGGTTTGACAGTCTCAGAAATCTGTACAAAGACGTTTATTGATTCACGGGTTGTACGCACCTGCCTTAAAAAGATGGCAGATTGCTACATTGATAGGTGGCTGTTAGGGAAGCATCAAAAGCCGCCAGAGGCCGTTTGGTGTGTAGCCGATGTGCCTCAGAATTGTCCTAAACCAAGTAACAGAAAGACTAAGGAATGAACATGAAAATTAACGCCACATTCAATGATGAAGAAGAGGCCATTAAAGCTATCCACTCAGGCTATGCTTGGCAGACTCTGCATGAGATAAACGAAATACTGCGTCAACATAGAAAACACGACCTGCCTTTTGAGCAAGTCGTGTCTAAAATCCAGGCATCATTGAATGATGCTCTGGCTATGATTTACCCCGATTAGGCTTCTTCGTCTTCTTCCCAATCGTCTTCGGACTCATCGTCCTCTTCAACTTCTTCTTCATCTTCTTCAATGTCTTCCACGACTTCCCAGCCGTTTGCTTCATAGTAAGCGGCTGCGTCTTGGATGACCTTGATGACGTTCATGTCATCTGTTTCAATGGTGATAGAACCCGACTCAATTAGCATTTCAAACTGATACATGGTAACTCCTATACGTTGATGATTTGACCGCGAAACTCTACCTGATTTTCGTCCCCCCACTTGTGGACTATTTCAGGCCACAAAAGCTTACCACCTTTGAATGTCAGAACCGCAAATCCAGACCGATGATTGAGTGGGCTGCCCTCGCCATAATCAAACTGTGGGCCATACGGCTCTGCTAAAGTCCCCGTATCTACGCCATACCGATTGCCGTTGTAATCGGCAAATGGAGTCACTTTTAGGCTGTGTAAATGACCAGTAACAATGCTGACTCCTGCATTTACAGTGTTGTTATGGGCGGCATGAACGCCGTTCTTATAACGATGCTTTATAACGCAGTCTTTTGTAGGCCAAACAGACCATGCAAACTCCCATGCTGGTAAATGGTCTTCCAACTTAAATCCATGAACTTCTTTGTACTGCGGCGCTTGTGACGCTAACTTGTTGGCAAAGCGTGTATCGTGATTGCCCCATGTAAACAGCAGCTTTACATTGTGTCGTGCTGCTTTGGCTGTTTCCTCAATCTCACCAAGATGCGCTTGAACTGCTTTTAACTCTTCGATAACGCTAGGAGTCTTTGACCATCCAAGCGGGTCATGGCGGCTAACCGTAGCCCCGTCAAATGCATCACCGTTGCTGATGACTGCATGAGGCTTTAGCTCTTTGATTGCCCACAGCAAGCCCTTGTAGGCAGTTGTGTATTCCCCAGGCCAGAAGTGTGCGTCAGAGAAGACGATTATGGTCTGGTCAAGGATGCCAAGTTCGACTCGATTGAGAGACGTTTTGATTGGCTGAATGTGAGCATATGCTTTTCCTCGCTCATCAATGCTGACAAGCGGCTGGTTCAAGTCTTTTTCTATCCTGCGTCTACGGCGGTGAACTAGCCGTTCCGAAACTTCTAAATATTCTGCTACCTTGGTAGCGGAGCCATAACGGTTCCAAACATTGATAAACTCTTGACGCGAAACTTTAGCTTGCATATAGACTCCGCAAAGTTGCGCGGAATCTAGCACACATCTATTGCATCAATATGCACATGACTATACGTTGCGCTCAAAGTGAGGACAATCAAGCAAAGACTTAAAGTTTCCTCCCCATCTATTTTTAGGATGTAGGGTTTCCCAGTAAGCCCCAACTGGAGCCAGGATAACTTTGTCCCAAATAATTTTCCCATCACGGAAGAAGTTTAAGTCCATTGCACAGCGTTTCAAGTGAATGCTGTTCATCGTTTTGCTGCGGCCCGTCTTGACATAGATAGCCTGCTGCTCAGGTGTACGCGCCAACTCGCCACCAGTTACCATAAAACCCTGCTCAGTAGCGTATTGAATCAGCTTGCACATATCCAGCAGAAAACCCGCTTGCTCTTGACTAAGACTCATACAAACCCCTTTTTTGAACAACTAACTCAATGCAAGTGGAATCCACTACCGCGCCCATCTTGGCGTATTCCTCTTGCTTTTCCATAACAACGGCAATGCACTTTTGTCTGTCGGTGTAGTGGGCATTTTGCTGAAAGAACTCGCAATGCCCATTTATACAGATGTACAAGACGGGAATGAAGATGCTCATTTGTTGCTCCTCATTTCAGCCAACTTCTCAACGGTACGTCCACCAAAGTAAGCGCCCATAATGAGCATTCCCCAGTTACCCAACAGGGTCACATAGGACTCGTTAGCGTTAAGTCCATAGGCGCTCATCATGGCAAATAGGAAATAACCCATAAAGATGGCTATAAGGCTCATGGGGCGTATGTTCTTTGATAGCCAGGAGTCAGAATTCATGTCTGCTTGCCAGCGGTCTGTGATGTTGTCTGCATCATTCTGAGCAGCCTTTGCCAACAGTTCAAGTTCAGCCATCTCTAGCTTGGCTTTTTCTATGCCTAACTCAATCAGGCGCTCTTCATGGTGGTACTGCAACTCGCGCAGTTTCTCAACGTCAGCAGGAGTGGGATTATCAGGAATCTTTATTCCTAGTGTGTTCTCGACTACCTCTTTGCCCTTGGCTTGGATAGCAGAAGACAGAAGACCAAGACCGCTTTCAGCAAGCGTACCCAACAATGCGCCAAGAATTGGAATCATCAAAAACCCCTATTTGCAATAATGTGAAAAGTAATGCTAACAAGTGGAACAACGATAGCTGACGCACCTGAAATCCAGAGTGTGTTCATAATAATCGCTACTTTCACTTCTTTATCCTTCTGCTTTCTTTCTGCTTCTTCTCTTTCTATCGTATTGCGCTCTTTAATCATCCTGGTTCGCTCTGCCATCATTTCCTCCCACACTGGCGCATTGCCTGAGTAGAAAAGAATGTCCTTCAACTCTTTCTCATGCTCTCGCAGCGCCTTAGATGCAAGTGCAATCTGGAGAGCTTGAGAACTTATCTGTGCATCTGTCTTTCCTATGCTTGCAATCCGTGCCTTGCTGCTTGCTAGGTGAACTGTATCCGCTGCTTGGTAAAAACTGCTGAATTCTTTATAGAGGCCATGGATGTCTTTGCCAAGAGCAACTGCTTTTTTATGCCAGAAACGGCAGCTTGTGCCATAGCGAAGGCCGTGAATGGGTCTATCATTTTTTATTCACCACCGCCCATCGGCAGATGCGTCCGTCTTTGTCCATGAATTCATTTGCTCTAAGCATTTTGTCCTCATCTTTCTTTGGAATACGACAAACCAGCACTGTTTTAGTCTCTGTTCCAGGCCACGGGCTTTCAGCAGAGGCTAATAGAGCATTAAATCCTTGAGTTAGTGGCATTATCTTCTTTGGTTTTGCATACCAATTCCAGCAGAAAACAATGACACAGGTGCTACAGAAGGAGGTGGTGTTGGAGTAGTCCCAGACAAAAGACCGCTTATTGCTTTTCTAGCTTGGCTTTGACGTAACATTTTTTGAAGTTCATCTGCTGCATATCCTGCAATTGGCACTGCAACAGCTTCTGGTCTTCCTGCGGCATATCCTCCAACGCCAATAGTAGTACTAAAGAATGGCGACCGCTCAGGATTAAATCTTGATATAAAAGAAAGTAATGGGTCTAATGAGCCGCCTTTAGCAACTCTGCGAATTGCTGCCTGCTCATCTGGTGTAAAAAGTTTAATTTTGTCTTTATTTGCGTAAAGATTGATAAATCCATTTCGTATCAATTCACTTTCTGAAGATTTTGGATTCAAAGCTCTAGCATCAGCAACGTCCAAAATGTCTGCAAGTGTAGATGCCCTGCTTTGATTTCTCCAATCTTTACGAGCAGCCATGATTTTTTTGACTGCATCATCAACTCCACCAGCACCAGCAACTACATCTTTTGGAGAAAGTTGAGCAATGTAATCATCAATAGATGAAACCATTGTTTTGGCAAGCCGCCTAACATTTTGGTCTTTGCTGGAAAGTAAGTCATTTGCTAGTTGGCGTGATTGGTCTACATCACCAAATTTGACATTGCCAGGGCTATAAATGCTTTGGATTTTGTTTAAAACATTTTGTACTTCTGTGGCATTTTCAGGGACAAATCTAGCGCTGTTAAGGTCATTTTTTATTTTGCTCAAAAGCGCAGCAGAGCCATTGCTAGATAGCACAATCCCAGCGTCATCGACTGAACGATAAGACTTTGCGGCCCTATCTCTGATGTCTTGGATGGTAACTTTTGGGCCACCACTTTGCAAAATTGCTTCAGAAGTTTTAGCTGCTGCGCCGCCAGCAAGTACGCCAACTCCAAAGGCTGCTAATGTTGCAGCAACATCACTACCAGTAAACTCTTTTACTTGCTCTGCAACAGGCTGCGCTGCCATTGAAGATGCAGCAGCAGCAGGAATTTGCGCCTCAAGACTCTGACCAAAGATGCTTTTTGGTGCAGCCTTTGCCAATCCAGCGGTGCTTGTCATTGCCTGCATTCCTGCTTGAGATACGCGCTCAGGCATTGTCTCTGGCGCTGGCAGTCCAATATCAGTTAGAACTTGCTGAAGCGTTTGAGAAGGATAGCGCACCTGAGATGTCTGCACTAGGTTTGCACCTCCAGCAAGCAAATCTCCTACCATAGTAGCAGGCGAAAGAACGCCAGTAGCAATTGCTCTACCAGCTAATCCTGCTTGTCTTCCTAGCTGCTGCATTGTGCTTGTCTCTGCAACTGGAGCGGCAACTGGTTGAGCTACTTGCTCTTCTTCCTTCTTTGTTACTTCATAAGCCGCAACTACAGCATTGAAGTCTTCAGTACCACGCTTGTCAGCATTTTTGACAATCCATGCTGCATATTCTTCAGATGTAGCCATTATTTTGTTCCTTTAATGATTGCATCAGCTTTTGCTTTTGTGGCAGATGCTGCACTAGAGCCAGCAGCAGGGGTAACTGTGTAGACTTCAGAAAAATCAAAATCATCTAAATTGCGATACTTGTTAGCATGTGCCTTCATTTTCTTAAAGTATTCGACTTTTCCTTTTTGGATTTGTTCAATTTTGTCTAACAACTCTGTTCTTGCTTTTGCACTAGTGGTTAATTGAGGAATTCTGTCCTCAACAAACTTGCGGTCTGCATCAGAGATTTGAGCGCCAAGTTTTCCACCAAGGTCTTGCATAACCAAATCTTTAGCAGATTTATCATAGACCTGAGAAGATGTAAGGATAGAAACTTGATTCTTGCTCAAGAGGCCAATACTTGCCAAAAGATTGGATGCTCCAACATAAGAATTTGCAAGTGGGCCAGTGACCAATTGACCAGTTTGGTCAAGTTGTTTCATTGAAGCAATAGATGAAAGTGCTTGTGCTGCTGATATTGCATTAGCGCGTGTATCTGCAAGAACTTGAGCATCTAGTTTTCCTGTTTCAATTGAAAATGCACCTTCTTGTTTTTGCGCTGGAGGAATTTCTACTTTGATAGCTGCTGCTCCTGCTTTCTTAGCTGCTAAGTCGCGTCTATCTGCTTCTGCATTTACAGCTTTAATTTCAGCTTGACTTAACTCACTAAATTGTTTTCCATAAAGCTCTTTAGCAATTGCTTCTCTATCAGTTCCAACAGCAGGAGTTTTCCCTGTTTTTCCTATCAACTCTGCAAATTTCTCAGCATAGGCTTTTTGCCATGCTGGAGAACCACTCTCAAGACCTAAAGAGTCTGCATATGCTTTTGCATTTTTGAATTCAGTTGTTCCTGCATCTACTTTTTCTCCTTTAGTGAGGAACGAAAGTTCAGCATTAAGCCTCTTGATTAAAGGTTTATTTTTCTGTTCTTCTGGAAGTGCATCAAGAATGTCAATTTGGCTTGTCAATTCTCCAATTCTTAATCCTTGTGCAATTTGTGGGTTTTCTTTTTCTGCTTTAGTAGGATTCAATACGGCAAGTTCAGCCTCTAATGCACGGATAGCATCTGGGCTTTGCTGTGCTTCAGGCAATCCTCTTAGAGTCGCAAGTTGATTGACAATTTGACCCGCTCGTTGAGCTTCTGCAATTTTTGCATTTTGTGCAAACTCTTTTGTAGGATTCAAAACAGCAAGTTCAGTTTCAAGAGCACGGATTGCTTCTGGATTTTGCTGGTTTGCGGGCAATGCTTTTAGCACTGCTAGTTGACTTGTGATTTGTCCTGCTCTTTGAGCTTTCACAATATCCGCATTTTGAGAAGTCTCTTTAGTAGGATTCAAAATAGCAAGCTCAGTCTCTAAAGCGCGAATTGCATCTGGGTTTTGCTGACCCTCTGGAAGTCCTCGCAATGTTGCAAGCTGGTTAACAATTTGTGCTGCTCTTTGGGCCTTCACAATGTCTGCATTTTGATTGCCTTCTTTTGGTTGCGGCAAAGCATCCAAGCGGTTTTGCAACAAAGCAATAGCATTGACAACTTCGGGAGTTTGCTCCATGCTCTGAAGTTGACCAAGTTGGTTTTTGATATTTGCAGAGTATTCTGCAATCTGAACTTCTTTAGGGATAGCAGCAGCGCGGCCTTCTTTCTGGCGTTGTTGAGCCAGGGCAATCTCGCTATTAGCCTTGCGAGCGTAATTAGCTAATCCAAGCGCTTCTTGCGTGAATCCTGCATCAGCAAGCAATCTTGCACCTTGCAGTATTGACTCAGGATTGCTCTGGTCAATCTGCTTAGAAATAGCGTTCAGGGCGCTAATGCGCTGCAACTGAGGGTCTACTCCACCCATTGCCCCGCCAAGCGCACCAGCGAGGTTATAGCCCGCTTGCTGAACACCTACAGCAGCCTGCTGAAAAGGATTAAGGTTTTGCAACGCAACTGCACGGTTAAAAACCTGCTGTTGCTGTTGCTGCTGATACATTTCGGGATTGACCCCGAATAGACCGCCAACAATATCGTCTGCCATGATTATTTCCTATGTTGGGTTAAGTCGAAAAAGCCTTGAGAATAGCTGCCTGCAACTGTGGATTATTTGCTGCTTGACTAAACAGATTGCCACTATAACTAAAGGCATTGGCAGGAGCTTGTGTAGCCGCACTATTAATCATGCCTTGTCCAAGTAAACGTCCTGCTTCAGCAGCAGATGCCGTAGTCTTAGCGCCGATTTGCGTACCCAATGTCATTGGCTGCTGTGCAAGATTTTCAAGACCTGATGTTGTGTCTATAGCGGTAGCAAACGGAGCGTAAGCAGCGGTCTGACCAGCATAGTATTTGCCCATCAAGTCGCTACCAGCGCCAAGCAGTCCTGCCCCAAATTGAGCCTGTTGTTGACCAGCCTGTTGGCCCTGTGCAGCCAATGTCAGATTGCTTTGAGCAAGTGCGTTGTAGTAAGCAGCAAGCTCAGGGTTGGTTGCCATGAGATTGCCGCCTTGGGCAACAGACAGGCCGCCACGACCTTGTGCCAACAGCTTATTCTGCAATTGAGCAAGTTGCTGCTCTTGTCCAGGAGCAAGCAATGCCTGCTGCTTTGCAATGTAGTCTGCTGCTTGTTGCTCAGGGGTCTGTTGGATGTAACCCTGTCCAAGATTGAATAGGCTTTGTGCGCCAGCGGTTAGCGGAGCATACGCAGCTTGCGCCCCTTCAGCACCAGTAAGACCTTGAGCAGCAAGTGCGCTCAATCGGTCTTGATAGGCTTTGATTTCAGGGCTTGCTGTGTATCCAGCACCAATCACATTGCCTTGTGCATCAGTGGTGAAGTTAGATGCGCCAAAGCGAGTGGTAACGCCAACAGGACGAAACTTAGCTGCATCTGCCGCAATCTGTGCTGCTTTAATTTGTGCATCAGCTTGTATCTGTGCGGCTTCTCTTGCTTTCTCTGCTGTATTGGCAGCGCCAAGTCCTTGCAATCCACCAGTTATAAGAGATGGAAGGAAGGAAGATAAAGTAGAACTACTTGGGAGTAGATTAGATAAAGTAGAGCCAACAGAAGAAAGCAATCCACCACCATCACTTACATATCCTGGAATAGAGCCTGCAACACTGGCGGCAGGTGCAACCGGAGAGCCACCTAGCCCAGCAAGAGTAGAGCCAAGACCAACTTGAGCAGCACTTACATACCCAGGTGTAGCACCAGCAGCACTAGCCGCAGGCGCTACTGGTGACCCACCTAATCCAGCAAGAGTAGAGCCAATACCTGTGGCTCCAGCACCAAGAGCGCCAGTTCCAGCGCCAGGAACACCTGCCCCACTGAAAAGAGAACCAGCAGCATTAGCGCCTGCTCCAATTGGAATTGTTGGCGCTGTTACTACTGGTGCTACGCCACTAAAAAGGGAGCCAGCGGCATCTACTCCAGCCCCAGCGGGGATAGTTGGACTAACGCCAGTCAGCTTTGATAATTCTGGGCCATTTAATGGAAAATCACCTGTTGGCCCAAGAAATTTTTCAAGAGTGGCGTTCTGACTTGCATTAGAAACGGATGCTTGTTGTGCTGTTTGAGCGCTTTGTTGAATTGCTTCGGGAGTAGATAAATCAATTGCTCCAGGCTGCAAAAATTTACCAGCACCATACGACAAAATAAAAGTTTCTAATCCTTTTTCTAGGTTGCCACCAGTTTGAGATGTTTTGTTTGCCGCAAGAAATCCTGCTGTTACGGATGGTGGAACGCCATAATAAGCTGCAATTGCTGTGATTGCAGTTTCTAATCCTGGACTGTTAGCAATAGTTTTTCCAATATCAGTAACACCTTGATTGATTGCTTTCTCAATAGGTTGCAATATTTGTGTAACTGGCTGGCTAACTTTTTCAACTGCTTGTGATACCCATCCCATGATTAACCCCTTAAATCGAAAGACATTTCGTAAGTCCTATCAAGGCCACCGTCTATCTTTTTAACAGTGCCTTTGACTATTGGCATATTAGCCAAATCATTGATAGCAGGATTGTCATAATAGGTCACCGCTTTATCAAATTTACCTTTTGCCTTTGCAAGTAAATTGTTTACAGCAGTTATCAAATCCTGCTTATTCCCTGCATTTATTGCATGAAATTCTACTGTTTTATCTTTCTTTGCGAAGTAGAGAATTATCGTATTTTTTGTCAACAGGTACTTCATGCCTTGTTTGACGTACTCCAAAAAAGTGTCTTTTACTGACTCAAGACTGTACTCGCGCCCACGATGATTCTTGGCATAGTCGCCAGCAATGATTGCAAGTTCTTTTTCACGCGCCACTTCTTAACCTTTACATCGTTCCAGCAGCAATGACATTTCCGATAACAGTGAAGTTACCACTTGCATCTAGTTTTGCCACACTGGTTCCGCTAGATTTGAAAAACAAGACTCCAGCAGTTTCTTCCAACGTAAAGTTTGTCAATACGCCATTTGCTTTGCTTGCAATAGCAGTTGCAATGTTGTTGAACTCAGTGTCAATCTCTGTGCCTTTTACAACCTTGGCTGCATTACCAGGAGCAAGCGCGTCTTTGGCTGCAAAGTTAGTTGCTTTTGTGTAATTGCTCATACAAGTTTTCCTCGTTTTGCCTGAATTTCAATTTTTTGGATGCTTACAGCAAATCCATTAATAGCTGTTTCATATCCTGTTTGCACTGCTTTTCCAGCGCCTGTTGCTTGGCTTACAAGAACTTGCAACTGTATTCCGCTTGAGTAATAGGCTACAGGAGAGCCATTATCTCCATATTCAGCAACGCCGTATTGTGCAACTGAAGTAGTTGGAATAGATACGTTTTCTGAGAAATATTGCCCAGCAAAGTCGAATCCCCACTTAATTGTAAATCCTTGATTAGAGCCGCCAATGA
>Ga0209401_1001355_pt1 | contig 16251 bp, 17 predicted proteins | sample M_140807_MF_Meta_FD_187318 | JGI IMG/M metagenome (GOLD analysis project Ga0209401, IMG submission 187318) | Freshwater microbial communities from Lake Montjoie, Canada to study carbon cycling - M_140807_MF_MetaG (SPAdes) (version 2) | ecosystem: Environmental > Aquatic > Freshwater > Lake...
TCTATGTCCGCACCTACTGCCACGACCTTGGAGCCCTCCTCGGACCTGGAGGCCACATGTCTGCACTTACTCGCACCCGATCAGGAAATTTCGACCTCTCCAAAGCCGTTCGCTGGCCCGATCTCGAAGCGGCCGAGGGCGCAGACTACCTCGCCCGCCACCTCATCTCCCTTCCCGAAATTTCTCGTATCCGTCGCTCGTGAACCTAGCCGAATCTCTTTCCCCTACCCCTGCTGGTTCGAATCTCCGCCATCTTGCCCTTGGCTTCTTTGACGGTCTTCACCTTGGCCATCAAAGGGTGATTCTGGGTGGCACTACCCCCCACATCCCCTCCGCCACGGCTGTGCTCACTTTCCGCGAACATCCTCTCTCCATTCTCCACCCAGAAAAACACCCCGCCCTCATCACAGGCCTTACCCACAAACTTCGCGTTCTCGAGCGATGGAACATCGGCCTCACCATTGCGCTTCCCTTCAACTCCACACGCTCGCAACAGGAACCGGCTGCTTTCCTTGGAGAACTCTCCTCTGCTTTTCCCTCCCTGCAAACTCTGTCGGTCGGGCCAAACTGGCGCTTTGGAAAAAATCGATCGGGGGATGTCGAAATGCTGACCGCCTGGTGCTCGAAAAGTTCCATCACTTTGGATAATCCAACCCCCGTCCTTTATGAAGGGGAACGAATCAGTAGCAGTCGAATCCGTACCGCCATCCAATCAGGAAAACTTTCCGACGCCTCCGCTATGCTAGGTCGCCCTTTTACCATTCTTGGTAAAGTCAAAACCGGTGAAGGCCGAGGCCACCAGATTGGATTTCCCACGGCTAACCTCGCCACCGATGATGAGTGCCTGCCTCCGGACGGTGTCTACGCAGGCCGCGCCATCTTAGCCGACGGAACTCCCCAACTCGCCGCCATTAATCTAGGCACCTGCCCCACCTTCGGAGGAAAAACCCGCAATATCGAAGCGCACTTGCCCAAATTTTCAGGCCAACTTGTCGGCCAAGAGATCGACTTGGAATTTCATCGCTACCTACGACCCGAAAAGAAGTTTTCCGATTCCCAAGCTCTTTCGGAACAAATCCAGAAGGACGTCCAAGCCGTCCTCACCCCATCCTAGTTTTTCGAAAACTCCGACTCGTGCCGAATATCTTGTCCCGTGTACAGGTAGTAAACCTGTTCGGCAATATTCTTGGCATGATCCGCCGCCCGCTCGAAAAATCGGGCCACAAGCATCAAGTTCATGGCCCGAGTAATCGTTTTTGGACTCTCCACCATAAAACAGGTTAACTCCCTCTCCAGCTGTCGGTTAATTTCATCGACCCGCACATCCATCCGAATAATTTCTCCGCACTTTTCAGGAGTGATTTCAACAAAAGCATCCGTTGCCCCTCGGATCATCGCCAACACATCCGCACCCATTCTGGGAATATCCAGAAGCGGCTTGAGGGGCGGCTCATCCATCAAAATCAGACTTCGCCTTGCAATCGAAACAGCTTGGTCCCCAATTCGTTCCAAATCACTCGAAAGCTTCGAAGCAGCTAACATCAACCGACACGCCAATGCCACGGGAGCCTGCGTCGCCATAAAACCTGCCACCAACTCATCCACCTCTACCTCCAACCGATCAATCTCCATGTCATCTTGGATGGCTTTTTTGGCTTTTTCAGCACTTCGCTCCACCAAAGATTCCAAGGCTAACTGCAAATTGGTATGAGCCAGACTGGCCATTTTTAGTAAGGCCTCCCGCAGGACCAGCAGATCGCCTCGAAAGTAGCTTCTTACCCTCTCTAGCTTTTCTTCGGTCGCCTCTAAAATAGGCGCATTCATTACCTATCAGCTACTCCTTGGGGTAGAAAAGTCAACGGGTTGTTCCCACTAACCAAACCTGCCCGATATATAATCTTCCGTTTGGGGCTTGGCAGGATTGGTAAACATTCGGTTTGTCTCCCCAAACTCAATCAACTCCCCCAAATACATAAATGCCGTCATGTCGGAAATACGCCCCGCTTGCTGCAGATTGTGCGTCACAATCATCACCGTCACTCGCTTCTTAAGCTCCACAATCAACTCCTCAATCTTGGACGTCGCGATCGGGTCCAGTGCACTCGTCGGCTCGTCAAAAAGAACCACATCCGGATCGGTCGCAACGGCGCGGGCAATGCAAAGACGCTGCTGCTGGCCCCCCGACAAGTTATGAGCCATCTGATGCAAACGACTTTTCACCTCCTCCCAAAGAGCCGCCTCCCGAAGCGCCTTCTCCACTCTCTCGTCCAACTCCCGACGACGATTCATGCCCTGTAAACGCAATCCGTACGCTACATTTTCATAAATACTCTTGGGAAACGGGTTCGGTTTTTGGAAAACCATTCCAAATCTCATCCTCACCTGAATCGGGTCCACGCCGGATCCAAGAATGTCCGTCCCATCTGGCTGCACCTGAATCGATCCCTCATACCGATTCCCAGGATAAAGATCGTGCATACGATTGAGGCATCGCAGGAGAGTCGTTTTTCCGCAGCCCGAAGGACCAATCAAAGCCGTTACTTTCAGGGCAGGCACATCCATCGATACATTTCGCAAAACCTGATGACTTCCATAAAAGAAGTTCACCCCTCGAATCTGTACTTTGGGTAAAGCCTTGCTGTCTGAAACAACCGGTTCAGGTGCCGACTGCCGTGCGTTATCGGGGGATAGGCTCACCAGGTTATATTCCTCTGGGCCCGCCTTCGGAGCAAGATCGCTGCGGCATTCATACTCAGGGTGATCACCATTAAAATTAGTCCTGCTGCCGCCGCATTCGACTGAAACTCCTCCCCAGGCCTAGACACCCAGTTAAACATCTGAATCGGCAGCGCCGTGAAAGGAGAAAAAAGCCAATCCACCGAAACAAAGGGGGCGTGGGAAATCAAGGGAGCAGGAGGAAGAAACGCAATAAAGGTCAATGCGCCGATCGTGATCAACGGCGCACTTTCCCCGATCGCCCGTGACATCGCCAAGATCACACCCGTTGCAATCCCCCCCGTCGAGTACGGCAGAAGATGGTGCCATACCGCCTGCCAACGCGTGGCCCCCAAGGCAAACGCCGCCTCCCGTATGCCCGAGGGAATTGTTCGGAGGGATTCCCGTGTCGCAACGATCACGATCGGTAACACCAGACACCCCAAGGCCAACCCCCCCGACAATAAACTTTGCCCAAAACGAAACTGATAAACAAAAAGCCCCAAGGCCATCAGTCCATAGAGAATCGACGGCACCCCGGCGAGATTGGCGATGTTGATCTCCACAAAAGCAGTCCATCTGTTTTTCGGGGCGTACTCCTCCAGATAAATTCCCGCGGCCACCCCAAAAGGAATTGCCGCACTCGCTGTCACCAACATCAGAAGCAGTGTCCCGACCCAAGCAGAAAGAATGCCCGCCTCCCCTGCACGGCGGGACGGAAAAGAGCTCATAAACTGCCAGTCGATCCGAGCCAATCCGTTCATCGCTAAATTCAGCATTAGAATCCCCAGAATTCCCAGCGTCGTAAGCGTCAAAAAAAATCCCAGCCGACGAAAGTTACTGTCGATCGCTTTTCGCCGACGGGCTCGTCCCTCCTGAAGCTTCCGCAACAGTTCAGGTTGCACGATGAAACCTCCTTCGTAGGGCGTGCCCCGCCAGATTGAAACCCAACGTCATAAGAAATAGAGCTGCACCTGCCGCGAAAATGGATTGGTAACCAATACTCCCATGGGGCAGATCCCCCAAACTCACCTGCACAATAAAAGCCGTCACCGTAGCTGCAGAATCGAGCGGGTTCAACGTCATCTTCGGTTGCAATCCAGCCGCAATCGCCACAATCATTGTTTCTCCAACTGCCCGAGAAATCGCTAACACATACGCCGCCGCTAAACCTGAAAACGCACCAGGAAAAACCACCCGTAACCCAACTCCCAGTTTCCCATCCCCCAAAGCAAACGCACCTTCCCGCAACAACATCGGAACACTTCGCATCGCATCCTCACCTAGTGAGGTTACATAAGGCACGATCATCACTCCCATCATCAACCCCGCACTCAGCATCGAAAACTGAGGTAGATCAGGAAAGATTTTCTGCAAAATGGGCGTCAAGGAAAGGAGGGCAAAGTACCCGTAGACCACCGTCGGCACCGCACTCAGTAACTCCAACATCGGCTTTACCCAATCTCGGAACTTCGGCTCGGCAAACTCGCTCAAATAAATTGCCAGAATCGTTCCCAAGGGAATTGCGACCAGCAGAGCCACTGCTGTCGTCACGAGGGTTCCCGCTAATAATGCCCCAATCCCATACTGGGGTTGGGCAAAGAGAGGCGTCCACATTGTGTCCTGAAAAAGTCGAATGAGGGGAACTTCCCTGAAAAAGGGCCACGACTCCGTCACCAGCGTGATCACAATTCCAAACGTGACGAGTACAGATGCCCAACCCCCCGCGCGAAGAACCCATACCATAAAAGTCTCCACTGCCTTATCCAAACGGCGGGAGGATGTGCGCGGCAAAACTTCCATGCGCTTACTGCGACAAGGGACGATCTAAAATCTCACCAATCGGCACAGCCATGTCCCCATGTCCCGCAAAGGCTGTTCCTTTTTCTTTTTTCTCCAACCGTGCTTTGACGCGAACATACGACTCAGCTGGTAACGGAATATACTTAACCTCCTTGGCCAAGCTTTCGACATGGTTTAAGTAAAACTCCACAAATTTTTTCACCTCGGGTTTATCCAAGGACTTCACATTCACATATAAAAAAAGCGGCCGAGAGAGTGGATTGTACATCCCCTGCAATACAGTCTCCTCAGAGGGCTTGCTTGCAGGTTTTTGCTTTGCATCCCACTCCACCGCCAAGCCCTTCAATCGTTTCTGATGCGCCACATAATACGCAAAGCCCATATACCCTAACGCGTGCTTGTCGCCCTCCACTCCTTGAACCAACACATTGTCGTCTTCACTTGCCGTATAATCTCCCCGGCTTGCCTTGCTCTTCCCATTGATCGCCTCCGTAAAGTAGTCGAACGTCCCCGAATCCGACCCTGCCCCATACAGCTTAATCTCCTTGTCAGGCCACTCGGGCCGGATCTGATTCCACTTTTTAATTTTTCCCTGCGCCTCGGGCTCCCAGATCTTTTTCAATTCTGAAACCCGAATCGAATCGACCCAATCGTTTTTCGCATTCACGACCACTGTCAAAGCATCATAGGCGATCGGTAACTCCAAATACTCAATCCCGCTTTGCTTGGCCGCGTCCATCTCGGATTTTAAAATCGGCCGGCTTGCGTTCTGCACATCCGTCTCCCCACGCGTGAATTTCTTAAAACCCCCACCCGTACCAGAAATTCCAACCGTGACCTTCGTGCCTGTCTCCTTTTGGAAATCCTCCGCCGCACCCTCCGTAATCGGATAGACCGTGCTCGACCCATCAATCTTCACCACCTGGTCCCCCCGCACCACCCCCGTTTGAGCCATAGAAAGACCCAAAACTGCACCCAGGATTTGGCAGAAATTCCTCCTCATGATCTGACTAAAGAGTAGCCACCCAGCAAACCAAGCGTTTGATTGTGACAATATGATGGCATTTTTCATAATTTTATATCATTCACCATTATTTACTTACAGTTTGTTGCTCGGAAAAGCGAGAATGATATGCGTTCCTCTTTGTAACCCGTTTTTTGCCCAAACTCTGCCCTCATGCAACTGCACCAGATGCTTCACGATCGAAAGTCCTAGACCCGTCCCGCCCTTCTCCCTGACCCGCCCCCCATCCACACGGAAAAAGCGCTCAAAAACTCGGTCTATCTTATCCTCCGGAATTCCCTCTCCCTCATCCTCTACAGTAAATTCAATCTCCCCTCCCGACTCACCCTGCTTTCCCGTCAACTTCACCTCGCTTCCCTCAGGCGCAAATCTCAGCGCATTTTCCATTAAATTTGAAAAGATCTGCCCCATCCGCAAGGAATCCACCTGCACGGCTGGCAACTTATCTGGACACTCCAACTTCAACTTCACCTTTTTAGAAGCGAAAGCCCGCTGCCAATCTTCATGCACCTCCTGCAAAATTTCCTTAGGGGACCGCGCAATCTTCTTCAGTTCCAGCTGACCCGAATCCATTCTCGACAACTCCAGCAAATCCCCCACCAGCAAGGTCAACCGCTCGCAATTTCTTTGCAGCACAGCCCAGATCTTCTTCCCTTCCGAACCCTTCAACTGGTTCGGATCCTCCAATGTTTCCAAATATCCCGCCAAAATGGAAAGAGGAGTCCTCAACTCATGCGAAAGATTCGTCACGAACTCCTGCCGCACCAACTCCAATCTCCGCAACTTCGACAGATCATGAAATACCACTACCACTCCGCTTCTGTCCTGATTTCCCTCCACTATCGCGGCCATGTTGACGGCAAGCGTCTGCGCCTGCCTGCTCTCACTCCCTGGCACCTGCACCTCCAACCCTCTCATTCCTCCAACCGCATTAATTTCCTCCACCGCGCGATCCACCTCAATCAGCCGCGTCGCCTCCATGACCGTCCTTCCCCGTGGCACATCCTCCACATCAAACATTCGCAAAAACTGCCCGTTTGCTAAAACAATCTTACCCTCCCGATCACTCACCAACACTCCTTCCGTTAAACTTCCTAAAATCGCCTGTAAATTCACCCTCTCGCTCTCCCCCTGCGAGGTCACTCCCTCCAACCTCGTGGCCACCCTCTCCAACTGCCCGATCGACTCCTCTAATCCCCACGCCCCTCGGGCCACAAACCCCTTGGGTTCTTTGCCCTCCGCCAACTCCCGAATCAACCTTTGCAGCTGACGCAAAGGCCGCACCACCTCTCCCCAGAACCAGTAAATTCCTAGAAAAAAGACCACCCCACCGATGAAAACAAGTATTCCCTCCATCCCCCTACCCTGCCCCCTCCCTACTCCACGGGCAAAACTGTTTATGCCGTAGCCGCACCCAACCGATACCCGCTTCCCCTCACCGTCTGAATCACCGCACCCGCTTTTCCTAACTTATCCCGCAACCGCCTGACATGCGTATCCACCGTCCGCGTGTCCAAATTTGCCTGATATCCCCACACCTCACTCAAAAGCACCTCTCGCGACAGAATCGCCCCTGCCCTCCTCACAAGTAGGTCCAGCAACCGATACTCCGTTGACGTCAGCACCAGCTTCTTACTTCCAATCGTCGCCGTCATACTACTTCGATCCAGCTGAATGCCCCCCGCCTTCACAGGGGAAGGCTTCGATGCCCCCTGATCAGGCTGACGTCGCGCCACAGCCCTCACCCGCAAAAGAAGTTCCCGCGGACTGAACGGCTTTGTCACATAATCATCCGCACCCACCTCCAAACCTGCGACCTTGTCCCCCTCGGTCGACTTGGCCGTCAGCATCAAAATAGGAATGCGCGAGGTTGCAGGATTCCTTCGCAAAGCCCGACATACCTCCATGCCACTCATCTCTGGCATCATCAGATCTAAAATCACCACCGAGGGAAGTTCCGCCTTGGCAATCGCCAACCCTTCCGCCCCGTTTTGCGCCTCCAAAACATCAAACCCTCCCACCTTCAAATTGAGTCGAAGCATATCCCTCACATCTTTTTCATCCTCTACAATTAAAACCCTATCTCGCATCGCCTCCATTTATCCGCCCCCCACAACGCCCGAGCAAGTGCCCCAAAGTGACATTATCATGGCAGAATCAAGCTCCCCAGGTCGCCGCTAAAGCCTCTACCTCCGACCTCAACCGGTCCACCTCGCTCAACTTCACCTCAGGCTCAGGCACCAAAATCACCTCGCCCGTCACCTTATGCTCATACACTGTCACCCTCCCCTCAGGCCCCGTGGTCCGCTCCCGCACGAGCAAAATCTTCCTTCTCTCCAGCAAAAGCGCAAAAAGGAAAATCACCCGCGCTTCGGGACTCTCCGTAGCCACTGGTTGACTCAACCTCCTGCGCAACTCCGCCTCAGCCCGAGCCGCTGGAGGTTCCTTCTCCACTTCAGCCGGTTGCATTCGAAACTTCCCTTTCCAAAAACAGAAGTACGTAGGCCGATTCCCTTCCTGACTCCACACCTCTTCCGCATAATCCTTCCTCTCCATCCCACCCTCACCCGCCACCAGCACAGTGAACACAACTTGCCCGTCGGAAAAATCCTTTCCCGTTCCCGCACAAAGATGAGCCCGAGGGCGAATACTCCAATCCATTCACCTTTTCTAGCCAGACGGATTCAGTTGAAAAGAACCCCCTTCAGGCCATCCTTACTGCATGGGCATCGATCCCAGCTTTTTTCAACCCGAACACATCCACGTCATGGCGAACCATTTCCCCGTGACCCTCATCCTCCTCATTCCCCCAGTTCTTCTTGCCGGGCTCTTCTTTGGGAAAAAATCCATTCTCGCCGTCGGCTTCTCCTTTTGCATTTTGGCAGACCTGATTACCCCAGTGGTCATGCAAACTGGAAAGTCGGCTCACACCCGCTTTGAAATGGGCCAGATCAAACCCCCACTCGACGAAGAAGGGGACATTGCGGCCGAAATGCATGAGGATATGGCAGAAAAAGCTGCCCCTCTTCTCTACTTCGTTGGTTTTGGAGGCATCGCTGGACTCCTGATCCTCCGTTTTCGCCCCGCCTGGAAAAATCACATCACGGTCATCGTAATTCTCACCGCTCTTGGGGCCACTTTTTTCACCCTGCAAGCCGCCCTCTTGGGGGGTCGGATTCGCCATCAGGAGTTTCGTATTCAGAAGAACCCAACTCCAAACCACATCCGCAACGATTAGGTCTCGGCTAAATTCTCCCCTTTGTGCTCGGCACACCTCTCACTCGCGGATCTCGGGAAACCGCTTCTTGCAATGCCTTTGCCAAGGCCTTGAAAATTGCCTCAATCTGGTGATGCACATCCCGTCCGTACAGCACCTCGGCGTGCAGGTTCATCCCTCCCTGCACAGACAGCGCCCGCAAAAACTCTTCCACCAACTGCGCCGGAAAATTCCCAACCTTGCCGCGTTGGCTTAACCCACGCAGTTCGAGATACGGCCTCCCGCTTAGATCAATCGCCACGCGAGCCAGAGTCTCATCCATCGGCACGTGAGCCGTCCCGTACCTACGGATTCCCTCCTTTTTTCCAAGGGCTGCGGTCAGCGCCTGACCTAAAACAATGCCCACATCCTCCACCGTGTGGTGAAGATCCACATCCAGATCCCCCTTCGCCTTAACCTCCAGATCAAAAAGACCATGCCTCGCAAAAAGGTTCAGCATGTGATCGAAAAATGGAATTCCCGTTTTGACCTTCGCACTTCCCTTGCCGTCCAGACCCAGTGTCACCGCTATCTGCGTCTCACTGGTCTTGCGAAACTTCTTTCCCTGCCGCTTGCCTTTGCTCATGACAACCGAGTCTCGACCGAATCGGCGTGCGCGTCGAGCCGTTCAAGTCGGGCCAAAATCCCCGTAGCGGTGGCCGATCGCTTCACAGCCTCTCTCCCGTACTCCACCACGCTTACCCTTTTGACAAAATCCTCCACCCGCAACCCTGCAAAAGCCCTTCCTGCCCCACCCGTCGGAAGGGTGTGGCTGGGCCCCGCCACATAATCTCCCAGCGCCACAGCTGAAAAATTGCCAATAAAGACTCCGCCCGCGCAGCGGATCTTTTCCGCAATCTTTTTGGCTCCACGACACTGCAACGAAAGATGCTCGGGAGCGATTGCTTCCGCCAACTCCACCGCCTGCGCCAGATCCTTAGTCCAAACCAGTGAAGCCCCCCGCTTTAAAACCTCCCGCAAATATCCAGCCCGGGGTTGTCGCGAGCTTTGGCTCAACACCTCCGCCAAAACTCGGCCCAAAACTTTCATCGATGGCGTGAGGAAAAATATTTGGCTGCCTGGCCCGTGCTCCGCTTGTGCCACCAGATCTGCCGCTACCCAATCGGGCCGCGCCGACTCGTCCGCAATCACCGCGATCTCGCTGGGCCCTGGCAACAGGTCGATACCCACCATTCCAAACACCTGTCTCTTCGCCTCCACCACCCAAGCACTCCCAGGCCCACAAATCTTTTCCACAGGTCGGATCGTTTCCGTCCCAAAAGCCATAGCGGCCACAGCCTGCGCACCCCCCACTTGATAGATCTCCGTTGCTCCAGCCTTCTGCAACGCCCATCCCAACACAGGATTCACGGGCCCTGGCGTAAAAGCGACAATCTCCTTCACCCCAGCAACTCTTGCCAACACCACCGTCATCAACGCGGTCGAGACAAGCGGAGCGGTTCCCCCCGGCACATAAACTCCCACCCGACCCAACGCAGGAAAGTTTTCTCCCGTGCTTGCCCCCTGCGCATTCCTCTTTCTCCAAGCCACAGGGCGCGTTGCCTTGGCAAAATCCGCAATATTCTTTTCTGCTAACGCGAGGGCACGCCTCACCTCTGCCGATGGCGCCCGAAACTTACCCCTCAACCTCAAATCCCCTTTTCGAATCTTTTTCTTCGCAAACCGATTGTGAATTTTTACCACAGCCGCATCCCCACCCCTACGCACCTCTAGCAAAATCCGCTCCACCACCGCCCTCACTTTCTGATCCGGAAGCGCCCTACGCGAAAGCTGGCCGAGCGCCCACGCCGCATTCACCTTTCCACGCGCATCCAGAATTTTCATTCCTACTCCCACTCGATCGTCGCAGGCGGCTTAGAACTGACGTCCAAAACCACCCGGTTGACCCCTTTGACCTCATTGCAGATTCGATTTGAAATTCTTCCTAAAAGATCTCCCGGCAACCGCACCCAATCCGCCGTCATCCCATCCCGACTCTCCACAGCACGGATCGCCACCGCATTGTCATACGTGCGTTCATCTCCCATCACCCCCACACTTCGGCACGGCAACAAAACGGCGAAGCTTTGCCAAATCCGATAGTACCATCCGGAAGCCTTCATCTCTTCCACCACAATCGCATCCGCCTCTCGCAGAATCGACAACTTCTTCTCCTCAATCGCCCCCAAGCAACGGACCGCTAAGCCAGGCCCTGGGAAGGGTTGCCTCCACACCATCTCCTTCGGCAAACCCAATACAGTGCCGACTTTTCTCACTTCGTCTTTGAAAAGCTGCCGCAACGGCTCAACCAACCCGAGCTTCATCCTCTTGGGCAATCCCCCCACATTATGGTGACTCTTGATCAGGGAAGCAGGATTGCCCGCAATCGGCACACTCTCGATCACATCCGGATACAACGTCCCTTGAGCCAAAAACTGGGCTCCACGCCCCACCTTCTTCGACGCTTCATTAAAAACGTGAATGAATTCCCGTCCGATGATCTTCCTTTTCCTCTCTGGATCGGCCACCCCACGGAGTCTGCGCAGAAATCTCTTTCTGGCATCGATCACCGTCAGGTTGAAGTGCCGGTGTTTTCCAAAAATGCGTTTTACGCTTTCCACCTCTCCCTTTCGCAACAACCCATTATCGACAAAAATACATCGCAGCTTGTTGCCGATCGCGCGGTGCAGGAGCGCCGCCGCCACACTCGAATCCACCCCGCCGCTTAATCCGAGGATGACCCGCCCGTTTCCGACCTGTTGCCGCACATCCGCAACTGCCCGCTTGAGGAACGAGCCCATCGTCCACGTTCCCCGACATCCGCAGATCTTTTTTAAAAAGTTCCCCAAGATCTGTTGTCCTTTGGGGGTGTGAGAGACCTCAGGGTGAAATTGAAGCCCGTAAATCTCTCCCTTTCGCACTACAGCGTACGGACTGTTCTCCGTCGTCGCGACCGACTGGAACCCCTTGGGTAGACGCGTCACCCGATCTCCGTGACTGTTCCAAATTTCCAGTCGGGAGGGCAGTTTTTCCAGCAAAGGGCACGCCCGTTTTCTATGTAAGGTTCCTCGGCCATACTCCCGTCTGGCTCCTCTTGCCACCTCGCCCCCAAACTCCTTCACCAAAAGCTGCATTCCGTAGCAGATTCCAAGAAGAGGAATGCCAAGATGAAAAATCGCCCGATCCATCTTAGGAGCCTTCGGGCTGTACACACTCGCGGGTCCCCCACTTAAAATAATTCCCTTAGGCCGAAGGGCGATCACCTCTCGGGCAGAGATCGTGTGGGGAACAATTTCCGAAAAGACCGAAGCCTCCCGAATCCGCCTGGCAATCACCTGAGTATACTGAGACCCGAAATCTAGGATCAGGACCCGCTCAACCCGGTTCTGAGGAGAGATGGAACTCGTTGCCTTCAAGGAGACTACTTGACCGATTCGGCTGAAATAATCAAGCGGGACCGACCAATCTGTTCGCAATAGCACCCCTGGCCCAATCATTAATCGCCTCCGGCGGGTGGAACTCTCTCGCTTACTTCGTTGCGTTTACCCCGCATTCCTATCGGGGCTCTAGGGGATTTGCGCCCCTGCTGACCTGACCCAGCGCCAATCCTATTTCGCCTCCGGCGGATGGAACTCTCTCGCTTACTTCGTTGCGTTTACCCCGCATTCCTATCGGGGCTCGAGAGGATTTGGCCCCCGCACACCCATCCCTGGCCCAATCGTTGATCGCCTCCGTCGGGTGGAACTCTCTCGCTTGCTTCGTTGCGTTTACCCCGCATTCCTATCGGGGCTCGAGAGGATTTGCGCCCCTGCTGACCTGCCCCCGCGCCAATCCTTGATCGCCTCCGGCGGATGGAACTCTCTCGCTTACTTCGTTGCGCTCGAGAGGATTTGAACCTCCATGGGTTGCCCCGCTACCACCTCAAGGTAGTGCGTCTGCCAGTTTCGCCACGAGCGCGTAATCGAAATCATAGTTTATCGCCTGCGTGGTGACAAGCCAGCCCGCACCCCCACCCTTGCCATGACCTCATCCAGCATTTTTTCCGTGAGCCGACCCGTAAAGGTGTTCTGCTGACTGACGTGATAGCACCCGACTAACCAGCGCCCCTCAGAAAGCTGAACCTCCAGCCCGTGCGCAAATTTCGGTCTCGGCTTCAATCCAAAAAACTTCGTGACTGCGTCAAACCCAAAGCCCCCTAACGCCAAATACACTTTTGCCTCTTTCAACTCTCGGATCTCTCGATCAAAAAAATTACTGCATCGATCTCTCTCCTTTGGGCTCGGCCGATTGTCTGGGGGTGCACATTTTACGGCAGAGGTAATCCAAACGCCCCTCAACTCGAGCCCATCCTGCGCTCCTGTGCTCTCTTTCTGACTCGCCCATCCCGCCTTCCATAAGGCTCGATACAGCCACCTGCCCGACTCGTCCCCCGTAAACATCCTCCCCGTCCGATTCGCCCCATGAGCCCCAGGAGCTAATCCCACAACAACGATCTTGGCTTGCGAGTCCCCCCACCCCGGGACAGGTCGCCCCCAGTAGATTTCGTTTGAGTAGGCCGCTTTTTTCTCCCTCGCCACCTTCTCTCTCCAACGAACAAGACGCGGACATTGCCGGCACCGTACAATTTCCTCCCGCAAGCAGATCAGACCGCTTGTAACTCTTTTTAAGCCCGAGGCGGAATCCGACAAGACGTCCTCCCCATCCAACGGGAAATTCTTTGGCGATTCGCGGCCACGATTGCGTAGCCGATGGACGCAAAAGGTAGAACCAGTGGGAAAAGAATGAGGTGCCCCAACCATCCCCACCCAGGAACAAGCGTCAGGCAAAAACCCGTCGCAGATGCCTTCTTCCACAAAGTGCCGTCTTCTGCCAAAGCTTGAATCCCTTTGTCGGCCAGCGTTCGATCCACTACGGGAAAAAGCCTCATCCTCTCATCATCTTGATAAGCGACTGGATCAAAGGTTCCGGGCCGTCCCTTTTTCAAAATCCACTCCACACTACTTTGACAAAAGCCGCAGTCCGCATCGTAAAAAAGGGTCGCCTTGGCCATAAAATCCATTCTACCCCAAATCTTTCTCACGCCAACCCGCTTGCATTCTCCGGTTTCGCCCTCAAAGTCTAGGGGATGCTCAAGCCTGACCCATCCCGCCTTGGCTCCACTCTTTTTCGTTTAATTGCCAAAGGCGAAATTATCACCTACGGCTACATCGCCGTTCTTCTTCTTGTCATCGCAGGCGCGATTTCGATCTACCTAGTCCACTACATCCTGAATGCGATGCTCCTGCATCAGCCCTTTTTCACCAGTTTAATTGCGGTGATCAATGAGGTTCTCCTAATTCTTATCGTGATGGAGATTCTTCGCACCGTCACCCGCCTCCTCGTTTCGCCTGCGCATGATGTTAGCATCTCCGATCTTATCCCCTTCTTGGTCATCGCCGGCATCAGCGTTACTCGACGTATTCTCACCATCGGCGCAGGTCTATCGGTACAGGAAACGGAAGGTCACACGCTCGACCCGATTAAATTTACCCAGTCGATGACGGAGTTGCTCGTCAGCGGAGTGATCATTGTCTTGGTCAGCCTTTCGGTTTGGTTGATCCAGCGCAAGGCGCCCGCAAAATCAAGCTAAGGCCCGGTCTAGCGTTCTTCGGGCAGATAAATCGAATCGGGGAAGTTTCCGCGCAACCGCTCGCCCGAAGGTCCCTGCGTAACCGCTTCCACAAGATACTTTCCTCCGACGAAGCATCCCTTCCACGACTGGCCAAAGCCGCCAAAACTTTCCTCATTATCCCCACGAGAACGAACCTTATTGTGCCCAAACTTAAAGCACCGCAGATCCACTGCGACCTGCTTGGCCAAGTTCGCATCATCCGTAGCTAAACTGGAAACCAGGTTACCGTTCGAGACATTCATCTCTGCAATGAGCTGATCCACGCTATCGACCACAGCCACCGAGTCGACGGGGCCAAAGGGCTCGCCGTGGTACAGCTTACAGTTTCGCGGCAGGCTCAGCAGAGCCACAGGTGCCAAGTAGGCCGAAATATCCTGCGAAGGCTGAAAAAGAGACTCATTGAGAACCCCCTCGTATAGCGCGACAGCACCACCGGCCACGGCTTCCGTGACCTGAACCCGCAGCTCTTCGACCTTTTTACTGTTAATCAACGGCCCGTAATCCAAGGCAGGCAACGGATCCTCCGCTTTGTCCACAAGAAGGGGATGCCCGCACTTCAACCCTTGAACCACGCCAAGGTACATTTCCAAAAATTTCGGGAACATGGAGCGCTGAACGACATAGCGCGGGTAGGCGGTACACCTCTGCTTGCCAAACTCAAACCCCTTCTTGATCTGGGCCGCCAAGCTCTTCCAGTCCGAATACTCCCAGACCCCGTAACAGTTCACACCGTCCATCTCCAACATGTAACGCTTGGATCGATCGTAGAATGCAGCTGCAATCTCCCGACCATTATTTTTTCCACCCACGAAAGCTAAACAGGCGATCGCTTCGTTTCGGACGAGGGCCTCGCTCAACTCGCCCCCAGATCCGCTGACCAAACTCACCGGCAATCCACGCCGGCGGGCTAGGGCCATCGCCAAAGTGACAGCGTGAATTCCTCCATCCGTCGGTGTTTTTGCGATAACGGAGTTCCCTGCCAAACACTGAACCAAAACGGCATGAATGAGAACGGAGAGAGGATAGTTCCAAGACGCAATATTGGAGATCAATCCCAGTGGCTTTCTCCCCTCCATCATTTTTTCGATCTGCCCGACATACCAGCGCACTCCTGAAATACATCGTTCCACACTGACCTTAGACTGCTGGTACGGCTTGCCGATCTCCCACACCAACGTCTTAGCCAACAAATCCGCGTTCGCCTCCAAATCCCCTAAAGTTTCGCTCACCATTCTTTTGCGCTCATCCAGATCGGTTTTCGACCAAGCGTGAAATTCCGCCTCCGCCGCCACCACTGCCGCACGGGCGGCATCCAATCGAATCATCGGATATCGACCTAAGGGGGTGGCATCAACAGGAGAGAGAAACAACTTTCCGTGACCCGGCTGCTGCCACTTGCCGTTGATTAGATTGAAAAGATTGCCTTCAGGGCCAAACGCCTCAGGCGCCACCTTGCGGTGCTGCTCAATCAGGTTCGGCCAAGAGGCCCATGGAGAGATAAACTTGCTCAAGGAACAAAAAGAGTACCCCAATTTTTTCATTCGTCACGCTCAGACTCGACGAATGCAGTTCTCATCCCTTATCTGCAAAGGATGAAAGAAGTGGAAGCTTTGACCCGAATCATGGCTCGCCTCAGGGGCCCTAGGGGTTGTCCCTGGGATCAAAAGCAAACTCATCGCACTCTTCGCCCCATGTTGCTGGAGGAGGTCTATGAACTCCTTGAAGCGATCGATCAGAAAGATGACCATGCCCTGCAGGAAGAGTTGGGGGATGTTCTTCTAC
>Ga0209401_1001359_pt1 | contig 16207 bp, 19 predicted proteins | sample M_140807_MF_Meta_FD_187318 | JGI IMG/M metagenome (GOLD analysis project Ga0209401, IMG submission 187318) | Freshwater microbial communities from Lake Montjoie, Canada to study carbon cycling - M_140807_MF_MetaG (SPAdes) (version 2) | ecosystem: Environmental > Aquatic > Freshwater > Lake...
TGTCGGCCTTTGAGAGTTTTCTTTCGGCTTTGCCTCAGAGGGCGGGTCGGGGTGAGTTGCCGATGCAGGCGCAAACGACGGAGGGTTCGATGAGCATGCAGGCGGAGGGGGGGAGTACGATGGTGGAGGAGGTGTTAGCGCCGATGAAGAGGCAGGGGCCTAAATTGGGAAGGAATGATCCTTGCCCGTTGGATCCAACCAAGAAGTTTAAGAACTGTTGTGGGGCGACGGGTAGCAAGGGGTGTTTGAAGGTTTCCGCATAAGGGCAAGAAGGGTAAAGCTTGGTAGGGTTGGACAGGGTTTGGAAGGGGGTTAATTTAAGAAGATGAAGTCGACGATTTTGGGTAGTTTATTTGGAGGCATGGGGCCTTTGGCTGCTTCGGTTGGGGTGGCGTTGGTGGTGGGTTTTGGGGTGGGAAGAGTCTCCGCCCCATCTAGGCCTACAGGTTCGGAAGAGGTTGAGGCCAAGAAAGTGGCCCAAGGAGCGGAGGAGAGTGAGGAACCCAAGTGGCAATCGGTTGGGGGATCGGCTAGGTCGGAACTGGTTTCAGAGTTAGCGGGCGCCGCGGCGATTGGCTCGCTGAAAGAACGGACTCGTGCGCTGGAGGATATTTTAGCCAAGGCGGGTTTGGAGGATGTAAAAAAAGCTTTGGCGTGGGCTAACGCGTTGCCGGACGGGCCGATGAAGAAGTCGGCCTTAGCAAAAATTATGGAGCGTTGGGGGCAGTTAGACGGGCCAGGGGCGGTGACTTATGCGGCTGAATTATATGCTGAGACAGGAAATGCGAGTTTGATTCGAGAAGCACTGAAAGGTTGGGCCACGAAAGATCCCAAGTCAGCTTTTCAGCAGGCTTCTGAACTCGGTTTAACCAAAGGGCTGCAAAGAGATATTCGCAACGATCTCTTGGAGCAGTGGGCGAGCCAAAATCCAAATGATGCAGCTGGATATGCTTTGGCCAACAGGAAGCCCGACAACTGGGGAGGCATCGTAGGAACGGTGGCGGAGCGGTGGGCCAAACAGGATCCGAAAGCGGCGGTCACGTGGGCGGCATCGATGACCTCCGGAAAAGATAAAAAAAGCGCGATTTATGAAGCTATTTCGAGTTGGGCGGATGAAGATGTCAATGCGGCAGCTAATTATATAACGGCCCAACCCGCTGGGGAAGGACGTGATACGATGGCCGGAACACTCGCCCGTCATCTTGGGCAAGAGAACCCTGAAGCCGGAGTCAAGTGGGCGGCGATGGTTGGGGACCCTGCTGCACAGGAGAGGGCGGTGGCAGGGGCGTTGATTGATCTGTACCGAAAAGATGAGGCGCAAGCCCGAAAGATTCTGCAAACCTCCTCAATTTCTACCCAAGTTCAGCAGGCCGCGTTGGTCCGAATGACGAATAAAAGTCCGTGGTGGAGGTAGATTGCAATTGATTCGCAAAAGGTACCTTTAGGGAAGAATCATCGTAGCCGGAAGCCGGCCAACGCATGCGGAGGGAAGTCTGGAATTGAACGATGCCCGATTACCAGAAACCTCTCGCTGGGAACCGTCGGCAAAAGCGATTATAGCGTTGCCGGCATGGCGAAAGTGAATGGTGTTAGCACAGTCGGTTGTATTAAAAAAATAAAACTCCTCAAGCATAGGATTTTTGCCAGAGGCGGGGGCTTGGAAGGTGTTGATCTGGGCACAGGTGGCGAAGAGAGCGATCTGTCCTGGTCGTTCGAGTTGATTCACTTGTCGCAACTTCGAGGTCTGTTGACCTGTCGGGCCACCTGTAAGCTCGGTATTCACTCCGAAGCCGAAGTAGCCGTTTTTAAATTTAGGTTTGAAGCTTGAACCCATGGAAGTGAAAGCGAAGTCAGGTACGGTGCCAGCGGAGTCAGCGATATAGGGTCCGAGGGGGCCGCGGGATTTGTCCAGCACACGCTGGCCCTCTGTCCTTGGGCCGTTGAAGCCTTCGAAACCAAACCACCACTGATCCCCGTCGGGCAATCGTTCCCGTGAAGTGAAGAACTTACCATTGTTCTCGAAAAGGTAGGATTGGGCGGCAATAGAGAGTTGGCGAAGTGCAGACGAGGATGTCGCGAGGGTTGTATGACGCCGAACAGCTAACGCGGCAGGGGCGAGAACGGTCATGAGGACGCCTAAGATGGCCATGACGGCCAGAAGTTCGATGAGGGTGAATGCGCGATCGCGAATCATGGAAGTTGTCTTAAACGGAAAAACTGTCTTTCAACCTGCGGATTGATTAAAACGGCGCAAACGGTCTCACTGCTGGATGCGTTCCAAGGTTCGCCGATTGCTGTCCATGTAGGAGCGAGCAGGTCGTTCTTTGACTCGAGTTGATACGAAATATTGATGGTTGTGGTGAATACGATTTCCAGATCGGCTGAGGAAACCTTGCGAATTGATTTGCAAGTGGGTGGCGGGGGCGGTGTGGGAGTAGGGTCGATTATAGATACTGGCACAAAGTTATCCGCAAAACTCCAGGCGTCCCAAGAACCATCTATTAGGTTGCGATGCGATGAGCCAATTGGGGATGAAAACCACTCAACCCCTGAATAGTAATATGAACCCGTAAGATTATACGTTATGGTCTCTAGATAGTTCCAATCTGAATCATAAACATCGTAATCAAACTGGCCTCCGAAAACATTGTATTCCCAGTAACCCGTTGTCCAATCGGTCCGAGTTCGGAAATTACCGCCATAACTAAAAACGACTGAATCCAAGGCGTTGCCAAAACCAAACTCTGTCCAAGAGGCAGCCAGTCTAGAATCTGAACCTATGTAGGAAAAGGAATTCGCTTGAGGGTCGAGATTCTTTATAGATGTGGTTCCTGCAATCGAGCAAAGCATGTCAAAGCCTGTGGCCGTGCCGTTCCATCGGTAACCCCAGACCATGGATGTGGGTGTACCTCCATCATTCCATTGGATCACCATGGCCGCCTTGTTTGTTCCCGTTCCCGTCCAAAATTTGATCGAATCAAAAGTGGTGGACGCAGCGGAGTGGGTCGGGTGTCCTAAAATGAGCCCAAAGGTGAGAAGGGGAAGTAAAAGAGTCTTCCAACCAAAGCTTGGTCTAACCACGAGAGCGTATTTCAAGGTGACTCCGTTCTGGCGATAGCCAGACGGGTCCGCACGGGATGCGGGCATCCGGACTCTCGCCCTTCATTTTTGCGATGAGGGTTGGCCCCTTTCTTGCGAAAGGGGAGCGATGAGCCTTGGCGGGCAGATGTTCGGACTCCGGGTTGCTAGCCTCCTCCCCGCCTTCACCTTTCAATCCTCTTTCGCTTTCGCGAAATTGGATTTCCAGATTGGCCTGCTTTCGCATGGGGATTTGTCACCCGATACCGCAGCGCAACTGTGGCCGGTTCTCACGGCCTTCCCTGATTCCACCAAGGGAAAGAACTGACCCCATGACTAGAAGCAAACTCAGGAAGGTCAAGGGGCGGTGTGTCATGAGAAAATTTCAAAGGAGGGGCTTGAGGCAAGGTTTGAAGTGGGAGAGGAGCGAGGGGTAAGGTTGGGGATGGCAAAAAAGGCTTATCGAGTGGCGGTGGTGGGGGTAACGGGTGCCGTGGGGCAGGAGATTCTCCGTGTTTTGGAGAGGCGGAAGTTTCCCGTGTCGGAACTGGTCCCCCTGGCGAGTGAGAGGTCGGCAGGGACGGAGTTGGAGTTTGCCGGAAAAAAGCTCAAGGTGCGGAAGTTGGAGTCAGCTGCTTTTGCGGGAGTGGAGGTGGCATTCTTTAGTGCAGGGGCCACGCGGTCGCGGGAGTTTATTCCGATCGCGAGAAAGGCGGGGGCGGTGGTGGTAGATAATTCCTCCGCGTTTCGGATGGATCCTGAGGTTCCGCTGGTTGTGCCGGAGGTGAATGGGGATTTATTGAATGCCAAACCTGGACTGATCGCGAATCCTAACTGTTCGGCGGCGATACTCGCGGTGGCCTTGGTGCCTTTGCATCGGTTGGCGGGTCTGGAGAGTGTGGTGGTGGCGACGTATCAGTCGGCCAGTGGGGCGGGGGCAAAGGCAATGGCGGAGTTAGACCAGCAAACGCGAGATTATGCGGCGGGCAAAGAGCTCAAGGCAGAGGTATTTCCGCATGTCTTGGCGCTGAACTTATTTTCACACAACAGTCCTATAGGGAAAGATGGCTACAATGAGGAGGAGCAGAAGATGGTGGAGGAGACGCGAAAGATTTTCGGCTTACCCCATTTGCGGATGGTGCCGACCTGTGTGCGGGTGCCGGTGCCGCGGGCTCATTCGGAGGCGGTTGTCGCTCGGTTTTCTCGGTCAATTTCCTTGAAGCAGGCGCAAGAGGCTTTTGCCAAGGCGGCGGGAGTTCGGGTGGTCGATCATCCAGAGAAAAATCTTTTTCCGATGCCGAGCCAAGCGTCAGGGGAGCTGGAGGTTTTGGTAGGGAGGATACGAGCGGTGGAGGGAGATCCTCAATCGATGGCGTTTTTTGTCAGCGGGGATCAACTTCTGAAAGGGGCAGCTTGGAATGCGGTACAGATTACGGAGGAGCTAGCGAAGCGGGGAGGACTGCCCGCGTAAAGGAGAGTCGGCTTACCTTGAGCCACCCATTCCGGGGATGCCGGAACCACCCTCCCAAGAGGCGGGCTTATTCCAAGGGGTGGTCGTAACACTTTGCTCGTCTTTTGGGGTTCCGTCCGGATTTTTACCCCCACCACTTGAGGAGCAGGCGGAGAGAAGGGTGGCGAATAAGATGGAGAGGAGTGCGGGGGTTAGCTTCGACATACCGATTTAATAGATGACTTGATCGCCAACTTCAATGGCGGAGGCGGGTGTGCCGGGGAGGACATCGGCAACGGAGGTTTGGGCATCGACAGTGACGGTTTTTAACTTACCGATCATCTTATCTCCCCGATAGATGACCATGGTCAAGCCTTCGACAACAGAATCGTTTTTCCCAAGATCGAGAATGACAAAGTTCCAGGTGGGGTTGACGGCAACGATTTTTCCGGACAGGGCGATCGATTTGGTGGTTCCGGGACGGGTCATCTCGATTTCAGTGCGCAATTTTTTCAGCTCCTCTTCGATCTTCAGCTTTGCGTTGGCCAGAAGTTTATTTTCGGAGTCGGCGACTTTGGCTTTTTCAGAGAGGTCGTTCAGTTCGGTGAAGAGCTCGGCCGGTTTTTTGCCTTTGAGCTCGTCGGTGTAGGTTTGTAGCTGTTCGGCGGTGAGCTTGAGTTTGGAGTTGGTGGAATCGAGATCGCTCTTGGTGGAGTCGAGATCTTTGGTAAGTTTTTCTGCGGCGAGGCTCAGCTCTTGGGCTTTTGCTTTGGATTCCTCAGCATCTTTCTTAGCGGCGTCTTCAGCGCTCTTACTGCTTTTGAGATCGGTTGCCGTCACGTCCCACTTTTGGCCTGCTTGAGATACAGTGGCTGCGGGCTCTGCCTCATTTTCGAGAAAGTTCCCCGTGTAGGGTAGGCCGAGGGTGGTAAATTTATTGTCCCTGAGGGAGGATTCAACAGCGATCAGTTGCTGGGAGAAACGGTTTTTCGTGCCCATGACCATAAAGGCTAAGGCTGCGGTAGCGAGAGAGAGCCCGACGGAGCCCCCTAGGCTGATTTTACCTGCAATGGTCATAGTGGTTGCTGATGAGAGAATTGACTCTCGCAGCACCGTTCCCAAGGGGATTCAATTTGCTTGTTCGGGAGTTACTGGCAGGGGTGTGAATTCATGTGAGCTTCTTTTTCCGGTACTGGGCGAGGGACTCTTGGAGCTCCAGTCCGGCAGCCTTTAACTCTTGGGCCAACCAATCGGGGGAGTATCCAAAGGCACCCAAGGATTCGATGGTGGTTGTTTCGGCGTGATCAGCCGTTACCACCCCGATTTCTCCTTTTCCTTGATGAACTTGGACGATGCGTTCGATGAGACTATCGGCAGTCTGACCTGAGGTGGCATAGAGAACGGCTAGAGAATTTTCCGCGGTTTCCTCTTTTCCCCCCGCCTGCCCATCAAAGACCAGGGTGACACGCCAACGGCCAGAGTCGTGCAAGTTCGCTAGATGGCGAATCAGCTCTTGGCGGGCGGCAAACGGTTTTTTGCTGTGAAGAGAGCGAAGGGAGGGCCAAGCGTAGAGAACGCTGTGGCCGTCGACGAGTAGGTAGCGGGGTGCGGGGTCCGTGACGGTCCGCGCCGAAGGGCTCATCCCGCGGCGGGTTTGGAGGCTTTGCTGCCGGCCTTGGCTTTGATCTTCTTGCGTTTGAGATAACGCAGGCGACGGCGTTTTTTAATGATAGCGTTGTACGGTTTACCCATAAGGGGAAAGAGTGGAGAGGCAGGGAGTCGGGGTCAAGGTTGGAGCCGAAGGTTTGCCAAGATTTCTCAAAGGGTGCAGAGTCCAATGATGCGTTGGGCAATCTTTCTTTTAGTTGGGGTTGCGGTTTTTCGTTGCGTGCGGCCCTGGGTGGGTGGACCAGAAAACTTTGCGCCTTTAGCGGCGTTGGCTTTGTGTGGTTCGCTCTACTTTCCGCGTCCATGGAGCTGGGCGGGGCCGATGTTGGCTCTATTGGTCTCTGACCTATTTCTGAATTTGCACTATGGATTGGGACCCATCAGTGAAAGCAGTGGGGCGGCACTTGTATCCTACTTTTTGATCTCGGTGATGGGGGCTCGCTTGGCCCAGCAGCTTTCTTGGAAGGCGTGGTTGGGGGGATCGTTGGCGGCGACCTTGATTTTTTACGTGGTAACGAACACCGGGGCATGGTGGTCGATTCCGATTTATGAAAAGAGCTGGTCGGGGTGGGTGCAGGCTTTGACCGTGGGAATTCCTGGATATCCGCCCACGTGGACTTTCTTGAGGAGTTCGCTGATTTCCGACCTTCTTTTTACGGGTCTTTTTGTGGCGGGGGTGGAGTGGTCGGCACGGCGTTCCGCGGGAAAAAATCGGTCGGTTTGGTTCGTTCCCGTAGGACGCTGACGTGTCGGTGGGTTTGCGGATTGCGGTGATTGCGGATACGCATGACCGACTACCCGATTTTGTCATGCAGGCGATCGTCGAGGCAAATGAGATCTGGCACTTGGGTGATGTTTGTGAAAAGGAAACTTGGGAAAAGGTTTGTGCTTTGGGAAGGCCAACCCAGTTAGTGAGGGGGAATCAGGATTACGAGGCATCTTGGCCTATGAGTCTCGAGTTAGAGAGGTTGGGTTGCCGATTTCACCTTTTGCACATTCCGCCGAGGGCTGCTCCTGCTGGGGTGCGATTTCTGATGCATGGGCACACTCATGTCCCGAGGGATCAAGTGGTGGAGGGGGTTCGGTTTTTGAATCCAGGATCGGCTGGATTGGCCAATAAAGGGGCTCCGAGATCGTTTGCTTGGCTGGAGCTGAAAAAGGGTGAGGAACCGGTCTTTCGGTTGGTCGGTGTGAATGGGGTGTAGCGAGAATTTATTTGATTTCGGTGGCTTGGCAGACTTCGCGCCAACCGGGGAAGTTCCATGCGTTGGGAAAGCCGCGGCACTGGGCGGGTTTGACGGGTTGAATTTGGCAATCTTGCCCATCAAGGAAAATGCAGGAGCCGTCGGGTTGATCGATCAGGGAAAGACCACGACGGTCGGAGCGAAGGCGGGTGTGGGTTCCGATGAACTCGGCCTCCTCTACTTTCAGAAAAGAGGCGATGGCGGTGATCTCTTTTTCGGAAACTTTTACGTCCCCTGGCCAGCGGCAGCAGTTGGTGCAGCGTTCGCAAAGGTATTTGGGGGGTTTCATCTGTCTGAAAGGTTAAGGCGGGAGATGGGATCAGGGGATAGAAAAAGAGGGGGCTGGTTGAGGGGGGACTCGCCTCAGGGGGAAAGGTTCAGTAAAACGATCTGATGAGCACGGAGTTTAAACAAGCGATAGAAAGTGCGGTTCAGGAGGGAAAACTTTCGACTGATTCTGCTGAGAACGTGGAGCGGTTGATGAGGGAGTCGAAGCAAGTGCCCCGCATGGTCGCGAGCATCCAAGAGCTAGTGGGGGCGTGTGAGTGGGAGGAGTTGAATGATCGATTTTTTCGAACCTTAGCTTTTGGGACGGGGGGGTTGCGGGGCAGGACGATTGGGAAGGTGGTGACGAAGGCGGAGATGGGCAAGCCGACGGCTTTGGGTCGGCCGGAATTTCCTGCGGTAGGAACGAACTGTATGAATGAGGGAAACGTAGCGAAGGCGACGCAGGGGCTGGTCAACTATTTGCAGAAGAGTTTTCCTGGGCAGGCGCCGAGAGTGGTTTTTGCGCATGATACGCGATTTTTTTCGCGTGAGTTTGCAGAGTTGGCGGCAAGGACGGTGGCGGCGGCGGGGGGGACGGCCTATTTATTTTCGGAGGACCGCTCGACTCCCGAGCTTTCCTTTGCGGTACGGCATTTGGGGGCGCAGGCGGGGGTGGAGATAACCGCAAGCCACAATCCATCCCACGATAATGGATATAAGGCTTATTTTTCTGACGGGGCGCAGATTGTCGAGCCGCACGCGTCGGGAATCATTCGGGAGGTGGAGGCGGTGAGGGAGCCAAATTTAAATCCAAAGTGGGAAGGAGGGGGAAAAGTTGTATCGATCGGGGCGGAGGTGGATGAGGAGTATCAGTTGGGGTTGCGGGAGCTGATTTTGGAGGAGGAGATGCTGAAGAAAGAGGGGAAGGCGCTGAAGGTGGTATTTTCTCCATTGCATGGAACGGGGGGACGAATTGTGCCTGAAATGCTGGCGAGGGCGGGAGTGAAGGTTTTGCTGGTGAAAGAGCAGGAGAAGGGCGATGGAAGATTTCCAACGGTGAAGTCGCCCAATCCGGAGAATGGGGAGGCGTTGGCGATGGGGATTGAGTTAGCCAAAAAGGAGGGGGGAGACCTCGTCTTGGCGACCGATCCAGATGGAGATCGGATGGGTGTGGCTTTGCGAAATCGCGATGGAGAGTACGAGCTGATTACGGGGAACCAGATTGGATCGTTGCTGGCGGCCTACCGAATTGATCGGATGCGGGCCAAGGGTTGGATTCAACCTGGGCAGGAGAAGAATTGTTGTTTGATTAAGACATTTGTCACAACCGATCTGCAGAAGGAGATCGCGGCTGTAGCGGGAATTCGATGTGTTGAGACGTTGACCGGCTTTAAATATATTGGGGAGAAGCTGGGGATTTATGAAAAGCAGGCGGGGGGACGAGGAAAGATGGGGGCAGAGGAGTGGAGAAAGAAAAGAATGGAAAAGAGCACCTTTTTTGTTTTTGGGGGAGAAGAGAGTTATGGGTACAGTGGCGGGGATTATGTCAGGGATAAGGATGCCAATGGGGCGGTCTTGATGTTTGTCGAGGCGGCGGCGTGGGCGAAGTCACAAGGGCGTAACTTACTGGAGGAGATGGATGAAATTTATCGGCGTCACGGTTTGTACTTAGAGAAGTTGGGCACCTTAGAGATGCCTGGAGCGGAGGGAGCGAAGCAGATCGCTCAGGCGGTGGAGAGTTATCAAAGTCGGCCGCCGAAAGTGTGGGGGGGCAGGAAAGTGGTGGGGGTAATCGACTTTGAAAAGGGGTGCCATCGGGATGTGGAGGGGCAGGAGATACCGAAGGAGCGGATGTTGATGTTTGATTTGGGAGAGGGATATCGGGTGGCGGTCCGGGCATCGGGCACGGAGCCGAAGATGAAGTGCTACTTTTTTGGAAAAAGGAAGGTGGGGGCGACGGAGGATTTGGGGCGGGCGAAGCAGGAGTTAGCTGGGGAGTTGAATGAGTTATGGAGTTGGACCCAGGCGGATGCCAAAAAGCGTGCTAAGGGTGAGGTGCGATGAATTATCCGAAAAAGCTGGAGGAGATTGTTTCTCTGTTTGAGCATTTGCCGGATGAGGAGAAGCGGGAAAGTTTGGTGTCTTACAGTCTGACGACAAAAAATTACGAACCCAAGGATGGGGAGAAGTTTGATTTGGAGGATGTGCGAAAGGACGAGGAGTGTGCCGATACGGTAGGGGTTTTTCTGCGAGTGGACGGGGAAGGAAAGGGCCGTTTTCGTATGACTTTGGGACCGCAGGTGCAGACGTTGACGAAAGCGATGGCAGCGATTTTATGCAAAGGGCTGGAGGGGGTGACGCCTAAGGCGGTGATGGATTTAGAGAGCGATTTTGTTCCCAAGATTGTGGGGGCACAGTTGGTCCGGGTGCGAAGCCAAACGACCTACTACATTCTCTCGCGGATGAAGGGAATTTGTAAGGTTTGGTCGGACAGGAAAAGAGCGGAATCAAGCTCAAGTAGTTAGTGCGTAACTGCTTATATTTACTGCATTGCGAATTCACTTTTTAAAATTTGATTTAGAATAATTCTAAACTATATTGGTGGGCTGATGAAGACTCTCAAGCAGATGGATCGGGGCGCACTGAGTGACGCTTTAGATCATGCAGGTCAGAGAACGACCCCGCAGAGGGAGATGGTCTTTAGTGTTTTACTGGATGAGCGGAATCATCCGACGGCGGACGAGGTTTATACTCGGACAAAATCAAGGATGCCGACGATCTCGATGGCCACGGTCTACAACTGTTTGGAGGCGCTGGTCACCTGTGGGCTGGTCAAACAGGTGAATATTGAGCGGGAGCCGACCCGCTACTGTCCAAATCTTGCTCCGCATGCTCACTTTCACTGTCGGGAGACGGGTCGAGTGTACGATGTACCGGTTCCCTCAGAAATGATGAAGGGTTTAGCGCAAGTGCTGCCTGGGGAGTACGAGGCGGACTCGGTGGAGTTAGTTTTTCGCGGTCACTTAGCTAAAAGAAAAACAAAATGAAGAGCAGCCTGGAAATCAAAGGATTGAAGGCGGAGATCAACGGGACAGAAATTCTGCATGGATTGAATCTGACTGTGCCTAAAGGCGAGGTGCACGCGATTATGGGGAAGAACGGTTCGGGTAAGAGCACTTTGGCCAAAGTGATGGCGGGTCATCCGGATTATCAAGTGACGGGAGGAGATGTTTTATTGGATGGAAAAACGATTTTGGGTTTAGACCCGGACGTGAGGGCGCGGGAGGGTCTCTTTCTCGCCTTTCAATATCCGAGCGAAATTCCTGGGGTAACGATTGCCAACTTCATGCGTGCGGCACTAAACGCGCGCCGACCGGAGGGCCAAGAGATCGACGCGGTGGAGTACTACAACGAGCTCTACAAAAAAATGGATCTGCTCAAGATCGATCGCTCTTTCACTTCCAGGGCCGTGAATGACGGTTTTTCAGGAGGGGAAAAGAAAAAGAACGAGATTTTGCAGATGGCAATGCTGGAGCCGAAGTATGCGGTGCTGGATGAGACCGACTCTGGGCTGGATATCGATGCGCTGAAGATTGTCTCCCATGGGGTGAATAGTTTGCGGGGGCCGAATATGGGAATATTAGTGATCACCCACTATCAGCGCTTGCTGGATTACATTGTGCCCGATGTGGTGCATGTGATGGTGGATGGGAGAATTGTGAAGAGCGGGCCGAAAGAGTTGGCCTTAGAAATGGAAAAGAAAGGATACGACTGGGTGGAAAACTTGGTCGCAGCATAAGTCATGAGCGAAGCAACCACATTGGAAAAACCGGACCTAAAGATTGACCAAGATGAGGGAAACTTTTCCTATCCGGAGGATTACGCATTTAATGCAGGGATCGGGTTGACGGAAAAGACGATCGATTACATTTGTGATGCGAAGGAAGATCCTGATTGGGTGCGAGAGTTTCGCAAGAAAGCCTTAAAAGTTTTTCAGGATAAGCCTCTCCCGACTCACTGGGCGAGCAAAGATCTGGAAAGCATCCATTTTGATGATTTTCGCTACTACCTATCCAAAGGGGCAAAGCCGAAGCGGACTTGGGATGAGGTGCCGGATGATGTGAAGCGGACCTTTGAGAGGTTGGGCATTCCAGAAAAAGAAAGAGCTTTTTTGGCGGGGGTCGAAGCGCAGTTTGATAGTGAGGCGGCTTACTCGAATATCAAGAAGGCAGTGGCAGAGCAGGGAGTCATCTTTGTGGGAAGTCGAGAAGGGCTGAAGGATCACCCGGAGATCTTTAAGAAGTGGTTTGGAAAAGTAATTCCGACGGCGGATAACAAATTCTCTGCCTTAAATAGTGCGGTTTTTTCAGGAGGTTCCTTTATCTACGTTCCGAAGGGGGTGAAGGTGAAACATCCCTTGCAGGCTTATTTTCGGATCAACGCGGAGAACTTCGGTCAATTTGAACGGACCTTAATCATCGTGGATGAAGGGGCGGAGTTGACCTATATGGAGGGCTGCACGGCTCCCAAATTTGATTCGGTCACGTTGCACAGTGCGGTGGTGGAGTTGGTGGCGATGAAGGGAGCAAAACTGCAGTACATCACAGTGCAGAATTGGAGTCCGAACGTTTTTAATTTAGTGACGAAGCGGGGATTGGCTCATGAGGAGTCGGAGATCAAGTGGATCGACTGCAACATCGGCTCTCGTTTGACGATGAAGTATCCTGGGGTGATTTTGAAGGGGCGGAAGGCTCGGGGGGAGGTGCTCTCGATTGCGCTGGCCAATAATGGGCAGCACCAAGACACGGGAGCAAAGATGATCCACGCGGCGGATGAGACGACCTCGAATATTATTTCCAAATCGATTTCCATCGGTTCGGGTCGGGCTACTTACCGAGGTTTGGTGCATATCCCTCGGCATCTCAAGGGGTGTAAAAACAACACGGAGTGTGATGCGCTCTTGATTAACACGGAGTCGAGGACGGATACCTATCCTGCGATTGTCACGCGGGGAGAGGGGAATTCGGTGCAGCACGAGGCCAGTGTTTCGAAAGTGAGTGCGGAGCAGATTTTTTACATGCAGCAGAGGGGGTTGTCGGAAGGACAAGCGATGAGCTTGAGCGTGAACGGGTTCGTCAATGATCTCGTCCGCCAATTCCCCATGGAATATAGTGTTGAATTGAAACGGCTGATCGACCTCGAGATGGAAGGGTCGGTCGGTTAAAAAAAGAATCCATCGAAGAGGAGAAACCTGACCATGGCTGACATTGCGAACCGCTACCCTGAAAACATTGCGGGAGCCTACTACGTAGATAACCAGTGCATCGATTGCGATCTTTGTCGCGAAACGGCACCGAACAGTTTTAAACGGAATGACGATGGTGGTTACTCTTTCGTCTACAAACAGCCCGATAGCCCCGAGGACCAGAAGCTGGCAAAAGAGGCGATGGAAGGTTGTCCGGTCGAAGCCATCGGAAGTAACGGATCTTAAAGGGGTAAGATGGCGGAAAAGCACGGGCAGGCTCCCCTGAGCCAAAAGGGCGGGAAGGAGCCAGCCTGGTGGGAGCAAAGGAAGGCGGAGGCTTGGAAAAAATTTCAGGCAATGCCGATGCCGAAACGGAGCGAGGAGGATTGGCGTTTTGCAACGATTGACGCCATTCGTCTGGGCAAATTTCAGCCGGGTGGAAAAGGGGCCAGCCTGGATGCGGAGATCGTGAAGCGGAGTGTGGCGGCTTTCCCTCAAGCCGGCCGGGCGGTTTTTGCCAACGATCGGCTACTCCATTTTGAGGGTGGAGAGGAGCTCCAGAAAAAAGGGGTGATCTTTGAGTCCTTAAGTGGGGCGTTGCAGAAGCATCCCGACCTGCTGCAAAAATATTTTATGGCGCATCCCGTGGATCTGGGGGCGCAGAAATTTGCTGCTCTGCATGCGGCTCATGCCTCTGCGGGAGTATTGATTCACGTGCCAAAAAATGTGGAGCTTGAGTTGCCCTTAGTTTCTTTTCACTGGTTGGATGGTGATGAGTCCTCCGTATTTCCCCACACTTTGATTGTAGCGGGCGAAAATTCGAAAGTGACGGTGGTCGATTTCTTGGCCTCGACGAATGAGGAGGGTGTGGGTTTGGCTTGCGGATTGAACGATCTGTTGGTCGGGCCAGGAGCAAAAGTGGATTACGTTTGTCTTCAGCAGTGGGGAAAGCAGGTGACCAGTTTTCAGCTGAATTCAACCCGAGTAGAGAAAGATGGGGAGGCGCGAAGTCTTTTTGTGAATTTGGGAGCGGCTTATGCCCGGCAGGAGAGTCGGAGTACGATGGCCGGAAGCGGGGCGAGAAGTGAGATGTTGGGTTTGTCGGTGGGGAGTGATCGGCAGGAGTTCGATCAGCGAACCTTGCAGTGTCATGACGTACCGAATACCTGGAGTGACCTGCTTTATAAAAATGCGCTAGATGATCGATCGAAATCGATTTTCAAGGGTTTGATTCGGGTAGCCCCGGGGGCGGCGAAGACGGATGCTTATCAGAACAACCGAAATCTTTTACTCAATCCCGAGGCGGAGGCGGATTCGATGCCTGGGCTGGAGATTTTGAATGATGATGTGCGCTGTACGCACGGAGCGACGACGGGGCAGATCGATCAGGATCAGCTTTTTTACCTCATGGCGCGGGGCATCGATCCCCGGACGGGAGCGCAGCTGTTGGCCCACGGCTTTTTCGAGGAGGTGATTGCTCGTTTACCTGAAAAGAAGATCGGGGAGGCGGTACGGTTGGCGGTGGCGGCAAAGTTTGTTTCGATGAAAAGCCAAATAGTGCAGGAGAAAACGGTGCCTCGCCCAAGAGGAGGAAAGATGAGCTTGGTTGAGGATGAGGTCTTGGATGTGCGGGCGCTGCAAGGGCTAGCAAAATAAGTTTGCTGAAAGTAAGATCGGATTGATGATTTAATTTCATGAGTGCTTCCCCCACCCAAGGTTGTGTCATTCCCGCGATTCCGATGAATGAATCGGAACGGCAAGCGGCCTTGGACGATCTCAAATTAATCGATTCGCCCCAAGAAGAGCGTTTTGACCGCATTGTGCAGCTGGCCCAACTGCTCTTTCGTGTGCCGATCGCTTATATCGCGCTGATCGACAAGGACCGGCAGTGGTTTAAGTCCAAGGTGGGAATTGAGGCGAACGAGACCTCCCGCAGCGTTTCTTCTGCGGTCATGCCATTTTGGAGGACAAGGCGATGGTGGTGCCGGATGCGTTGCAAGATTATCGCTTTGCGGGGAACCCGATGGTTTTAGGGGAGCCGTTTATTCGATTTTATGCAGGGCAACCCTTGCGGGGGCCGTCCGGGCACAAGGTGGGAACGTTATGTTTGGCGGACAGTGAGGCGAGGGAGTTGGGAGAACATGACCTGAAGATGCTGGCGCAAATTGCGAAGCTGGTGGAGAGGGAATTCACCCTGTTGGACAAAATCCAAATGCAAATTGAGACTTTGAAAGCGAAGGAGGAGTTGGAGAAAAAAGGACAGGAATTGGAGAAAGCGGTGGCCGACTTGTCGGCAGAGAAGCAAAATTCAGAATTTCTTTTGACGAATATATTTCCTGGGGGCGTGGCGAATGAGTTGCGGGCGAATGGCAAGGTCAAGGCGGTGGGTCATGATCAGGCGGTAGTCATGTTTTCTGATTTCAGTGATTTCACTTCGGTGGCGGCGACGTATAGCCCCGCGGACCTGGTGGAGGAGTTGAACCGTGCCTTTTGTCTTTTTGACGGGCTGAGCGCACGGTACGGGGTGGAAAAGCTGAAGACGATCGGGGACGGGTATCTTTGCGTGTCGGGGTTGCAGGGGGACGCGGTGGAGGCGGGGATGAAGATGTTGAAGTTTGCCCAGGAGATGGTTTCTTTTACGCAGAAGCGGAAAACGGAGGTCGAGGCGGGAGGGAAAAAGTATTGGAGCATTCGGATCGGAGTTCACTCGGGACCTCTGGTGGCGGGTGTGGTGGGGGTGAAACGAATGGCCTATGACATTTGGGGTGACACGGTGAATGTTGCCGCACGTATTCAGCAAGAGTCCGTGCCGGGGAAGATTAATCTCTCGAAAGATTTTCGGGATCTGATGGGAGACCGAGTCGAGGTGGAAGCACGCGGAAAGTTGCCGATCAAGCATCATGGCGAGGTTGAGATGTTTTTTCTGGGGAAGCTGAAGTGAGCTGCGTATGAGACCTGGAGAGCAGACAAAGCTTTTGCGTGAGGTGCCGGCCACGGCGATTCCCGCTGGATCACCCCTCATTCTCCCGAAGGACACGGAGGTGACGTTGACTCAGTCGTTGGGGGGGAGTCATACGGTGGCGGGGGCGTTTGGATTAGCGCGGATTGAGGAGAAGGATCAGGATGCGCTGGGTCTATTAAAGGTGGTGGTGGTGGCTGCGGAGGCAGAGTCGAGCGAGCCTGCGGATGAGAAAAAGGTCTGGGAGAAGTTGAAAGAAGTTTTTGACCCAGAGATTCCGGTCAACGTGGTGGATT
>Ga0209401_1001360_pt1 | contig 16197 bp, 18 predicted proteins | sample M_140807_MF_Meta_FD_187318 | JGI IMG/M metagenome (GOLD analysis project Ga0209401, IMG submission 187318) | Freshwater microbial communities from Lake Montjoie, Canada to study carbon cycling - M_140807_MF_MetaG (SPAdes) (version 2) | ecosystem: Environmental > Aquatic > Freshwater > Lake...
CAAGCGTCCAAATCAACTGCATATTGTGTCGTGTCTTCTTGGCTACATCTTCAATCTCACCCATTGCTATTTCACAGGCTTTGAGTTCTTGGATTACAGATGGTACAGAACTGAACCCATGTCTGTCATAACGAGAAATACTAGCCCCATCAAAAATGTCGCCGTTAGCAATAACTGCCACAGGTTTAAACTCTTTAATAGCCCATAGAAGTCCTTTAAATGCCGTAGTATGTATACCAGGCCAAAAATGAGCATCACTAAAAACAATAACAGTCCCATTTAAGATCCCCAAGTCTTTACGAGCCGCACTAGGTTTAGTTGAAGCAGTTAATAAAGGTTTTTTGACTATTAGAGATTCACCATATTTGATTTCCATGTGCCGTCTTCTACGCTGAATATTCCTCATGGTCATTCCAACAGCTTCTGCCATTGCAGTCGGAGATTCATGTTTTTTCCATAGTTCAATAAACTCTTGGTCAGTGAATCTCATATATGAACCTTGCTAAGTTTTGCGTATTAGCCCATATATTTATGACAAATTAATTTAAGAATATGGTCTAGTGCCTTGTTTATCAATAATTAAAGCCATTTTGCGCGGTTTAGCATTTTCAATGTTTGGAATTGATACATGAACCCACCTATCAAACTCTCTTATACATTGGTCATACTGCAAATCAGAATTGGTAATTGCTTGCACCACTTCATCTGGCGTCATATTAGGCACACGAAAATCGCAAGCGCACCCAAGTCTATGTTGTGATTTATCGGTTGATCCCACTGCACGGTTAACTTCCGCACTGCGAAACGCACTGTTCACCATGATTGCTTTACCACCTAGAAGTTTCTTTACTTCTTCCAAAAATAAACTTAGACGTTTCAGATTTGCTAATTCTTGTTCATTAGGAGTATTGTCGTATTCACGATGATCTGTGAACGTCAATTCCTCAAGGGTAAAGTGCAAACTTAAATTCATTATTTTGGACTAGATTGGTGAAGTAGCTCGTCTTTTTTCTGGCTACCCGCAGATGATCCAAAGTAAAAAGCAATAATGCCTGTCCACGCTGTGCCAAGTGACCCAAGCATTAGCATTAGTGCATCAGATGTTTTAAAGTGTTCGGTCATCAAACCAACCAAAATACCAAAAAATCCAATGGTGACAGCAATAGCCATGATGCCAGGTATCCAAGACTGAGTAGTCGATTGCATCTGTCTGGCTGACTTACGGTCATCAACAGCAATCTTTTCAAAGTCTAAACCCATCTCTTGCGCCCTTGCCGCCATAGCTATTTCAGCAGTCTTAATCTGGGCTATCTGGTCAGCGGTTAACTTACCCTCGGCAATGGTCTTATTAACGTCTTTAGGGTCAATTCCAACAGCTTTAGATATTGCATCAACAGCAAGTCCAGCCAATGGACCGCCTAAAGCAGTGGCAATAGTAGGTGCAATTTGTTTAAGCCAATCCATTATTTTTCCTTTGCTTTTTCAATCATTTTTTGAATAACTTGTTGCTGCTGTTTGGTCTGCTCCCGCACTTCCAAAATATCAAAATACAACATTGCCATTATGGGCAAAAGCACACCAAACACCACCGTCATTGCAATCAGAGAAATTACAAACCCCATTTCGCTATCCTCATCTGTCTGATTGCTAGAAAAAGTAGCTGGAGGTATATAAAAACTATTACCACCGCCCCGATTATTAGCGCCTTGTCTTGGAGTTGGTTTAGCATTCTTCGCCGTTGCCATGCCGCTACCCTTTCCTTTGCTTCTTGCGCTAGTCTCTCCTTTTCCTGTTCAGCCTGCAATCTTTCAAACTCATCTTGAAACCGTGACCAAACCGCACCAAGGGCAGGGTCAACGCCGTAAATCAACAATTCTCTTAATTCAGTAGCTTGGCGCTCCAGCTCCATCTGCTGAAAAATGTTATCAAGGGCTTGTGCTTTTAATGATTTATTCTTTGGCGGGTTTTTCTTTTGCTCAACAACGGCGGCTTTAACTTGTTCGTGGGCATCAAAGAATTTACCGATGTAACCAGAAATCTCCATTGTGATGTTGGTGACATCTTTGGAAGTTGCTTTGAGGTCTTTATAAAAAGATACGGCCTGCTTGATTGCACCAATGGCGGCAAGGGCGGCTGTGAACGGATCAATTTACAGCCCCAAAAGCTGTTTGACGAACGTGCCAGCTACGCCTGGGCCAAACAACACGCAAATCATGACTGCATACAACAGATATTCAATCTTGGTCATGCGTTTGTCGCCGTCAGCCAATGACTTTTGAATGGCTTCGTATCTTTGTTTACAAACAGCTTCATGTACTGCAAATTCAATTTCAAGTTCTTCACTCATGATTCATCCGCTGGAAGTGGTGTGTTGCCCTCTGCAAGCCACTTTAGGTAGGCTTGGTAGTCACGATTACTTGGGTCAAATGGGATAAATGCGTTATCAGATAAACGCTGAACAATGTTTGAAGAATCAGTTAATTTGTACATTTTATAACTCCGAATCAGCAGACCAATGAACACCAATTCTATTTGTTGCCCCCGAACCAACGGGAGTAGATGCTGTTATTGCAAACGAACTTTCTCCAGCCATCCATGCTGATGTAGCTGTACAGTTAACTCCAGCGTTTTGGTCTCTTGCAAATTGATTTGCCGCCGCTGGGTTATAAAAAGTAACAGTTGCCGCAGTTCTTTTATTAACCTTATACCGTGTATCTCCAAAAGACATTCCGCTTAATGCGCCAGGGGATGAGGCTACCGCCGTGCCGTTATAAGTCCCTGAGTTTTGCGCTACCGCTGTACCAATATCAAATGACTTTTCATAGTACCTCTGACACAAAGCCAACTCAGTCCCATAAGGTCTGTAATCAAAGCTAGTTGCTGTTGAGCCTTTTTCTAGCTGTACACCTGTGATGTAGAAAGTAGCGCCGCTTGTGCCGACTACTGATGTTGCGCCAGTGGCTGAAAGATTATTATTACCATTCCATGCCCCTGCTGTTCCGCTATAAGAGGAGCCTGCACCTAAAGAAAAATCAATTTCTATACCAATACCATTGGTTGTTAGCCAAGTTCCAGATGTATCGCCAGCAATCGTGATGGTCTTTTGCTCCCATGTGTTTGCAACACTAATTGTGTAGCTAAACGGGTATGAACGGCTGAATGCTGAGTTTCTTAATCCTCCACCAAAAGTTCCCGTTAAAGAACTTCTAACCCAAAAAGATAAAGTTACTGTTGCGGCTGATGCAGTACCCCAAGCTAAATCAGCTATGTTTAATCCTTCAATTTTTTGGTTAATAAAATAATAATCACTTGCGCCAAGAGATGTTGCGGCAGAAGATGTATTACCTAAATAATTTATGTAACCTACTGGCGGCGTAACTGAACCTGCATTTTGTTGAGATGTAAATTTAGAAGCTACAGAGCCAACATTAGCCCATCTATCTGTAATAAAAAGAAATCCAGTTCCAGCAGTAACACTAGCCCCCGCATTCCTTTGGTCAATCACCATCGCACCATTGATGATGCGGTTCTTGAAGCCATCGTAATTGATACCAGTTACATTGGTCATAACACCGCTTGCTGGCGTTCCTAGCGCAGGCGTTACCAAGGTTGGGCTAGTCGCTAATACGTTGTTGCCTGTGCCTGTGTTGGTGACGCTGACAAGATTTTTAGACGCATCTGTGGCAACCGCGCTTGAGGCGGTTAATGTATTGTCTCTAGTGCCTTGTGCAAAAATTATGCGAGCCGTTGTGGTGGTCTGACCGTCTTTTGTAATAGCCGTGGACAGACCTGTTGCCAAGTCCGCTGTAAGGGCGTTAAAGGCGGTCGATGAGATTACCGTGCCTGTGACTACTGGTTGCCCAGTGGTGTTTATTTGAAAAGTCCCGCTGCCGTTGTAACTCACAGTAGCCACCTCCATTGAAAGGGCATATAATTGATGTTTTTACAGGAGGATTTATGGGCCATCAAGTAAAAACGGTGATTTTGTGTTCTGTTTGCGCCTTGCCATCTGTGGCTCGCCAACTTTGTAGCAAACATTACAAACAAGCTTGGTATTCTAAAACTTTGCACAATCATTTGGGGGTATCTGAAAAAGATGCTTTTGAGGCAAAAATTCAAAAAACCGACAAATGCTGGGTTTGGAAAGGAACTAAAAATGGGTATGGGTATGGAATTTTTATGATTGCTGGCGGCAAAACTGTTAGAGCGCACCGCTATGCTTATGAACTTTTTGTAGGGCAAATACCTAATGGCAAAATAATTATGCACAAATGCGATAACCCGCCGTGCGTAAATCCCGATCATTTGCAAATAGGCACAAAAGCAGAAAACAACGCCGACACAGCAACAAAGCGCCGCCATAACTATGGATTGAATCATTGGAATGGAAGATTGACTGATGACGACATTGCCATGATTTGCGCCAGCACGGAAACACAATCCGTACTTGCTGCTAAATATGGCGTAAATCAATCTCATATTTCAAGAATTAAAAACAAAGCAACAAGGGCGTAACTCATTTGTCAGTCTCCAATAAGTGTGTATGGACTAGCTTGCGCCCCCAACAATGCCGCTAGTCTAGCTTGCTTGGCTGTAACAGGCACTGCATTAGAAACTGCTTTTTTGCCTTGAGTCAGTGCATTAGCAAGTTGACCATATTTGTATGATGCCTCACCTGCTAATCTAGGAGATGAAGCCATAAGATCAATTGCCGCTAATGCTGGCCCACCAGTTCCATATGCAAGATAAGCAGATGGAATATTGGTTGCGCTTTGCAAACCTCTTGGCAATTTGTTGCTTAAAGCCTGACCAGCTAATGCAGGCATTAAATCTCTGCCGCCTGCACTTTCTAACTGTTGGGCAAGATTAAGCCGCTGACCGTAATTAGTGTTTACGTTATTACGCATCAATGATTGCAATTTACGCATTGCCGTATCAGCAGATGCGGTTTGTCCAAGCGACAAGGCTCTTTCAATTTCTTTGGTCAGCTCGCTTGCATCACTGTATTCTTTCATTACCTTTGCGTAAGTTGGCGCTTGTTTGCCAATCTCATTCTTAACAGAATCATAAATTTGTTTGCCAGCGGTAAAAGCTGTTTTTTCTTCTCTAGGTAACTTGCCAAAATCTTCCCAAAGACTTTGTTTCAAATTGTCAAGACCCTCGGGCGTATGGTATTCAGCAGGATCAGAATTTTTCCAATCGTCAATCTTGGCTCGCATTTTTTCAACAACATTTGCCGCTGTCTGGTCTTTAATCTTTCCTTTGAAAGAAACCATGTTTTGAGCATTGTCTAAAGATTGGTCAATGCCTTTAAAATCAAGTATGGATTTGTCGTTCTTAATATCAACCATGCCAGAACGATAATCTTTTTGCTTGTTTAAATTCATTTGAGCAAGATTAGCTTGTGCATCATCAAGCACATTGGTCATTGGTACATCACCACGCATATTTTCAAGAAATGTTGTATTTCCTTGGCGACCTGATTGAACTGCTTGCTCAATTGCTTCTGTTCCTACACCTGTTTTCATTCCAAGACCTGATTTAACCAATCCGCCTGTCAAATCATAAGTTTTGCCAATAGCCTTTCCTGCTAAATTTATTGGATCAATTACGTTTGCTGCCGTTCTTAATGCAGGCGCAGTTCTTGTCAACATAGGCGTTCTTGCCGCTACACTAGCACCGCCAGAAAATAATAAAGACAAGTCACCAGCCGCACCCACAGGGTCTGTGGCAAGTGTGTTCTTTATGGCATCCATGCTTCCATAGCGTTCTTTTACCATGCCACCAGCCGCATTTGCCGCTTGGACAGCACGTTGAGCCGCTTCTGGATTAGTTTCTAACTGATTGACAAAATCCACCACAGGTTTAGGTAAAGCATTTTGCAATCCACCTGCGGCAACATCCATAGCACCAGAAACTGTTTGAACAGGATTAGTAACCGCCTGATATAAGCCTTTAGCTAAATTTGCGGCACTTGATGGAATATTGCCTAAAGCCTCGCCTGGCACTTCTGTCCATGATCTTTTTCTAGCTGGCGCAGTAGAAACAACATCCCATTGCGATGCAGGGGCAACAGAAACAACTTCCCAAGGATCAGCCATTATTTAACCCTCACTTGTTTGCCTTTTTGCAATGTCCATTGCTGTCCATTTGCAAATGTTGTAGTGTGTCCCTCTTTTAATGCGTTAACTGGCGGCGCATCTGCTAACGCTGCTGGTTTGGGCGCTAAACTTGGAATTGGTTTGTAGCCTTGTTCTTCGCTGTAAATTTGATTTGTGGCATTAACAATATCTTCAACTTCAGCTTTCATGCCAGCAAGTTTTGTTCTTAAAGTGTCAGCGTTGTCAGTTGGTTGCGGTAAGAATGGTTTTAATCTACCAAATTCACTAACAGATACAGCCGCACCACTTAAATCATGAACCTTAGTTGCCGCAAGTTCAGCCAATGCCGCCCTTGTCGCTGTTCCCTCTTTATCAGTGCGATTTAATATGGCATCAGGCATCATGCCTTTCAACATACCAGTTGCTTCGGGTGTTTTTGTCAACAATTCTTCTGCTCGAGCAATCTTGTTTAAGACCACTTGATTTTGAGTCATTGCAGTGTTAATTGTTGGAGGAACAGGTTTTAAATCTTTGGGTTTTACGCCAATATCCACGCCACCTTGCTTAACAGGTTTAAATTCACCAGTATCCACATTAACAGTGCCGCCTCGAGCTGCGTCATAAACCAATTTTTCTTTTACAGGCCCAAGCGCTCTACCCTCACGCACTTTAAGCAATTCAAAATCTTTAAACGACAAAGGTTTTCTGCCTGCGTCTTTTTCTTGCTTGACGTAATACTCATAATTTTGAGCCGCCGCAGGAACATTTGTTTCTTTTGCTTTTGGCAGTAAATCGCGATAGTTTTTACTGGTTTGAAATACAGCCAAACTTTCGGGTGTAAAGTCAGATGGGTTAGGCAAACCAATTGCATTTTTTTCAACGCCAGGCGCAGTGATCAAAGGTTTATAAGTTGTAGGCTCATAAAGTGTTTCATTTGGCCCTAATTTAATTGGCGCTTTAGGGGCAAGTTGAGACAAAGCCTGTGACATAGCTAATTGTTGAATTTCGGGATGTGTAAATTGAGACAAAGCCTCGACAGGCAAATAACCCGCAGGTCGAGCTGGTATAGCCGCTTGACCGCCTTGGGTAATAGTGCTTTGCCCCTCGGTAAATCTAGGCTCAACAGCGGGTTGTGCCGCTTGAGCTGGTGCGCTAAGTAATCGAGCTAAATTTTGGAATTGATTAGTGCGCTCCGTTTGGTATTTTTCGCCAAGGGCTTTTTGTTCTGTATCAACGTTTTGCAAAGTTTGACTTGCGCCATAGCCTTGCAATAACTTAGCCAAACCAGCAAATGGGCTACTTCTTACGCCAGGCATAGATGGCATTTCCATCGGTGCGGCAGCTTGTTGTTGTAACAACTCAGCCATACGGCGGCGGCGGTCAATTGCCTGCTGTTCAACCGTGTAGGGGCTTAAATTTATATCTGGCATCAAAGTCTCCCGTAATCAACCATCATGTATCCACTTGGATGCTGATGTACAGCCTCTGGCATCACTTCAATTAATTCTTGAGCCATTACACCAACTTGGCGACCGCCAAATATGTCATATTCGTAAATTCCCACACCTATCGGGTGAGTGCCAATTCTGACAATGTTTGATTTCAATCTACGATCAGAAAACAATGATCCAATAGCGCCGCCCAATGATCCAAGAGCGCCGCCAACCATGCCGCCAATTGATGGCACACCCAAAGCCGCACCGCCAAGGCTAAACAATCCCGCCGTGTTAGCGTTATTTTGTGCAACCTGTTGGTTATAAGCATTCTGGTTGTATGCGCCTTGTTGAGCCGCTGCGTTTGCAATTGGGGCAGGCACTACGTTTGATCCAACATAAGCGCCAAATTGAGGATTCTGAATTTGTGAGCTACTGGTCAATGCATTGATCTCATTAAGAGGCATCTGGCGCTGTTGGATTGCTTGTGCAAGCGCCTGTTGTTGGGCAGTGTTACCAAACTGACCACTTTGCAATGCTTGGTTGTACCCTTGAGCATTTGCACCAATATCCAGATTAAGACCTTGCAATGCGGCTTGTTGCCTTGCATCGTTTTCTTGCTGACCCAATAACTGAATGGCGTTGTTGTACGCTTCTGTGCCAGGCCGTAAACCTTGATTAATTAATTGCGTTTCAGTGCTTACCCTTTGTTTTGCCAAAGACGGCTCAAGGCGAGCCATGATTGCCTGTTGTCCTGTAGTGCCTGCGTTAACTGGCATTTTGGCTATTCCACTTGTGTCCAGTGAAGTCTGTACAGCAGGGCCGCCAAAATTAAAGGGCTTATCCAAAACATTAGATGCAATACCTGTGCCTTTTTGTGCAAGGTTTGACAATAAAAGATCAACATTTTGTTGAGCTTCTAAAGTTTTTTGCGCTGCTGGCGTAAGTGTTTGCGTAACTGTTGGAATATCGCCGTTATAACTTACGGTTTGCGATCCATAAGGAGTATACATATTAGGGTTAGACAATTTTGCCGTAGCCCTTGCAGACTCTAAGTTTGCCGCACCTTGGGCAATTGCCGCACCAGTGTAATTAGGCGCTGGTGGTGGACTAGACTCTTTTCCCATATCGTTCCCCTAAATATTTGCAATCATCCTTTGCCAATGTGTACAAAATCATGTCCCCATCAGCCATGCCATCCTTGATCCTTGCTTCTTCAGTGAAGCCCATCTTTTCTACCAAGGATATGCTTTTTAAGTTTGTTGCATCTACTGGAACAATAATTTTTTTGACTTTACACACGTTAAATGGATAGTCAAAAATTACCGCCAAGTATTTTGGTGTCAACCGACCAGAAATGGCAATATGACAAACAATTGATTGCCTATTCCAATTCTCGTAAATCACACCAACAACAAACTCGCCGTTTTGTTTAAGTCCAATGGCTTGGCTTTTTGCCTCAAAATAGCTTCCCTTAATCTTTTCAGCAGTCCAATGACCCGCTGAATGATCGGTAACTATTTCAAAGCACACCGCCGCCCTCAAACACTAGATCGGTTGCGACCCACTGTAATTGTATGCTTTGTGTGGCTGTTTTTAACAGTGGCGCAAACGTATATCCAATATTTGTCGCCCCCTGCCAATCAGCACTTGGAACAAGTCCCGATCCCCAAATTGCCGCATCCCAAACGCCAGAATCCCAAATTCCATAGTTTGATACAGAAAAATTAAGTTGTGCTGATTCGTCTGCTAAGTTGTAGTCTACATTTACGTTTCCAAACACAGATGGCGTTCCATCTGTTTGAAGATGGTAACGAATCATTTTGCATTGTTTTTGTAAAGCTGTACCATAGGTCTGAAAGCTCTGTAAACCAAATCCATTTATGTCGGACGTATCATCTTTAGTGCCATTCCATGCTAAACCCACAAATCCATTACCGCCATAATATGGATTATCTTTGTGCAATTCCCAACAATTTGCTGCCCAACCTGTAAAGTTACACCAACTTTTTGTAATGTTGTTCATGACATATTGTTGTTGGCTACCCACCGCAATAGGCACATTTAACAATAATTGATTTTCTTTAGGGTAATACAGCAAAGACCAACCAAAATTAGCCCCATAAGTCGATATAGCGGCGCTCATGGCATACTGAATTTTATTGGTGATAGACACCCTTGGATCAAGCCTAGAGCTTTGAAGTGAGCCACTCATAGGCACTACGCCATCCTGAGTAATGATCAACAGGTCACCGCCAAACTTAGTCCAGCATCTGCGTCCAATCGGTGCACCCACCGTGTAAACCCCAATCATTGATATGCCAGACGGCGTGGTTGGATCGGTTAAACGCCAAACCACAACCTCACCAGATGAAGTGATGAACGCTAAGTAATCGTCCATGCCGTAGCCAGCATCTAGCGTCCAAGTCATTCCCGCCATGATGTAGCCGCCCTCTTGCACCAAACTGGACATATCCAGACTAGTCGCCGCCCCGCCAATTGAGTTAATTGGCAAATACCATGCTTTTAGCGTACCTGTTTCAATCAACCAAACTCTATTTTTAAACAATGTAATGTTTGAACAAGTTGCTGTATTTACGCCTGTAATGTCGTAAGGCGCACCGTCACCATCCTTAAACCAAGTAGTGCCGTTATATATTCTGAGCTTATCTGCGCCATTGACAGCCATCAGATAAGACCCTGCGGTAGTGGTCATGTTGATGTATTGAAATTGAGCGTTTGTCAGGCTAGTAACATCCGCAGAACCCACCGCACCACCAGTAGTTACGTTATAAATACTGGTAACAGATGCCGCAAACAATTTGCTTGCCGTGCCTGAGTTATATGCCATTAGGCTTTCAACCTGACCAGGCAACCCAGTGGCGTGTTGCGTGTATCCGCTACGCAAAATTACCGAGTTTGTGCCAGGCCAAAAATTAGTCAGCGTCACCGCATCCAGAGGATCCATAGCCCCCAACGCATCTCGAGCATTCCATCCACCAATTGGCGCAGCAACAGTTACCGTTTGGGCAGACTGTTGACGGGGTATTTTGGCAAATGAATTGAGCATTTATTTCTTTTTCTCAGGCTTTGCTGTCTTAGCAGCTTGTTTGAAATCTTTGGCGGTCGGTGCGCCTGCTGTGCCAGGCTTTCTCATTGTCTCGCCAGACCCCGCCGCTATTCTTTCTCTTTTAGCGTGAATGTTTGCATACAGTCCATCTAATTTCATGTTATCTCCTTAAACACTAGGCCAATTGCCATCTTGCACACTCCACGGCCCGACCAGTTGGTTCATTCCCACTGGTGCAAGCGACATTGCAGATACTGGTACATCCTGAGCTTTATTGTATGAAAGCGACCGCATAAACTCACCCAATTCAATGGAGTAATCTAGCTTTTTAGCTTTCAAAAAATAAAATTTCAATCCAGCCAACATCAGGTCATCAGGGAATACGCAAGTGTCTGTATCTGCCGTAAACGCTGATTTTGAACCTTGATCTGAACCTGTGGCACATACCCACCAGTTTGATACATATTCAAAAGAAAAGTTGTAAACAGTGGTTAGAGCTTGAAAAATGCGGAATTTGTTGTTATAGATTCGATAACGTTCACGTGGGCCAATTGAGATAATGCCGCCTTGTAAAAACTGCCAATCTTGAGATGATTTAGTTCCAAGGTTGCGCCAGTGGTCAGTCCTGTCCCAGTTTGTGTCTGAAATCATGCGGTCGTACCCGCCTGGCAAGTCGTAGTCCTGTTTGGCAAACGTCATAGACACCGAAGATGTAGACGTAGCAACTGGCGCATTTAGCGTCACCTGAGTGCTACTGTCAATCGTCAAAATCTCAGCATATGGTGTCTGTCCCGTGCCTGTAACCACATTACCAACCGCCAATGATGCAGTGCTTGGGATGTTTGTGATAACCCTTGACCCAGATGTAATGTTGCCCGTGGTGCTCACCGCAACCTCGGTTTGCCAAATGTAGGCTTGCACCAAACGCTGCCATTCAAAATCCCTGACCAAATCCTTACCCAGACGGTTAGCCAAGGCAAGAATTTGGATGGTTTGGTTATTTGATGAGCCAATTACTGCCGCTGGTTGGGTTAGACCCAGCTCTGCCGACATTTGATCGACCAACTGCAACAGTGTGTAACTCATGTCATTCCTCTACGGTTTCTTTTTTAGGTCTGCCTTTTTTGGCAGTCAAATCGTTGATCATCTCACGTAATTGAGCAATTTCAGCGGCTTGAGTCTGCATTACTTTTTCAGTCTCAGCCCTTACGTTATCCATCAACTTAGAATCTTTTGCCGCCAAAATGAACGTGCGAGCCTTGTCACGCAAATCGTTAAAGCCCATGATCTTGTTGCCAACCGAATCGGGGAGCTGTGCAAACTGATCAATGGTGTAAATGTGCAAAGCATTAAATTCAGCTTTTTGCGTATCACTCAAAATAGCCCACGCATCCAAAGGCGTACCAGAGACACGGTTTTCTTTTTTCTGCTCAAACCTTGCCCACTCAATCGGAAATTCCTCAACATCTGAGGGGCGAATGGGACGGTCAACAACCAAAGTAGAGTCGCCAGGCACTAACTTCTTTAAAAAAACCTTTTCATCAAAGATCGGGCGGTTTTCCTGCGCCGTCTTAAATGAGTTTTGCACCTGCTTGGTATAGAAAAACACCGCCATCTTGCCACGGTTATCTTCCATCCAACTTTCGTTTGTCCAACCTGCTACTTCGTTTTTCATGCTAATTCCTTGAGTTTGAAAGCAGTTTCCTGCATAAGTCCATCACCGTAAAACACCACTTCAGCATCTTGCGTCTCTATGAAATTCTCCATCTCAATCGCCGCTTGTAGCATCTGCTGTGTTGTCTGGAAAGTTCTCAAACCAACTCTGACCATGATTTTAGTCTGATCCTTGCCAGTATGAGCACCTGCGTGACGATTTTTTACAAATGAACAATCCATGCCATGAATATCAAATCTGCGAAACCCTAAAGCCGCCGAAACATTCATAGCCCTCATGCCTACACTCGAACCGCCACCTATCAGGCTTTCCATTCCCTCAGGATGATTTTGGGCAACCCACGCCACCGTCTCAAAATCATTCCCATTTACTAAATGCCATACCTTAACATTTTTTCCTTTAAGAATCTCCCAAAAGTCTGGGTGACACACTGAGGCCATCAGGTACTTTGTGTTCTTTTGTGGCTTTTTTAACATTTGCGCCTTGTGCGGTCTGGGGTCACAGTCCACATGGAAATCAGGAATAACGCCCCTTTCCACCAAATAATCATGCGCCCCTGAGACCGTCATAATTGGGTGTTTGAGCTGCCGCCAAGTATCCTCAAGGCTTGGGCCATAACACGCAATGGTCATGCGCCTATCGTTGAACTTGCCCTTTTTCTTGAGCAGGGGCAAGTGAATTGCTTTTGCCATCTGCTCATGGCGCTCATCGTTGGTCAAGACCCCTTTAAGCATTCCACCCTCATGTCACGAAAAGGGAAATGGTAGCGAGGCTCGCAAAACGTGATGTTCTGCATCCCCACGGTTTCCAGCATATCTTGCAATGGGCGCTGAAACCAACCCCATCGATGGCACATAGCTGGGTCTTTGTGTTTGGGGTCACCGTACAGCGCAAGCAGGGTCATAAAGGGCTGTATTGGTTCTTTTTTAACCACGCAATTGTGAACGTAGGCAAACACCTTATCCATGCAGGGCAGCTCTAGGATCATCTTGCCGCCAGGCTTTAAAACCCGTTTCCACTCACTCAGCAAATCGTAAACTTCCCACTCGTAAAAATGTTCTAAAACGTGGATTGCAGCCACTGCATCGGCTGAATTGGTTGCCAGCTCTAGTTTTCTCAGGTCACAGTTAATATCTGCAATATCTGAATGCAGGTCAACGTTTATCCAACCGTCCCATTTCTTTGATCCGCATCCAAGGTTGTAGGCCGTCTCGTAGCTGTCTTCCACTTGTCGATCAATGTTTGAGGCAAGAATTCTTCCCTCACGAACTTCTGTGCCTTGGAAATAAGTTCGTTCATGTTCTGTTTCGTTGTCCATTCGATGCCCTCTTTGATGTTGCCGATGTAAATGGGAAAACCCTCTAAGGCGGGATGCGGTTCTGCAACCACAAAACACCCTTGTCTGATTGCCTCAATTGCCCTGTTTGCGCTCTTGTAAGGAGCTGTGGCAGGGATCACCACTATATCGGCTCGGGCAAATTCCCTAAGCATGGTCTCATTTGACCAAGGAATCGCCCCATCAAAGTTTGATACCACCCGTAAGGGATAACCCTCAATCTCAGGTAATATGCGTTTTAGGCTGTCACGGTTGACATGATGCCCATACCATAGCAAATTAACCCCATCGTAGTGCGGTGGCATCTCGGGGTAATCGTAAGGGTCAGGAATGACAGTAGCATCCTTGCCCAACTCTTTTATTCTTTTTGCCATCTCAGCGGTTGGACAAGTTACCGCATCCGCAAGGCGTAACGCCTCTTGGTAGTGAGGCCAATCAAAATGATCATCACAGAAATCCACCACCACCCATGCCCCTCGAGCTTTAGCCCGAGCCATGTCCATCAGCTCATTGGCTTGTGGTTTGGCAAACACCAATGTGTCAGCAGTCAAATCGTTTAGTGTTGCCCATCCTCTTGATGGAATCTTTGCCCGATAGCGCCAGCTTGCAGCATTTTCATCACCCCAATGGATAAATGATGTGCGGTCGTTAAGCTCACGCTTTTCCTCAATAATGCCGCCCAACTCCATCATGTTCTGTTCACGCTTTTTAATAATGGCTTGAATCAGCCCATAGCCATGACCGTTAAATGTAGCGTCTGGCAAGTAATCGTAATACGTTTGAAAATGTTCAGCCTGCAACGCCATCGCTGTATTGCAGTAAAACGTCTCTCCATTTGGTTCAATTTGAACTTCAACCAAACTATCGCCATCCTTGAGTTTTTCGCCGTTGACCCTAAGCATCTCGCCTGTATTACAAGAATCAAACCCAAACAGCTCAAACTGGCGGTAGCCGAGGACGTAGAACAACGACATAGCCCTCAAACCAGAAGTTGTGCCGCCACCTATCAACATACAATTTTTAGGGCGTGTCTGCCCTTTTTTAACGTATGGATGCCATATCGTGACTTGATGCCCATCAAGGTTGTCAAACATTGCAGGGTGGCACTGGCTGGCAATCATGTAATGCACGGCCTTATGCGGTTTATAAAACGCTATTCTGTGTTCTTGTGGGTCAATGGCTAAAGCATAGTCTGGTATCACGCCTTGGGCAATAAGCCAATCGTGTGCGCCCTTGATTGCCACAATAGGCGACCCCTCGGCTTGCATCTTTTTAATGACCTCTATTTGACCCCTAACGCTTGGTGCGCTTGCCACCAACAAGACTGATTTAGTGTGCGCTGGCTCGGCTTGCTTGACTTGTGGAAAACCTCTGGCTATTGCCGCTTCCATGTGTGCAAACAGTGTCTCATCTTCTGCGACACATTTACCAACTATTTTTAGGGGAACAGAACTCATTAAAAAGCCCCCTCCTTTGTGGGGAGAGGGCATCAGCTTTAGACAGGATTAGATGTCATCAAGCCTGCATTGTTGACCATACAATATGGTGCAGATGCAGAAGTGGCAGATGTATTAGCCACAACACCTTGAATGTAACCAGCAGACACGGTTGTGTCGTCCAGCTTACCAGCGGTAGAAGTGGTGTACAAAGGCACTTTAGGATTGCAAGCAATTAACAAGTTAACCTTGAGCAGACCGTTAATGCCAACCCAGCCGTAATAGCTAGAAGCAATAGCGTTTTGTGCAAAGCCCACCATGTTGTAACCCAACGCCGCTGCATTAGTAGTGGTCACAGGCACTGCTCGCATCACAGGAGTCAAGCTCGCTGAGTCTGCAAATGTGCTCATGATCACTGCGTCATATGCCGCAATGTCAGATTCGGCGCGGACAAACATATACACGCCGTTGTTTGAAGTTGTAACTCTGCTACCAGGGGTAACAGGAAACAGTGAAGTTGAACCAGCAGATGTGCTCGCATAAGTAGCGGTCAGATCAATACCAATTTTTCCATCGGTGACGTAATCAGGCATTTTGTGCTCCTTATTCTGTCATTATGCCTTGGAACTGGAGTCCCGAGGCAGTCATATTACCCGCCCAGCCGATCAAGCGCACGATGGCATCTTGGTTGGTGGACATACGCTCATCGCCAATCGGAACAAAGTTACGGTTTGCATGAGGACGGAAGAAAATGTATTTTGTGTTCAAGAAATAGCCAGTAGAGGTAGGAATATTACCGCCAATACCACCGTCAAGAACAACGTCAGCATTCATGTACTTGGATGCAACAAAGCCGAGTTCAGCCATCTTGCTAGAGCCAGGAAAACGCTGAATGTTTTGCAGAGACGACATAAAGAAGCCCCACAAGTTGTTGTCCAACAAAATCAAATCGACTACATCAGACCCACGGCTTGTCTTTGCATACAAACGGTTAAAACCAGTCTGGATGTTTGAGCTGGATGCAGAAGCGCCCAACTCACTAGAAAAGTCGAAAGTCTGGTTTTGCCAGAATGACCAAGTTGCACGGTCAATGCCGCCAACCACGCCAGTGGATGGAGACGCAACCACCATAGCTTGCAAACCAGT